>Ga0222714_10000469_pt1 | contig 46236 bp, 58 predicted proteins | sample C33_3DmetaG_FD_165048 | JGI IMG/M metagenome (GOLD analysis project Ga0222714, IMG submission 165048) | Estuarine water microbial communities from San Francisco Bay, California, United States - C33_3D | ecosystem: Environmental > Aquatic > Marine > Unclassified | place: USA: California...
AAGGTCTTAAATGATTTTGTTGATTAGTTGGAATAGTTAAAACAAGCTTATCTTTTGTAATTTCAATTTTGTAAAAATGTATCTCTATTCCTGCAATTGTATCTTTTTCAACAGCTACAATTTGGCCAATACCATGTTTAGGATAAATAACAAAATCCTTAATTTTATAAATTCGTTTTTCATTCTCTTGTTTTTTAATTTTTGTGATTTCAATCAATGGGTCTTGAGAAGATGAAGTATATACTCTTCCAGATCTTGGCGTTACTTTAGTTGGACTTGTGACTTCAGGAGTTTTTACCTGTTCCTCAACTTTAGTTTTTTTTACTTTTTTTTCTTTAGTAATTTTTTTTGTTACTTTTTCTTTCGCAACTTTTTTTGTTAATTTTGGTTTTGTAATTTTAGCTTTTACTACTTTTTTAACTTTAGTAGTTTTTTTCTTATCTTTACCTAAAAGATTTTTAACTCGATCAACTAATTTAACGCTTTTTTTAATTTTTTTTGGCATGAAGAATTTGTAAGACGGACGAGATATAGGATAATTATTAATTTTTCAAGGTTATTATTAACTATTGTCCCCAGGGCCTGCTTTTTCGCTATAGTATTTATCTAGTTTATTTTCTTCGTCTTTAAACTTTTCCCACTCTGGCAGTGGATCTTTCTTTTTTGTAATGACAGGCCACTTTTCAGATAGTTTCTTATTAATCAAAACATATTTTTCAGCACCATCATTGGTATCTGGTTCAATAGCATTAATTGGACATTCTGGTTCACATACCCCGCAATCAATGCATTCATCAGGATTAATAACGAGCATATTCTCTCCCTCATAAAAACAATCAACCGGGCAAACCTCAACACAATCTGTTAATTTGCATTTAATACACTTATCGTTAACTACATAGGTCATAAATTTAGTCTTTTTTTAATTAAAATTTTTATATCTCCAATATCTTTATCTTCAACATAAATTAATCCTGCCAATCTTCTAATAAAATTATCTTCATATTCGTGTATTTTTTGATCAGCATAAATAACTTCGAGCACCATTTCGATGATAGATAATCTGTCACTGTACTCTAATTCTTTTATTTTTTTAGTAAAATGAAGTATTTGCAGACTATCATCAACAATCGTTTCACATTTTCTGATCAGTCTATGAAAATACTCATTATCATTATCTACAAGCCATTTTTGTAAGCATACTTTAATAAGTTTTTTTTCATTATCTGAATATTCTCCATCAATTTTTGCTGCATAAATTAATACACATACAATTGCCATTTCAGTAGTTATTATGTTGTCCTCAATTGCAGTTTGATTTTGAAACCATTTCATCATGAAATAATTTTCATATTTTTTAGTTTTGCGAATGGATTACTTGTATCTTTATATTTCATTTTTTTAATAGTATTTTTTTTAGGTTTATATTGAAAATGAATTTTGTCATTTTCATTTTTAACAATATAGTTCATTTTAAGCATTAAGTTTTTAAAATCATCTTTGCTACATCCTAGTAAATTTAACATATCACTTTGAAGTTCAAATATTCCGTTTTTACTTGTTTCTAAAATTTTTAAAAATAGTCTTTCTAAAATATCAATTCTTACAATGTATTGATCAAAAGTTTCAAAACCACAAATTAAAAGAAATTTACTATTTTTATTTTTAAAATTTTTAATAAAATTTAATCCAAATGTTGGATATATATTTTCTTTGATATTTTCAAAACAGTTCCAAAGAATAGTTTTATATGTAACAGCATGAGGTTTAACCATTCTTGGCTGGTACACGTGATATCTTCCAATTTTTACACCTAGTTTTCTTAATATATATCTATCCTCTTTATTAATTTGTTTAATTAACTCATTGATACTATCTCTCTTTAAAACTCCATTATTTTCAAATAATTGATAGCATAAACCCTTGATTATTTTGTTTTCCGTTTTTGGATTTTGGATTTCAACTAAATCATTCAATAAAGTTTTAGTTTGTATATCAATCCAATGTTGCATGGTATTTGCTACTTGTTGTTGATCCTGCAATTCTAAACTTTCATCAGAATAAACCTTAACTTCAGGGCTCAAATAATTTTTTCCTGGAGAAATTTTTCCGATTTGATTCTCTTTCCAGTAAATTTTTCCATCATGTTGAAGTTTGAAAAATTCAGGATTTTCAATAATTTCCTTAGCTCTTTCTTTTAATTCGATGGCAGCACCACTTCTTGCAGCTTTTTGAATAGATTTTATATCAGTTTGCAAGGCAGATTTAGAATAATCTAGAGATAATTTTAATCCATTAATTTTACCAACCAACTGCCCATCGATGACAATTTCATTATTATCAGAAATTTTTGTTTCTAGTTGAATGTCTTGTTTCAATCCTCTTGAAAGAATGCTTATTCTTTTATCAACAAAACTTTTAGATAGTTCCTCATGTAATTTGTCTGATAATTTATCTTCTATATGTTGAGTTTTAGCCACCCAATAATCACTATTTTCTACCCAATTTTTTTTATTAGATACATAAGACCAAGTTCTGACATGCGATATTCGGTTGGCAATTGTATCGATATTACCCTCAATATTATCTAGGCCTGATAGTTGTCGTTTCATCCAGTCATTTGTAATTTTTCCTTTATCAGAAGTTAAAAAATTAAATACCTTAGTGATAATTTCCGTATGCTCATTATAGGAACTTTTTGTAAAATCAGGTATTTGGCAACATTCCCAGAGTGTTGAAATTACAAAAGAATTATTTTCGATTTTTATATTTGAATTTTCAGACACTAAAAACCTAAAAATATTTTCATCTATTAAGTCTTTATTTCGTAAAAGATTTGATAAGGGAGATTTTAAGTTTAAACTTTGTAAAAAATTATTTTGACTAGAAAAATCTAATCCTGAATTTCGCCAATATATATTTATCACACTATCAAATTTATGATTTTCTAATTTTTCAATTTGTTCATTTGATAATGTTTCACAACTACCTGTAACACCAAAAGTTCCATTGTTAGTGTAGCGTCCAGCTCTTCCACTAATTTGACCAATCTCAGTATTACGTAAGTTACGCATTTGTTTGCCATCAAATTTTCTCAAACTGTTAAAACTAACATGGTCAATATCCATATTAATTCCCATACCGATAGCATCTGTTGCAACTAAAAAATCAACATCTCCAGATTGGTATAAGCCTACCTGTGCATTTCTTGTTTTTGGACTTAGTGAACCCATAACAATTGCGGCACCACCTCTTTGTCTCCGAATGAATTCAGCTAAAGCATAAACTTCATCAACTGAAAAAGCGACGATAGCACTTCTTGGCTGAATTCTAGAAATTTTTTTATGTCCGGTATAAGTTAATTTTGAAAGCCTATCTCTATAAATAAATTCGCAACTTGGAACTAATTCAGAAATAATATTTTTCATTGTATCAGCTCCGAGGAACATTGTAAGCTTGTCCCCTCTGTAATTTAATAACCGGTCAGTAAAAATATGTCCACGTTCAGGATCTGCACACATTTGAATTTCATCAACTGCAACAAATTCAAAATTTATATCAAGTGGCATAGACTCAACAGTGCACAAGTAATAATTTGCTGTTGGAGGAATAATTTTTTCTTCGCCCGTTATTAAAGCAACACGACCAGCACCAAGTTTTGCTACACATTTGTCGTACACTTCTCTTGCAAGCAACCTTAATGGAAATCCTATCACTCCAGTTTCAAACTCAAGCATCCTCTCCACTGCCAAATGGGTTTTGCCGGTATTTGTGGGACCCAGAACAGCGATTATTTGTTGATTCATCATTTATGGTATTAAATTTTTTGACCCACTATATTTAGGAATGAGCTTAGAACAAACTAGGCATAAAATGTGACCGAATCAATAGAAAAAATGTTCCACTTTTAAGTGAACTTGGTTCTTTTTTGCTGTTTTAATTTTTGTATTAATTTTTTTTTATTAAAAAATCTTTTTTTTCAAAAATCTCATCTGAATTTTTAATATAAATATTTGTTACTTCAGCAGATACGGGACCTAAAAAACACTTAGTAATTATTTTTTTAAACACCTCATCAGGTATATGGTAAAAAAAAGCTTCTACATTTCCATCTTGTAAATTCTTTACCCAGCCAAAAACTTTATCTTCATTACAGATTTTTTGTAACCAATAACGATATCCAACCCCTTGTACTTTTCCTGAAATGATTATTTTTTTGGAAATCAATTTTCTAGCTATGGTCTTTTAATTGACAAAAGTTTTAAGTTAGATTTTTTTTTAATTGTATTTATAGTTTGAAGGATTGTCATAATGACAACTTTCTTTTTGGGACCAAAAGCATGAATTAATTTTGTTTTACTAATAGCAATAGCAACATGTCCTTTCCAAAATAATAAATCACCTTTTTGGATATTATTAATTGATATTTTTTTTTTAAAGAATTTTTGCTGATCTTTACTATCTCTTGGACATCTTAAATTAGCACTTTTCATTAATTCTTGTACAAGACCAGAGCAATCAATACCTTTAATCGAGTTTCCTCCCCAAAGATATTTAGTATGTAAAAAATGTTTATAATTTTTTAAAAAATTAAAACTACTTTTAATTTGCTCAGTATCTTTTTTTTGTATCCAATATTTATCTTCTTTTATAAATTGTCCTTGCTGTTGGGTTAGAGTAATTTTTGAATTAAATAAAAGTTTTTTTGCAGTTTTGCTTTTTATATTTGGCTTAAGATACAAGGATGCTTCTTTTGATTTAATTTTATGCGTTTTTTTTTTATCAGAATGAGAAAACAAATTAAGCTTTGCATATCCCTGATAACGATCGTGGATGGAATATCCTTGTAAGAAACCATTTGTTTTATTTTTTGCACAAAATTTTTCACCATAAAGAATTTGTGAAATAACTTCTGATTTTATGTTGGGTTTTTTATAAATATTAATAACTGGCTGATTGCAGGTATAAATTTTATTCATTAGTTTTTAATTTGGTTTTTTGAATTATGAACACGGTTAGTAATGGCATGATTAAAGTTATGATCATAACAACAATCATTAATATTCCAAGTTCAGAATAATCCTGTTTAGTTAAAATTATATTAGTTATTTTATCTTTAACTTCTCTTGTAATAACAAAAATTTCGTTCAGATATTTAGTTAATAAAGAACTGGCTGATAAAGCTAAATTTGTGAATGATGCAAATACTGCAAAAAAAGTTGCTTTTAAATGTGATGGTGCATTTTTTGCTATCCATGCCAACAGAGGTATCATTGATACTTGTCCCAAAGGAGATTCAACAGCAGTGTTAATGATGGCTATAAATTTTGCATCTACTATTCCATTCGTAGCGGCTGCAGTCCAATGATGGATGCCATAATACATTCCAATACTCGGTAAAAGCAAAACTGATCCAGCTACAGAAAGTACAATAATAATTTTTGAAATTGAATTTTTTGCCATGAATTCTCTAAAGAAAAGGATACCTAGCAAAGTCAGAAGGGCACTAATTAGAGCTAATAAAGATAAGAATTGTTGATCAAAACCCAAAATATCGATTTCAAACCAGCCATTCCCAGGTCCAATATTCGGTACCGCTCTAAAAGCAAAAATTGCAATTGCAGTACCAATAATTGTGTTTTTCATTTGGATTGGCATTTCTTTAATTAAATTTTTCATTAAAAAAATAATTATCGTCATAGATCCAAAGAAAATAATTTCTTGTGCAAACTTAATTTTGGAGGTTCCTATTCCAACGGTAAATATAACAAATACTAAACTTCCTCCCAGGATCCACCAATTAGGTTTTGTTATGGTAGTTTTATTTTTCGATAAAAAATTATTAGAATTTTTTAAATAACTTGCCAGCATAATTCCCGATAAAGAAATAAAGGGTATAATAAGTGCGTATAAATAAATATTTCCATAAATATTAATTTTTTCAGCTTCAGTTAAATTCGCAATATTTGAAAACATGATTACATTTGCAAGAGATACTAAAACTGTGCCACCAATAATTGAAAATCTTCCCAAAGTTTGCATTGTGGTATGCATACTTTTTATAATTTGAGGAGAAAATTCTTCTCCGTCTGCATTTTTCATTGGGATGGCTTCAACAGTCATTGCATCGGCCACCACATCTTGAATGACATAACCGACTGGAGCTAAAATTGAACTTATCACAAACCAAGTTTCAACAGAAACAAAGGTAGCCATATATTTTGTATGAACAATAAGTCCATACATGATTAATAAACTTAAACTGATTAAAGCGGCACCTATAACAACCAAATAATTTTTTTTATTCCAAATTAAATCTACCAAATGACCAAGAGGCATTTTAAGTGCCCAAGGAATTCCAGTCCAAAAACCAAGACCTGCTAAGAAAGCAGCAGATAAATTTAGATAGTCCTTGACGAAAAAAATACCAACTATTCCTGTTAATCCAGAAATGCCAGCAGCAAGATAAACCATTAGGGGTGGCAAGTAGCTCCACCTAAACTCCTTTGCGATGCTAACAAAAGGAGTAAAAAGTATTTCTTTAGTTTTTTGGATCAATTCAATTTTTAATTGTTTCCATTAGCCAATTAAAATTCTGACTAATGATTTCTTTCAATATATCGCTAGCTTCAAAAAATCCAAAAAAGATTGGAAATTTTTGTAAGACAAGTTCTTTATTGGAATAGATGCTTATAAATAAAATAATAATAAAAAAAATAAAGCTTAGAAGTGTTGTGTAATTTTTTTTTTTAACAACAATTTTTTTCTTTTCTTTAGGTATTAAAATTTCTTCTGATGGGTTTAAATCTTTTAGTGGTTCAGTGTTGCGATAAAGCCATTCCTCATCACAAAATCCACAACGTACCATTCTTCCTTCTTCTGGTATTTCTAGATTAGGAATATCAAATTTATATTTTTGACATTTGCACTCAACGATCATGATCGGTGAAGATAAAGATTAAAATAAAATAATCAATTGTATTTAAAATTATACTTGTGCTTAATTGTGAAATAGTATTTAACAGTTTCAGTTCGGGGGTGCGGTAACGCTGAGATTATACTCTTAGAACCTGATGTTTAATTACAACGTAGGGAGAACAATGAGAACAAAATCAATCAATATTATAATATCTTTTCTAATCTTTATTAGCTATGTGGAGGCTGCTTTTTCGAAGCCTATTAAACTATCTGACGGTATAGAGCTTAGTTTTAATGGCGGTTATATGAGCAGATATGTGTATCGAGGTCTAGACCAGAATAAGGATAGAAGCACAGCTTATGTTGGTGCCGATTTATCTTTGCCCAAAGGCATATACATAGGAACCTGGGCAGCTGAAGTAAATCAGGGAACTGCAACGGAAGAAATAGATATTTATTTTGGAATTAATCAATCTATTAAGGACTTTAATTTTGATATTTCTTATTTAGAAGCAAGGTATCCCGGGCAAAGGCAAACACTTAACGCTGCAGAATATAACTTTAAAATTAATTATCAGCCTAACACAAAGCCATTTAATTTTGGATATTATCAGGCTATCGAAGATACAGGCAATGCAGTGGGTAGTGATTATAAAGAATATAACTTTAGTTATGATTTTAAATCTTTTAATTTCTTTACATCCTATGGTGACTGGGATGCAATTAATAAAATTAAAACATTTGAAATTTCTAAAAACTTTTCATTATTTGACTTATCTGTTTCAAGAATTATGACGGATAACGTTGGGGCAACAGCAGATGAAACATTCAATACAATTACAGTAAGTAAAAATTTTTAAATAGGGAGGTTGTTTGTGACTTTTGATTTATATAATTTTATTTTATTTGGTGTTTGTTTATTTTTTGTAATTTTTGGTCTGGTATTTTCTCAAAATGAAAAATCTATTTCCTCTTACTTAAATGCAGGCCGCTCCATTCAATCTAGTTCTTTAACAGCTTCCATTGTAGCATCTTGCTTTGGTGTTTGGATTTTAATTGGACCTTCTGAAGCAGCAACTTGGGGCGGTATAGGTGCGGTTATCGGCTATGCATTTGGCCAAGCCTGCCCGTATCTAGCAATGAATGTTTTAGGTCCAAGATTAAGAGCAATTATGCCAAACGGAAATAGTTTAACTCAATTTGTTTTTGCTCGTTATGGTAAAAGCATGTTGCAACTTATTTTAATACTCTCTGTCTTTTACATGTTTATTTATTTATGCGCAGAGGTAACTGCAATTGCAAAAGTTGTTCAGTTAATTTCAGGAACTGCTTTATGGAAAACTTCTTTAATCATTTTAGTTTCAACTTTGATTTATACTTTAAAAGGTGGTTTGAGAATTTCTATTCTAACTGACAAGTTTCAATTTGTTATCATTTCAATTTTTTTAGTTTTAATTTTTTATTATTTATTTTTTTCAGGTAAAGTAGTGATTGATACTCATTTAATAGCATCGAAAGCTAGTGTATTAATTGATCCAAAATATTTTTATGGTTATACAGCTGGAATAACTTTTTTTATTGCTGTTTTTGCCACTAACTTATTTGATCAGGGTGTGTGGCAACGAGTATTTGCAGCTCAATCAACGAAAGATTTAAAAAAAGGTTTTAAAAACTCGTTTTTTATCGTTTTGCCAGTTATTTTATTGCTAGGCTTTTGTGGAATTGTTGCTGTGTCGCTAGGGCAGGCAAAAGATCCAAGTACAATTATTTTTTCTTTATTATTAACGAATGGTGGAAAATTTTTAACAATTTCGATTTTAATTTTAGCTTTAACATTGGTGATCAGCAGTATGGATACATTGATCAATGCAATCTCAAGCTTAATTATTATTGATGGGAATAAAATAATGCCGTTTCAATCCAAATTAAATTATTTTTACTTTTCTAAATTTTTTTTAATAGGGCTTTCAATTCTTGTATTTTACATAGCTTCAAAAGGGCTAAGTGTTTTATACATGTTTTTACTGGCAGATTTATTGTGTTGTGCAGCAGTATTTCCAATTTTTTATGGAATGTTTAAACAAGATATTAATAGCAAGATTGCTTTGCTATCAGTTGCTGTGGGACTTGTTGGTGGCTTACTTTTTTTTCCTAATTTAACATTTGAAAAAAGTATTTTGGTTGGATTAATATTTGAAAGTTCATTATTTCCAACCTGGATTTCAACGGCATTATTATTTTGGTCTTTTGTCGTAGCAACTATTTTGCCATTATTAACTCTTTTGATGTTACGTAAAAAAAATATGACTTATAATTTTACTAAAATAAAAAATTCTATTTTAGAAATTAAGTAAATGAGTATTTATAATGTTACAAACTTATTTAATGTTTTAAAAAAAAATTGCGCTAAAGATTGGCACGCATATACAAGGCATAAATTTTTATTTACTTTAGCAAATGGTACATTGCCATTAAAATCTTTTAAAAAATATTTAATCCAAGATTACTTTTTTTTAATTAAATTTATTAAAATTTTAGCTTTAGGATGTGTAAAGTCAGAAAATAATCAAGATTTGATACGTTGTGTAGATTTTATCTTGGCTATTAAGAATGAGCTAAGACTTCATGTTCTTTACTGCAAAAAATGGAAAATTTCTGAGAAGGAACTTTTAAAAAAACCTGAATTAATTGAAACTAAAAATTATACTAATTATGTAATGCAAGTAGGAAACAAGGGAGACATGCTTGATTTGTTTACAGCTTTAAGTCCTTGTATCATTGGTTATGGTGAAATCGGATATCATTTAAAGAAAAAAAAATTTAATAAAAATCCTTATAACTCATGGATTGATACTTATGCTTCAAGAGATTATCAAAATGTTGCGAAAGAAAATATTTTATATTTAGATCGTTTATTTAAAAAAAGTAAAAATAAAAAAACTAAATTATCAAAATTAAAAAAAATATTTAAAAAGGCCACTCAGTTAGAGTCAGATTTTTGGAGCATGTCCTTGAAAGATTAGATATAATTTAATTTTATCATGGATATTATTGGTTTTAATTTAACTTTTTTAATTGTTTTATTTATTTTTTTATTAGGAGGAATTGTTAAGGGAACGATTGGTGTTGGTCTTCCTACAATAACGTTAGTATTATTATCTTTTCTATTTGATATTAAAGATTCTATCTCTTTTATTTTAATACCTATTATATTTTCCAATCTTATTCAGTTAATGGATGGAAAGAACTTATTATCAATTTTAAAGCAGACAAAATATTTTTTGTTAAGTTCAATTTTACTAATCATTCCAGGTTTTTTTTTATTAAAAATACTAGATTCAAAAATTATACTTTTAATATTGGCTTTTTTATTAATTAGTAACTCTTTGCTAGTTCTGGCTAATAAAATTATTACCCTCAAACATTACAATAGTTTTTGGATGCAATCTTTTATTGGATCATTAAACGGTTTAGCTACTGGTTTATCAAGCATTTATACAATGCCTATGATTTTCTTAATTCAGTCTTTAAAATTTGAAAAAGATAAACTCATTCAATTTATGGGATTAACTTTTTTTTTATATTCTATAGTGCAAATTACTTTGTTCACTAGTTTTGACATGATGAATGAAAAAGCTTTATTATTTTCTTCTTTTGCATGTATTCCAATACTCCTTGGGCTTTTTATTGGAAGATTTTTACGAAAAATAGTAAGTGAAAAATTGTTTAAAACTTTATTTAATTATATGCTTTTAGTTATGGGCTTAGTAATTTTAATTAAAAATTTATTCTAGCTTATTTCTTTTTGGCAATTTTGTCTCTGTAAGCTTTTTGTTCTGCGGGAGTAACTTCGCCATCTTTATTACTGTCCATTGCCATTAAAAGTTTTTTTTCTTCTTCAGGTGTAATTTTTCCATCTTTATTTTCATCCATCAATTTCAGTAAAGCTTGGCGATCAGCTCTGGCTTGTTTAACTTTGGCAACGAAAGCTTTTTCTTCTTCCGCTGTCATTTTGCCGTCTTTATTTGTGTCAATTTGATCAAATCTTTGTTCTAATTGTTTGAGATTTTTTTCTATAAATTCTTTTTTAGTTATAAATTTTTTTTCGTGCTTATCAGCGATAACTAATGATGAGCTCATTAATAAAATTATTATGATACAAAATATTTTTTTCATTAATTTCAAATATCATTATGAAATAGATATGTAAAATTTTTAATTATTTTTTAGATAAAGAGATATTTTTGATAAAAAATATTAAAAATATTACTGGTATTCCTAAAATAGCAGTAAGTACGAAGAAAAATGGATAGCCAATCATATCAACCATTCCACCAGCATATCCCGCAATTAATTTAGGTAAAAATAACATAATTGAACTAAACAAAGCATATTGAGTAGCTGTAAATTTGATAGAGGTAAGCGAGGATAGATAAACAACAAATGAAGCTCCAGCAAAGCCACTGGCAATATTATCAAAGGTTATTACTGTAATTAAAAATGCAATATTTGTTTCACTTACAGCAAGCCATGCAAATAAAAGATTACTACCAGCAGCTATTACTGCACCTACAATTAGACTTGGTATCACTCCCTTGTGTACTGAATAAAGTCCTCCAATAAAACCACCAATTATAGTTGCAAATAAACCAAAAAATTTTGAGTAGGTAGCAATTTCTTCTATTTGGTATCCTTTTTCTAAATAAAAAATATTAGCCATGACTCCCATCACTATATCTGCAATTCTATAAAGACCGATTAATAATAGAATAAAAATTGCAATTTTTTTATAGCGATCAAAAAAATCTTTGATAGGCAAAATATAAGCAACAGAAAATTTATCGTAAGAAATAAATTTAATTTTAGTAAAAAAATTTAATACTAAAATTGATAAACCAAATGACAAAATAATTTGAATTGCTGATCCTAAAGTATTTAATAATAAGCTTTTTGTACTAAAAATTTCAGGAAAATAAGTAAGGGAAAGAAAGAAAGTGAATACTGAAATTATTAAGGCAATTAAAAAATTAAACTGGAAAGATGAGCCATGATCTTTATTCTTTTTTATATTAGGTTCATTTGCAAATAATGTAGCACAAATGCCTACAAGCATAAGACAAGCCATTATCTGATACACATTTTTCCAAGTATTGACGTTATATTGTTCAGCACCAAAGTAAGATGCTAACCACAAGCTACCGGCACCAGAAGTAATCATAGCTATTCGATAACCTGCCAGATACATAGAGGATAGAGCCCCTTGATTTTTAATCGAGGCTGATTCAATACGATAGGCATCGATTACAATATCTTGTGTGGCACTTGCAAATGCAATGCAAACTATACCAATAGCTGTGTAATATAAATTTTGAGATGGATCTGTAAGTGAAGTAAAAATTAAAAATATAATTATTAAAATTTGTGAAATAAGTAGCCAGCTTTTACGATGACCCATTTTTGAAATGAATGGAAGTTTGTATTGGTCAATTAAAGGTGTCCAAATGAATTTAAATGAATAAGCAAAACCAGCCCAGCTAAATAAAGTAACGGTACTTCTTTCTACACCAGCTTTGACAAGCCAAACGGATAGAGTAGAAAAAATTAGAAGCAATGGTAATCCTGCTGAGAATCCTAGCAAGCTCATGTGCAAGGATTGTTTTGTTAGAAGAGGTTTAATATTTAAAATAGTCATTAAATAATTAATGAAACTATACAATAAATATTTGTTTTATGTATTATTTTAAAGGTGCAGGACTATCGCTTAGGCTATTTAAGTAAGCAATAACGTTAGCTCTATCGCTGTCTTTTCGTAAACCAGCAAAAGCCATTTTAGTTCCTTTGAGGTATTTCATTGGATTATTTAGGAATCCATTTAATTCTTCAAAGCTCCAATTCTTTCCGTAGTTTTGTAGAGCTGAAGAATATTTAAATCCCTCGTGGCTACCAACTTTTCTATTTACAACTCCCCACATCGCAGGACCTATTTTGTTTGCACCACCTTTATCAACACTATGACAACCAGCACATTTTTTAAAAACATTTTTTCCAGCATCAATATTAGCAGATGCTAAAAGAGGAGTAATTTTTGCAAGTTGTTCCTCTACTTTTTTTACTTCTGTAGATGTAGCTTGAGAAACTTCAACACCTGCAATTTTATATGCTGATTGTTTTGGCTTTTCGACATGAAAGATTGCATCTCCAAGTTCTTTTACCCCAATAATTAGAAGTATTGTCACAAGGACTGCTGCAGCAATTTTATTAAATTCAAAACTATCCATTTTTAATAGCCATAATTCATATAGTATTTTGAGATTGTTTTAGAGTATAAAATTAAGTTATTGATGTCGCAGTAATTCAAAATTAATCTTTATGAAAAAAATTAGCATTGTTATTCCTAGCCATTTACACGCTAAAAGATTGCCCAATAAACCCTTGTTATTGATTGATCAAGAGCCGATGATTGTTCATGTATGGCGACAAGCTAAGAAAAGCAAAATTACAGATATACTGGTTGCCACTGCAGATAGAGAAATAATACAAGCAGTAGAAGCGGTGGGTGGCAAGGCAATACTTACAAGTAAAGAGCACACCAATGGATCGGATAGAATTTTTGAAGCAGTGGAAACATTTCATTCAAAACCAGATGTTATAATAAATTTGCAAGGAGATATGCCTTTAATTAATCCAGATGCAATCAATTTTCTTGCAGATTATATGCAGAACAACAACGCTGAGATGGCAACTTTAGCTAGTCAACTTACAGCAGAAGATATGGATAATCCTAATGTGGTCAAAGTACAAACCTCTGGCAATATCTCTTCTCTTCAATTTCATGATGCCATTGATTTTTATCGAAAACAAAATGAAGAGCGAAACAATGTCTATCATCATGTAGGAATTTATGCCTATCAATATAATACTCTCAAGCAATATGTTCATTTGCAGAAAACTAAAAATGAGCTAGAAAGAAGCTTAGAACAAATGAGAGCTTTAGATAATCATATCAAAATCCAAGTAGGATTTATTTCTGATTACCCTTTAGGAGTTGATACACAGGAAGATCTCGATAAAATTAGATTAATATATAATGATAAATAAAATTGCCATTCAAGGAGAGCTTGGAGCTTATTCCCATTTAGCAGCAACTAAAATTTTTAAAAATACAAAAGTGATTGCATGCAAAACATTTGAAGATGTTTTCAAGCAATGTAAAAAAAATAAAGAAGTTATTAGTGTTATCCCTATTGAAAATTCATTAGCCGGACGCGTTGCAGACATTCATTATCTTTTACCTAAATATAAATTAAAAATTGTAGGTGAATATTATTTACCAGTAGAACATTGCTTGCTTGCTAATCACGGGGTATCGTTAAAGCAAATAAGTCATGTAAGAAGTCATTCACATGCTATTGGACAATGTCACAAAAATTTAAACAAGTATAAATTAACTTCAGTAGTTGCTGCTGATACAGCTGGATCTGCAAAATATATTTCAGAAAATAAAAATCAAACGGAGGCTGCTATTGCCTCTTCACTTGCTGCAAAGATTTATAAATTAAAAATATTAAAAAAAAATTTTGAGGATCACAAAGGAAATACAACTAGATTTTTGATTATGAGAAAGAATTATACGTTTCCCAAAATAGTGAAGAATAAAAAATTTATCACAACTTGTATTTTTATGATCAAGAGCACTCCTGGAGCTTTATTTAAGGCACTGGGTGGATTTGCGCAAAACAACGTAAATTTAACAAAACTGGAGAGTTTTTCAGTGAATAACACTTTTTTACAAACCATATTTTATTTAGACATTGAAGGACATGCAGAAAATGTGTTGGTAAAAAAAGCTCTTCAAGAATTGAAAAAACAAACTAAAAAATTAGATATTTTAGGGATTTATTCAGCAGATTCATTTCGATATAAAAAATAATTCACACAAACTTTTCTATCGTTTTTTTCTCATCTTGTTATACTATTGCCTTGGGGAATTGGTAGCAGGTGGAGGTTGCGCTAATCCGGTCAGGTTCGAAAGAAAGCAGCCGTAACGTTTATTTTTCAGGTTGTTATTCAGTTCCCCGTATAATGTTATGAATAATCGAAAAGTTTTATCCCTCAAATACAGACCACAAAATTTTAGCGAATTAATTGGTCAAGAATCGATGAGTCTGGCAATTCAAAATGCTATTCAAATGGATAGAATTCCTAACGCCTACTTACTAACGGGTATTCGTGGTGTTGGAAAAACAACAACAGCAAGAATTATAGCTAAAGCAATTAATTGCAATAAACAATTTGGATCGAATGAAACCTGTTCGAAAGAGGAATATTGTCATTGTGAGGCCATCATTGATTCAAGTCATATGGATATTCTGGAAATGGATGCAGCCTCCAAAACAGGAATTGATGATATAAGAGAAATTCTAGACTCCTCTCAGTATTTGCCTGCAAGCGCCAAATATAAAGTTTTTATTATTGATGAAGTTCATATGCTTTCCAAACAAGCGTTTAATGCTTTACTCAAAACATTAGAGGAGCCACCACCTCACTTAAAATTTATATTAGCCACTACTGAAGTCAAAAAAATTCCTGTTACTATTTTATCTAGATGTCAACGATTTGACTTGAGAAGAATTAAAATGGAAGAAATGAAAAATTTTCTTCGCACGATTGTTGAAAAAGAAAAAGGCAATGTAAATGATAAAGCACTATCTCTGATTGCTAAAGCTTCCGAAGGTTCTGTGCGAGACGCACTATCAATCCTAGATCAAGCTATCATTACTTTTAATTTACAAAACGAAGAAGTTACGGAATTAAAAGTAAGAGAGATGTTAGGTTTAGCTGATCAATCAAGAATTATAGATTTATTAACTCTTATTATCAATGGCTCTCAAAAAGAGGCCATACAAGAAGCCGAAAATATTTTTACTATTGGCGCAGATCCAAAAATAATTTTACAGAGCATGCTTGAAATTATTTATTTAATTTCTAGAACAAAAAGTTTTGGAAAAATTGAAAATGATTTAAGTGTTTCGGAAAATGAGTCAGTTCAAATTAAAGCTTTGGCTGATAAGGTTGATTTGACTTATATATCTATGCTTTGGCATTTTACTTTGAAAGGAATTGAAGAGCTCAGTATAGTGCCGGATCCTTTTTTATCCTTTCAAATGCTAATGATTAGACTTTGTCATTTAAAAAACATGCCTGATCCACAGTCTTTATTAAATGATGATGACATAGAAGAGTTGCATGAAGATCTTTCACATGACAATGATTCATCTGATAAAAAATTAGAGCCAGCTGTTTCAACCACGCAAATTAAAAATACGGTACAAGAAAAAAAAGAAGCACCTAAAATTAAACCAGAAATTTTAAACGAAAATACCAACAAAGTAGTAATTCAAAACTTTCAAGATTTAATTCATTTAGCCAATAAAAACAGAGAAATTGAGCTTAAGTTTGATTTAGAGCGAAATGTTAGATTAGTTAAGTTTGAACAGGGTAAAATAGATATTTCTTTTAATGAAAATCTATCAAAAGATTTTATAAAAAATTTATCGCAAAAATTAATTGAGTGGACGGGAAAAAGATGGATTATTACTCTATCAAAAGATCAAGGACAAACAACAGTTCACGAGACCAAACAGCAATTAAAAGCTAAATTGATGGAAGAAATGAAGCAAACCGAAGAGTATAAAAAAATATTAGAAGCATTTCCGGATGCAGAATTAATAGACGTTCAAGATAAGGAGGAGGATTAATATGGATTTTTCAAAAATGTTACAACAAGCGCAAGAGATGCAAAAAAAAATGGCAGAGGCAAAAGATTCTTTAAAGCATGTAGCAGTAGAGGGTGTTTCTGGAGGTGGGGCAGTAAAAGTTGTGATGAATGGCAATCACGAAATGGTTTCAGTCAATATTGATTCTGCAACTCTGAAAGAAGAAAAAAGTATTATTGAGGATTTAATAGTGGCGGCAACTAATAATGCAAAAAAAGCAGTTGAAGCTAAAGTGCAAGAAGAAATGTCGAAACTTACAGGTGGCATACAACTTCCACCAGGATTTAAATTTCCTTTTTAATAGATGAAATTTTCTACTGAACCTGATTTAGATGAATTGATGGCACTTATATCTAAGTTGCCAGGGTTAGGACCTAAGTCTGCACGAAGAATTGCACTCTATTTGTTAAAAAATAGAGACAATGTTATGCAACCATTATCTAAATCTTTAGCAAAAGTTCATTCTAAAATTATAAGATGCACTATTTGTGGAAATATAAAATCCAATGAAGCAAACTGTGATTTAGCAAAGTGTTTTTATTCTAGTAAAAGCTATGAACAGATTTGTGTAGTTGAAAATATTGCAGACATGTGGGCCATGGAAAGCACTAATGTATTTAAGGGTCATTATCATATTTTAGGAGGAACTTTGTCTGCTTTAAACGGATCGAATCCAGAAGATCTTTTGATACATTCTCTTATAAACAGAATTAAAAAAAATAATGTTAAGGAAGTTATTCTTGCAACTTCAGCAACAATCGAAGGACAAACGACAGCGCATTATATTAACGATAGTATTAAAAATTTGGGTATAAAAGTTACCAAATTAGCCCATGGTTTACCGGTAGGAGGAGAAATAGAATATTTAGACGATGGTACTCTTTTTTCAGCCTTTAAGTACCGAAATTCCTTGTTATCCGAATAACTTACGTTGCTTAATAAAAAATTATAATTATTTTATTTTTACAGTATGTCGATATTAAATATTTTAAAAGAACCAGATCCAATTTTACGAAAAAAATCTACACCTGTAACTGTAGTAGATAAAAGTATTAAAAAATTACTCCATGATATGTTGGAAACCATGTACGCTGCTCCTGGTATTGGTCTAGCTGCAGCTCAAGTAGGTGTATTAAAACGATTGGTTGTAATTGATTTAGCTAAAGATGGAGAAAAGAAATCTCCTATTTTTTTTGTTAATCCAGTTATTACTTGGAAGTCAGATATTTTAGAAAAAAAGGAAGAGGGCTGTTTATCTATTCCTGATTATTTTGGAGAAATAAAAAGACCGAATGCTTGTCATGTAAAGTACTTGGATCAACATGGTAAAGAAAAACAATTAAAAGCTGAGGGATTGTTAGCTACATGTATCCAACATGAAATAGACCATTGTGATGGAATTTTATTTATAGATTATTTATCAAAGCTAAAACGAATGTTTATTTTGAAAAAGCTAGCAAAACTAAAGAAGCAAAAATAAATCATGTCTTTAAATATTGCTTTTATGGGAACCCCGCAGTTTGCTGTTCCTACTTTAAAAAAAATTTTACTTACTTCTCATTCTGTGAAAGCCGTTTATTCTCAGCCTCCAAGAAAATCTAATAGGGGGATGAAACTTGAAAAAAGTCCTATTCATGTATTGGCGGAAGAAAATAATTTATCTGTACGAACACCCAATTCGTTAGAGGAAGATTTTGATTATTTTCAACAACTCAATGTCGACTTAGTAGTTGTAGTTGCTTATGGGCAAATTATATCAAAACAGTTTTTACAATTACCTAAATATGGTTTTTTAAATGTTCACGCTTCTCTTTTGCCAAAATGGAGAGGTGCAGCTCCTATCCAAAGATCAGTCATGGCACAAGATTCTGCTACTGGTATTTCAATAATGAAAATAGAAGAACAATTAGATTCAGGACCGGTATTGTTGGTAGAATCCATGAAGTTAAATTTATCCACTACATCGGGAGAGGTTGAAAATTATTTATCCAACATAGGTGGCGATAAAATATTAGAAGCAATTCAATTAATTGAAGAGGGTAAGGCTCGTTTTATTCCCCAGGAGGAGGATAAAGCTACCTATGCAAAAAAAATTAAAAAAGAAGATGAAATTATTCATTGGAACAAATCTGCAAAAGAAATTATTGCTCAAATTCATGGCTTAAATCCAAGGCCAGGCGCTTGTTTTACCTATAAAGAGGAAAAAATAAAAATTTGGAAAGCAGAGTATGTTGCAAAAAACGATAAACCGGGCTTAGTCTTGGATAATCAGCTTTGCATTAGTTGTGGCGAAGGCGCATTAAAAATTTTAGAGATTCAAAGACCGGGGAAGAAAATACAACAAACAAAAGATTTTTTACTCGGATTTACTATACCTCAAAATACACAGCTTAATTAATGAAACGATATAAATGCATCGTAGAGTATGATGGAACCACTTTTGTTGGTTGGCAGAGACAGACGAATGGTTATTCTATTCAAGAAGCTATCGAAGAAAGTTTAGAAAATATTTTTCAAATACCTACAAGAATTTACGGATCAGGAAGAACAGATGCGGGTGTACACGCAAGAGGTCAAGTCATTCATTTTGATTTAGCAACTAATATGGAAGCAATAAAGATAACTTATGCACTCAATCATTTTTTGCAAAAAAAAAATATTAGTATTTTAGAAACAAATGTTACTAGTAATGATTTTGATTCTAGGCATGATGCAATTTTAAGAACTTATGAATATATTATCACTAATCGTAATGCTCCCTTAGCTATTATGAAAGATAAAGCTTGGCATGTTTCGGTTCCACTCAATATAAAAAAAATGCAAGAGGCTGCAAAACTATTTCTTGGTGATCATGATTTTACAACTTTTCGAGCGGCTTCTTGTGAGGCAAAATCACCTTTGCGAACTATTGCAACATCAGAAGTAATCAAAGAAGATGAACAGATCAGAATAGTTTTTGCATCAAGATCTTTTTTACAGCATCAGGTTCGTTCGATGGTTGGATCACTCAAGCTTGTGGGGGAAGAAAAGTGGACAATGCAAGATTTGCAATTTGCTCTTGATTCAAAAGATCGTGCACAATGTGGAACTCTTGCTCCAGCTTGCGGATTATATTTAGCAAAAGTACAGTATTAAATTTAATTCTTCTTTTTATTATTTTTTTAGTTTATGTTTCCATGCAAATGAGTAACTCTTATTTGTGGAAAGCATCTGATCAACAAATCGAAAGATCAAATCTTTTTCATTTTACGCAGTATTTAAACTCAAAACAGATATTTCGGGAAACAAAAAAATATTCTGATTTATGGAAGTGGTCTGTTGAAAATCCAAGTTTATTTTGGTCATCTTTTTGGGACTTTGCCAATATTATTGGTCATAAAGGAAAAGAAGTCATTTCACATAATAATATATTTTTTGAAAAACAATTTTTTACTGATTCAAAAATAAATTTTGCTAAAAACTTACTTGTTAAAAAAAATAATGATGTTGCCATTCATTTTCGAGGGGAAAGTGGCTTTGAAAAGTCTGTTACTTGGAATGAGCTTTATGAGCATGTCTGCAAACTGTCAGGTTATTTAAAAGCATCTAATATTGAAAAAAATGATCGTATTGCAGCTTATTTGCCGAATAATATTGAGGCAATTGTTGGTCTTTTAGCCACTGCTAAGAACGGATCTATCTGGTCTTCGTGCTCGCCTGACTTTGGAATTCAAGGAGTGGTAGATCGCTTTTTACAAATAGAACCCAAAATATTAATTACTTGCGATCATTATTTTTATAATGGAAAAAAAATTAGTCTTATAGAAAGAGTAGAGTCTATTGTAAAAAAAATACCCTCAATTCAAAAAGTTATTATTTGTTCTTATGATAATAGTAACAATTTACCAAAACAATACGTTTCCTTTGATACTATTTTACAAGAAACAGAACTAGACGAAACATTTGAAGAATTTGATTTTAATCATCCACTGTATATTTTGTACTCGAGTGGAACAACAGGAGTTCCAAAGTGTATTGTTCATGGAAGTGGAGGATCGTTAATAGAGCAAAAAAAAGAATTATTATTACATTGTGATGTAAAAGATAAAGATAATATTTTTTATTTTACTACCACTGGTTGGATGATGTGGAATTGGTTAGTTGCATCACTTTCTTGTGGAGCTAGTATTAAATTATACGATGGATCCCCTTTTTATCCTAACAAGGAAACTCTTATTCAGTATTGTCAAGATCATCAATTTTCATTATTTGGTTTAAATGCTAAATACATCGATTTCTTAAAGAAAGAAAAATTTTCTGCAGATAAGTTTAACTTAGATAAATTAAAAATTATTACTTCCACAGGATCACCTCTAGTAAAAGAAAGTTTTCAGTACATATATGAATCAATTAAAAAAGATGTTCATTTATCTTCTATCAGCGGAGGTACGGATGTGGTGGGCTGTCTTGTTTTAGGAAATCCTTTTGACAAAGTTTACGCAGGCGAAATTCAAGGACCAAGCTTAGGAATTGATATTGCTATTTATAATGATGAAGGACAAGAAATCCAAAATGATGAAAAAGGAGAATTAGTTGTTAAACAACCATTTCCTTCCATGCCAATTCAATTTTGGAATGATCCTGATAGAAAAAAAATTAAAGCGGCTTATTTTGAAAGATATGAAAACATTTGGCATCACGGAGATTATATCCAAAAAACTGCTAATGACGGATATGTAATTTATGGAAGATCTGATGCAACGTTAAAACCAGGTGGTGTCAGAATAGGAACGGCAGAAATTTACCGACAGGTGGAAAGCTTTGAGGAAGTATTGGAATCTATCGTAGTGGGACAAAATTTTGATAATGATATTCGAATTATTCTTTTTGTTAAATTACAAACACCCAATCATTTAACAAATGAACTTATTGCAAAAATTAAAACCACAATTAGAAACAATTGCTCACCAAGACATGTGCCAGCAGTTATCTTAGAATGTCCTGATATTCCAAGAACTAAAAGTGGAAAAATAGTTGAAATTGCTGTTCGAAAAATCATTAATGGAGAAACCATTGATAATACTGAAGCATTAGCCAATCCAGAAATTTTGGATTTTTATAAAAATATTACTATACCGTAACCAAGATATGGAAGAAGAAGAGATTATCAAGCACGAGCAAGACATTGATACCTTGAGTGTTCACGAACTAGAAGCATTGATTGCTGATTATCAAAACAAAATAAAAGATTTAGAGAAAAAAATTGAGTCTAAAAAAAGAGATAAATCGATAGCCGAACAATTTTTTAAAAAATAAATTAATTTTGCAATAAAGATTGCACATGTAGCATAGTACTTTCTTGTAGCGCTTCTAAATCATACCCACCTTCCAAAAGAGAAACAACTTTACCATCACACACTTGTTTACTGATAGATAAAATTCTTTTTGTCAATTCAGCAAAATCTTGAGATTGCAAATTAATTTGCGCTAATGGATCATTTTGATGAGCATCAAAACCTGAGGATAATAAAATAAAATCAGGTTTAAATTCTTTTAACCTTGTTAAAACTATTTCATAGGCATTAAGAAATTCATGAGATGCTGTACCTGCATGTAGAGGAATATTTAAAATATTATTGTGCTTACCTTTTTCAGACGTTGCACCTGTTCCAGGATAAAAAGGATATTGATGTGAGGAAATATATAAAACTTGTTTATGATTATAGAAAATTTCTTGCGTACCATTTCCATGATGAACATCAAAATCAATTATAGCAACTTTTTTTGTTTTATATTTATTTATTAAATAATGAGCTCCAATTGCAACATTGTTGTAAATACAAAATCCCATTGCTTTATCACTTTCCGCATGATGTCCAGGAGGTCTTATGGAACAAAAAGCATTCGAGTAATTTTTATTCATCACTTCATCAATGGCCAATAGAACTGATCCCACCGCATCTAAGGCTGCTTGTTTGGATCCTGGGCAAACTAAGGTATCTCCATCTAAAAAAACACTTCCTTGTGTGGGAAAAGTTTCTTCAAGTTTTTGTAAATAACTTGGAGTATGAGCTAGAGATAAATATTTAAGATCAAATGCTTTGGGTTTCAGCCATGCGAGATTATTCGATGTTATTTTTTTTAAACCTTCATTAACAACCTTAACTCTATCTATTCTTTCAGGATGGCCGATGCCGGTATCATGATTGTGGTAAGTATCTGTTGTAATGATACAAGTTTTCAATGGAAGTAAGACTCTAATATTTTGTAATAAATTTGTTTCAATTTCTTTAAATCACTTACCGCTACGCATTCATTCACTTTGTGCATAGTATTTCCCACAAGGCCAAATTCTACGCAAGGTGCAATATCTTTAATAAACCTTGCATCTGACGTACCCCCAGTCGTTGATAATACAGGAGTTTTGTTTGTGATTTTTTTGATCACTTTGCTCATCATTTGAATGGTTTTTCCTGGTTTTGTAATAAAGGCAACGCCTGTCTCAGAATATTCAATACTAGCTTTGCATTTATATTTTGTAGCAACGGTTTGAATAACTTTTGAAATTTTTTTCTTTAACGAGGTATGGGTATGTATGTTATTAAATCTTATATTAAAGGTTGCAGATGCAGTAGATGGGATAACATTGTCAGCATTGCTATCAGTACTCATTTTTGTAATTTCAAGATTGGATGGTTGAAAGTTCTGATTTCCTTTGTCTAGAACCATTGATTTTAGCTTGTCTAGAATTTTAATTAACGGAGTAGAAGGATTGCAAGCTTCATGAGGATAAGCCACGTGTCCTTGGACTCCTGCTAAAGTTAGGTATGTGGTAATACTTCCTCTTCTTCCAATTTTCATCATTTGTCCCATAATTTTTCTATTGGATGGTTCTCCAACTAAACAAAAATCAATTTGTTCTTTTTTTTTCTTTAAATAGTCGACAACTTTTTTTGTTCCATTAATCGCAACACTTTCTTCATCACCTGTAATGATAAAACTAATAGAGCCTTTAAATTTTTTTTTATCTTTAAGAAATTCACTTACAGCTGCAATAAAGCAAGCGATACCACCTTTCATATCGCTGGTTCCTCGGCCATATACTTTACCATTTTTTACAGCGCCAGAAAATGGTCCTACACTCCATGCTTTTACATTACCAGCAGGAACTACATCTGTGTGACCTGCAAAGCAAAAATTAGGAGAGGCCGTACCAATTCGTGCATATAAATTTTTAATACTAGGAGTATTTTTGTCTTTAAATTCAAGCATCGTGCATTTAAATCCTAACGATTTAAGATGCCGAGCTACTAATGCAATCGCACCTCCATCAAAAGGAGTAACACTTGGAATTTTTATGAGTTCTTTGGTAAGCGAAAGTTCATTAATAACTTTTGCCATTTAGTCTCTTAATAATTCATTAACAGAAGTTTTGCTTCTTGTTTTTTCATCAACTGTTTTAACAATAACAGCACAATATAAGTTAGGTCCGTCTTTGTCTGTCTCGCTTGCAATACTTCCGGCTACTACAACAGAGTAGGGAGGTATTTTTCCATAAGAAATAGTTTTTGTTTTTCTATCGTAAATTTTTGTAGAAGCGCCAAGATATACTCCCATAGAAAGAACAGATCCTTCACCAACAATCACACCCTCAGCTACTTCTGATCTTGCTCCAATAAAACAATTATCTTCAATAATAACTGGGTTGGCTTGTAACGGCTCTAACACTCCACCAATTCCAACTCCACCGCTTAAATGGCAATTTTTTCCAATTTGTGCGCAAGAACCAACGGTAGTCCATGTATCCACCATAGTTCCTTCATCTACATAAGCTCCAAGATTTACAAATGATGGCATCAGCACAACATTTTTTCCTATGTAAGCGCCATGTCTTACTACACCATTAGGAACCATTCTAAATCCAGCTTGCAAATGTTCTTCTCGTCCCCAACCTGCAGTTTTTCCTCTGACTTTGTCCCACCAAGTGGCGTAAGGTCCTGCAAGTGTTTGCATTTCATTGGTTCTAAAACTCAAAAGAATTGCTTTTTTAATCCATTGATTGACAACCCATTCGTTACCTTTTTTTTCAGCAACTCTAATAGTTCCTTTGTCTACTTGATCAATCGTATTTTTTATTGCTGTAACTACTTCTGGATGTGAAGCCTTAGTAATCGTTTCTTTTTGATCCCAAGCTTCATTAATTATTTTTTCAAAACTCATGTTATTAATTTATACTTTCGTTTATTTGATTTAAAAAAGTTCTTAAGTTTTTTACCTTATAATGAATATGTTTTCCATCATATCCTTGCTTGCAGTAATCATCGTCATTTTCAATCCAGGCAGTTTTCATTCCTAGTTCGTGGGCTGTTAATAAATTTTTAGCAATATCTTCGAAAAAAATACTGTTTTTAGTATCAATTTGGTAAGTGGAAATTAAATCGTGATAAGGATCTATTTGAGGTTTTGGAATAAATTTAGAGTCAACAATATCAAATATTTTATCAAAGTTGTTTTCTATCCCAAGTTGTTCAATAACTTTTTGCGCATGTTTTCGCGATCCATTCGTAAAAATAATTTTTTCTCCGGGGAGTTTTGCAATTTCCTCACTTAATTGAGAGTCTTTTTGTAAAATACTATAATCAATATCATGAACAAATTCTAAAAATTTTTCAGCATCGACTTTGTGATTTTTCATTAAACCATTTAATGTTGTACCGTGCTGGTGAAAATAAGTATCTTTTATTTTTAATGCTTCTTGTGAATTCACATGCAAATTGTCTTCAATAAATCTACACATCAATCGATCAATTTTATCAAATAAGTTTGTAGTAGGGGGATAAAGTGTATTATCTAGATCAAAAATCCAATAACGAATATTTTTTAATTCTTTCATTTTACAATTAAAGTTCCAGCACCTTGATTTGAAAATAATTCATAAAGTACTGCATGAGGTTTTCTTCCATCAATAATAACAACTCCTTTTACACCACCTCGAATAGCTGCAATGCATGTTCTTATTTTAGGAATCATACCCCCTGTAATGGTTTCATTTTCTATTAATGCTTCCGCCTCTTCAATAGTTAATTTAGAAATTAAATTTCCTTGCTTATCATTTACTCCAGGCACATCTGTCATAAGCAAAAGTCTTTCTGCTTCCATTTTATCTGCCACTATTCCAGCCGCAGTATCAGCGTTAATATTATATACTTGTCCCTCTTTATCTAATCCCATCGGCGCTATCACCGGAATGATATTTTGATTTAATACTGAATTTAACAGCTCAGTATTGATTTGATCTGGGTCTCCAACAAATCCAAGTTCAGGATTAATAGCTTTAATTACTTGTATTACATTTTTATTTCTTACCGTAATAGGTTCAGCTAAAACTCCATATTTCTTGATTGTATTTACAAGATCAGGATTAATTTCATTAAGCAGAACATCTTCAACAACTTTTATAACTTTTTCATCAGTAACTCTAAGGCCTAAAATAAATTTTGATTCAAGATTTTGTTGTTTTAATTTTTCTTTAATTTGTGGACCACCTCCATGGATAACAATTGGTATAGCGCCTACGCGCTTACAAACCGCTGCATCTTGAGCAAATGCTTTAGAAAGTTGGTCTGTGGCCATGACCTGACCGCCGTACTTTAAAATTATTTTTTTATTTTGGTATTTTTCAATATAATTTTTTGCTTCTTGAAGTGGGGGAGCATCTGAAGGCCAAAACTCAGCAAAATCCATTAAACTGTTTTAACTTTAGTTTTTTTAATAATGATGTACTGCTGCGCCATTGTTAGTACGTTGTTGACTGTCCAATATACTACTAATCCAGATGGAAAAGATGCAAGCATAACAGTTAAAAATAATGGGAAGAACGCAAATATTTTTGCTTGAATTGGATCTGTTGGAGCAGGATTTAGTTTTTGCTGCATCCACATCGTGACTCCCATTAAAATGGGCCACACACCAATTACTAAGAATGAAGGAGGATCCCACGGAATTAATCCAAATAAATTAAACAAAGAAGTAGGATCTGGTGCTGATAAATCTTGTATCCATCCAAAGAAAGGAGCTTGTCTCATTTCCAAAGTAACAAATAACATTTTGTAAATTGCAAAAAAGAATGGAATTTGAATTAACATTGGCAAACATCCTGAAACTGGATTGATTTTTTCTTTTCGATATAGCGCCATCATTTCTGCTTGAATTTTTTGCTTATCGTCTTTGTATAAATCTTTTAATCTTGTCATCTCAGGTTGTAGAGCTTTCATTTTAGCCATAGATGCAAATGAATAGTTAGCAAGAGGGAAGAATAATATTCTTATAGCAGCGGTAAGTAAGACTATCGCAATTCCAAAGTTACCAGTCAGCTTAAAGAAAAATTCAATGATAAAAAACAATGGTTTTGTAAAAAAGTAAAACCAACCCCAATCAATAGCTAAATCAAATTTATTAATGCCAGCTGTTTCTGCGTACCCATCCACAGCACCAACTTCTTTTGCCCCTACGAAAACTTGAGTTGAGCTTGAAGCTACAGCGCCAGGATTAATTGTAGTTGGATCAGTTAAGATGAAATTTGCTTTGTAAGAATCTTCATAAACAAATTCAGCATTAAATGATTTATTTTTCTCAGGAACAATTGCAGTCAGCCAGTATTTATCTGTAATACCGACCCAACCTTTATTTCCTTGGTATTTTTGATTTTTTTCTTTGATGTCGTCATATTTTTGTTCTTGTAAATTCTCATCTATAACCCCCACCATTCCTTCGTGAAGAATGTAGAAATTTTGTACCTCTGGTTTTTCTTTTCTTGTTATTTGAGAGTAATGAAACAGGTTTAAAGGCGCTTTGGTATTATTTTGAACACTTTCTGTGATTTTAAATAGATATTGGTCATCTAGTTCAATTTTTTTCATAAAAACCAAACCATTTTGATTATCCCATTCAAGTTCGATAGGTGTTTTGCTCGTTAAAACATTATTTTTTCTTAACTTCCAAAGACTATTGTTATCAGGAACTTTGAGATTATCTGCGCTAGCCCATCCACTTTCAAGGAAGTATCCTTGTTTTATTTGCTTAGGGTGTAACAATGTTACAAGCTTACTATTTTTATCTAGAGTTTCTTTATAAACTTTAAAGGTGATGTCATCTATAAGGGCACCTTTTAAAGAGATTGATCCTTTTAATTTTCCATTTTCTAAAATAATTCTTTTTTCTTGATTAAGAGCATCTGCTCTAGAAATAGTTTTTTCTGGAGCTTTTGTTTTTGCCGATAAAGAAGGCGCTGTAGGTTTTCCACTAGAAGCATTGCTTTGCTGAGTATCTTTTTGTTGTATACTGGTTGTTGCTTTTTCTTTTTTAAGTTCTGGATCTACAACAAACACCTGCCAACCAACAATAATCATGGTTGAGAGTATGACGGCCATTAAAACATTTTTTGTATCCATTAAATTTTTCTTTCTTTTTGTACTGGATCATATCCAGCGCTTCCACCTAACCATGTCAGTGGATGGCATTTTAGAATTCTTAATATTCCTTTGAATGATCCTTTCAACCACCCATGGGCTTTAACTGATTCAATAAAATAATTGGAACAGGTTGGTTCAAATCTACATGAGTGTTGTAATACTGGGGATAATACATACTGGTAAGTTTTTACGACAGCAATGATGAATTTTTCAATTAAGGTATTCATGTTAATGATATTTTACTTCTTTAAATTTTTTTATTAGTTCATTTACCATAATTTGAAAATCTACATCATAGACTTTTGCTTTAGCAAAAATGGCATATTTTACTTTTTTATTAAAAGATGTTTTCATTTCCTCAATTGCTTTTCGAGCTGCCATTTTTAATCTTCTTCTAATTCTATTTCTTTTCACAGCGTTACCTAATTTTTTTGCAGATACGCAACTCAAGATAACTTTTTTATTATTTTGTAATTCTTGATCTAATTTTCGGTAGTAAATGGTAAATAGACTAGACATTACTTTGTTACTTTTTAAAATTTGTTTAAACTCTATATTTCCGGAAAGACTTTCAAATTGAATGGAAGCTGCCATGCTGAAGTTAAGCAGATACTGTTTTTCTACCTTTTGCTCTTCTTCTTGCTATAACTTTTCTTCCGCCTTTTGTTGCCATTCGCGAACGAAATCCGTGTCTACGTGCTCTAACTTTTTTACTTGGTTGATATGTTCTTTTCATTGCTGTATTTAAATTTTGGCTATTTATAGGTAATTCAATTTAGGATGTACAGTATAAATTAAGCGATAAATACTAACATATGCAAAAGTTTTCCAAGTTAAAAATAGGAATTGGCCTTATCTACGTATCCATAGTTAGCTTGGTGGTATTCTTATTTTTTTACTACGGGGCTAATTCTTTTTTAGATTTAGAGTTTTTAAAAAATCATAAAGATCAAATTTTCTTATTTCGTGATCAAAACTTCGTATTATTGTGTATCGTTTATTTCTTTTTTTCTATTCTTTGGGTTTTTTTACTAGGGTTTGGAACACCTTTGGTGATCGTTGCTGGTTTTGCGTTTGGTACAGTTTGGGGCTCTGTTTTATCTATTGTATCTTTTTCTATAGGAGCATCATTACTTTATCTTTTCGCCAACCATTATTTTAAGGATTTAGTTTATCAATATTTAAGTAGTCGGTTTTTGTCACTTAAAAATCATTTTAATGAAAACGAGTTTAGTTATTTTTTCTTTATTCGGGTTATTCCTGGTATTCCATTTCCTATCAAGAATGTAATGCCTGTTTTATTTAACATGAAGCTAAAAAACTTTTTTTTAGCAACTTTGTTTGGTGAAGCGTTACCTATCATTATTTCCGTAAGTGTTTTTAGTGGTTTTAGTAATGTAATTGAAAAAGGTAATTCGATTAATTTAAATATTTTATATGATCCTGAAATATTTTTTCCATTGTTAGCACTTGGTATTATGGTGATTGTTACAAATTTCTTGAAAAAAAAATATTATAAAAAATAAAAACTTTAGTTTTTGTCTTTTCAGTGCTAATTTAAATTATTAAGTGTTAAATATTATTTTTTAGAAAGGAATAAAATGACTTTTGAATTACCTAAATTAAATTATAGCAAAGATGCTTTATCGCCCGCGATGTCTGAAGAAACTTTAGATTTGCATCATGGAAAACATCACCAAACTTATATTACTAATTTAAATAATTTAGTTAAGGATACTGATTTTGCTAATTTGTCTTTAGAAGAAATAGTAAAAAAATCAGCTGGAGACTCTTCGAAAGCTGGAATTTTTAATAATGCTGGGCAACACTGGAATCACATTTTATTTTGGAACTGCATGAAACCAAAAGGTGGTGGAGCAATGCCACCAGAATTGGAAAAAAGAATAGTTGCTGATTTTGGTAGTGTAGATAAATTTAAAGAAGATTTTATTCAAGCTGGTACTACTCAGTTTGGTTCTGGATGGGCATGGTTAGCAATTCATAATGGAAAACTGGTAGTAACAAAAACTGCGAATGCATCTAATCCATTAGTGGATAATATGAAGCCCATATTTGGATGTGATGTGTGGGAACATTCTTATTACGTGGATTATCGCAACCGAAGACCTGACTATTTAAAGGCTTTTTTAAATGAGCTTGCAAATTGGGAATTTGTTGCATCTCAACTAGATTAATTTTTAATCTCTGTAGGTTTAAGAAAAAAAATAGTAAGCATTTTATATGCTTAAGAGTATTTTTATTATTTTTTTATTTCAGCTGATAGGAGAGTCTGTTCAAAAATATTTTGAAATTACAATTCCAGGACCCGTTATTGGATTAATTTTATTATTAACTACTTTCCTTTGTGTCAGAGGAAGCAAAAATATTTTTATTAAAAAAACGAAAGAGGAAATTTCTAGTACCTCTACCTACATTACTGGCTATCTATCTTTATTATTTGTTCCCATTGGAGTTGGTGTGGTGATGCACTTAAGTTATTTAGAAAAAAACTATATTGAAGTATTGGGTGTTATTTTTTTTAGTACAATTTTTACAATTGGTTTTACCGCCTTATTAATGGAGAAAATTAATATTTATTTAAAAAAAAATGCTAGAAAAAAATAAATTATATAATATTTGGGTATATCTTCAGGCGGAGCCTTTATTTTGGCTGACACTCACTATCGGTGCTTATTTAGTCGGAGATTATCTCTATAAAAAATCTAGACTGAATCCTTTAGTAAATCCTGTGGCGATTTCTATTTTACTTGTATCGAGTATTTTAATTTTGACTGATATTTCTTATGAGCGATATTTTAATGGAGCAAAGTTTATTCATTTTATGTTGGGACCTGCTACAGTTGCTCTAGCTATTCCTATTTATAAGCAAATTGATTTAATTAAAAAAGAATCGGGAAGTATTTTTATTTCTTTAATTCTCGGATCTTTATTTGCAATTTTTAGTACTTACTATTTTGCGAAACTTATGAATTTAGATTTAGAAATTATTTACAGCATGATGCCTCGATCTGTAACAGCTCCTATTGCTATGGGTATTTCTGATTTAATTGGAGGCGTTCCATCTTTGACTGCAATTATTACTATTTTAACTGGAATTGTTGGAGCTTCTTTTGGAACTTTTGCATTAGACGTTTTGCGAGTTAAAGATATGACAGCTAGAGGATTTGCATTTGGTTTAGCAAGCCACGGCATTGGAACAGCAAGGGCTATGAGTAGAAATGAAACAGCAGGAATATTTGCAGCACTTGCTTTAGGTTTGAGTGGAATTGCTACGTCTATTTTAATTCCTCTTTTGTTTAAATTAATTAATTTTTAATGTTTGTTTTGCAGCAATAAACACTTTTGTCATTTTGATAATATTAATTCTTCCCGTATTCACATTTCTTGGACTGGGGTGGTAGCAACCCAGTAAAATTTTACCATCAGGGAGAATATATTGTTTGCCATGACCAAAGGTAAATTTTTGTCCAGTAAGATCGTATTTGTTTTTATAAAATTTAATACAAGCATCAAAAGCAATTTTTCCGAGCGCAATAATCATTTTCAAATTAGTTAGATAAGAAATTTCTTTTTGAAAATAACTAGAGCAGTTATTTAATTCAGTGCTTGTAGGTTTATCTTGAGGGGGTACGCATTTTAAAGCAGTAGTAATATAAGAATGATAGAGTTTCAGGCCATCTGTTCTAGCTACGGAAGTAGGCTGATTGCACAATTTAGCTTTATAGAGGCATTGAAATAAAAAAGTGGAGGATGCATCACCAGTAAATACTCTACCAGTTCTGGTTCCACCATGTGCAGCTGGTGCAAGACCTACAAATAGTATTTGAGCTTTGGGATCTCCATGTCCTGTGATTGGTTTTGCCCAATAGGTTTCATTTACATATTGCTTTCTTTTTTCAGTAGCAATTTTTTTAATAAATTGAACTAACCTTGGGCATTGTTTGCATTGAATGATTGTTTGATTAAGTTTAGTTAAATTTTCACTCATATTTTTTTGGCGATCCCGGAGGGAATCGAACCCCCAACCCTCAGTTTAGGAAACCGATATTCTATCCAGTTGAACTACGGGATCTATTTATTTAATATTTTTTTATGTTCAATTAATGTACATCGATTCATAATCATAGTTATTCCGTTTGCTTCAGCAATTTTTTTTGCTTCTTCATTTTCAATACCTAGTTGCAACCATATGTATGTCACTTTTTTTTCAATTGCTTGTTTAGTAATTTCGACAGCTTCAGGTGAAGGACGAAATACATCCACCATATCAATACTCTCGGGTATACTTAAGATATCTGGATAAACTAATTGACCAAGAATAAACTGCCCCTGGTACTTTGGATTAATAGGATAGACTTTGTAATTATTTTTTATCAGGTAATCCATGACTTCATTAGAAGCTAATTCTGATTTAGGGCTTGCACCTACTACAGCAATGGACTGCGAGGTTGTAAGGCATTGTTCAATCATGTGACTTTCAGTATTGTTCATTAGATCAAAGAAGATAATTTTTTTATTTCACCAATTTTGAATGTTACCGCTTCTTTTTTGCTGTAACCATATTTTTTAGCAGCATTTTTAAAGCGAATAGGTGGTTCAAATGGATCTTCAAGCGATAACATGATTGTCCCCCAGTGCATTCCAATGATTTTTTTTGCCTTAAGATCTTTGCCAATTTGCAAAGCTTCTTCTGGAGTTGCGTGATAAATAGACTTATCAAACATGGGTCTAAAATCATAAGCTCCAATATTAATAAATAATAAATCAACAGGACCGATTTGGTTTCCTAATTTTTGATATATATTTCCGTATCCTGTATCGCAGGAAAAAAATAATTTTTTTCCTTTGTATTCAACTAGGTAGCTTCCCCATAACGTTTTATTTCTATCGGTTAAACTTCGTTTTGACCAATGTACGGCTGGTAAAAAAGTTAAAGTGATATCGTTCATTGTTACTTTTTGATACCAGTCTAGTTCTTGCACTTGAGTAAATTTACGCTTAGTAAAATAAGTACCGACTTTTAATGGCGCTAGTACAGTCGCATTCTTATGGGGAAATTTTTTAATCGTAGATAAATCCAAATGATCATAATGATTATGTGTTTGTAATATTAAATCTATTTTGGGTAAATTTTTAAGAGCAATAGCAGGATCCACGTATCGTTTTGGACCAAAATTTAACGGTCCTGCATTTTTAGAGAATAAAGGATCAGTAAGAATAGTTGTTGAACCTAGTTTGATTAAGAAAGTAGCATGACCAATCCAACCAATATAATCGGTGTTTTCTAATTGTTTAATTTTTTGTAATACTTCCTGTTCTGCAATGATATGACCTTCTGGAATGTTAATTGAAATTTTTTTCTTCTCTTTATTAAATGTAATATAGGAAAACTTTCCTTTAGAATTTCGTTCCGGACTTCCCTCCACATTGCGAAAAGTACCATTTGCTAGATGATGATAGGGTCTAGCCGCATATAAATCAAATGCTGGTAGTATGGAAGTTGCTAATGCAAGCCCTGCGGTATTTTGGATAAAGCTTCTTCTTGATTTGCTTTTAATTTTTTTCATATTTAGAATTATGATATCAATTTTCTAATTCAATGAACAAATTTATTTATTCTTTTGTTTTTATTATTTTTGTTACTAGTGGTGTCAATGCGCACATTCAACACTACGCAAAATTGAATGAAATCAAATTTGATATTTTTAGAAATGACCAAAAAGTCGGCTATCACAATATTATTTTCAAGAGAAATAATGATATATTGACCGTAGAAAATGAAATTAAGTTTGATATCAAAAAACTAGGAATTAATTTCTATCAATACTTCTCTAAAGGTACCGAAGTGTACAACAAAGATGGTGTTCTAACTGAATTTACTTCCGAGACATCAGACAATAAGAATATGAAATATTGCAATATTAAGAAGCAAGATAATCATACATATTTAATTGATGGAACTGGTTTTAAAGGAGAGTTTGAAAAAAACTTTCTTATTTCTTCTTATTGGAATCATGAAATATTAAAGCAAACAACACAAATATCCGGAATTTCCTGCAAAATAAAAGATCAAAAAGTTAGTTTTTTACGAAAAGAAATTATTGAAGTGAATAAGGTCAAAACAGAAACACAGGTATTTGACATTCAGGGAACAGATTTAAATACGCAAGTTTGGTTTAGGGAAAAAGATTTCACAATAGTTAGGCAGGTTTTGCATCAAAAGGGTACCTGGCGATATGAAGTACAAAGTATTAACTAGGATTGTGTTTTAGATACTCAATATACTGGACAACTTCTGTAAATTGCTCATCTTCAATATCTTTATAACTATTATTAAATTTATTTTTTACGCAGAGAGCAACATGTGCATAAGGGTTTCTACCTTTAGGATGATTAGGGTGATCTGGTAATTGGCCTTGTAAATAATCGCCAGCTTCCTGTATCATTTTCCACAATTTACTTGCATTTTCTTTGTTCATTTTTTTTTCAAAATATTATAATAGTCCTGCATTATGACTACAAAAGTTTTTTATAATCACTCTTGTAATATTTGTAGAGCTGAAATTAATCACTACAAAAAAATTACCAAAGATGAATTTGATTTTGTTGATATTACAGATAATTACATGGCAAAAGTTCAAACAAAATCTAGCGATAAGCAATTATTACGAAGAATGCATGTGATGGAAAATGGAAAGTTATTTTCAGGAGCTAAAGCTTTCTTAATTGTTTGGTCTAAAATTCCAAGATACAAAATATTATCCAAAGTATTGGGACTGCCGATTATTTTTTCTATGTTTCACGGTTTGTATGAAGTAGTTGCATACTTCCTATTTTTGAAAAATAAAAAACAGCTACCTTCCAATTAATAATCCATCCCTCGTACTATTGAGGTACAGTAAGCTTTATTTGATCTGATTATTCGTTTGTTTGACATTGGCTTCTTTTTTCTATCTAAGACGCAGTGTATTTGTTTTACAAGTACAAAATACTAATAATAACAAGAAAGTAAAAAATGAGTCTAAAAGGAAAAGTAAAATGGTTTAATGAAAAAAAAGGTTTTGGTTTCATTGAACGCGAAGACGGAAAAAAAGATGTTTTCGTACATATCTCTGCAGTCCAAGCGGCTGGCTTAGATTACCTAGATGAAGGAAGTTCTATTAATTTTGATGTCGAAGACGGTCCAAAGGGCCCATCTGCGGTAAATCTAAAGCAAGAATAATCCCAATCACATAACAAGTTAGGAGGCCCGTTGGGCATACACTACAACTACAAAGCAAAACGTGGTGAACGTGCTATGCAAAAAGAGCAAAAACGAAAAGATCGTTTAGCAAATAAAAAGTCAAAACGGGCCCCTCTAATTTCAGAAACAACTTCTAATACTCCCAGACCCAAAGTAAGAGAAATGCATGACATTAATAAAGTTGTGACTTTGGATGATCTAACAAATCCAGATAGTTAAATTTTATTTTCTTCCTCTGTATTTGCAGCAGGATTGAGTTCCATTCCAAGTGGAGTAATACTTTTTGGAACTGGAAAGAATTGATTATCTTTATTTTCCATCACAGGCCTAATACTCATTCGGTATAACGCAAATAATCCAACCAAAGTATTACCCGCAACTAAAAAGACAAAAAAACCTTTAGGTCCAATTAAGCTCATAAATAACGAACAAGCAAAAGGACCTGCCATAGCACCAAAGGCAAAAGCAAATTGCAAACCTGCTCCGGCAGCTACAAATTTATCTTTCGAAATAAAGTCATTGGTATGAGAAAGATTTAGAGAAAATAACGGTAAACTACAAAAAGCATATAGAATGATAAAAACATAAAATAAAAATTTAAATAAGTCTGAAGTATTCACTAAAGATGAAATAAAAATGAGTATAAAAGCAAAAGTTGCAGCTAATAGAGAAAAAGTTGATATCATTTTTCTTCTATCAAATAAGTCTGATAAGTATCCGATCGGAAATTGAGCTAACGCACCTGAAATAGTAAGTAAAAAAGTAATAAAACCAATTTCGATTAAGGTAAAATTTAAAGCTGCTGCGTATACGGCAAGCAATGTAAATACTGCTGAATGAATAAAGCCTGTTAGTACTGAACTCACAACTCCTAAAGGAGAAATTTTATATAATTCAGCAATTGTTAAATTTTGTATTTTTTTAAAAGCAGGTGGTTTTCTTTTGGTAAGCAAAATTGGAACTAACGATAAAGACATTAAAATAGAAATTAAAATAAACGGTTCGTAGTTTTCTGGTTTTTGAAAGTTAATTAAAAGCATTCCTAAACCCATACCGAAATAACTAATCATCATATAAATAGACAAAACTTTACCTCTAGTTTGATTGGTCGATCGATCGTTTAACCAGCTTTCTACAATGGTATAAATTCCTACCATACATACACCTGACAAAATTCTAGCAATGAACCAGGTAAAAGGATGAATATAAATAGAATGAACTAAGATCACTAATGAAGCAGAAGAGGCCATAGCTGCAAATACCCTGATATGACCTACTCGATGAACTAAGGCTAAGATGTTTTTGGCACCAATAAAATATCCAATATAAAAACCAGACATAATAATACCTGTGGAAACAAGGCTAAAGTTTTCGTACACAGATCTTACGCCCAGCAAGTTTCCTTGCAAACCATGCGCTACCATAATAAAGCCCAAACCAATAAACAGTGCCCAGGAGTTTTTTAAGATTTTAAACATAATCTTTATCTATGCTCACATTCATTACTTTCAATATAAAAATAGTATATTGGAGTTAACATTGAAGAGAAATGCAAAATACATTTAATTGGAAGTGGATTAGCTTACTATTTGCTGGTCGTTTTTTAACATCATCTGCATTTTTTATGTACGTTGGCACATTGCCTTTTTTACTCAACGAATGGAATTTGTCAGGAACAGAAGCTGGAGCGATTCAAACAGCTGCTATCATAGGTTTTGCTATTTCTTTATTTGTTGCTTCTTATGCTTGTGATTTTTTTAATCCGAGTAGAATTTTAATTATCGGATCTGTTGGTAATTGTGTAGCAGCTTCTCTCTTTTATTTATTTGCTCATGATTTTTTTACTGGTTTGATATTTAATTTATTATTAGGACTTTTTCAGGGAGGAATTTATGGACCGTCTATGGTGTTAGTTTCTGAAAAATATGAAAAAAAACATAGGGGTTTAGCTATGGGTTTTATGTTAGGAGGTCAGTCGCTCGGATATGCAATCTCTCTAACTTCAAGTTTTATTATTGCTAGTTACTTTAGCACTAAATCTGCTTTTTTATTTTGTTCGATTGTTTCCTTTGTTGGTATTTTTGTATTTGGTATTGCAAGTTTTAATGATTGGAAAAAGAAATACAATTTTGATTATAGCTTACAATATTTTTCTGTAAAAAAATCTGATCAAAGTAAATATTTAGTAAGGGGATATATTGCTCACTCCATGGAATTATTTGGTGTCTGGTCTTGGCTTCCAGTATTTTTATCTTTCGTGTTAATTCAATATAATGCTTTATCACCCTTATTATTAGGTGTTGTTATAGGCTTATCACTTCACTTATCAGGCGCTTTAGCAAATATTATTTCAGGATTTGCCTCTGATATATTTGGAAGAAAAAAAATCTTAGTATTTTTTGCTTTTGCCAGTGCCATGTTTTCTTTTTTAATGGGATGGTTAACAGGATTGCACTGGATGATTATTGCTATCTTAGCTTTGATGTATAGCTTTTTAAGTATTGGAGATTCTGGAGTGCTAACTTCTGCTTTAACAGAAAACACAGAAAGAAATGTTTTGGGCAGAGCACTAGCCTACCGGTCCATACTAGGAATTGGTCTTGGTTCCATTACTCCTGCTATGTTTGGATATATTTTAGATATTACAAATAATCATCAATCGTTATCTGAAAGTACGAATTGGGTTTATGCTTTTTCTTTTTTAGGTGTGTTGGGTTTGGTTGCTACTTATAATGCCACGCGCACAGATAAAAAGGTTTTAGGATAAAAATTTATCAAATATCCCAGCAAAATTGAAATGTGTCATCCTTAATTCAGCCTTAATCTAGGATAGATATTCGGATTTTCAACAAAAGGAAAAATATGAAAAAGTTAATTTTAGCAACTTTATTCTTGTCTGCATTTTCTCTGAATGTGTACGCAGGAAGCCATACTAAAAAATCTGATGTTACCAAAGCAGACTATCTTAAACAAGCAGAAGCTCGTTTTGATAGAATGGATGCAGATAAAAATGGAATATTAACAGTTGCAGAAAAAAAAGCTTACTGGGCAAAAATTAAAGCCGAAAGAGAAGCTAAAAAAGAAGCAAAAAAGACAGAAAAAAAATAACCAACTAGAACGCATTACTTCAGCAGTGATCCATAATCACTGCTGAAGAATTCATACAATTCACTAGCTTTTAAAAATACAACATGTATTAAGGGGCGCATTATGGATTTAAAGTTAAGAAACATTGCAATTATTGCTCACGTCGATCATGGCAAAACTACTTTGCTAGATAACATTATGAAGCAAAGCGGAATGTTTAGGGACAATGAAGCTGTTGCAGAGAGGTTAATGGACTCTGGAGATTTAGAAAAAGAAAGAGGCATTACTATTCTTGCAAAACCAACTTCTGTTACTTGGAAAAATGTTCGTTTAAATATTATAGACACACCGGGCCATGCTGATTTTGGTGGTGAGGTAGAGCGTGTTTTGGGAATGACGGACGGAGTTATTTTGTTAGTCGATGCAGCTGAAGGACCAATGCCGCAAACTAAATTTGTTTTAGGAAAAGCATTAAAACAAGGGTTACGACCAATTGTAGTCATTAATAAAATTGATAGACCTGACGGAAGACCGAAAGAAGTTATTGATGAAGTATTTGATTTATTTGTTTCTTTAGATGCTACCGATGCACAGTTAGATTTTCCTATTTTGTATGCATCGGGAAGAGCAGGATGGTGTACGAAAGAATTGGAGGATCCAAGAGAAAATTTACATCCTTTATTAGATTTAATTTTAGCACACGTTCCAGAACCTAAAGTAGAACAGAATAGACCTTTTGCAATGTTAGTTACTTTGCTTAGTTCCGATTCTTATTTGGGCAGATGTTTAGTTGGCCGAGTGATTCATGGATCAGCAAAAATGAATGACACGGTGAAAGCAATTAATTTACAAGGTGAAGAAGTTGATACGGGAAGATTAACAAAACTGTTTACTTTTGCTGGAACAGATAGAATTCCTGCTAACGTAGTTTCTGCTGGCGATATTGTTTGTATTGCAGGTTTAGCAGATGCATCGGTGGCGGATACGATTTGTGATATCAGTGTTACCGAACCTTTAAAATCAACCCCAATTGATCCACCAACTATGTCGGTCACTATTACCGTGAACGATTCTCCTTTTGCTGGAAAAGATGGAAAAAAAGTTACCTCAACAGTGATCCGAGAAAGATTAATGAAAGAAGCAGAAAGCAATGTTGCGATTACGTTTAAAGAAAATGACGGAAGAGATGCTTTTGAAATAGGCGGAAGAGGAGAATTACAAATAGGTGTGTTAATTGAAACGATGAGACGAGAAGGATTTGAACTTACCGTATCAAGACCAAAAGTTTTATTTCAAACAGAAGGTGGTCAAAAATTAGAACCTATGGAAGAGGTTACCATTGATGTCGATGAAGAATATGCAAGTAACGTAATTGACAATATGAATCAGCGAAAAGCGGAAATGACTGACATGAAAGATACAGGTGCTGGAAAAAAGCGAATTATTTTTAAAGCGCCATCGAGAGGATTGATTGGTTATCAAAGTAGATTTTTAACAGACACCAAAGGAACGGGTGTATTAAATAGAATTTTTCATTCGTACGGTCCTTTCAAAGGAGAAATTGTTGGAAGAAGAAACGGAGCTTTAATTTCTATAGATACTGGAAAAGCGGTAGCCTTTGCTATTTTTAATCTTCAAGATCGTGGTCGAATGTTTATTGAACATAATACAGAAGTTTACACAGGTATGATTGTAGGTGAACATTCTCGAGATAATGATTTAGAAATTAATGTCATGAAAGGTAAGAAATTAACTAATATGAGAGCTTCTGGTTCAGATGAAGCGGTAACATTAGTCCCTCCCGTTAGAATGAACTTAGAGGAATTAATGGCTTATATTAATGAAGATGAGTTATTAGAAGTTACACCTAAATTTTTACGATTAAGAAAAAAATATCTAATCTCTCACGAGCGAAAACGTTTCTCGAAAGCCTCGGCTTAAATCATACACAGGTACTGTTAATAAGTTCTAATTATAAGAGACGATGTTCTCATTTTGATTCTATTTAAGACTCTTTTTGAAACTGTTACGATTATACTTTATTCACTTTGTGAATAGTTTTTCACTCAAGCAGCTCTGGATAACTTTAGTTCATTCCAAATTTGATCCAAGGAATGAACGAGGTACTTCATCTTTTCATCATTGTGATAAGGAGTAGGAGTAAATCTTAATCGCTCAGTACCTTTGGGAACAGTTGGATAGTTGATAGGTTGAACGTAGATTGAAAAATCATTTAATAAAATATCAGAAATTTCTTTGCATCTTGCAGAGTCTTTGACCAACAAAGGAACAATGTGACTATCGTTTTTGATAATAGGTAGATTTTTTTCAAGCATGAGTTTTTTTAATGTTTTTGCTCTTTCATGAAGCTCTAATCTTAGTGAGTTGTTATTTTTTACATAACGAATACTTGCAACTGCAGCAGCAGCGATAGAAGGAGGCATAGAAGTTGTAAAAATAAAACCAGGAGCAAAAGATCGAATAACATCAGTGATATTTTTGCTTGCAGCAATGTAACCGCCCATCAAACCAAATCCTTTAGCTAATGTTCCTTCAATAATATCTAAGCCTTCCGTTGCATTATATTGTTCCGATAGTCCTCCACCATGATCTCCATATAAACCAACTCCATGCACTTCATCGAGATAGGTGAGTGCATTATATTTTTTAGAAACTTTTATAATATCTTCTAAAGGACAAAAATCTCCATCCATGGAGTACACAGATTCGAAGGCAACAATTTTGGGCTGCTCTTTAGGAGATTGTTTTAATAAATATTCTAAATGATCAACATCATTATGTTTCCAAATTTGTTTATCTGATTTTCCATTTTTAATTCCTTCAATCATCGAAGCATGATTGTTTGCATCTGAATAGACCATGCAATTTGGTAAAAATCTTGCCATCGTGCTTAAAGCACATTCATTGGCAATGTAGCCTGAGGTAAATATTAAAGCTGAATCTTTGTTATGAAATTTGCAAAGTTCTTTTTCTAATTCAACGTGATAGTTAGAGGTTCCAGATATATTTCTTGTTCCACCAGCACCAGCACCTACAGCTTTTGCAGCATTCACAAATGCATCAATCACTTCTGGATTTTGTCCCATACCAAGATAGTCATTGCTACACCAAATAGTGACGTCGGATTTCACTCCCATTTCATTACTGAAAACTGCTTTCGGAAATTCTCCAAGTTTTCTCGTGATATTATTGAATACTCTATATCTTCCTTCACTTCTTAATTGGCGAAGTGCATTTTCAAAAATATGGTTATAATCAAATTTCATTTTGCAAGAATTTATACAAGACCCTAATTAAATAATCTAATTAAGTTTTGGTGAAATAACTTTTCCATTTTCTAATTTTGGCGGAGTGTATTGCAAACCAGCAGGTGCGTCATTTGCGAACCGATAAAAAAGTAAAACAGCTAAAAGCAATAGTAGACTTGCAGATGCAAGTTTAACAACAGGCCATTGTTTGGGAGTTTTTTTAATTAGAACGATAGAAATGTAGTACATCAAAAATGGAGTGATGATAGCTGCAATTATAAGAATTTTTTTTATCATTTGAGTAAGTACAAGATCTTTTTAAGTGTCCCAGCACAACTCCGTAAAGGATTAAGATGGCCAAATAAGGAACGAGTGCTGAGACGAAGGATATATAGCAAATTTTTTTGGAAAAATTATGACAAATATTTTTTTTATTGAAAAATAAATAAACCTTGGTTTTATTGACTTTTTGACTGAAGAAAGCCCACAAATCCAGAAAAGCCAGCAATTATCAATTGTCCTTCTAATGAAAAAATAAATTGAGGATAAATACCCATGAGCCACCAACCACCAAGAATAAGAACGTACCAAATTAAGCTAATTTTGATGCTTTTTTTTATCGCTTGCCAATCAATTGCTTTAATTTCTTCGTCACTCATGAATAAAAGGTTAGGTTAATTTACCATGCAAGTCATCTGTTTTTAAGAGGGGAGACATCTAAAACTAGCATATAAAAATTAAGGCAAATTAGAGTAATAAAATTCATATGAATAATACTTTAAAAATAAATTTATTTAGCCTTTCTTGCATAGCAATTTTAGCTTTCGCTATGTATTTTGTGGCTTAAAATAAAGCTTATTTAACATTTGACTATTTGAAAAAAAAGCGTAAGTTTATCTATGCATATTTGCATAGCTGATATGCGCCATCCACATGGATACAAAAAGTGGCTCATCTACATGAGTTAAAAGTAGGAAAACTTTTAACAAGAGGTACTTACGATGGATATCAAATCTCACTTGCTGAAAAGCTACAGTGCTACCAATAATGCTGCGCAAAAAAGAAGAGTTTTGCAAAAAAGTGTTAAGGCAGTAGCAGTCAATGCTAATGGCACACCAGGTTACATGGTGAAAGAGGGTCCTAACAAAGGAAAAATTTTAGGACATTTAGCTACAAAGTCTAACAATAATTTTTAAATAATTTTTTTTAACCAAGGGTAATTTATTTTACCCTTGGTTATATAATGTATTACGCAAGATTCTTTTTGAAAAATTGAATCGTTCTTTCCCAAGCCAGATTAGCTGAAGCTTCATCATAGCGAGGAGTACTGTCATTATGAAAGCCGTGATTGACGCCAGGATACATATGAGCGGTATAATTTTTTTTATGTTTTTTTAATGCCGCTTCATATACCGGCCAACCTTCATTAATTCTTTTATCCAGCTCTGCAAAGTGGAGCAAAAGTGGACTTTGAATTTTTGGCACATCTTGTTCTGCAGCTTGTCTTCCATAAAAAGGAACTGAAGCATTTAATGTAGGGTAAGCAACTGCTAAAGCATTGCATACTCCACCTCCATAACAAAATCCTACACAACCAACTTTGCCAGTACCAATTTTTTTTGCTTGTAAAAATTCATATCCTGCAAAAAAATCATTCATCAATTTAACGGGATCTACTTCTTTTTGTAATTGTTTTCCTTTTTCATCATTTCCAGGATATCCTCCCCTTGAAGTTAGTCCATCTGGAGCAAGTGCTACAAAACCAGCTTTTGCAACTCTTCTAGCTACATCTTTGATGTAAGGATTTAATCCTCTATTTTCATGAATCACTAATACGGCAGCAGTAGTATTGGTTATGACTTTAGGTTCGACCAAATAACTTTTGACCTCTTTGTTACCTAGTGGTGAATTATAAGTAACATAACTTGGTTTGATATCTGGATCATTAAAGTTAACCTGTTCAGCATAAGCATAGTTAGGGCTGAGTAATTTTAAAATTCCAAGAGCCGTAATGCCACTAACTGTAAATCGGTTTGCTTCTTTTAAAAACTCACGTTTACTTATTTTTCCGTGAGCGTAAAAGTCATACAGATCCAACAATTTTTGATCAAAGTCTTTAGCAGTGAGTCTGTTCATAGATTAGATATTAAATTAGAAGTTTTTCTTGTAAAGATTATTTATAGTAGTACAAAAAAGAGGTTAAAGTGATTAACTTAAACAGGTAACAACTATGGGCAAAAGCAAAGACGTAAAAAAAGAAAAGAAAAAGCCTAAAAGTACTGCGCCTAAACAAAGCAAGTCTAAGAAGCAGTATTAAATAGGTAAATAATAAAAGGACATTAACAAAAATTAGTGTCCTTTATAAAAGCAAAAAAACAACATGATTAAAGATAATCTTTATTGGGTATTATTGGGTCTTGCTCTTGGTTTTGCAGTCTATTTAGTCGATAAATATATTTTCTAATTTCGCAAACTCATCCATGCAACTAGCTATCCTTGCAAAACTTGTAGAAGTTATTTTTCCCGTTTTTTTTATTATCGGAGTTGGATATTGGATTGGTAAAAAAAATCCTAATTTTGATACGAATTTCATCACCAGCTTTTCAGGATCAATTGGTGTTCCTAGCATGTTGTTTTATTCTTTAACTTCTACCAGTTTAGATTTTTCTGTTTTTTTTAAATTTGCAATGATTACAGCTCTGTTCGTTGCGTTATTTGCAGTTACAGGAATTGTGATTTTGTTAATTTTAAAAAGAAATATTTTAATGGAACTTCCTCCGTTAATTTTACCTAATACTGGTAATATAGGATTACCTTTATGCTTGTTTGCCTATGGCGCTAGCGGTTTTTCTATTGCAAGCTCTATCGCAGCTATGATTATGTTATTTCACTTTACGATTGGAATTTTTTTAGCAAGTGGAAAATTATCTTTTAAACCATTAGCCACTTCGGTTCCGATGTATGCTATTGTTATTACTGGTACTATTTTATATTTTAAGATTCCTGTTCCGCAATTTATCATCAACACGACTATGTTGATTGCTTATGCTACTATCTTTTTAATTCTTACTTCGCTTGGAATTGCTTTAACCAAATTACAAGCAGTAAATTTTAAAGGTAACTTAGCTATATCGTTAGTAAGATTAATTTCAGGACCTATGATTGCTTTTATTATTATTCGTTGGTTAGATTTAGAAAGTTATCAAGCAGGTGCTTTACTGATACAATGCTCTATGCCATCTGCTGTTTTAACCTATTTAGTTGCAAAAATGTATTCACCGAAAGAACACGTGGATAATATTGCAAGTGTGATAGTTACCTCCACCACCATATCTTTAATCACAATACCTATTATAGTTTTTATTGCGTTAAATTATTTTTCGTAAGATTGTTTTGTTTGAAGGATTTGTAAAATTCCTTTTACATTCTTTCGTTGTCTCGATTTTTTGATTTTTTGTTGGTAGGTTTTTCTTTTTCGTTTTGTTTTCATAACCCTTTGTTTTTACTATTTCTTTCAGCTTTTTTAGACACCATCAAAGGAACAACAATAAGGGCAAAGACAATTATCCCTGCGATAAGGGATAAAAGAAACCAATTCATTTAGATTTTTCAAAGGTTTTTGCGTTTTGCAGAATAACTTCTACTTTTTTATAATTTTCAGCAGATAATGTTTTTTTGGGATCAAAGTAAGCCTTTTCAATTTTGCTCATATCATAATTGATTTCCTCTAATAGCTTCATGCCTTGATCATAATTTCGTTGCATAGAAAAAGCTAAACCTCTTAATTTGATGTCATTTTTTTCCTGGGCAATGAGCTTTGAAATAGCACTTACTTCCTTCAAGTGTTGAAAGGCTTTTTCTTCAATTTTTTTATTCTTTGATTTGAAGATATTAGAAATAAAATTAAACACGGGTTTCTCCTTAAAGGGTTAAATTATCAAAAGTTCGATCAAATGTCTAAATTTAAAATAAAGAGACAATATATCGATGCAATATAAATCCAATCACTAGCAAGATAACTCCAATTGCATAAATCAACCAAAAGTTCATCCCAAGACTTTTGGCAAAAAAGAAGGGAAGAAAAAATAGATAAGATATCGGTACACCTACTAAAATACTTTTAGCAAACGTGATGCTGGTCTCAGGATTTTTATGCTCAAGATAAGAAAAAACTAATGCAATTAAACTTGCAAGCGGTAGTGCAATAATAAATCCAGATAGCTCAGGTTTTTTCCCTGATAACCAACTTGCAAAAGCAATCACGATTGCAGCTAATAAAACTTTTAGAAAAAAAAGCATATTGTCTTTATTTATGTATTTAAAATGTAATTTTTATTTAAAAGAGTCTTTAGGCATAAATTGTAATACATTGCCTTTGTAGTATTCAAATAATGCTGGGCTCTCACGATAAATATTTCCACAAGCAAAGTTTCTTTGCTCTTCGGTTAATTTAATATCTTTATTATTTAAAT
>Ga0222714_10000470_pt1 | contig 46182 bp, 73 predicted proteins | sample C33_3DmetaG_FD_165048 | JGI IMG/M metagenome (GOLD analysis project Ga0222714, IMG submission 165048) | Estuarine water microbial communities from San Francisco Bay, California, United States - C33_3D | ecosystem: Environmental > Aquatic > Marine > Unclassified | place: USA: California...
AGTATTAAGAATACTTGAGCACGAAAGCCAAATAGTCTGATTCTGAATCAAAATAGAAAATATAAGAACCAGGTCCGTTTGCAGAACTGGTTTCAACCAATTGCCAACGCCATTCATTGGTCATTTCTTCCCGTGCCCAATCAACAATGGAATCAATAGCACCACGGGGCTTGTCAATTCTAATCGCGTGATTAAAACTTTCGGCTGACCGTATTTGATAATCGTTAGGCTGTTTGATAACGGTTTGCATGATTTATCACCAATTGACTGTATTTTAAGCGAAACAACAAAGCGTCACGTTCATCGGCAAACGAAAACGTCATATCGTCAAACGTTGATTGCGAACGCCATCTGGCGGGATCTGCTCCAAATAACCCAACCACGGACATAACAATTGAATCCCATTCACTCATCTTAGTGCATGCGATTGTAACCAAGTGTGGTAGTTCACTTTTCATATTTCTTCAGCGTGTCATTGTATTTTGTCATGTCTGCGCAGGTGTACTTTTGGTATGAATCTTTAAGTATAGTAGGCATGGGTATAGTAATTATAGGAACGTTATATTGTTGTGCTACCGACATAAAACTTTTCGGCTCCCCAGTGCCCACATTCCATACTCCGCTTTCTTTTACATCAAAGAATTTAAGGTGTGCTTCTACAACTCGACTTACATGTACAAAATCTCGTAAGTATTGATCGCTGTTTTCAAATACAGCCACATCACCGTGATCCCGCGCTTGCCGACGGAATTGATTGTGCGGACTGGCTTGGTTGCCTTTGTGATCCTCACCATCAGGACCATAAACGTTAAAATAGCGAAATCCTTGTGCCACTGAAATATTTGGTGGATACTTGGCTACAAAACGTTCAAACATATACTTGCTCCAAGCATATGGTGTGCGTGGATCAACGGGACTGGTTTCTTTAAAATCACTAACTAATCCGTAAACGCTGGCCGAAGAAGACCATTGAAAGTTTACTCCATGGAATCTGCATTCACGATACAACTCTACGCTGAAGTCATAGTTTTGCCGCATAATTTTGTCAACGTCACGCTCGGTGGTACTGCTAATAGCACCTGTGTGTATGACCCAATCGTATCCCGACGCACCCGGCCGCGAGCCATCGCCCCATTCATAAGTGGTAACTTCATGATTATCTTGCTCCAGCGCAGCCAGCATGTGGCTACCAATAAATCCCTTATGCCCGGTTAGTAGAATTTTCATTAAAATATGCCTCCACGTTTATTGCTTTATCATCTACCCATATATCGTATGATGGTTTGCCTGTTTTGGCAGTGGTATATTTTACACCCCATTCTTTCAGTTGCTTCATTGTTAGTTCAGTCCAGTCTTTACCAGAGTTGCCTCCCCGTGCAGTCCAATAATGAATTTCGTGACCTTGATCATATAAATTGTTAAAATGTGCAATCCTATCCACTAGGGGTTTTGCTTCGTGATAGTTGCTACCGTGTGTGTCAGAAAAGATTGTACCATCGATATCAACAATATATTTCATTTTTGGCTGTCGCCTTTGCCCACACGATAATTGTCTTCAACTGAATCGGGGGTGCTAACTTCAATAATAGTGCCCTCATCCAAGCAAATAACTTGATGGGGGAACAGTGGTTCATTGCGCCAGGTATCACCTGTGGTTAATATGCGGCTCCCAGTAGAAGCATCTTGTGTGTTGATCCAACGTACTTCAAACCGTCCAGACAGCACATACCAGCTTTCATCTTTTTCTGCATGAAAGTGCATGCTAAAACGTGCATCTTTATTAAACTGCATGAGCTTCCCGCAGTATTTGTCGTTGGTGGCCCAAATCAATTCTGAGCCCCATCCTTTTTTTACAAAGCCCTCTAATCTTGACATTCAATTTCCTCGAGTGTTGGTGCGTAGACACCTATATGCTGTACCGTTATAGCAGCAGCACGATTGGCAAACTGTATACTAGCAGCCATATCTTGCATATTTAAAAAACCTACTGCCAACGCAGACAAAAACGTATCTCCAGCGCCGCAAACATCTGCTACTTCAACGGCTGGCGCTGTCCAAGTTTTATTTTGGTAGCGGGCTCCTTCTTTGCCACTGGTGACGATTAATTCGGTGCATTCTGATTTTAACAAACTGTATTCTAGTGAGTTGATTTTTACTACTGCACCTTCTAATTGGGCCAGATCGGTTTTCTTTGTGTCAACAAACACTGAGCCCGAAAACTCTTTAATAATCCACTTGATCAAGTCGTAGCTGACCACACCTTTGTTATAGTCCGAAATTACCACAGCATCATACTCGTTGAGCTGCTCAATTGAATTTGGCTTTAGATCACGGGATTCTGTGTCATTGTCAATTCGAACAATGTGTTGTTTACTACGACTGTCAATTAATCTTGTTTTGGTGCTGGCGCGGGAATCTGTTAAAAATGTCACATGGCAACCCAATGCTTCCAAATTGGCTTTAACATTGCCAGCCATGCCCGGCCGTGTTTCTTCGTGGCTAAACTTAAACACCGGCACCGGTGCTTCGGGACTGATGCGATCTACAGTTCCGTATTGATAGCAATCAACACAATTGTCACCTATTAGCAATATGTTGAATTTTTTCTGTTGTTGAATATCCATCAATTCGTTCAAACCATTTGGTTGCTTTGCAGTACTCTTGCCCAATGTAGCCACGATCCTGCCAGTCACTGCCCTTGACCATAATGTCAGCTTGGTAGTCTTTTAGTATGTTAGATAACTCTTGATCGCTGTTGAAAATTTTAACTTCGTCAACTGCTCGCAAACTTTCCAGCAATTCTTGGCGTTCTTGTTGCGTATTTACTGGCCTATTGGGACCTTTAAGTTTTTTTACTCGTTCATCTGAATCAATACAAACAAGAACATGATCACCTAGCGTTCGTGCGTAATTTAACATCCGCAAATGCGCTACATGCACAATGTCAAATGTTCCATTTAGTACAATTTTCATTCGCTGAGTTTACGTTCAATATCATCTTCTTCGCAACTGTTACCATACTGTATTTCTACTATCTTACATGGCTTATCGTATGGGTTGGTCAGTTGATGCCACTCGCCAACAGCAATGTCAAAAGATTTGTGTTTGGTTAGATGGGAGGGTGGCAATGTGTACCCGTCGGGCATAGTGCTGTTAACCAGGCACTCGCCTTCACTAACAATCCAATATTCTGCACGATGCTGATGTCGTTGCATGCTTAGACTTTTGCCGGGCTCTACTGTGAGTTCTTTAACTTTCATGCCTTCGAGTTCGTGTAACACACGATAATAGCCCCATTGTCGTTTGGTTTTGGGTGCCTTCCATTCTTCTAGTATCCAACTGCTGGAATTGGCTTTATCTTCGCCCCCAACCCCAAATTTGAATACAACATCTTTAACAGACATTTCGGGAATGTTGGTCGCGGTGCGATCGCCTCCGTTGGCAAAAATAATTTCCGCGTAAGGATATCCGCGTTTTATCTGCTCAAGTAGTGAACAAGCACTACCATCAGAATCATCAAACGCACGAACTTCGCCTTTAACAGACAACGATTCTAATACTGCCTTGCGTTCTTCAAACGGCATAAACGCACGGCCCTTTTTTCGCTCTAGCCACGCATCGGAGTTGAGACCAATAACTAATCGGTCTCCTAATTGCTTGGCTGCTTCTAAGTATTTGATGTGTCCTGAATGTACGGGATCAAATCCCCCAGTTACTATGGCTATTTTCATTTAACGTAATGTTTTTTTATGTAATCATCTGCACGATCATAAGGTATTGTATAATACAACACAAAGTCAGTAATATCAAAATAGTTACAAAAATCTTGTCCGTACCGCACAGAATTTTTAAGAGCAGCAAATGTGTACTGGTGTTTCCACTGTTCATACTCGTCATGCGTAATTGACTTTGGTGGTTGTATTGGTATGTTAGATTTAGAGTTTTGATCAAACACACTAAAGCCCGACATGGTTGACATAGTAATCCTTATGCAAATACCAACTCATACCCCGAAGTATACCAATGATTGACACCGCCGGTGTTGTAAGCATTGTATCCTTCGTTGATAAGATAACTGACCACTTGTTCAGCACGCCGTCCACTGCCACAATAAACGTAAACAGGTTTTTCCTTGCTTATTTCAGCAAGACGCATTTGCAACTGCCCAATTGGAATATGTACAGCATGTTTAACTTTGCCTGTTCGCGACAACTCATAGTGCTCGCGAATGTCCAGTATAGTACCTTCACCGGTAGTTTTAACCAACAATGGATGTAAATTTCTAGACACTGGACAATCCTTCTTTTTTAAGTACTTCACGCAATGCAAGTTCAATAAATTGATTGAATGTGATATCCATTTTATGTGCAGCCATCATGCACCTAAGGAGTTCCTCATCAGGCATATCTACTGGAATAGATACACGAGTATCATACTCTTCACCCGCAATAATAGCACGGGCTTTTTCCAGGAAATCGTCATCAGATTCTAAATCCACAAAATCAACATCATCATACGCTTTTGCGTCGCTTTTGATTTTTGGGTCGATTAATCTGTAGGCATGATTGTTTTTATAATCACAAACTTCTACAAGATATACACGTTGATTGTCTTTAGGTGCAAAAACAATGTTTAAGCTATAACCGTCTTGCCTTTCATTCCAGGAAGTTAGTGAATATAGATTAGGCACATTAGAGTACCACTCACTACCTTCGGTGATTTTACAACCAACCAATTCCATCCATTGTTGAAGTGTAATCATTTTATTGTCCCATAAAGTAACCGATAGCAACATAAACTGCTATCCCCACAAACACAGATCCAATGATGTTTAGCATGAGTTCTACATTAAAAATACGATTAAACCATTTACTTTGTTTCATTCACATTCCTTTTTGAAATTGTTTAACATTTACACCACTTGCAGCCAAAAAATCTAATCCCCTACTATCCCTGTATTGATTTTTATAATAAACATTGCTAATACCCGATTGGTAAATCAGTTTAGAACATTCCATACAAGGTGCATGAGTGCAAAATAGCGTGGCACCATCACTTGATTCAGTGCTCTTGGCTACCTTTGCTAATGCGTTTGATTCTGCGTGAAGCACTTCGGGTTTTGTAACCAGTTCCCTATTTTCGGGAATATCCAACATAGGACTGCCATACGAATTGTAAATTACATCTTCGTATTCACAGTTGTTGTCCCAACCCGAAGGCATGCCATTATAGCCAGTGGCCAAAATTTGATTTTCTTTTACAATCACCGCTCCCACCTGTAAGCGGCGGGCGTAAGATAACTCAGCAGTTATCTCAGCGATTTTCATGTAATAGTCAACAAATTTTGATTTCATTGAGGTTAGTCAGATTTGCCGCGGCTGTTTTTAGATTTGGCGTCTTCTTTTAAAACGTCCACAAACATTTTAATAAAATATCCGCGCTCGTTTTTGTCACGGATAGTGGCGGCTAACCGTTGAATTGGCTTGCCTAATTTTACTGCTTTTGGGTCGTAACCTCTGCATGTCATAATTTTAGTTCTTTCTTTTATAAATCAAATTTGTTTAGATATGTCATCACTGATTCAGGGCTGGAAACGCTATAAGGGTCAGGATTGCTGGCGCTGCTTTCAGGCTCAGCGAACATCTGTTCAATTTTGTTGTCGTTGACCACCATAGCATAACGCTTAGAACGCTTGCCAAAGCCAATCCCACTTAGGTCAGTGGTCATGCCCATGCCATCAGTAAATGTGCAAGCACCGTCTGGAATAACTTTGACGTTTTTAACGTTTAGATTGCGGGCCCATTCGTTCATAACAAAGCCGTCATTCACCGAAATGCAATAGATGTCGTCGATGCCTTTTGCTCGAAAGTCTTCATACTGTTCTTCAAAGCCCGGCAGTTGATAAGTGCTACATGTGGGTGTGAACGCTCCGGGTAAGCTGAATACAACCACTCGCTTGCCACCAAACAGATCATGCGAATTTTTAAATACAAATTCGCCACCAATAGGACAACCGCCGTCTTCAGGCGGTTCATCACCTTGCCTAAAAGCAAACGTTACTTCGGGTACCAATTTCATTTTTTCTCCTTTAAATATTATTCATGTGTTTACTAAACACTCAATCCCATAACCCATTGTAGTAGGTTCCAAACAAGCGAAAACCGTTTTTAATACGTTCTTCATACGCACTACGGCCTTCCCAGTCGTAGACCTTGGTGTGGTTAGGTCCTTCGATCATTTGGCTCATACCACCTTCGAGTTGCTTCCATTGAAAATCGTTTTCACCTGACTCAAACTGTCTTTCCCACGAGTCGTCAACTTTACTTTCAAACGCAAAGATCATTTCATCAAGCACCCAGTCCCAACGCTCAAAGTGTGTGCTGTCAGTTTCGCCTGATTCTTTTTGCTTTTTAGTTTGCTTGGCAGGTTTCAAATGATCTGGCACATCTTTAGGCTCTACATAAGGAGCACCGTGTTTAGTAGCCTTTAGTTGCTTGAGCATAGGCAACACAATCTCAGCGAGAGTATGATCCATGCTCCAAGTGTCCCATGGGTCAATGTGTACTTTGATTGTGCGCTTTTTCTTGCTGTCGATCCAGGTTAGTAGTTTATACAGCCAAGTGGTTGGACGATTGCGATTCCAACTGGTAATGTCACCTACTTCAGCTTCGGGCTCAACAGAGCCATACGCCAACCACTCGCCGAAGTTGTGTACCCAGTTGGGCGGCCGCGAAATGCCGTGCTCGTCTTTAACAGGTTTAGCCCAAAAGCACAATACTTCAGCCAACTGAAAAGGATCGAAGTAGCCTTTGTAAGGGCCTATTTTTATTTTCATATGATTTACATTGGGATCAAATACTTATTTGAACTAGTATTATACATGATTTTTTATAAGTCTGCAACATGTTTACATGTGGCCCTAAATGTAAATCCGGGGCAGGTGCAGGTTTTGGCTTCGGGATCAACCCAATAACTATTACCTTTGCTTCCCTTAACTTCAACCAGTGAAGTTTTGGGTTTTGCCTTAAACAGTTTAATATCTGCTTTTGCAAACGTACGACCACGGCGATCAATGGCCAAGGGATTTTTGAAGTAGATAGGCTCCCCGCTACCAAACTTTTGATAAGCCAGGGCACGAGAACCATCAAACAAATAAGTGTGGTTGGGCTGTGATCTATGCCCTTTCCAAGTTGTGGTTTCCCGCAATGCTTCCATGCTAATCCTGCCTGTTTGTGTTAAGCATATTCCTCTTCGCGGACATCGTTTGCAGTAAGAACACTGAGCTTTCCATACTTAGGAGAGCCACCATACATATTGCCCCAATGCCAAACACCATCTTTCATAATGTAATAATACTCGGCTGTGGACTCTACACAATAATCCAAAAAGGATTCAAAGTCCGGGTGCTCAACTGCATTGTTAACTGCTTCGCCGCGATCACGACTGTAGAATGTGGTCATGTTGCCATACAGTTGGTCGAACTCAGTTGGGGTCATTGTTTTAGATTTATTTGGGTCATTGTTTTCCCAAACACTGAACGGATGCGCGACACCAATTTCGGGGCGGAGGCTTGACAAATCGCCTAGGGCAACCAGTTGACGAGTTTTTTCTGCGTCATAGTTTTCAAGCAGGATCTTGCCGTTATGCGACAAATATCCATCCCAGTGGCAGTAGACAGATCGGACTACGCCATTCTCCCAAATACCAATACGACTACGAGTTCCCATTTTATATCCCTTTAATACAAATCAAACACTATCCCGCATATAATCCCAACAACAAATAGTAACCAGATAATGATATCCTTTAAACCAAAATAATCTTTGAAGGGCGTCATTGGATTACTCATAATACACTACTCACCACCCCTTTTTGGTACCGTGTTTTTCGTTCCAATTGTAGCCAGCGGTGTAAGCAACAATTTCTTTTACTGTCATGTCAGCCAGCTCTACTTTTTCAGTGTTATAAGTTTCACCCACAAAGTAGTGGGGGTTGAACTCACGGTGATAATAACTGTCAGCGGTGCCGCGATCAAACGGGCCGCCGTGACGAGCGTCATACTCAACGCCATTAAATTCAACGATGTCAATTTCTTTCAACATTTTACTCGACTTTCATAAAATAAGTTCGCAAAATCCATTTGGCACGATTGAGACACTGGCGCTGATCTTCCAGGATGTTAGCCAATGTGTCGCTGTCATAAGGACCGTAACTGACCATTTCTTGGCAGTCCGACATCAGGCTCATTGCCATCATTGCGGGACCCGAAAAGCGGAATGTAATGCTTTGCTCTACCGCTTCGCGCATCTGCGCTTCGGTGCAGCCATACATGCCCACCTCACGCTTTTCTGTTGGGGATAGTGCTTCGTAAATTGCTGTTGCCATTTTCAACTCCTTTTTACTTACTATGCATTATTATAGCAAAATGGGAATTATTGGTCAACAAAAAAGAATGTGGCAAAAATGCCACAGATTTAAACTATTTTTGTTAAATTTAAATTTTAATATCGTTTCCACAATCAAAACTTAAAATGATTCTAGGAAAAACGGTCCCAATTCGATATAAGCCGTGTATTGCGTAAACATTTATTATTGTTGGTTTAGTAAGAATATTACTAGTTTCAAACACACATTCATCTTCCTGATATCCTAAGTACGTTTGTCCTGTGGGAAGCTGTAATTTTTTTGGTTCCGCAGAAGATGAAAAGAATTTGGTCTCAATACTGGTTCCATTTAGTATCGGCCAGTTTAAACGATATTGTGAAAAACCTCGGTTACCATCTTGATGTAAACTATATTTGCCGTACTTTGCATCCATTACATCCAACGGTTCAATTGGATATGCAAAAACAATACACTTAGTTGGTAACTTTCCAGTAATAGACTTTATTGCTGACTTCAATTCAGGAACTGCAACCAACACTGGCCCAACATCTATTTCATTCCAAGTATTCGTATAGTTTTGTGCAAAAGACAAAACATGTGGTATTAATTTTGATTGAATGACATCAAAATTGTCTACGTCAAATTCTTTAAAATAGATAGTCATGTTTACTATTCAAATTTAATGCCCTGTGCTAGTGGCAGTTCACCACTATAATTGATTACTGTGGTTACACGGCGCATGTATGCTTTCCATGCGTCACTGCCACTTTCTCTACCACCACCTGTAGCCTTCTCACCTCCGAAGGCCCCGCCGATTTCCGCTCCCGATGTGCTAGTATTTACATTAACAATGCCAGTATAACTTTCAGCAAGGAATCGTTCTGCTTCATTTACATCTTGTGTGTAGATGGAGGAGCTCAAGCCTTGGCGAACGCAGTTGGCTAGTTCAATTGCTTCATCCAATGTCTTATAAGGAATCACATACAGTATTGGAGCAAACGTTTCTTCATGCATAATTGGCAAGTGGGCGTCGGCGCGAATGATAACAGGTGTTACATATGGACCCCATGTGCTCAACATATCCAGTTGATCGCCGCCACATACAACTTTGCCGCCTTGCTCCTTAGCGGTAGCGATAGCAGTCATCATACGATCAGCGGCGGTTTGATTAACCAGGGGGCCCATTAGTGTTTCTTCTTTGCCCGGGAAATCAATCTTGATTGTAGCATATGCTTTGGCCATACGCTCAACAACAGCATCAATAACGCTTTCGTGAACAATTAAGCGACGTAAACTTGTGCAACGTTGACCACTTGTGCCAACTGCTGCAAACACGCTGCCTTTAACTGCTAAATCAACGTCGGCGTGCTTGCTTACAATGCTGGCATTATTGCCACCTAGTTCTAGTAATACCTTGCCTAGACGTCCAGCCACTATGTTACCAACTTCTACACCCATTCCTTCACTGCCTGTGGCACTGATTAAATTAACTCTAGCATCACGTGCCAATGATTTAGCAACGTCTTGGCCGCCATATACCAGTTGATTTACATTTGCATAGTCAGACATGGATTCTCGGGACAACGCTTCAAGCCATGCTTCTTGCACTAGATCTGCACAAAATTCTCCATAAACACTGGGCTTCCAAATAACGCTATTGCCAGCCACAGCAGCAACACAAAAATTCCAAGCCCATACAGCAACAGGAAAGTTAAAGGCAGTGATTACACCAACTACACCCAGTGGTTGCCAAGTTTCTTGTAGCCTATGTCCCGGGCGCTCACTGGGCATTGTAAGTCCATACAGTTGGCGACTCAATCCCACAGCAAAGTCACACATGTCAATGGCTTCTTGTACTTCTCCACGGCTTTCGCGTATGGTCTTGCCCATGTCATTAGTGATTGCTTGGCTGATTTCTTCTTTGCGTTCGCGCAGCACTTCGCCAAATGTTCGAATAACTTCGCCACGCCGTGGTGCGGGCACACGTCGCCAGGCGTCAAACGCACTTCGCGCTTGTTCAATAATATTATTTGTAGCAGTCATTATATTGGCTATTCCATACTGAATCATAATCCAATTGCTCTTGAGCAATCCATCCTGACAAGTGGTCAAGTTTACCCTGTGCCCAACTGTCAATTACACACATAACGCCACTGCCCGTGGTTTGTTGAATAGCAGTCATACGATCTGTACACTTGACAATCTTGCTGTACTGCCTTGTGGAGAATTTGTTACCAATCCAACCATCAACATCAATAAGGATAACCACTTGGTCATTAACAGTTTGGGGGATGTTTTCGTTAAACAACTTGATATAAGTTTCAAAGTTGTTTTTAAGTCCAAGGTTTTCTTTGAGAAAACTCATGATCTTCCAGTGTCCCGGAAAGCGTAGAGTTTTGTACGTTACGTCGTTGGCACGGTTCTGATAGCTTTCTGCTAAACTACCCAGTCCACCACTTGTTGTTGCTGCTTCAAGTGCGTGATTTTGTACAGTCACATTAGATAGTAGTGTTAGTGGCTCCAGCGAAGTAAGTTTGCCCGAACGTAGTGCAGGACAAGGGTGAATGTATTCGTTGATTAGCCCTTCGGTGCTCCACGTGCGATAGTAGCCAATGTGATTGTTGGCATCAACAGGTAGTGCACCTACTTTGATTTCGATATTGTTTACACGATCAAACTGGCCAGCAAGGTGATTGGCAATAATACTAACCATACCCGGGGCAAGACCGCATTGTGTGACAAAACGTGTGGGAGTGTTAAACGATTTTATAAAATCAGTAATCTCCACACTTTCAGTTAGGTCAAAATAATCAGTACCAGTTTGATTGCAAATTTCTGCTATTTTTCTATTCAAGAAAAAAGGCGTACTTGCCAGCACACCATCATGGTTGGTAATAATATCTATTAGTGTTTTGCGGTCAGACAAGTCGTGTCCAGTGGACAAATCATATCCGTTGACAGCAGCAAAATCAGTGGTATTATTTTTTAGTGTTTCTAGTACATAGCTACCAATATGTCCCAGACCTAGTATGGCCAGTTTTTTCATGCAATAATTTATGCCTTTTTGCGGCGCATGTTAAAAAATTCCAAGTTTGGTACCCACTTGTTGTTGACCAAAAATCCCCATTCGCGTTGGTGTGGTCCTGGTATAAACAGCGTCCACGCTGTAACACCGGGTTCAAGCTCAATGCGGTGATAGCTGGTAGCACGGCAAACTCGAAAGTGTCCCGGTCCCCGCCAAACACGCTCTTCACCTAATTTTACATCACCAAAAGAATTAAAAACTGGCACCCATTCCCAGTAGCCGCCCTTGAGAATCAGCGTAAAGTAGGGCCAAGGATGGTCATGCAGCTCATCGGGATCGGACTTGAGAAATTTGTGAACAAAGATATTAAAAGGAAAACGTTTGCGATCTTTGAGGAACAGATAGTAGCGTTCTAAATATGGCTCTTCTGCTGTACGATCAAGAATTAAACGATAACGACCCAGTCGTTGAAAGAGTTGTTTTATCATATGTTTATGTATACTAACATGATTTAACTAAAGAAAAAAGGCTACCGTGGAGGCAGCCTCTTTTCATGTGTCCAGTGTGAATTGGACAGCGAGTGGGTTCAAACCAGGCCTAAGCTCAGAGCTTTGTAGCCAGCAGCGACGAGCTTGCGAGAAGGCTTGCCGATTTTGTACTCGGTTACAGTAACGCCGTTGCCAGCTTTACGTGTATCAGCATAAACAGCAAAACCGTTTTGGCGGATACGAGACACTTCAGCAGAAATGTTCTTGATACCAAAACGCTTGGCGGCTTGGCTAGCAGTAACTACTTCGCCCGAATTCAGGGCAGAAAACAGTTTGTAAGTTTTTGTTTCAGGATTAAAACGCATAAAATGTTACCTTTCTTAAGTTAATTAACATTAGCTGTTTTAACAGCATGAACGTATTGTATTAGAAATTTTGGTGATTTACAATAGTTTTTGAATAGCATTTAACCATAAATAACAGAAATGGCAAAACAAGGACTATAACAATGGCTCAATTAATTATAGATACAGGTGCGGCTCCAAATGACGGCACTGGCGATCCGCTACGCACAGCGTTTACTGAAACTAATAACAATTTTACTGCAATTTGGACAGCCGGGCCAGTTGATTCTAATGTACGCATAGTTAACAATACAATTCTAACACTAAACACTAACGGAAACTTAGTTCTTGCCCCCAACGGTGTAGGCAAAGTTGTAGCCAATGTAGACATTGTTCCTAATAGCTCAAATATTCGAAATTTAGGCAGTTCTTCAAATCGTTGGAATACAGTTTATTCTCAATATTTAAATGTAGATAATACAGTTAGTATAGCAGGTGATGTTGTAATAGGCGGTAATTTAACAGTTACAGGCGACTCAATTGAATTGGGCAATATTATCACTGATGCATTGACCATCCAACTTGGTAACACAGCCAGTACCGAATTGGCTGCTAACGGAGCAGGTGTAACGGTTGGTTCAAATGACGATATAGCAACTATTTTATACAACGCCGCCGGCAATGTGTGGACCACCAATATTGGTATTAGCGCCGTTGGAAATATCACCGCTCCATATTTTATTGGCAACGGTTCACAATTAACTGGGTTGCCCGATACTTATGCCAACGCCAACGTAGTGTCATACGCCGAAGTGGGTTGGGCTGGTAATATTATTCCTAGTGCCGACAACACTTACAGTCTGGGCAATGCCACTAACCAATGGAGTGAATTGCATGTAGCCAATGCCACCATTTATATCGGTGGTGTAGCGTTAGGTGTTACTGGTAATACACTAACTGTTGATGGCGAGGCTGTGCTGAGTAACGATTCTGCCAGTTCTATCACCACTACAGGCAACATTACAGCTGGAAATTTATCTGCCAACGATATCAGCGTTAGTGGAGATATTGTCATGACCAATGGCAAAATCAATACTAGTAGAATCCGATCAAGGACAGACCAAGGTCAGGATCTTTGGCTTGAGGGTGAAACTGTAGTAACAATCCGAACAGACGAAGGCGGCAGCGATTACGATTGGACCTTCCGAAACGATAGCACATTAAGATTACCAAACGGTGCTATCATTAAAGATGTTGACAATTCGATGACATTTGGTGCCGGAGCAGGCGAAACTTCTCAAGGTCATAGTGCCGTTGCTATTGGTGAAGGTGCTGGAAAGACTCAACAAGGCATTCAAGCAATCGCTGTGGGTCGCGGATCAGGCAACCATCAACAAGGTATTGGCGCAGTGGGCATAGGTTTCTGTGCTGGTGCTACTAGCCAAGGTGACTACGCAGTTGCGATTGGTTTCAAGGCTGCTCGCGGCAATATGGATGATGACGGCACACCTAACCAGCCTGCTAACAGCATTATGATTAATGCTTCAAGCACACCACTAAATGGTGATCAAGCAGGCTTGTACATTAATCCAGTAAGAGAAGATGTAGCAAACGTTGCTAAAGCAGTTTACTATAATGCTACTACAAAAGAATTAACCTACGCTGATCCAACGGGTAGTGGTGATAGTTTGATATCTGACAATTCAAACATTGCCGTTACAATTGAAAATGCTACAACTCCAGGAAACACACTAACCTGGACTTTTGATACAGATGGATTTGTGAACCTACCAAACGGTGGGGTTGTTGGAGATATATTTGACGAAGGTATGATTGGCATACAGGCCAATCCCAACGATTCTAACTCTTATGCGTCATTGGTAAGCGGTGACAAACAGCAAGCAGTCGACGCCAGCAACAATGAAGTGATCATATGGACTGACGATGCTGCACAGGGTGGTAGTTTGACTAACCAGTGGAAATTCAACAGAGCCGGGGCGATGACATTCCCAGATAGCTCTGTACAGACTACAGCCTATACTGGAACTGTTCCTGCAGCCAACGTCACAGGATTGGCTACTGTGGCCACAAGTGGTAGTTACAACGATTTAAGTAGCCAGCCAACTATTCCAACATTAGGCAACTTCTCGCTGACCGACAACACCATCCAAACTGGTAACGGTGTTGGTGGTATTACTTTAAGTATTTTTGGTCCTGATCAAGGTGTTCCAGATCCTGCGTTTATCAGCAGAGAGTGGACCTTTGGCAATACAGGTGCTTTTACAAGTCCCGGAAATGTATCGGGCACAAACTTTATAGCCAGCGGTACTGTTACAGCCACAGGTAACTTGGCTGCGGGCAACATTAGCACTGCCATACTCACCACTAGCGGCGCATTGACTGTCAACAGTTCAGCTAGTATTGGAGCACAACTTACTGCCTACAGTATGGTGGTCAACAACACCACTACACTAACAGGCAACACCAGCGCCGGTAATATCGCAGCCACTGGCAACATTGATGCCAATTACATGAATATCACGCATGATATTTCTGCCAACTATATCGATGCTGTGGCCAACATTGCTGCCGGCAACGTCATAGTGCTTGACACATTCTGGGGCGGAGCAGTCAGTGTAACTGGAAATGTAAACGGCGGCAACGTTAATGCCACTGGCAATGTCACAGCAACGTCATTTATTGGAAATGGTAGCCAACTTACAGGATTGGCCACAGTGGCCACAAGTGGTGCATACAGTGATTTGTCAGGTGCACCAACAACAGTAAGTTCATTTACCAACGATGCCAACTATGTTGCCAGCAACATTACGGGCATAACCGGTGCCGACCAAGTGACCAACATGGTATCATTGACACAGGCCGAGTATGATGCCATTACACCCAATGCATCAACTGTTTACTTTATTGTAGGTTGATATGAAATTTGGCTCAAATGATATTGCATCAGTTAAGTTAGGTTCATCAAATGTGAGTGCTGTCTATGTGGGCAGTACTCAAATATACCCTACTTCGTCACCCTATGTGGTTCCCACTGCTGTGACCAGCGGGTTGATGATGTATCTTGATCCCAGTGTGGGAGACTTAAATGATCAAAGCGGCAACGGCAGAAACGCCGCCCTATTTAACGCACCCACTATCACCGCTGGCACAGGCGGAACTGGTGGAGCAGGCTTTGTTCAGTTAAACGGTACCAATCAGTATTTTGCCAGCGCCAACCTTTACAACTCAGCCAACAAGAGTCATACAGTGGAGATATGGGTACGCCCAGCGGCTGCTAACCAGAACTTTTTCAGTGATGCAAGTCAGCAAGACACCGACACTAACTATCACTACTCTGCAATGCAGATCTATGCGGGACCTGTCACAAACAATACAGTGATATCTAGCCTATGGTCTCCCACAGTCAATCGAGTGGTCAACGGTGCTAAGACAAACTGGCTCAACAATTGGTGGCAGATTGTAAAAACCTATAACGGCACAACACTGACTCCTTATGTGAACGGTGCGGCGGGCACAGGTGCAAGTGTAGTGTGGGATCCACCATGGGAAGGTGCTAGTGGCGGTTTGGCCACCAGTTGGTTCCAATGTTATGGTGCCAACGAAATTACCACCTATAGCGGCACTACTGCTGGATGGTATTCAGGTAGATACGGTATCGTGCGTGTGTACAACCGTGCGCTCAGTGCTGCCGAAGTGCTGTCCAACTACAATAACACCAAATCCGTTTACGGATTAACCTAAAGAAAAACCACCCGAGGGTGGTTTTCTATTGTATAGACTTCTAGTCTATCACTTGCCGCGGTTAAACGACATATACAAAACCGCCACTGCAACCAGACCAACTAGACCTTGGCTACCCAAAGAAGCAACGATCTTAGTAATATTGGCGATTACATCAACGCCCAAGAATGGGACGGAAGCGCCGAATAAAACTTGAAGTACAACTGCAACAGCAATCAATTTGATACCAAGATCGGTAACATGAGAGATTAAACTGTGAAACGTAGCTAATGCTTTGTCCATATAATAGACTCCTTTATAAAAGTATGAAGATCTTTAAGATCCACAGAAATATTTAAGTACTACGCTAAGATAGTGGGAATTTCTGCGGTCTTTTTGGGTGTTTTTGCCATTATATTGGGTTATAATGGTATATTAATTTAAAAACTAAATTCGTGTGCTGAAACTCGAGTAACGCCATCCGCTCGCCAAGCATGTTCTCTAATCAGATAAAATACACCACTGGGTCCACGAGCAAGAACTGCTTGCCCACCGCCATCACCTTCGTTGATTATTGACTTTAGTTCCGCCCTAGCAGTATTCGCGAATCGACCATCTGACGATTGCCGCAGTAGGGTGGCGTGTTTATAGTTTGTTCCCCAGTACGGGATGCTAGTAAATAAATCCACTCGTCCGTCGTAATTGAAATCTCTAAACTCCGGAAAGTAACCAACCATGCTGCTTACATCAAATCCCACCCTAACTGAATCTGTTACATCCTCAAATACACCACCACCATTGTTTTTTAAAAACTGGATTTCACTAACATTGGCATAAGTGTCAACATTGTTTGCTCTATTACTAAACACCACTACATCCAGTTTTCCGTCGTTATTAAAATCAACGGCCCTGGCGCGAATATCATGGCTTGAACGATAGTCTGTTGGATCAGCAAAGATTGTGTCCAATCGAGGGCTGGGCAGTATTGTGGTTAAGCTAAACCCAATGGTTTTTGAGATGTCATTTATGGTCAGGCTGTACAGCTTTGTGTCGTTGATACCATCAGTTGCTCCATCCGTAACAATTGCCTGTACAGTCCCGTCACCTAAAAAGTCCCCCGCTGCGATACCCGAACTTCCTGCCATACCTTGGTATTCGATAAGCCCAGTAGCTGAACCTAGGTACTGAGGAGAACTAGAGGAATAGGCAGCCACCAGCACATCATCAAAGCCATCCTTGTTGGCGTCAACGCAGGTCACACCGTGCTGCCAAGTTTGCACGGGCAGTTGAACTTTCGTAAACGTCCCGCCTTGGTTTATCAGGGCGTATGGATGCACTGGATGATTCATATCTGTGTACGCAGATAAAAAGACATCAACACGACCGTCGCCATTGAAGTCCCCAAAGCAAACGTCGCCGACACCTTCAACTTCGTTGCTAGTACCGGGCAACCACCTGCTGGTTAGTTCCTTGAAAACCCCAGCCTCCCAGCCCAGGATATGCACAGAGGTGTTGCTGTAGTTTGCTGGTGTGTTTGGCCCCGTTTCAAATGCGGCAAAAAATATTTCATCAATGCCATCTCCGTCAAAGTCTTTAGCATAAATGAAACTAACCGGACTGCTCATGGTTGTGCCGTCTCGGTAGTAGTTGAAGTTAATCGATTGGATTCTAGTATTCGCCGCATTAACTGCAACATCGGGACTGCTAGAACCACCGCCACCACAACCAATTAAGGTTAAAACTGCAACTGCTATAATCCCAGTAACCTTCATTGGTTGCTCCGTTACGCCTTTGCGGCGTAAATTTAGTTAAATTTTCTTAATGTATTCGCCGACTTTGCCCAGGTCTTGAGCGGCACCCGAAACTGCGCCACCAATTGTGCCACAACCTGCCAAAGTTGCCAATACCAATATCAACATAAGTTTTTTCATTGCTCAACTCCAAAATGTTCCAATTACCCAAAAAACCAATAGCATTGTAAATACATCCATCATTTAATTCCGAAATGACTCTTAATAATCTCAGCACAATCAGCAGCACTATTACTGCCAAATTGACTAAACTTTAAAATAGTTTGAGAATGTTGCGTACACAATCCAGCACATTCCCGCACAATCAACTCGGCGAACTTTTCAAGTGCTACTAATGCGCTAGGATGAAAAGGTTTGCCCGCATCAATACCATATGCCTGTTCAGCAAGTTCTTTAATTTGTTTGTTCATACTGCCTCTAGTTGATCTTCATCATTAATACGAACAAACACCTTGTCATGTGCGAGTCCGGTTTTGCTGTCACCGCTGGGATATTGATAAGTGTAGCAAAACTCTCCACCATTGGTTACACCAACAAAATTTGCCCCAATAATAAGACGGTCTTTTTCTTTAATCAAGGGTTGCAAATGGACGGAAGAAAGATTTGCACACCTGGTAATAGCATTAGCTGTAATCATTTATTGATTTCCTTTTATCTGCGTTTTCATTCTCAATCTCATTCATCACAATCTTATTGTGCTCAATGATAGCGTCAGTTCTTTTACCACAACGATTTACCACATCCGAATCACCATTAGGATAGAATATGCATGTTTCATAAATTCCATTGATCATAACCGTAGATATACCAACACCATTTGCTAATTCGGTATAACCAATTCTATAACTATCCATATTCAAGTTCTAATTAATATTGATGATAGATAACCATATGATCTACTGTGGGGATATCACCCAGTGGGCGATAGACTTGTTGCTCACCATCCCACTGGTCTTGGTCAAATAGGACGTCGTGCTCGTTAACTGGAACAAAGCGAACTTCCTTACCCGTCTTTTCGCTACGAACAAAAAACGTAGGGGGCATACCCATGTACTCAGAAGCCAGCTTCAGCACCTTACGAGTTTTATCGTACTCACAATTCCTAAGGCCAACTGTGGGAATACATTTACGATCAAAAGGTCCGTTTGCCATTTCAAACTCCTTCAGTTAGATATTGCAGGCTTTAAAAAAGCGATCAACATCAAAATTACTATTAGTTTCTTGGCATGCAGATGCCACAGCACAAGCCGCCTGCAACCTAGCATGAGGATCCATGATAGCATTGATGTATTTGACTAATGCTACAAAGTGTTTACGGGGCATTTTGAACTCCTGTTCTGTTACGCTATGTCAATATTATAGCAAAATGGGAATTATTAGTCAACCTTTTGGTATTTTACAACGGCAAGCGAACAATGACTGCATCACGAAAATGTTGATGTAACTCAATAGGGCGATCTGTCCGTTTGACGGTACAGGTATAGCCCGCCTTTTCTACGAATTTCTTAATGTCCTCAATCATGCTAAAATCTGTGCGATCCTTTGCATAGCATTTGACGGTATGACATTTGGCATAGCGGTTGGTGAAAATCGTCTTGCGACCATGCAGTTGCATAACCTTACGAACAACAAGTGTATCACGCATTTTAGGCGCTCCAGTATGTTTCAGAACTGGGCGAGCAGTAGTAGGGCGTGTCATAACGCTCCCGAAACTCCCGTCCGCCCATTAGGTTTTTACGAGTGACATAAGTCTCAAACACTTCAACAATAAACCCCAGTTTTCGCTTGCCTTCGGCAACCGCCTGAATGTAATCTTTGGTGCTGGGGGCAAAATCTTCTTTTGCGTACAGACGGCGACCTTCTTTGGTACGCTTGTCAGCACGATACAGCTCTAAGGTATATTCGACTAATTGGGACATTTTGAACTCCTGTTCTGTTACGCTATGTCAATATTATAGCAAAACGGGAATTATTGGTCAACTGTGTTGTTTTTACGCAACACTCAAAATATCACTTTTTTAGGGGTTTTTCCAGGGCAGCAATTTTGCCCGAGTATGATCGGCCCGAGCGATGAATCAAGCCTGTTTTAGTGTAGGTGATAGTGCCACCCGATGATGATGGAATTGTGACTTCGTGCAAAGGAGTTGTCTTTTTAGTGCTGCCAGTGGTAAGAAACATGTGAATTCCAGATTTTGTTGAACAGCGTTAATTATACGAAAAAACGATTTATTTGTCAACTATACTTTATCGTTTTTCCACAATAGTATCAATTAGCCCATAATCAAGTGCTTCCTGTGCGGACATAAATGTGTCCCGATCCATATCGCGTTCAAAATCTGCATAGGTTTTGCCCCGACTGTTATGCTTAACATACAGTTCGGTCAACTGCTTTTTCATGTGCATGATTTCTTTGTAGCTGATTTCAATGTCACTGGCCATACCGCGGGCGCTGCCACTGGGTTGGTGAATCATATGCCGTGCGTGGGGCAACATAAGTCGTTTGCCCGGTGCTCCTGCTTGCGCCAGAAAACTGCCCATACTGCATGCTTGCCCAATCACAATGGTGCTAACATCGCATTTGATAAAATTCATAGTATCATAAATGCTCATGCCCGCTGTAATCACGCCTCCGGGACTGTTGACGTAAAATAGGATATCAGCGTCAGGATTTTCGCTTTCCAAAAACAGCATCTGTGCCACAATCAAGCTGGCGCTGTGATCACTTACTTCGGTGTCAAGCATAACAATACGGTCTTTTAGCAAACGGCTGTAGATGTCATAACTCCGCTCGCCCTTAGACGTTTGCTCAATAACCATTGGGATCAAATGTGGCATGTTTAGTTCCTTAAATTAGATAAACAGTAAAATATGCGTGATTATAGCACGGTTCCGCAGGGTAGTCAATGCAGTGATTTGCTCATATGTGCTCAATTGTGATAAGTATTATACTTAACCAAAGAAACTTTCATGCGTGATATTTTAAACTTACTTAATGACATCATTACCGAAGCTAATCTGAGTGCCAGTGAAATGCCTCCAAAAAAGATGTCTGCATTTAAAAATCCTAAGACTGGACAATTGCTCACTAGGCAAGAATTGTTTTTATGGAAAGTTATTAATAGTAGTCCATTCAAGCTCAAAGATGGCGGCAACGAAGTAACTATCGATCCAAAAGAAGCACCTACTGTTAGAAATTGGTTAGCACAAGGCATGCCCTCGCCTATTACATTAAGAACTACTGACGGTAATGTTGTAAAAAATACATCACTACAAAAAACAGTAGAATTTGGTAGTAAAGAAGCTGAACAAATTAAAATCAAAGGTTCTGACGTTTTTGGATCCGAAGATACCGATGTTACAGATTTCGGAAATGCAATTGAAAATATATTATCAGTAGGCGGTTTCCCAGCCATGGATATGTATGACGCAATTGCAAATAGTAAGCAAATTGCAGAATTAGGAAAAGTCGGGCAAGCGGTAGTAGCAATGGCCAAACAAATTACACAAGGCCAAGTACCCACAATCCCTACAGGATTGTCCGATCAAGAAGTTAAGGCCATTGAACTGTATGCATCGGAATATTTAGGTGTGCTAGGTTTAATTTCAGGCACGGTACCGTTTAAGCAAGGCAATCGCGCAGACTTTGATAATTTTATTGGCACTGATCTTGGCTCGATGATTATGTATTTCCCTAAAAGTGTCAGTAATCCATTAGCTGATAGTTTTAGTGTTACCAATGATGCCACTGGACATAGTATTAAAATCTCCAGTAAGGCTGCCGGCAAAGGTGCGCCACCGAGCTTAACATCAATTAAATTACCAGATGATGTAAGAAAAAAATATCCCGAAGCTGCTGAGTTTCTTGATAGCGCACAGGATCCTAGTGTGAGCACATTTGCGCAGCCTTTCAAAATGGTTAATTCCATGTACGAGATTAATCCTGGGAATGTACCCAAAGAATATGTGCCACTATTGCCGTTCAGCGATGAGTTAATTAACGCATTAGAATCTACAGTTAAATCTAACAAGCCAATGCCAGCTAAAATCATGTCTGTATTCAACAAGCGTCTGAGCGACAAAGTTGAAAACTCTGACAATACTGACGGGGGTAAGGCATGGTATGCAGTTACTACAGACATTATTAATGCAGTAAACAAAGGATCGGCTGTACCTAATTTAAGAGCAGCATTAATCGAAAGTTTAGGCTATAATTTTGTTCAGCTTTACACAAATGTAAAAAATGGTAAGTTGGTTACTGAAGCATTTTGGCCGGCCAAACTAAACGGCGAAGTTAAACTTAAAACCAAAGGATCAGCAGCTGATCCCAAAAAGGGAAAACTTAGTGTGGAAATTAGCCCGGGCAAAGAAAGTGCCAATGTTGAAATAGGTAGTCGGGCAGCTAGTGAACCTACTACTGCTGCTAAAGCATCCGCAGATGATTTAGATACTCAACTATCCAAGAGAAGTGACATCAAAGCATCAGGATTGCCTAAGCCACTGGGCACTGAAAAAACACTAGGTCGCAAGCGCCAGCGTTAATGCGCTAGTATTGATATTTCGTCGCAGATGTTGAGGCGTTTAGCGTCTTCGGCCGACAGCCAAACATCATGTGGGGGCAATAGGTTTGCACGTATGCCTTCCTCGTCGAGTCCCGTACACTCTTTATAGTATTCGATCATCCGAGCTTGAGTCAACTCATACTCTTTCATGGTGGCAAATAGTTCGTGTACTTTGCCTTCGTTGTACCAAGAAAACTGATGGCTTAGTATTGAAGTGTTGGGCGTTAGCACTCGTCGTCCCGGCGTGCCTGCTAGAAAAATCAGGAGTCCCGAACTGGCAATCATGCCCAGTCCCACGGTTTTGATTGGAATTGTACTGCTTCGCATAACGTCAATTAGGGCAAAAGCATCTTGCATGGCACCGCCTTCGGAGCAGACCATTAGAAGCAATTCTTTGCGTCGACGTTTGCTAACATAATTTTCATGTAAAATCCACTCAATTGCAGGTTTAACTGTTTCGGGATCAATTTCCCCCATTAGCACAAACATGCCGTTATCGGCCAGTGCTTGGGTGTGAGTTTGAACAAATTCTGATTCTTGTTGTGCGGCCATGATAATTTAATTTTAGTGAGTAATCAGTATTATACTACTGAATGCAAAAATCTACAATTACTTATGGCCAAATTGGCCGTTCGTTAAATTAACAATCGCCTGCGCGAACTACTGTTATTTTAACCTGATCTAGTTCTGCAGGGGGCACTGAACTTAGATTAACGTAGTGATTAAATCGCTTGACTTTTTGCCCGTCGATAGCTAGTTGCTGACTGTTAGGTACAGTTACGTAATGCCAAGGAGCATATCCATTGAGTCTATCTAATTCATTATATATTAAACATTGTTTGTAACGTTCTTGCCCACTAATGTCTAAAACTGATAGCCTAATTGTTGGCCGGCTACCGACTATTTCACGTTGTATGAGATTGCGAGCATTTACATCGTCAAACCATGCTACAGCATTTGGAGCAAATCCTTTTTTGATTACAGTGATTTCGGCTGCATAATTGGCACAACCCGGGAACCGCCCACAATCGGGACGCTGATTTATACGCTTAATAGCTTCACTGATGCTGTCAAGATAGTGCTGATTCCAGCCGAGATAAAAAGCCACTTCCAGTTGCCCGTTGCGATGGTTGTCCATAAACACCTGTGTTTTTTCCAGGCGTATGTCGAACGCACGAGCAGGGAAATCAGCCAATACAGACTTGAGAAGTCGATCGCCTGACGAACGTTCATGTTTCAGCGTTTCCAACTGGGCACTAATGCGTCCGCCTTCAACGTGCCCGGCGGCTGCCGAACGGTTTAACAATCGATTGGCCAAGCGGCTGTGCTTGACCCAGATTTTCATCTTAACTTGGACACGCCCGTCATACTCTTGTTGTTCAACAATTTCAAAACGATCCACATAGCCCGAAGCGTAAGTAATGATCTCATCGCGAACCATATGACTGTTTCGGACTTCAGTTTCACTGCTGACTACAGTTCCAACCGCATGCTCAACTGCCAGCCTAAATCCCTGGTGGCGTGCTTGATCTAGTGTTGCACCTTCACCAACAACTTCAACGTACAGTACCTTTTCAGACCGTTCATATATCCACTGCACTACACTAATGCCAACTGACCAGGGCACAGTGAAAAATACACTGGCACTGGTAGCTGATGTGGTTAATGCCAGTGAAACAGTCGCTGCGGCAAGCAGACGCCTAACCATGTTATTGCCACATGGATGCGCGGATTACTGGGCGGGAAGCACTGGTACGAGCATCCCAACGATATGTAGCCTTTACGTTTTTGCCACCTTTCATAACTTCGCCCTCAACTAAGTACAGTCCACCGAGAATTCCCTGAGCGTTAATATTAATTGAATTATTAACGGTGGATGCAATTTTTAGAGCGTCATTGCGAATAGCAGTATTGTCGTTTTTGGTGTTAGACACGTTATCAGCTGAGCGTTTTAAATCGTCTTCAATTTCAGTAAACTCGTCTGACGAACGCACAATGTTGTTGATAAAATTGTTTTTCTTATTATCATTTGCTTGTTCAAGATTCCGGCTGATCATTTTAACTGATGTGCTGGTAGTAATGTTTTCACGATTGATAAAATCGTTCAAACTTTTCTTAGCTTCAAGTTCAGCAACACGAAATGCTTCGCGAACAGCCGATGAGCTACTTCCCCATACAGGCGCATAGCCAGTGGCTTCGATGCTTTCAAGATCGCCCGACAGTAGTTTATACTTGACCTTAACACCAGTGCGGGTAAAGTCATTAACAGCGACTTGCTCACTGATAGCAGTAGCAGCCGAAGTGCCGGGTTCAACTCCCTCGCCTTTTTTAAACGGATTGCTACTGCAACCACCTAGTGCCAAAACGGCAGCGAATGTAGCTGATACCAAAAATTGCTTTTTCATTTCAAAACCTTAAAAAAATGTTGACAAAAGGAAATCCAGTTAATGCTATTATGCACTAACTGGATTTAGTAGTCAAGTCTTTTTGGACTGATTATTTGGCTTTGGCACCGTTTTGAGCAGTATAAGCCTTCATAATGCCTTCACCGAATTTAACATAGTCAAATTTGGCTGCTTCTTTGGCAGCTTTAACTGTTTCGGCAGCAATTTCTTGGGTAGCTTCGAGTGTTGCCTTAACTGCTTTTTTGGTATAGTCAGTTTGGCTGTCAACAAAATGATTCATCGAATCAGCGATGTGATCATTTGTAACGAAAGTTTTAATCCAAGCCTTTTTGGATTGTTGAACGGCATCTACGAAAGTGTCAGGTGTAAACATAATTTTCTCCTATTAAGCGAGTTTACGGTATAGGACCCGCCCTATTGCGGCATCCTATGGTTTTATTATAACACAGTTATTTATGATTTTATGCTGCAAGAGCACATTTTTTAATCAACTTGCTCTTTTTGTGTTATTCGGCTAGCATTACTTTTCGAGCATCTTGCCAGCGTCCTTCTCTGGTAAGGGCAGCGGCAACACGAGCACGATTTAAAGAATCGATTAGACCACATATGTATGTCATTGCTGTGGTACCTTTCCTTGTTTTAAGTGTTCGTAAGCATATAACCAATCTTTTTTGTATTCATTTTGTGCTAAACGCCTTAGATCATCATTACGGGTATCAGCATATGCGTATGCAAACATTCTTTTGAAAATATCAATCATTCCCACATCCTCCAACCGTTTGCTTTCATCATATGTTCAACTTGGCGTTGGCGAGTTTCGGCAACGCTGTCCATCCACAAAACAAACCATTTTTTAATTTTGGCGGCCATATATACCCCCAAAACTTGCTCTTTCATACTGTTTAACCAATCTTTCAACATCATACGTATTTGTTGGATTATGTGATTTTACATAATCATCTAGCTGCTTTTGGTAGCTAGCTTGATTAAACAGACTTGTGATCCATTTAAACATTTTTTTTCTCCTTGAATTAGTGAAAACCACTAATGGTTTCTACTGAGTTATTTATCATTTTGTGCTGTCCTGCAACATTTTTATCAATTTTCCTTAATAGAGCTTGACGTTATAAATAAAATACAAAGGAACACAATATGTCAATTTTTTCTCGTATCAAAGATTTTTTCAAAATACCAAATAATACAAAAATTATGGACGATGATCTTAGTGATATCGCACCTTACAAAGTTGAACCGCCTGCGTCTGATCACGGGCAAACTAGCACAGCATATTGGCCGTTCCCCACTCAGCAGCCCACAGAAACAATAGGTATGTCCAAGCCTAAGGCAAAGTCAAAGCCAGCAAAAGCTCGCCCAGCCAAGCCTAAAGCAGCACCTCCTGTTCCGCCTGCTAAACAGAAAAAACCCAAGGCCGCAGCAATTACAGCCAGCCCAAAATCTAAGCAAAAAGCAAAACTATTTGTGGATGGGCACGGGGATGTGCAAGAAGCGACAACTAAAAAACAGCCGGTTAAAAAGAAACGGCAGTTTGACAAAAAGCCCAAAGCACCAAAGACTAATTAGTCCAGGATTTATGCAGGGCAAAGCTGGCTAGATTTTTGTGCTTTGACTCACACATGATATCGTGTGTATCAGTAAAGCTCAATGCCCACTCATTCATAGGCTTATTCCAGTATCGATCACTGTGAGCCCGTAGTTTTTGTTTTTTGTGTCCCGCTGCCAGCAGTGATTCCATTAATGGAAGCTGGTCGGTTGGGTGATTGACAAGTACATCTTCCCTAGAAGCGGAATAGTGCAGTACAGGACGTACACCACGCCAACTATCAATAACACGTTTAACGCGATCGTCATTGGGCGAGATGTATTCCCCTTCGCGAATAAAATGATGATGAATGTCAAGCACAACAGGTATGCTGTCAGATATAGAAAGGCAGTCGTCAAGCCCATAAGAATATTCCTCGTTTTCTATCGTGATGGTATTGCGGGCTTCGGGCGATAACTTCGAGTAAGCGTCCAAGAACCCTTTGGGACCGGCGCGGCCCGAGATGTGGACGTTGATTTTAAAGTCTTGGAAAGATCGGCCAAAGCCCATCCAACGGGCCATTGTTGCATGATATTCAAACTCCTCTATGCTATTTTGTACAACATCAGGGTTATCAGAAGCCAATACACAAAACTGGCCAGGATGAAAACTGAGACGTACTTTATTACGTCGGGCAATTTCTCCTGCGCGGTATAACCCTTTTTCTGCCAATGCTCGAATATCAGTTTCATTGTAAAACCAAGACCAATCGCGGTGAGTATACATAGGAAGTATATCACTACCAATCCGAACCATTCTGAGTTGATCATCAAGCTCGCCTACTTTTTCTACCAATAACTGAACCGAACGAACATTGTGTTCTACAATATCACGCAAACGTTCAACAGCAACGTCACGGTGTTGGCGGTTAAGCCACGCCACTGTTGTCGTTCGGGTATTTAGTTCGGGCACCGCAACGACACCTTTTGGCGTTTCTTCGGACCATTTGCAAGCAAAACCAATGCGTGTATGTGTAGTCATGCTGCATTATACATGACTTTGTATTTTATGTCAATTGTTCATTAATTCTATTACATTTTCCAGCGTGTCTTGCATTAAGTTCTCAAACTTGGCTAATTCGGGCATGATTTTGGCTGGGTGATCAACTAGTACCCATTGCACATCGGGATTGTTTCGAACCGCATCCACTACAAATTTGCGATAGTTATTGGTCTTGTGTTTGATCAGTCGATCGGTGCTGGCACGCTTTTTAGTCCAATCAAAACCCAATAGCAGCACAATATCCGATTGTGATGCGGCCAACTGCAAAGCAATTAGTTCATCTCGGTTGTCCACTTCAAACGTAAATTGGCCACCATACATCCGCACGGCCCGTGGTCGCTCTAGTTCAACATACGCTGACTCCGGAATGTACAAGTTGCACATTTCATTCATTTTCCGCTTGAGCAAGTCTCTAGCTTCGCCGGGTTCGTTGCATATAACATTGTCAGTGGAGCAACTTCGCCAGGTGCGCCAACTCCCCCAAAAGCTGCCGATGTCCTTGAGCCTGTTTACATCGGTGTTGGGTGGTAGAACAAATGAATTAGCCAAGACCCAATTGATTCTCATTCCGCCGCCTTGAGTACCTTCCAATTATAGCCGCCTAAGCAAACCCAAGCAAAGGCGCTGCCAGGCAGTGGATCCACATTAAACACAATATCGCCCTTGGTACCCGAGTAGCCCGGAACGGTGGTGCCGTGACCGATTGCATATTGCGCCACACGCAATTTATTGATACTGGTAATGCCATCCGCACCCAATGTTATTTGCGGTGTTCGTCCAATGCCAATGTTTAATGCTTGATTGCGGTTGGTTCCGATATACGCTTCTTGGTGCTTGTACTTGCCCATGGATACACTAACTTCTTCATCCCAAACGTTTAGTGCTGCGTCGGGTTGCTCAGTATTAACACCTAGACGTTTTTTAACCACTACAACTGTTTCATTCAAGTGTGTTTCGCCGTCTACTGTCAACTCCTGCAGTCGCCCTACTTTTTGTAAATTGCTTTGTGTAATAGATCTAGCCAGGCCAGCATTAGATACTAATTGATATTCATCAACTTTAATATTGTCAATAGCAATACCGTCGGTTCGAATTTTTTCAGCCACTTGAGCCACTAATTGGTCGCGCCAGTCCTGGTCAAGTTTAGCCAGTGTTTTGGCGCTAATAGTATTGGCCAGTGGAAGCCAACACCTATCGTCCCCATTAATCGATCCAGTAACTGACAAATCCTTGACTGTAACGGACTCTACAAAATTTCCATCTCGCGCAGTTAATGTATTTTCAACCACTGTAGCATCATCCATAATGGTTAATTGACACGCAGTGGCTTTATCGTCAATACCAGTGCTGGCAAAATTAGTTAATAAGTCCAGTCGTATTTTGGCCATGTTTTCATTTACACACTGATGAACCACTGTGTTAATGTCAATAGAACCAACACGCTCAAGGGTGCGGCGCACTACTGCTTGGTTAATCATGTTTTCAATTTTTTCTAACCAAACAGGATCAGAGGACAACGATTCAACTGCGGTTAAAATGTTTGTTTCAATGGCTTGGTCCACTAGGTTTTTGATACTACTAGTATCAATACTAATAGCTGTAGCTGTAATTGTTGAATCAGACATGTTTCCTCCGTAAGTCAAGTGTTACACAATGAAAACCCCCGCCTAGTGTGCGGCTGTGACTTAGTGTATGCGGTATGGCGTCCACACCTTTTGACTTTAGTGTTGTAATTAGCTTAGTTTGATGACTATCAACAATAACTGTGCGTGGGTCTAGCACTAACATGTTCATGGCAATCCATTTGGACGCATAAGGATATTGATAAAATCCTTGTGGTACCACATCCTCCACGTATATTTTCTCCCAGGAATCAAATGCATTGGGGCAATTGCTGTTGTTTACTCGCGAACCGTTTAGCAGCACCAATCCTTCTCGTATGGGAACAACAGTAGAATCAATGTGTACACCTGAATAAAAATTACACAGTTCAATTTTGATTTGGGGGAATTGATTGCACAGCCATTCATATGCAGCACGATTACCACTATAACTTTCCAAATACAGCCAAGTATCCCCAAGGCGGCAAACATTGGCAGCATCCAACACCATACCGCTATTCCGGGGCATAGTGAATATTCGTTTGGCTTGACTTGTAACTTGTTCTAATGCTTCAATTTCTTGATTGCGGCAAGGATACATCATATTACAATCTACCAGTGTATCTCCGGCCACAATCAGCCGATCACGGGGACAGTAGTTGTACATACCGCCCCGTGCTACAAAATCTAAAGGTCGCGGCCTGCGTACTACAGTACCATAGTCAACTAATATTTCTACTAATTGATCAAGTTCTACATTAGCTTCTTCAACAATCCAATTGGGTACAGGACCCGAAGGCACCGGTGTTTCGGTCCATGACGTTTTGGCTGCTTCTTCGGCAAACACCGGATCTGTAGATGGCCAGTTGGCACCACTGGCGCTGCCCACTACAATTTCCTCTAGTGGGTCCCATTCATTGCGGCTATCAATCATATGTGTCCAGTAATTTGAAGCGTGTATCTAGGAGTTAAACCCAAGTTAGCTGCCATGTGCGGTGCATCATAAGCCCATTCTATTGTGGATCCTGCTGACCAATTTACATACGGCTCTCCACAGTATTCAGCATAGTGTCCGGGCTCCCAATCATTTAAAAATATTACAGCACGGCGTATACTGGATTCTTGTCCTTGTAAGCCGTGTACCTGTATATATTTCAAGTAAAGATCGCCGTGCGTGGGCAACACCGTTCCAGTGTTCATACGATAATAACTGGTGCCGATATCCCGCCATCCTTGTGCCACAAAAATATCAACGAAGCGTTGGTTCCAAGAAGGCTGACTGCTCCGCATGTCGCACATGTCTCCAGTAAACTTATTGGGATAACCTTGTGCCGTCCACTTGGCAGATAACGCCACATCATTGAACGGTTCATTGATATAGTTTAACGTTTTGTACTCGTCGTCCCAGAATTTGTACAACTGATATTTTTTTATGTTATGCATTATTTTTGACGAGTATTTCCGTAGTGTACAACTTTAATACCATCTAGTGTGGTAGGCAATGTGCGCCAAGGGTCAACAATAACACTTCCAGGGTGTATTGTGCAATAAGGCTCGGTATTTTTTTGATCGCCGGTATATTCATATGTAATACGACGATTGTGTGCCCACAAATAAACTGCGGCGCCTTCGACTGAAGCAATAACATCTGTAGGATCATCGGCTAGTGGATCTACATACCTTACATCAATGCCGCGCTCTTTGATATAGTGTCCTACCAGCGTTGAGTAACTGCCAATACAGTAAGGCACATCGGGTTTGTAGGCTTTGCCGTGAATTACAATTGGCAGATCCAATTCCAGTTGGCTTTGCGTGATCAAAAACTCTGCTAGATTTTTTGCTTGTATTTCACGAGCACTCATAATAGTGTCAAACAAGTCATAGCCAATGTCATATTCTTCAGCCAGCCATCGTAAGGCAATGTTGTCACGGGGATGGCAAGCACCTGCATCTCCCATGCCCGCTGTCATGTACTTGGGACCCATGATGCGCATGGTACTACGCGCCAGTGCGTTAGTAACAACATCTACATTAATGTTGCCAATACGCATAGCAAAGTCTTGAATCATGTTGGCCAGTCCAACTTTGGCGCTGATAAATGTGTTATAAAAAATCTTAATCGCTTCGCACTCGTCCCATGTGCCAATTTCATAGCGCGGATCATTTTGCATGATTTGCTTGTAAATATCTACAAGCTCACTAGCAACACCATTCCAATTGCCATCTTCGGTACCAATCATAACCATTTCAGGATTGGCCATATCCCATTTAACTGAGCCCATAGCAATTAAGTAAGGGTTATATAAAAACTGGTGTTGTTTATCAAGTAAGTTGATAAAATGCCTGCGAGTGGTGCCGGGTAATACTGTGCTGATTAGGACTACCTTTTTGGGAGATTTAGCGTATTGATTGATTTTGGCAATAGCATCTTTTACAGCACCGTGCCCAAAATCTTTTGGAGTCATATGGCTGCTAGGCGTTGATCCATCGTAACCCGCTTCGTGGGGTGTGGGCACTGCTATAAAAATCCACTCACTTTCATTTACTATTTCTTCGATGCCGCAAACTTTTATCAGCTCACTTGTTCTTGGGTAAATATCATAACCCCGGACTGTGAACTTTTCTGCCATAACTTCAGCGCAGTCCAGCCCTAATTTTCCAATGCCAATAAAGCCGATATTTTTCATATTATGAGTGTTCCTTTAGATAGATTGTACCACTATATTCAAGATGTTGCTGAACAAATTCGCGGTGATCATGTAATAATTTATCGATTTTATCCCCATGGATCAAAAAATATTGAAGATTTAAAAATGTTAGGTGATGTTGGGCCTTATGGGAAAACTTTAGATCCGGAAATAATATGTTATGATCAAGAACCATTGAATTATGATTTTTATCAATGTGTTGATGCAAAATTTAACAATGAATACAAAAAAATATTTAATGTAGAATTAAAAATTTTTAAATCGTTAAATCTTAGATATCTCGGTTATTCAAATATGTACGATAAATGTTTGCTTATTCACAGTGAAAAAAATTCAGTTGAAGTTGAAAAATATAAAAACGATCAATTTATACCAGTTTATTATTGGTCGCATGCGTTAATTGCACGAGATTGGTTTCGCTACGCAAAACACATTAGTATAAAACCTGAGAAAGAACAACAAGAATTTTTAATATACAATCGTGCGTGGGGCGGTACAAGAGAATACCGAATCAAATTTGTTGAATTGCTACAGCAAAATAATTTGCACAATAATTGTAAAACTTCTTTCAATTCAACAGACCCAGAACACAATATACATTATACCAACCATGTGTTTAAGAATGTGTTATTTAAACCAAAAATTATTCTAGACACATTTGCTACAACGTCAGCATCCAGCAATTCAAGTGCAGATTTTGACATTAGTGATTATGCTAACACAAAATTTGAAGTAGTACTTGAAACACTTTTTGACGATAGCAGAATACAACTTACAGAAAAAGCACTCAGACCTATTGCTTGCGGGCACCCGTTTATATTAGCGTCAACGACTGGTAGTCTTGCTTACTTGCGTGATTACGGATTTAAAACATTTGATGGTATAATAGACGAATCATATGATCTTGAAAGTGATCCTGTTAAACGCTTGCAAATGATCGTTGTTGAAATGAAAAAGATTACACAATGGACGGCTGAAGAACAACAACATAACTGGAATAAAATTAATCAAATAACAGCACACAACAAACAACATTTTTTTAGTGAGATGTTTGAGAATCAAATTATTGATGAGCTAAAATATAATTTAAAAACAGCATTAAACGAATTAGAAAATACTAACACCAGCAAGAATTTTTTAGAGGCACGAAAAAACTATTATAAACTAATTCAAACAATTGATCCAGTAGAAGATGAAAACCGCAGAAAATGGAGGAAAGAAAATAAAGAACAACTAATGCAGACACTACTCAAAGCAAGGAAGTATTACCGCCGCTATTTAAAATCACAAAGAGACAGCTAAATAGCGGATGCACCAGAAAAACCTATCGCAGATGGTAATAGAACTAAAAGAAATTTTTAGTGCAACCAAAAGATTGTCTCCTAAGATTGAATCTAAGTTAGGGACCCGCGATTGTCACGATTACTTAAAATCACTGTTGATCAAACATAATCGATTCCAAGAAGGTTTTGACAAAGAAGTGTACATGAAAATCATGCATCTATACATGCTCCATACTGCGGAGTTTGGTGATTTTGGGGAACCATTGGTTTTAACAGAACCAAATTTGAATACCTACGTAAACAATACCAGTGACCAGTAAAATAGTACTTTTGTACAATACTATTGGCATTTAATTGCATTGACACCCGTATAAATATTGTTATAATGATACAGAGGATGTGAGGATTAGGTTCTTCCACTACCTATACAGTCAGCTACACTTATTGTGAACTGATAGTAATACGTAACAAGGAGAAACCATCATGGCTACAATCGCCACAGTAAAAGAAATAAGCGGCAAAGTTCTTGCCCAAGCACAAGACGGAAGCATTCGTGAATTAAAAGTTGGTGATGCAATAGCTGACACCGACAAAATCATAACGGGACAGGGCAGCATTGTTCTTGCTGATGCAAGCGGTGAGACACTTGCATTAGAGCCCGGACAAACAGTAGCAATAGACAACTCTGTATTCAACACAGAACTGCTACCCACAGCAAAAGAAGCAGCAGTTGCCAACTCTGCTGATATTAATTCAGTTATACAATCATTAGACGGTAGTGGTGATTTATTAGAAAACTTAGATGCAACTGCTGCTGGTTTGGGCGCAGGAGGCGGCGAAGGTAGTGGTAGTAGTTTTGTACAACTATTACGCATTGCAGAGGGAGTCAATCCACTGTCCTTTAACTATAACTTCACTCCTCCAGGAAGACCAGAAGTGCTAGTTGGTGACGCATTACCGACAGAACAAGAACCATCAACAGTAACAGAGCCGCCCGCAGAACCCCCAGCAGAACCAGTTGTCGCTATCACATACGAATACTATACAGAAGTTACAACAAGCACAGTACCAGGCGACACAACTTACGGATCTTGGACAGAAGTTGGACGCAACACAACTACAGATACATCAACTACTGCTGATGAAGATAATAAGCAAAATGTAGTTACTACAACTACCACAACCACTGTTGACTTGTCACGTGACGTAACAACGTCAGAAATTACAACTACTACAACTACTACATACAAAGTAGAAGTTACAACAACAACCAATCCAGACGGAACTGTTACAGTATCCAGGGCTGACCCAGTTGTTGATAATGTTGAGACTAGCACAGAAACAACAACAACTACAACGCAACAAACCAATCAAGAAGTATCAACTGATACCAACGTTGATTATGATCCATGGCCAGCGGAACCAGTTGTTACTGTAACATACGAGTACTACACAGAAACCACAACTGAAAGAACACCGCTGGAAACAGTATATGGTGAGTGGGCAGAAACTGGTCGTAATACAACTACAGAAACCACAACAACCGCTGATGAAGAAAATGAACGTGATATTATCACCACAACTACAACTACAACTGTTGATTACTCCAGAGATGTTACCACTGGTGAACTTGTAGTAACAACTACAACAACATATCAAGTTACTGTAACTACAACAACCTATCCAGACGGAACATCAAGTGTTGTTAGAAGCGATCCTGTTGTTGATGGTGTTGATAGCAGTGAGCAACCCAATACTAACACAACCGTAGAAACTGATCAGGAAGTGTTAACTGATACTGACATCGATTACACGCCCTGGCCTGTAGAGGAAACTGGTGAAAATTGGTTTATGTCTCAAGGCGGAAACAACAGCGATCAAGCATACACATTGGAAGAGGAAGAGCCAATATCGTTTAATGTACAGTTCCAAGATCGTTCCGGAGAGCAGTTGGGTAAAATTGCTGATGGTGAATCAGTAACACTAAACATCAAAGTAACCGGCGATCAAGAAGCACTTGCGCTGCTTGATATACTTATGTTAAGGCTGCAAAAGGCTTTAGTGCAACTTGGGAACTAAATGATGATGAACTTGAAATATTGTTAACCAATACTTCGGGCAAAGATCAGAACTTGCAGGGCAATCCTGTCGATGTTGAGTTTAAAGTTGGTGATGACGGGTTAGTTGGCACAAACACCAGTATTGGATTTGACATTGATACTGCTACGCTAGGTGGTGTTTGGGAAACTAATGACCAAGTTAACTACTTGATCAATGATATAATTAAAAAGGGTGGTGCTCCGGACTAAAATATTGGTGTATCAATAGCCACTTAATTAAAAAATTTATTCGGTAAATATTTTGATATTTTCCGGAGAATAAAAATGACACCAAAAGAAATACTACCGTATGCTAAGATAGCCAGGGACACTTACCTTAATCCAGACAAAGCAACAGGGGCGTTTAAAGAATACGGTTATTCTATTCTTAACTTTTTTGACAAAAAGGGCGCCCAAGCATATTTGTTAACTAACGGAAAAGAACGAGTACTGTCGTTTCGCGGTACTGAAGTTAAACAAAAAAGCGACATACTTGCTGATTTAACTTCGGGTAAAAACAAAGAAGAAAACGGTTCCCATGTACATGTTGGCTTTCGAAAAGAAGTTAATAAATTATGGGATGACATATTACTTAACTTAAACAAAGACGGAAATAATTTACCACTAGTAATAACAGGACACAGCCTTGGTGCTGCAATGGCAACCATTATGGCTTCTAGACTGTCGTTTCGCGGCTTAATTAATGTTAACGCATTAGTTACATTTGGCTCTCCAAGAGTTGGCACTAAAGCCTTTGTTTCGGCATTAAAAGTACCCCACACACGAGTTATCAATTGCTGTGATGCTGTTACCAGAGTCCCACTTTATATTATGAAATTCCGTCATCATGGTACAATACTGTACTTAGATTACCACGGAAACGCCCGCCATTCTGCTGGATGGAGATTGTTATGGGATCAGATTCTTGCAAGAAAACGTGCACTAGAAAAAAGACAGTACTTTAGCAGCGTCTATGATCACTTTATGGACAACTATGTGCATAAATTAAAGCTAGCCAGCATGTAAAATATCATGAGACAATTTTTTGTATGGATGCAGAAGCATGATGGGTGGAAATCCGTTATGGCTTCTGTTTATGCAATCATTTGTTTATTTGACTTTGTTGTAGTGCCAACTTGGATTGGTATTATGCGAAAAGATTTAGATAAAAGTATATTTCTTGCTGGCAATGTAAGTCAGCAAGTTCAAGTAGAATTAATAAAAGCAAACTTCAATCAGCACGATCCGTATACCCTACGAGGTGGGGGAATGTTTCATCTTGCGTTTGGCGCATTACTAACAGGTAGCGCACTAAGCAGAAGAAGAGAAATTTCAGAAAACGAAGACGCTGCCAAATAAAATGTCGTTATTACGGCTCGCTAATGGTATTATTGAAGCGCACAAAACCACAAATCCGCGGGTAATTTCGCTAGTTGACCAAATAAATAACTATACGTTCGATGAGCACACTAGAACGGCAACTCCTAGCGAGTTTATAGCTGTACTACGCAACGAGTTGGACAGCATTGATGCGGCCGCTGAAGTTAAGCAAGCGTTGCTTGATTTGCTAGAACAATTAAAAAAATATATGCAAGCGGATAAAAATGATTAAAAATTTAGTGCGATGGTTAGCAAAAATAACAACAGTAACACCACAACAAGCATTTATGACTTGGTATCTAATGGTGTGCATTCAAACAGTTTTAATTTCTATTGCAGTATATTTTGATGCACATCGTTTAATTTGGCAACATGACCAAACTAAACTTAGTTTTGTTATTGTTTTAATGTGGGTATTAGGATCTGTATTAATTGGATTATGGCACAGAAAAACCACTGCGTCCGACATACAAAACAATTCTAAAATTGGATGGTATTTGGCAGAAACTTGCCTAGCATTGGGTATGGTTGGAACGGTGGCTGGCTTCTTATTAATGCTCGGGACTGCATTTAGTCACATCGACGTTTCCAATACACAAAGTTTACAAACAGCACTGGCCAGCATGGCGTTGGGAATGAGTACAGCATTGTATACCACACTGGTTGGTTTAGTTGCAAGTATATTCTTAAAGAGTCAGCTGGTGAACTTGGAGCATTACGCTGATGGACTCGCCACAAAAGTTTAAAAGTACTGTAGCATTTACAGACTTGTTATTCAACATTCTTGTTGGATTCGTATTTTTATTCTTAATTGCGTTCTTAATGATCAACCCCGTTGCTAAAAAGGGTGACATTATTACTCCTGCTGAATTTATTATTGCACTAACGTGGCCTGAAGATTCGGCTGACGATATCGACATTTGGGTTCGTGGTCCCGATATGAACGTTGTGGGATTCACAAGAAAAGACTCACCACTAATACACTTAGATCGAGACGATCGTGGTGTTCTTGAAGACAAAATGGAGATTGACGGTAAGGAAGTGATTATAAAAGTCAATAGAGAAGTAGTAACCGTCCGCGGCAAGATGCCTGGTGAATATTATATTTCTGTACACTGGTATAGAAAACCAGTGTTTAAGGATCACGAAAAAGATTTTAAAATGTACGACAGTTTGCCAGTTACTGTTGAGGTACAGAAGATTAATCCTTACTCAATAATTTACAAGCAAACAAAGAATTTTACTGACGAAGGTGAGGCACGCAATTACTATAAATTTACAGTAAATGCCGACGGGAACGTTTCTAATGTTACTGAAACAGATGAGGACATTGTTCCAGTATTAACAAAGAAATACTCAGGACGGTTGGTGCGTCCTTATGCTGCTCCAGAGCCAACTAATTCATCTTTGCCTGCCCCAGAAGGAATATAAAAATATGTTAGCACTTGCAATTTTTAGTTTAATGCTGTTGACCATAATTGTGTTAGTTGTTATGATCAAAGAAAAATGGAACCCAATACTAATGTCCATCCTGGTTCCGTTCTTGTTATTCAATGTTGCGTTTAGTTGGCATACGGTAAATGACTTGTGGGGACAACCCAAAGATGGTTTGCCCGAAGACGACTCTTTTCGAGTTGTGTATGCTAAAAATGCCAAGCCCTGGATTTATCTACTAACTATAGAACCCGATGTTGATTATCCAGTGTTCCGTCGTATTCCCTGGACCAAGCAGTCGCAAGAACAACTGGAAAAAGGTACCAAGGCGCAAAAAGAAGGCAAGCGCATGGTAGCTAAAAAGAGCAAAACACCAACCGACGCAGATACGCAAATCGAGTTGTATGAATGGGATGCACAAACGGCAATGCCAAAGGATTAGGATTGAAGTCCTAATCCTTATCACTATATCAGAATAAACTTAAATTGTCTTTTCCAGCAGCGCAGTTTTATTAAATGTTACTAAACCAAACAGTGAAAGAAATTTCAAAATCCAATAACCAAAATCAACTTCCCACCACCTTACAGCCATATTAGCCGAAGTTGGCCATTTGTGATGGTTTGCATGTAAGTCTTCACCTAAATAAGCAAATACTAAATAAGGTATGTTTTTTGATTTGTCAGATTTTGCATTAGGACTGTTAGTGTAACCTGGTATTTTACCATGGGTTACGTAGTTAAAGGATGTAATAAGGTAATGTGAATTAATACAGGCCAACCAAATTAAAAATCCGATCCAAGAAAATAAAGATACCATAATTACTAGAAATACAACCGGCCCAATTGGTAATTTTTCCATTAATTTATCCAATTTAGTAACTGTTATTTTAACATCTTTGGTCCAAGATTCAATTTCTTCGTTGGTCAATCGACGACGTTTCAGAAACAAAATATCTGTAAAACTCTTGTGGTGTGGTGAGTGCGGATCTTTATCTGTGTCCGTATATGCGTGATGCATTCTATGTACTGCTACCCATACTTTGCCCCAGTCTGTGTAGTATCGTCGTTGACTCATCCAAGCTACTATTTTAATAATTTGTACCATTATTGGATGAAACTCAAGTTGTTTATGGGATAAAGATCGGTGAAGGTACGTATTTTGTAACCAAGCCCATAGGACAAAAAAAATATAAGAAATTATAAACGTTAACATAACACTATTTACTATAGAATTAGAACAAAATAAATATTATTAATGTGTTTATTTTGCACAAACGGCAATGCCAAAGGATTAAATGAAATTATCAGAAAACTTTACATTAGATGAAATGACAAAAAGTGATGTTGCACTACGCAATCACTTGGACAATACACCCGGAGACACAGAAATTAAAAACATGGTGGCACTGGCCGAAAATGTTTTACAACCAGTTCGCGATCACTACGGCCGTGGTGTGCATGTTAACAGCGGCTACAGATCACCAGCGGTTAATAGTGCAGCTCGAGGTTCTGCCAGCAGCGAGCATGTTAAGGGAATGGCTGCTGATATCGAAATTCCTGGCATTAGCAATGCTGACTTGGCTCATTGGATTGCTGATAATTTAGATTTTACACAATTGATATTAGAGTTTTATACTCCAGGCGTACCAAGCTCAGGATGGGTACATGTGTCATATAATCCAGCAAATCTTAAAAAAGAAATGCTAACAGCGGTGTCAAAAGACAAGAAAACTGTCTACCTGCCCGGATTACAAGCATAGTATAAATATCTAACATGGTTAAACAAAGGATGACCTATGAAAAAACTTGTATTAAGTATTCTGCTATTAGCGTCATCTGCTGTGCATGCACAGCAATCACCAACACCCGATGCTATTAAATTAACTGTTCCTTGCGCTACGCAGGCAAAAGTTGTTGAAGTATTAAAAGAATATGATGAGCGGCCAATGCTTCAAATGGTTAGCACACGGGATAAAGAAGAATTAGTTACAATTATGTTTGTTAATCCAAAAACACTAACATATACTATTGTCGAACAAGTTAATGACAAAGTATATTGTGTTACAGGATCAGGCAAGAATGTTATGGTTTATATGGGCGGCGCAGAAGTTAACCCTTCAAAACCACCAAAAAATAATTACTAATAAAACTATATGCCAACACAATTAGAAGTCCAAAATACAACAAACTCTCCAGTAAAAGTTTATGTTACACTAGGTGTAACCCCAGGTTGCGTACAAAATGTGAAACAAGTACAAATGGCCAAAGGTATTTCGATGGTGGTTACTGATGAAAAACGTTTCTTACAGGGATATTTTATATTGGAAAAACAGCAATCAACTCCTGTAGGGGCGCCAGGCTCGCAAGGATTCAATGGTAATTTTTCATTTAATACACCCCCAATGAATTGCCCAACTAATGAATTTCCACACGGAGTCAATTTAGCCGAAGTTATCATCAACAATGGATTTCAACCTATGGGGCAGGAAACAATAGATAATTCTTGTGTTGCTGGTGCGAATGCACTAATTGAATTTGATTTAAGTGCCGATGACTGGACCAGTAACTTTGGCGCCATTAAAGTAAAAAATATTAAAAATAATAGCTGGAATAATAACACCGGAATTCCGGGTGTATTTCCTTACAGTTGCGATAATTGCACTTCTAGTGACAGCCCTCCTGATTGTGTGGGGCGTCATAATGAATATGCAAATAAAGAGCCAATATGCAATGTTCAAAGACCAGCAAATAATAATCAAGGTGGCTTGATTACTATAAAATTTAATGGTGTTTGTTAAAACTAAATCTTAGATTTTTGTTAGTGCTTACGGCTGTGTCAAGCATGGTTGTTTCAACATCTAAGTCTTGAGCCATAACTTGTAATGCTTCTGTATCCTTGGGAAAGCAAGCACCACCAAATCCATAGTCGCCGTCAGGTCCGGGTACTGCCCAGTGTGTGTTGCCCAATCTGGTGTCAGTGCGTGCCATTGAAGCCAGTGTTTCCCAATCCAGTCCCATAGCCTGTGCCAGTTGTGCAAACTCATTGTTGATTACAACTTTCATTGCTAGAAAATTATTGGCCATATACTTGAAAAAACTAGCTTCTGCTATAGAACAAAACTCAATGTTAGCAATGCGATCAAAGTTGATTGCACTTGCCATCAATGCTCGTTTAACTTCGTTTCTTAATTCTGTTTTACAGCCAACAACAATTTTATGGGGATTAACATAGTCATACTTGGCTCGTGCTTGCGTTAAAAATTCCGGAACATGTGCAATTTTCAATCCGGCTGCCGCTTCGGCTACTGCATACCATTGAGGCGGGGCAGTTGATTTTACAATTACAACGCCTGTATAGCCTTTCAACTGACCAATAACGTTATCCAGCATACTGGTATCACATCCCCCTGGGCCGCTAGGTGTTGGCACACATACAAAAACAAATTCACACTCTCGTTTGATATCGTTTAGGGACCTGGATATCTCAGGATATTTAGGATCATAGACCAACACTTGATTGTCGGCGTAACTGGCCGCTACAGCCGAACCCACATAACCAAAGCCAACGATTCCTATGTTCATGCTGCTTGTTTTTCTATAACGCCATCCCAGGACTCACCGGGATCGTTTTCCATATAGCGATCGATCCTATTACGCATGTCTTGATAAAACGAGTCTAATTCATTGTTCCAGCTGCCAACCAAATGATCAAGTGCTTGATTGCAGTAATCCCAATTTCGTTTGCGATAGTTTTCCAACAAACCGTTGTGCAAATTCCTTCTGCTTTCAATTAATTGCAATTCCATAATAGGTATTGCTTCAATGACGCAGTAGGCCTTGACTTCGCGATTTTCGGGCAGTAGGCGAAAAGTATCTAATTCCAGCACCGTATATTTTTCTTGATAAGATTTCAAGTCTTTTGGGTCAATAATAATATTCATACTGCAAATCCTTTTAAATATGTATCATGCATTTATCATTTGATTTAATTTCCGACCTTCACCTGGATTCTCACGAAACACTAGATTGGACTGGACAAGCAACTAGCACGATTTGTGTAGTTGCCGGTGACATTTCTCGCGACCTTGAAGTGGTTAAGCAAACGCTGACGCACTTGGGTCAATGCTATAACGCAGTTTTTTATATTGACGGCAACAACGAACATCGTCATCATTTAGATACACTTGACCATAGTTATCTCATGTTGGAAAAGGCTATTGCCAACATTCCAAATGTGGTATTTCTACAAAACAACTGTGTGATCATCAGCGGTGTTGCTATTATTGGAACCAATGGTTGGTGGACTTGGGACTTAGATGACAATATTGACCCAGTACAATGCAAGCTGTGGTGGACTGATGTTATGAAAACTCGTCGTGCTAGTGCCGAAAGAATTCACGCATTAGCGGAACAAGACGCACTTTATATGATTAACAGCATAAGACGATTGCAAAAGCATCCTGATGTTAAACGCATTGTGGTTGTTACTCATACTGTACCTTTTAAAGATCTTATCAGCCACGATTTGCGTATTACTGACACTTATGAATTTAACAAAATGGGCAACAGGTTAATGATGCTGGCGTTGGATGAAGATTCTGAAAACAAAATTGACACCTGGTGCTTTGGGCATTATCACGACAGCGTGGATCAAAAATTCTCAGGCATACGCTATGTTAACAACTGTAGAGGGCGGGCTGATGATGCTGACTGGCAGCCCGCTTTTTACCCCAAACGCATTACCATTAACTACTAGTGACTGTATCGGGCTCTAGTCTAACTTGTAACGGAAAGTCGTTATTTCGAGCTTCAACTGTAACTTCGATGCCTTTTTGTTCAGCAATTTCATAGGGCAAAACAGCCACAACTGCTGAACCGCTGTTATGAATGTCGTTGGTAATGGCAACAGCAGTATCTGCATTGTAGTCAAAGTGTTTAATTAAACTTTCAACTACAAAATCTACAGATGTTTTATTGTCATTTAAGTAAATTATTTTAAACAACGGTGGCTCGCGTAATTCAATTTGTGTTTTTGTTATTACTTTAGTATCTTGAGACGCCATGTTATGTCCTTATTTTAAAGTGGCAGCACCTGCTGCCACTGTACTTATGACAATTATACTACTTTGCGTAAGTGATAGCAATAGACTTTGGCTTGGCTTCTTCAGGAATTTCACGCTTCAGGTGAACATTTAAAATGCCAAGCTCTAGGTGAGCGTTAACAATGTCCACGTGATCGGCTAACTGAAATTCACGACGGAAGCTGCGTTCGCTAATGCCTTTGTGTAGATACTTTGTTTTAGTATCTTCCTGCTCCACAGTCTCACGAGTGTGCTTGCCTTCGATAACCAAGAATTTTTTCTCCTTGGTAACCGTCAAGTTATCGGAACCAAAACCAGCCACAGCCAAGCTGATCATGTACTCATCCTCATTGATTTGTACAATATCATAGGGTGGGTAGTTAGTGGAAGATTGCTGAGCAGTCACACGCATAAGCTCATCAAACATGTTATCAAAACCGATACCAAATTTGGTGAGTGCGGGAATGTCGAAACTACGAAGTGCGAGAGTTTTTGTCATTTGTTTTCTCCTTTCATAAGCAAGATGACTATAATTGTAGCCCGGCCATCGGCGCTACAATACTATTTATTATACACAAATTATCATTAAATTAAAAGATAATTGGTAAAATTTGTTAAGAATTTTGTTGTTCTAATTTAACTGGATTGACTACTTGCGTTTTGTCAATGGCTATTTTTAGGATATTGCGTGAGCGATAATCTTTAAGGTTGTACATGTGCGGCATAAGAATGCGTTCCAGTTCAGTGTGTAGTCCCCGTGCACCAGTTTTTTTAATCATAGTGCGTTCAGCAATTAGATCTAAACTGTCAGTGTCAAAGTCCAATGCTACACCGTCTTGGTCAAATAGCCATCTATACTGTCCCACTAGATTATTTTTTGTTTGTGTTAAAACAGAAATCAACTGTGGTTTAGTAAGCTCTTGTAATTCCACAACTGTGGGGAAACGTCCCACAAACTCGGGTATCATGCCATATCGCACTAAATCATCAGGAGAGATTGCTTCGGCTGTTTCATTTTTTTGTGCAGTAGTTTTTGAACTAAAACCAATAGTAGTTCCTTGTGTTCTTGTTTTAACAATTTGATCCAATCCCACAAAAGCACCACCAGCAATAAACAGCATGTTTGAAGTGTCAATTTCAAATGTTTCCCCATTGGCTCCTTTGCGGCCACCTTGATATGGAATTTTACATTTAGTGCCTTCAATTAATTTAAGCAAAGCCTGCTGTACACCTTCACCTGACACATCTCTTGATACCGTGGAACTTTCACCTTTGCGAGCAATTTTATCTACTTCATCTAGAAAAATAATGCCACGCTGTGCTCGTTCTATATCATTGCCACTTGCGTGATATAAACGTTGTATCACGCTGTCTACATCATCGCCTACATAACCAGCTTCAGTTAACGTGGTAGCATCAGCAATAACAAACGGTACATCTAAATACTTGGCTACCGTGCGAGCCATCAGTGTTTTGCCAGTACCAGTAGGACCAGTAATTAGAATGTTTGCTTTTTGTATTTCGTTGTTGGGATCAGTGTTGCCAATACGTTTATAATGATTGGCAATTGATACACTTAATATCATTTTTGCTACATCTTGACCTATAACATACTGATCAAGGAATTGATGAATTTCGCGAGGATCTAGCGAAACGTTGGTTAATTTTTTTGCGTTCTTTTCTGCTTTGCTCAACAGTTCATGACAAAATTCCACGCACTCATTACAAATGCCCACGTGGTTGCCTACTATTAGTTTAACCACTTGATCTTTGTGTTTATCACAAAAATTACAATGCGTGGGCGTGGTTAATATGGCCATGTTATTTTCCAGTTAGTCGTTGTTCAATTTGAATTCTTTCAGCATCACTTAACAAGTCTGGATCATATTCACCTGAATCAATTTTAGCAATAAGATGATCAATGTATGCTTGATCGTGAGCATAACGATCATTTAGTGCTTTGTCAACTTCAATCCAAATTTTACCATTGTATTTGAATAACAAGCTGGGCAGGCGATCTACACGCAAGAAGCTGTCACCTTTTTTGGGATTAGGTGGGAACGCAATACCAAAACCCGAGTTGGTTTCGTTGCCCATGTCAGCGTCGGGGGACAGTTTGTAATAGTATTCGGGCGACATCCAAGGAACTTGGAGTATTTTTCCAAGATCAACTAACCGTCGTTGAAATTTTAATGTTTGATTTGGGTGGACTGCTTTCCAGCGCCGGGCTGCTGCTTTTTCGTTAACATCCATGCCGTCAAATTCACTATCATCGTCGTCAACCAATTCATCTTCGGCAGGGGCACTAACTTCTGGTACCGCTGGTTCAATTTCTTCAGGTTCGGCAAGCCTAACGTTAACAATTTCTTCATCATGGGGTTTTTCCTCCTCCGGAACATCAAGTATTGTTGATGTTACTTTTTTTATTGTTGTAGGTACTTCGGCCGTTTCGGCTATTTGTTTAATCTGTTCATCAGTCAGTAGGCCATTGTCTGGTTCATACTTAGATGTTGGTGCAACAATTGGTTTTATATGATTGGGGAATCCAGCAAAACCTTTTCTTAGGTATGGGTGCGTTTCGGGGCGGTGGGGCTGGGGTTCATCAAAAAACGGGCCGTCTGCAACATCGCAATTGCGATTGGGACAAAAAGGACCAATGCCCGGGGCGAGCTCTAATGCAGTTCCACATTTATGGCAAGTACCGTGATCAAGGTTGGGTTCTTCTATTTCTTCATCATCAAAATTAGGCGGCTCATCCACATAAATTTCAGATTTAGGCGCTGCTTCAGTTGCAGGAGCCAGTGAATTTAGTAATGCTTGTTTTTTTTGCCGAGTCCAAGATAAACTTTCAGTAGCGGCTAACAGCATCATAATAGCCAGTGGATCAAACACACATACTAATAATATTATTACCCAACGCACAGCCCTTTCTAAAACATTTGTATCAGGGTTGTCACCGTAGATAAGTGCAGCAATGTATTTGATGGGACCGACTTCGGCTTCGACTTTCCGCTGTTCAGCAGCAATAGGCGCTTTCTTCTTTTGAAATTCTAGTATGCGATTTTGTGCTTCTTCAATTTTCTTAGTTAATGCGTCGCGATCTTTTTGTTGACTGCGTCGTGTAGTCAGTGCACGTTCAGCACTTGAAATTGTAAACTCCGACCCATCTGCGCGACGGCCTGTTCTATCCTGGCCAGTAGTAAGAGCATTAACCACACCGTCTAGTTGCGCAATTA
>Ga0222714_10000471_pt1 | contig 46124 bp, 50 predicted proteins | sample C33_3DmetaG_FD_165048 | JGI IMG/M metagenome (GOLD analysis project Ga0222714, IMG submission 165048) | Estuarine water microbial communities from San Francisco Bay, California, United States - C33_3D | ecosystem: Environmental > Aquatic > Marine > Unclassified | place: USA: California...
TGCCGCTGTCATTATTGCTGGCAGCAACGGCACCAACAACAACTAAGCCCACGACTACAGCAGTAGTAGCACTAACACCAGCGATTGCGCCAGCTCCGCCAGCTTGTGCGTTAGCATTCAGAGCTGGGAAAGTAGCCATAGAAATTGCCATTAAAGCAATCATTAATTTTTTACTTAGAATTCTCATGTATTTCTCCTTCAATATGAACTAAGAATAAATCTGTTACTAAAAAACTTTGCAAAGTCTTTCTTGAGAAGCGATGGTGACAAGATTTCCTGTAAATGTCTAGAGAAATTATAAAAAAAACGCCTTTTAGTCCTCATTTTAATAAAAAATGCCCTGCCTGACACAAAATGCTTAAAAACATGCTTAAGGCCACATTTTATATGAATCCTGATGGCCCCTTACCTTCTAAAATTGTTAATTACAACAAAAGCCGATTCTAGTATGTTTGCGGTATGCTCCATTCTGAAAATACATCAAAAACGCCTCTCTCACTAAAATCTGAGGCCAATTTTATTCGCTTTCTGGGCTTAAGCTTACTTATTGTTTTTAGTATTCTTTTTTGTTTGATATGGCCTTTTTGGCAGGTACTACAATGGTTTATGCAAGCAGTAATTTTATGGCTGCTGGCAACGAATATAATTCTTAGTAAGCACCTTGATCTTAATCGCGATTCACAACAACAGGCTAGCTATCCAGATTTAGGCTGGGCCAATCGTCTCACCCTATTTCGAGGCTTTTTAATCGCTTTTACTGCCGGCTTTGCCTTTCTCTTGGACCTGAGTGAAAAAATTCTTTTAATTCCGGCGCTTAGCTACCTGGTAGCCGCCATAATCGACCGTATTGATGGCTACATAGCTCGCATCACTAAACATGAGAGCCTACTGGGTATCAAGCTCGATATTGAATTTGATGCGCTTGGCTTACTGATAGCCCCCCTTTTAGCGGTATGGACAGGGCAGATTCATTGGTCTTATCTATCAGTTAGTGTTGCTTACTACTTATTCCAGGGGGGACTTTATTGGAGAAATAAACAGCATAAACCCATTTATCAGTTACCCCTTAACATGTCGCGCAGAGCTGTTGCAGGATTTCAGATGGGTTTTCTTGCCGTCGTGCTATGGCCGATTCTGGCACCACCAGCGACGACTGTCGCCGGATTTGCATTTATGCTGCCTTTACTAGGTGGATTTTTAATTGACTGGTTTATTGTAAGCGGGCGCATTAATCTGAATAAACCTCCAGTAAGCAGCTTTTTTAAACTGGCTGATAAAGCCACTCAACAGTTTATATTGCCTTTTTTCAGAGTATGTATTTTTTGTTTTCTATTCCTTCTCCTGATAAAAACGAATGCTCATTCCTCACTTTCTTCCTTAATTAATGAAATCACACTGCCAAGAGCTATTTTGTTAATAAGCTTGCTGTTTTCAGCATTGATGGTTTTGCTAGGTATTCTTGGGCGCTTCTTTGCCATTATTCTTTCGTGCCTGCTGTGCTGGCTTTTTCTTTCATATCAGATGCAAAGCATTGATGCTATTTTGCTCACCCTGGTTATTTGGGTGATGCAATTCGGCACAGGGAAATTCAGTATATGGCTGTGGGATGATCTTTGGGTGCATAGATACGATGGCCGCTGCAACGATGGCTGATAAGCTGGCAGCCAGTGAGTAAGTATAAAACCATCAGATTGGCAGCCTGGATAATCGCCTTAACTTTGGCAATTTGGCTACTTCGTGATTTGCCTTTTAAGGAAATTCTCGATTCTGTAGGCAGCTTATCAATGCTGCAATGGATTTATTGGGCAGGCTTAAACTTATTAATAATTTTTATTTTTGTTTGGCGATGGATGTCGCTGACTTTTGGTCTGAATTTAAACCTTAATTTTATTAACCTGCTTTTTTTACGCCAAGCCGGGCAGAGTGTCAGCTTTATCACTCCTGGTCCACAGTTCGGCGGCGAGCCTCTACAAATTTATTTTTTATGGAAGAAATTTAATATTTCACCAGGCGATTCTTTTTTAGCCATTGCCCTTGATCGATTTTGTGAACTTTGGGTAAATTTTGCCGTTCTTCTATTGGGCATACTATTTCTAATTTTTTCTGGCTCAGGCCTTGCAGACTGGATTTCTGTGGCGCTAATTATTGCTTTAGCAATGTTTTTAATGTCTTTCTTAGCGTGGTGCGGAATTAAACGCAATGATTCACTTGCAAAGTTAATCTACACAATTGGCTTGAAATGGTTAGGCGGCAAACGCTTATCGACTATAAGTCTTCACTGGAACAACATCACTTTTTCTTTAAAAAACGTATTATCGAAAAAATTGATATTACTTGTTGCCTTGCTACTTTCAATTAATGGCTGGTTACTAACATTTTTTGAGCTTTATCTGGTATTAAGTTTTTTTGACATATCTCTGGGTACTGGTGATTTCATCTTATTGCTGGTAGCGATGCGTTTAGCATTTTTATTACCCTTGCCAGGTGGCATTGGGACATTGGAGGCGGCTGTGCTTTGGGTTTTTAGCTCAATTGCCTTACCTGAAACTGCCGCTGCATCGCTATTAGCCCTGATCAGATTCCGCGATGTAATAGTACTCGGTCTCGGGTTTATATGTTTACGCCTACTTCAATCCAAAACAGTCTGAATTTGATATTTTAATTTCTAATTGTTCTTGTTCTAACTGCCTGTAACGTTTAGCCAGCCAAACATTCAATCCTGGCATATCTTTTAAAGCTTTTTGAATAGTATCCAGGATATTCTCAATAAATAAGGCATCTTCAGCGTCGTGATTTTTAGAGCCAAGATTCCAATCTGATTTACCTCTAATGACTTTCTTGCAACCATAATTCTCTAACCAAATAGGTAGCGCTTCACCTGTACGGCTGGGTTGCCAATCCAGCCCAGGGAAACGGGCATCCATATCTTTGTGATAATTATTTGCAATATCGGCATCACTTTCATCACTGGGCAAGAATTTTGTTTCCCCGGAAAAATTTACGCTAAAATAAAAACAGCTGTCCTGTTTAAGCTTATTTAAAATTTTAGGCATTATTTCAGGTACAGGGAGTAAATCTATTACTGCGTGGCTTAGGATTAAATCGAAATTTTCATTAGCAAATAACTGATCAATTTTATCGGCTTCAGCCTTTACCCATTCAATCGTAACATCCAGTTCCATGCCGTGTAGTAGCCACGACCCTTCCGGTTTTATTTCAAAACTAGCACCCTGAGCTCCCGCCCAAGTCATTAAACGGAGCTTCGCTGCGTTTTTAAATGAAGATTCCGGCTCAAGAGCAATGTAATGGCAGTACTTCAATAATGATGCATCCAACAATCTTTCAATCATTGTGCCTATGCCGGCGCCTATTTCGAGCACCTTGAGCGAAGAATCCAGCTGGTTTTGTGAAAGTATCCAATTCGTAAAACGATCCCAGACAGTGATGTTTAAACTTCTATCATCAATATTCTTTTTTACATCGAGATATTTTACATAGTCAAACGTTTCATTGACCAAAGGCTGAACCCTCTTGTTTGATAAGCTCTTGTAAAAATTTTCTAATCTTTTTAATGCTTTCTTCCCAGGTAGGATGTAGTAAATATTTTTGTCTGGCTGATTCAGACATTCTTGCCAGTAAGCGCCTATCGTCGTTTAGTCTATTAATCAACTCAACCAATTTAATATCATCTTCAGGATCAAGCAAAAAACCATTTTGGCCTTCATCTATAATTTCTTTAGCGCCACTTAAGCTACAGCCAATGACTGGCAATGAAAATTGCATCGCTTCAACAAAAACAATACCGTATGCTTCATTTGTAGACGGTAAAACAAACAGATCATGCTCAAGGTATTTCTGCTGAAGCGCTTCTTCCTTCAATTGCCCATAGAACGTAATTTGTTTATTTAGCTTATTAATTTTTATGTAGTTTTTTATGTTTTTTATATAGCGAGGGTCCAGATCCTCGCGGCCAACAACTGACAACGAAATAGTATCATCTAGCTGTTTCATTGCTTTAACAAGAACATGTAAGCCTTTTTGCTGAGTGACATTCCCAACAAACAGTATGTTTAATTTTTTGGTTAAAGTATTTTTACTTGCCTCCTCATTCTTTACAAGCTGCTTGCTGGTTTTGAAATTATTACCACAGGGCACTGCTACAAGATTTGATGGTAATTTATCCTGTAATAATAACCTGGCTTGTTTAAGTGTCTCTTGGCTATTCAGAACAATTGCATCAACAGATTTCAAGTAAGGCCTCTCAAAAGTTTGATGCAGTATTTTTTTATAGTAGCCGCCAGGTATGGCACTGCTTAAGAGATGGACAAGAGAAATAATCGGACACTTTAACTTTCTTTTTAATTGATGATTAATTTTCCAGAATGACGGATGAACCAGCTCATCTTGAATAAGAACATCTAATTTGAGTTGTCTCTTTTTATTTCCCCCCTCTGTTTGATAATACTTTTCTAGCTCACCCGGAATTGAATTTGATAACAAGGCTTTAAGGTATGAAACTTTTTTTAGACTGATAATATCAACTTTATCCCCAAGACTACGTAAAATTTCAACTAATTTACGATCATAGAGATAGCCGCCACTCGTCGTATTAATATCTCCGTAAATTAATAAGGCTATTCTCATCAGGCAAGTCTTACTTACTTACATATTCTTTTTTATATGCGGCCCAGCAGCTTTCATTTTCCCACAATTTGATTTCCAGCTTTCCACTACCCGGGGGGGTAATATGACTTATGATTTGCTTCCAAATAATTCGGCTAAAATGCTCTAGACTTGGATTTATACCTGCAAACTCTGGTAAATCATTCAACATCTTATCTTTAAAATAATTTACGCTTTGTTCCAGGCCTGCTTCTATATCAACAATATCAACCAAATAGCCATGCTGATCCAGCTCTTCATGCTCAATAACAAGTTCAATAATATAATGATGGGAGTGAGGATGATTTTCGTCCCCCCAATCACCTCCTATTAGATAATGTTGTGCAATAAAATCTTTCTGTACGGAGATGCTGTACATGATTTAATCCTCATAAGTAAATATAACTTGTAATGCCTTTTCCGCATCCTTATCAAGTAGCTGATAGGCTTTTTCTGCCTGAGACAAGGGGAAGCGATGAGTAATATATTTTTGTACTTTTAGCTCAGCAATTAAATTCATCGCTTTTTGTAAACGCTTTTCTTTCGTCCATTCCAAAGTGTGTTCTGGACTGATTGTACTTACCTGGCTGCTGATTATTTTGAGGCGGTTGCGGTGAAAAGCACCACCCAAATTTATTCGAGCAGCTTTGTTACCGTACCAACTACCCACAATAATTCTGCCAGCAAAATTACATAATTGTATGGCAAGGTTTAAAGCCTCTGGATTACCACTAATCTCAAAAACAAGATCAAAACCATTGCCTGAATCCAGCAGCTCCTTGTCATCTGACCCAGCACTGACAGTAAGCATTTCATTTGCAGCCAGATCTCTACGGGATTTTATTGTGTCAATCGCTGTGATTTTCTTCACTGGAAGCTGATTCAGGACCGTATTTAATAATTGCCCAACAACGCCCATGCCTATTATGGCTATCTTTTCATCTGGCTGAACTGCACCATCTATCAAAAAATTTACGGCTGTTTCCATATTTGCTAAAAATGTTCCTGCCTCTTCTGATACTTCATCCGATAAAAATATTAGCTGGTCCAGTTTGCTGACGAAGTGAGAAGCATGTGGTTGAAATGCAAAAACTTTTTTTCCTTCAAACCATTTATCCAAAGCACTTCCCGTTTTCTGGATATAACCTACACAGGCATAACCATATGACAATGGATATGAAGCATCCAGGTCTTTGAAAGCATTAATGGAGACATCCAATGCCATATTTTCAGGCAGTTGTCCTCGATAAACCAACATTTCAGTACCGGCGCTAATGCCGGATACTTTTGTTCTAACAAGCACTTCATCCGGAGACAAAGCACCCAGTTCCTGTTGGCGAATTTCTATTTTCCCTGGCGCAGTAAACCATAGCTGCCTAGCTTTCATTTAACTGACTCACTGTAATTTAAGTCACCCCAAACTATTAAATCATCTCCAAGCTTTTCAAAATTTATTGGTGAAATAAGTGGCGCTACAGATATGTCTTCTATGTCTATATCCCCCACCGCTTTATAGCCCCCTATTAGTTTGGGTGTCATTGTCATCACAATTGCATCTGCCAGACCTAACCTTAGAAATTCTGTTATGACTTTTGCGCCCCCCTCAACCATCAAGCTTTCAATACCTTTTTCTCTAAGCAAACTTAAAGCGGGCAACAAAGGAACAAAATCATGGCCATGACCGCGAATTCGAATGATCTCATGATTTAAACTTTTAAGACTTTCAGAACCATCACCCTGCTCCAGGGTTAATAACCAGCACTTTTTATCTGGATGATCATGTAATTTTGAATCAGGAGGCATACGCAGACGACTGTCCAGTATGATGGGTTGTGGATTTTTGCCAGTCCATTCTCGGACGGTGAGTTGAGGGTCATCAGACAACACTGTTTCAATACCGACCAATATTCCATCATGCAAACTTCGCAGCTGGTGCGTTAACTGGCCAGACTCACTACAACTTAGAGCAACAGCCTGACCTCTGCATGTTGTAATACTGCCATCCCATGCCTGAGCATAGGCTAATGTAGTAAAAGGCCTATTAGTAGACTGGAAAGATTTTTTGCGAGAGGCTAGCCAGCGTTCAATCTGTTGGTTGAGGCTCATGTTGATCTTTTTCTATATGAGCATCGAGAGGGTTATCATGTGCATCAGGAGGATTCCCTATGGTTAATATATGATTCATCCGCTTTACTTTGGTCATCAGATATTGTGCATTTTCAGGGTGCACAGTGCCCTCTACTCCCAGTCTTTCTGTTACAACTATACCCTCAGCCTCTAGCGCTTCAATTTTAGTTGGGTTATTTGTTAATAATCGAATCGATTTAACCTTCAAGTCCTTCAGTATCAATGCTGCCAGTGAGTACTCCCTTTCATCCGCTTGACGGCCAAGTAATAAGTTTGCATCAACGGTATCATGACCCTGATCCTGCAAATTATAAGCCTGGATTTTTTTTGAAAGGCCAATGCCTCTGCCTTCCTGGCGCATATACACAATCACGCCGCAGCCTTCCTTAGCAATTTTTTGCATGGCAAAATCCAGCTGGTCACCACAATCGCACCTAAGTGACCCTAATACGTCCCCGGTAAAGCATTCAGAATGTACGCGTGTTAACACATTTTCTGCATTTTCTATGTCGCCGGCAATCAAGGCTAGATGATCTTTATCATCTTCTGAGTTGGTATAGGCGCACAGCTGAAAATCGCCGTATTTAGTAGGGATCCGTGCACTGGTTGTTTGCGTTACGTGTTTATTAGTCATGGGGCGCAATGTTACTTTTTTATATCAAGGCGGTAAAGGTAAAGCTCAGGCTGCAATGAGGTGAAATCACTTAATCGCTAAATTGTTGCCAATAAAAATCACCATCTCCGATGGCAAAGAAAAAAGGATTAAGAATATTTTCTTTATGATTATATCGGTAACTCTTGAAAGCGGTGTCAGTTAATATTCCTCCCGCTGCTTCCAAGATCGCTTGTGCAGCAGCGGTATCCCATTCGGATGTCAGAGCCAATCGAGGATAAATATCAGCTTTGCCTTCTGCAACTAGACAAATTTTCAATGAACTTCCCATGCTTAAAAGCTCAACTTTTTTAAAGGCCTTTTCCACTTTATTTATCCAAGCATCCAGTTCAGGGCCACGATGACTTCTGCTGGCAACAATTTTTATCGTATCTTTTGCTTTATCTTTTTTAGCATCATTTTTTAAATCACTCGACATGGAAGCAACAGCTATCTTTTTTTCTAGCCCTTCACGCTCTATAAACGCTCCGATGCCTTGTCCTCCTGAATATAAAATATTCTTCACTGGCACAAAAACAACGCCAAGCACCGGCACATGATTTTCAATTAGCGCTATATTGACTGTAAATTCACCATTGCGCTTTACAAATTCCTTGGTGCCATCAAGCGGATCGACAAGCCAGTATTTAGACCATGAGTGACGTTTTTCCCAACTAACATTGGCCGATTCTTCTGATAATATTGGCAAATCAGGTGTAAACTTGGTTAACTCTGAAACAATGATTTGATGAGCAGCAAGGTCTGCCTCAGTTAAAGGAGAATGATCATCCTTAGTTCTTACTTCAATAGAGCCTTCCCTATTATAGACTTCCAGGATTGCAGCGCCGGCAGCCCGGCTTATCTCTTTTACTGAAGACATTAAATCACTGGGCATCATTTTAACTCTAAAGCCGTCTCTATATAATAAAAAGCAAAAGCGTATTATAACCATTTCTTAATGATTAAGCCTGACTAATATGATCAACTGGTCCCAAATCGATACTGTGTTATTGGATATGGATGGCACCTTGCTGGATTTATCTTTTGATAACTTTTTTTGGCGGGAGCATTTGCCTAAAGAGTATTCTCGCCAACAAAATATTCCCTTAAACACAGCAAGAGGTGTACTTGAAGATCTTTCGAGCTCTCTTATTGGCACCCTTGAATGGTACTGTGTTGATCATTGGTCTGAGGTTCTGCAAATAGATATTGAAGCTGCAAAGCATAATGTTAAAGAGCAGATAAAATTTCGCCCTCATACTCTTAAATTCCTGAAGTTTCTCAAGCAACTTAATAAACCATGCTTTTTGGTTACTAATGCTCACCCCAAAACGATGGAGCTAAAAGTGGCTACGATGAAACTTCATCAACATCTGGATAAAATAATTAGTTCTCATGAGTTTTCTCTCGCAAAGGAAAATGAGGGTTTTTGGCATCTTCTTAAGCACCGAGAAAACCTTGAATTATCCCGTTGTTTATTTATTGACGACAGTAAACCCGTGCTTGCACGAGCCAGGTCTGAAGGCGTAGGCCATCTGCTACAAATTTTACAACCCGATTTATCCAGACCTGCTATCCCTCACGGAGATTTTCTAGCCATACATGACTTTGATGAGTTAATGATCTAATGAGCAAAATTAACAATAATGGGGCCTTACGTGCCGATAAGTCCAAAGTCCGTCTAGACAAGTGGCTGTGGGCAGCCCGTTTTTTCAAGACTCGAAACCTTGCAAAACAGGCCATCGATGGCGGCAAAGTACATTGCAACGGAGCACGCTGCAAAAGCAGTCGCGAGATTGAAATTGGTTCAATTCTAGAAATTCGGCAGGGTTGGGATGAAAAAACTGTTGTTGTTACAGAACTCTCTGATAAGCGCGGGGGGGCGCCACAAGCAGCACTACTTTACCAGGAAACTCTTGAAAGCATTGAAAAAAGAGAATCACAAGCAGCGCAGCGAAAGACCATGCAAAGCTCTAACCCACATTCAAACGGACGCCCTTCCAAGCAGGATAGGCGTCTGATCCACCGCTTCAAACAAAATCATGGCGAGTAATTAAGATCATGACCTTCTCTTGAATCATGTGGCATAATGCCGTGCTTTAAATATTCTGCTGGAAATGAAAAGTTGAGTGAGCAACTTAAACACCTGCTTGGTGCATTAAAAGTAACCCCTGAAATTGGGTGCATTAAAGATATTGCACATGGCATTGAAAAAGAAAGTTTGCGTGTAGACAAGAATGGACGGATAGCCATGACTCCTCATTCTCAAGGTCTTGGTTCGCCATTAACACATGCTTTTATTACTACTGACTTTTCTGAAGCTTTAGTTGAATTTATTACTCCAGTTTTTACAAGCCCCTCCAACAGTCTACAATATCTTGAAGATATCCATCGCTATCTCTATAGCCAATTAGCCGAGGGGGAATTGCTCTGGACATCCAGCATGCCATGTATAATAGAAGAAGATGAAAAAATTCCTCTTGCTCAATATGGCACTTCCAATATTGGCAAGCTGAAAACATTATATCGCCGAGGTTTGGGTCATCGTTACACACGTACAATGCAAACTATTGCCGGCATACATTATAATTTTTCACTTCCAGATGATTTTTGGCAACTCCTGCATGACAAACATCAATCGAACCAGAAATTAAGAGATTTCAAAACTGAGCAGTATTTCAATTTAATCCGAAATTTTCGCCGTTACTCATGGTTACTTATTTACCTGTTTGGCGCTTCACCGGCAATCTGTAAAAGTTTTATTAAAGACAAAACAGATCATGGATTAACAGCTTTTGATGATTACACATACTTCATGCCTTATGGCACATCTTTGCGCATGGGAGACCTCGGTTACACCAGTGCCGCTCAAGCAAGTTTATTTGTCAGTTATAACTCATTGGATGAATATCTTGATGGCATGCGCAAGGCCATTCAAACGCCTTATGCTCCTTACGCCGAAATTGATAAGTTAGGCAACGAACATCAACAAATTAATAGCAATATTTTACAAATAGAAAATGAGTTTTACAGCACTATTCGACCAAAACGAGTAAGTAAAAATGGAGAGCGTCCGATTCATAGTTTGAAAAATGGTGGCGTCGAATACATTGAAGTCAGGTGCCTCGATTTAAACCCTTTTCTGCCTGTTGGAATCGACGAAACTCAAATTCATTTTTTAAATGCTTTCTTACTGTTTTGTTTATTCAGAAAAAGCCCCCCCACTTCAAAAATTGAAAATAAAGAAATTCAGAAAAATTTTATTTCTGTTGTCAAAGAGGGTCGCAAACCAGAACTGGAATTGACACAAAATGGTGAAGCCATTTCAATGTCGGCATGGGCAGAAGAAATATTGCAGGAAAGTTTAAATGTAGCTGAGTTATTAGATGACTTTGATACCGACAATAAACTGACCACCCATCAAAAAGCAGTTAAAGAACAGCTGGCCAAAGTAAGAGATATTGAACTAACTCCTTCAGCTAAAGTTTTAGCCTGCATGAGGGAGCAATCATTACCGTATTTCCCTTTTGCTTTAAAGCAATCTGAAAATAGCGCACAATTTCTTAAAACCAAGCTCAGCGATGAAAAATTCCAAATCTTTAAATCTGTTAGCGAGAAGTCAAATCACGACAGAGAAGAAATTGAACAATCGGATAATTTAAGCTTTGATGAATTTCTTGTAAATGCAAATAAAGTGTAATGTTTTCATCTAGGTAATGGCTAGTTTAGAATCAAGTTCAATAGTTAAGAGGCCTTTAAAATGATTTTCCAAAATAATAAATACTTGAGCATTCGACTGATTTATTTATATATATTTTTGTTATGCCTGACTCTTTTAGGGATAGCCATGTATATGGAAAATGTAATGGGCCTGGAACCTTGCCCCTTATGTATGACTCAGCGCTTGTTCTTTGCAATGACCGGCCTTATCGCCCTAGTTGCCTTTATTCATAATCCCAAGGATTGGGGTAAATCAGTGTATGGTTTTGTGTGCGCAGCTTTTGCTTTTGGTGGGGGCGGTTTTGCCATAAGACAAATTTATCTGCAGCATCTGCCCAAAGACCAAGTGCCCGCCTGTGGCCCCAGCTTAGGCTATATGCTTGAAGTTTTTCCAATGTCCGAGGTGCTTACTGCAATGCTTTCGGGCGATGGAAACTGTGCAGAAGTTGTCTGGCAAGATCCTGTTATCGGCATGAGCATCCCGGAATGGAGCCTAGTCGGTTTTATACTGCTGGGCTTCTTTTGTGTTTTCCAGGCGCTGCGGAACGTTTAAGATCTGCTACCAAACTCTACTACCCTTCTAAACGCCTGAAACTTATTTAGCAGCAACCGGAAGATTCATTCCCGCCACTATGTGCCCCGCCTTTTGTTTCTCTTGCTGGTCGCAAGGTTCCTGCAGCTTTACAGAATTTTTGATCACTGGGAAAATCAGCAGCACTTATACCAATAAAACTTTGACTCATCGGGCCTTCCATCAGATAACGGAAAGTTCGGTCACTAACAGCGATTCGTTCACCTCTAGGGAAAACATTATCCAGATCGTCTTTGACTTCAGCGAATGGACCTTTATAGATAACGGCCTGACCTTTATCCAATAAAGGAATCTGTTCAGGCTTGATGGCTGTGATGGTGACCGATCTAAATTCAATGCCTTCAACAGTTTGCCATGGTTCCATGTCCCACTTGTCATAAGCTACAGCGACGAAACCTGCACCTATGAATGCATCAAGAAAAGCTTTTTCCTGAAATGCTCCGGAAATGCAACCACTCCATAAATGTGCATCATCGCGTAAATGTTGTGGCACAAATTCATCACTAACAATGTCAGAAATAGCTACTCTGCCACCTGGTTTTAATACCCGGTAGATTTCATTAATCATTTGGGTTCGATGCTGTTCAGCAACTAAATTTAGTACACAATTAGATACAACGAGGTCAACACTGGCACTGGCGACTAGCGGCGATTCCTTTTTTTGCTTCTCCTTCCAGGCTTCTAGAGCAGCAGCATCAGGCTTGTTTTTTTCCTGGTACTCTTGCAGGACATTAAGATCTAGAGCTAAATCCTGAATATAACCTTTACGAAAATCCACTCGGTCACTACCCAGTTTTTGTGCCATTTCGCCTTTATATTTCGAGGCTAATGCAAGCATTTCATCAGTCATATCTATGCCAATAACCGAGCCTTTTTCTCCAACAAGTTGAGCCGCCATATAGCAAATTTTGCCACCACCACTACCAAGGTCGAGTACACAGTCACCGGTTTGTACATAACGCGAAGGATCACCGCATCCATAATCTTTATCGATGATTTCCTGTGGCAGAATTTTTAAAAGTTCTGCATCATAATCCACTGGACAACATAGGCTTGCTTCCACTTCTTTAGCGCCACCGGCATACCTCTGTGAAACTTTAGCTTCTACACTCAACCTTTTATCTCCTGATTAGCAGTTTTTATTGATTTTTTAGAACATACAAATTTAAATTCTATCAGCATTTAATCACTTTCTTCTCCAGTGATGAAACTTTTCCAGCCAAGGATATAGCCAAACTGGAGCATGAGCTTTTCTCCATTCCCCAGCAACATATTTGTTACTTTCTGACAAAGTTGGATAGATATGTATCGTTGCCTGTATTTTTTTCAAGCCCAAGCCATGCTTCATGGCCAAAATATATCCAGTAATTAAATCCGATGCATGATACCCCACAATAGTGACACCTAGAATTTTATCTGTCCCTGGTTTAGTCAGTACTTTTATAAACCCTCTGTCTTCACTATCGGTGATAGCGCGATCCAAATCATCCATATTATATTTGGAAAGCTCATAATTTATGCCTTTAGCTCTGGCTTCTTTCTCATTCAAGCCAACTCTGGCGACTTCAGGATCGGTAAAGGTTGCCCATGGCACTATAGAGTAATCAACTTTGAACTTTTTAAATCCGGATAAAAGACTATTGATGCTGGCATACCAGGCTTGATGTGCCGCCATATGAGTGAATTGATATGGACCAGCGACATCTCCACAGGCATAGATATTTGGGAAGTTTGTTTGTAAGTACTCATTTACTTTGAGTGTACCTTGCTCGGTCGTATCAACCCCTAAAGATTCCAGTCCAAAACCCTGAATATTTGCTTTACGCCCAATTGCTAATAAAACCACATCAAATGACAAAGTAAATTCATTTTCACCCTGTTTAAGTATTGCCTGATTTTCCCCTCCATGTTTTTTAAACCCAAGCACTTTATGCTCACCTAAAAATTTTATTCCTTCCCGCTGAAAACTTTCCAGCATAAATGCTGACACTTCTTCATCTTCTCTTGGCAATGGCCTTGCCTCGGCATCAACCTGAGTAACTTTAGAACCAAGTCTTGCAAAAGCCTGTGCAAGTTCGCTACCTATTGGCCCCCCTCCAACAACAAGAAACCGTTCAGGCAATTCATTCAGGTTCCAGATCGTGTCTGAGGTCACAAAATCTATTTCTTCCAAGCCGGGAATGGCTGGAACATTTGGCCTGGCTCCAGTTGCCAACACTATGCTGCGTGTAGAAATTGGTTTGCCGTTAACTTCTACAATAAAAGGAGAAATAATTTTAGCTTCACCCTGAATGCAGTCTACCCCCAGCTCGGTATATCTTTCGATGGAATCATGCGGAGCAACTTTACTGATGACTTGCCTTACACGCTGCATTATCGCGGGGAAGTCCACTGTTGAGACAGTTGATTTTATTCCAAAGCTATCAGAGCGACTTAACAAATGACTAACTCCAGCACTTCGAATCAGGGCTTTGCTTGGGACACAGCCGGTATTAAGACAATCTCCACCCATCTCGCCCTTTTCGATAAGAATCACTTTAGCTTTAGCCATTGCGGCTATATAAGCAGTTACCAAGCCAGCCGACCCAGCTCCGATAACGATAAGGTTGCTATCGAACTTGTGTGGCCGAGGAAAGGTTTTATAAACTTTTCTTTTTTTGATAACAGCAACAAGCCATTTTGCCAACCAGGGGAATAATGCCAAGGCTAGCAAGACTCTGACAAGTCCGATGCTAAATACTGCAGGAATACTATCCGCCATACCCAATTGTGCACCTACTTCAACATAAAGCCCCGTACCCACCAACATCCCCACTTGACTTACCCAATAAAAATCCCTGACCCGAATTGGGGTCAATGCCATTAGCATATTGACCAGAAAAAAAGGGAAGACAGGAATTAAGCGCAGGGTAAATAAATAAAAGATGCCATCTTTTTCAATGCCTTCATTTATGGGCTTAAGTCTATTGCCAAATTTATCCTGCACCCAGTCACGCAAAATTGTTCTGGCCATCAAGAAAGCCAATGTAGCGCCAATAGTGCTAGAAAAAGATACTAATATTAAGGCCCACCAAAATCCGAACAATGCTCCGCCTATTAATGTCACCAGTGCAGCAGCAGGTAATGAAAAAGCGGTAATTAAAATATAAAGAAAGAAATATAATAGTGCCGTTAATACAAAATTATTTTCTTTATACTCAAGAAACAAATCTTTTTGTTCCTGAAAAAAAGACAGTTGCAAATATTCGCCCAAATCAAAAATAAAAAAACTGTTCAAAACAGCTAGAAAAAGCAAAAGTAAAACGAGTTGTTTTTTATTCATTTTATTCTTTGATATGCCATAATTAGTGCAATACTTATATCGTAGATAACTTTTCTGCGGAGATGTTACTAAGAAAATCAGCTTATTGCCTCTTTATCACTTTATTTGATTTTCAGTGGAGTTCAAATTGAGCAAAGATAGTTATATTCGAAAATTCCCCATTACTCGAATGCGCCGTATGCGTAAGGATGACTTTAGTCGTCGATTAATGCGTGAAAAAACAGTAGCGGTTGATGATTTAATTTACCCGATTTTTGTTATAGAAGGTAAAGGGCAGCGCCAGGCTGTACCTAGTATGCCGGGTATTGAAAGACTCACTCTCGACGAATTAGCCAAAGAAACTCTATTATTAAAGGAATTGGGCATACCTGCCATCGCCCTTTTCCCGGTGACTGATACAGCCAGCAAATCTGAAGATGGCCGCGAAGCCTTTAACCCTGACGGGCTTGCTCAACGTGCAGTAAAAACCATTAAAGATATATGCCCGGAAATGGGCATTATTACAGATGTTGCGCTTGACCCATTCACCACACATGGGCAGGACGGTATTATTGATCAAGCAGGCTATGTATTAAATCAGGAAACTGTTGATACGTTGGTTAAACAGGCGCTATCTCATGCTGATGCCGGTGCTGACATTGTGGCCCCATCAGACATGATGGACGGACGAATCGGCGCCATTAGAATTGAGTTGGAAGCTTCAGGCCATACCAATACAAGAATTCTTGCCTACTCAGCAAAATATGCCTCTGCTTATTATGGACCATTCAGGGATGCTGTTGGATCAAGCGCAAACCTCGGATCCAGCAGCAAAGAAACCTACCAAATGGATCCGGCAAATAGCGACGAAGCTTTGCATGAAGTGGCTTTGGATCTAAGCGAAGGGGCAGACATCATCATGGTCAAACCCGGCATGCCTTATCTGGATATAGTCAGACGTGTTAAAGATGAGTTTGGCGTGCCTACTTTTGTTTATCAGGTTAGTGGTGAATACTCGATGCATATGGCAGCCTTTGAAAACGGCTGGCTGGATGCTGACAAAGTCATGTTTGAGTCTATACAATCTATAAAACGTGCTGGCGCGGATGCCATTCTCACTTATTTTGCAAAAAAGCTAGCTGAAAACTTGAATAAGTAAAGTTTTGACTCCATATTTAACTAATAGATTAAAATTTATAATTAACATTAACTCTAATTTTTTAAGGAATTTACCATGAGCGATAAAATCAGCCACATCACCGATGACAGTTTTGAAAGCGATGTTCTTAATGCCACCGGCCCAGTCCTAGTAGATTTTTGGGCTGAATGGTGTGGACCCTGTAAAATGATCGCTCCTGTTCTGGAAGATCTTGCGGATGAATATGATGGTAAACTTAAAGTTTGTAAAATTGATGTTGATCAACATAAGGCGATGGCAGAAAAATACAACGTTAAAGGTATTCCAACGTTAATCATTTTCAACAATGGTGACGCTGCGGGTAAAAAAGTTGGCGCACTTTCAAAAGCACAGTTATCTGCATTTATCGACAGCATAATCTAACAACTTAGCTAGGTAAGACTGCTTATCTAACTGGATAATTAAAAAAAACAGCTTTTTTATAATATTTACTTTACACGGCATGGGGCGGGTGATAGATTACCCGCCAACTTGTCATTTCAGACGCCATTCCAAGGTGTCAAATCAGTAAAAAACAAAAATTTAGAACTGACTAAACCTTACTAAAGGCAATCAGGGCAAGCGACTAATTTATTTTTTAACCCATAAACTTTTTTCAATTACTTCTTTTTTAAAAAAATTAAAACCACCCTTCTTTTGTCCTAATAAGACTTTTTTGTACTTTTAATATACACAATGAACCTACCTTATGAATCTATCTGAACTTAAAACCAAACCAATATCTGAATTAATTCAAATCGCCCAGGAAATGGGGCTGGATAATGTTTCTCGCACTCGCAAACAAGACGTTATTTTTCATTTATTAAAACGTCACGCCAAAAATGGCGAAGATATTTATGGCGATGGTGTGCTGGAAATTCTGCAAGATGGTTTTGGATTTTTACGTTCTTCTGATGCTTCATATCTGGCAGGACCTGATGATATTTATGTATCACCCAGCCAGATTCGCCGTTTTAATTTACGTACAGGCGACACCATTGCTGGCAAGATTCGCCCTCCAAAGGACGGTGAAAGATATTTTGCCCTACTTAAAGTTAATGAAATTAATTTTGATAAACCTGAAAATTCTCGCAATAAAATACTCTTCGAAAACCTTACCCCACTCTTCCCGGACCAAAGACTCATTCTGGAAGTTGGTAATGGCAGCTCTGAAGATTTAAGTTCACGGGTAATTGATTTGGTTGCACCTATTGGCAAAGGTCAGCGTGGCTTGATCGTCTCTCCACCAAAAGCGGGTAAGACCTTAATTCTGCAAAATATCGCGCAGGCAATTACGCGTAATGCCCCGGAATGTCATTTGATCGTTCTGTTAATTGATGAAAGACCTGAAGAAGTGACTGAAATGAAACGCTCTGTACGAGGTGAGGTTGTTGCCAGCACATTCGACGAGCCTCCGTCACGTCACGTCCAGGTTGCTGAGATGGTTATTGAAAAAGCCAAACGTCTGGTAGAGCATAAAGAAGATGTCATTATTCTGCTGGACTCAATGACACGACTCGCCAGAGCCTACAACACTATTATTCCTTCATCCGGCAAAGTATTAACCGGCGGCGTTGATGCGCATGCTCTTGAACGGCCAAAAAGATTCTTTGGTGCGGCAAGAAATATTGAAGAAGGCGGTAGCTTAACCATTATTTCCACCTGTTTGATAGAAACAGGTTCGAAAATGGATGAAGTTATTTACGAAGAATTCAAAGGCACCGGTAATATGGAGTTGCATCTGGACAGGAAGATGGCTGAAAAACGTGTTTATCCTGCCATCAATGTACGTCGTTCCGGAACTCGACGTGAAGACTTGCTAACCACAGAAGAAGAATTGCAACGAATGTGGATACTACGTAAATTGCTGAGCTCCATGGAAGATGTTCCTGCAACAGAATTCATTCTGGATAAATTAAAAGATACCAAGACCAACGACGAATTTTTCCAGTCGATGAAACGCAAATAAGCCCTCTTTGCAAAGTAAGTAGATTAAACCAACTATGTTCAAGGATCTTCGCGATTTCATAGACTTACTTGAACAACAGGGTGAATTAAAACGTATCCAGACACCCGTTGATCCCTATCTGGAAATAACAGAAATATCCAATCGAACTTTAAGGCGTGGTGGCCCGGCGCTTTTATTTGAGAAACCCTTAAATTCAAAAATCCCTGTATTAGCTAATCTGTTTGGCACAACAAAACGTGTTGCCCTGGCGATGGGGCAAAAAGATGTTGAAGCATTACGAGATGTCGGCAAGTTATTAGCTTTTCTAAAAGAGCCCGAACCACCAAAAAGCTGGAAAGACCTCTTGGAGAAAGCACCTATTTTTAAACAGGCGCTGAATCTTTCTCCGAAAATTATTAAATCTCCGCCTTGTCAGGAAGTTGTCATTGAAGAAGCTGATATTGATATCAGCACCCTACCGATTCAAACCTGCTGGCCGGAAGATATTGCACCACTGATTACCTGGCCGCTGGTCATAACTAAAGGGCCTAATAAGGAAAGACAAAACCTCGGGATATACCGCATGCAAGTTATTGGTAAAAACCGGTTAATCATGCGATGGCTGTCTCATCGTGGCGGCGCTCTCGATTTTAAAGAATGGCAAGAAGCTCACCCTGGCGAAGGCTTTCCTATAAGTATCGCCATTGGGGCTGACCCGGCAACCATTTTAGGCACTGTGACTCCGGTTCCGGATACTTTATCCGAATATGCTTTTGCTGGTCTCTTGCGCGGCAGCAAAACCGAAGTTGCTCAAAGCCTGAGTAATGATCTACAGGTACCGGCTTCTGCGGAATTCGTGCTCGAAGGGCTTATTGAGCCTGATGATATGGCCAGTGAAGGGCCCTACGGCGATCACACGGGTTATTACAATGAGGTGGAGAAATTTCCGGTATTTACCATTAAAAAGATTACCCATCGTAAAGACCCTATTTATCACAGTACTTACACTGGCAGACCGCCTGATGAACCGGCCATCCTTGGCGTTGCCCTCAATGAAGTCTTTGTTCCAATCATTCAAAAGCAATATCCTGAAATTACTGATTTTTATCTTCCCCCGGAAGGTTGTTCATACCGACTTGCTGTTATCAGCATCAAAAAACAATATCCGGGGCACGCCAAACGCGTAATGATGGGCTTATGGTCCTTCCTGCGCCAATTCATGTATACCAAATTTGTCATTGTGGTAGATGACGATATAAATATTCGTAAATGGGAGGATGTCATCTGGGCCATGACCACACGTATGGACCCCGCTAGAGATACTGTCACTATTGAAAATACTCCCATAGATTATCTTGACTTTGCCTCGCCAGTTTCCGGGCTGGGTTCAAAAATGGGTTTCGATGCCACGACTAAAATTGGCGCTGAAACCACTCGTGAATGGGGCCGCCCAATCAGCATGAGTCAGGACGTTAAAGATCGAGTCGATGCCATTTGGCATGAACTCGGAATTTTTGACTAAAAACTGGAAAAATTCAAAAACTGTACTAATTTAAAAGTATCACCTGCTTTAGGTGATGTTTTTGTTTATTAATTTCTTAGGCCAAGGAGATAGTCATGAGGACGTTAACAGTACAGGAAGTAGGTGAAGTCAGTGGCGGTTCGTATCTAGCAGACGCAACTAACCTAGCAACACAAACTGGCTTAATTGGTAGTGTAGTTGGTTATGCTGCTACAGGTACAACATCAGGGGCAACCACTGCTGGATGGTGGGGTGCCGGGATAGGATTAGCATGGGGATTGGGTACAGGTTTTGGGACATATGTATATGACAGATACCTCAGTCGACTGATATTAAATGGCTCTTACTAATAAAAATTGCGGATAATAATGCCTCTGGCAAATTTCCTAAACGTATTGCCAGGGGCCAAGTGATTAATATGGAAATAAAAGTACGAAATTTCATTAGAGTCTTAGGGTTGTTTCTTTCTATTTTCGGTTTTATAGTTACTTTTTTGATGATAATTGATATTAAAAACCTCAGCAGATATGAATATTTTTTAATGTTAACTGGCGGGCTATTCTTTTTCCCTTTAGTCCTATCCAGCTCAATTCTTGGCCACGTCCCTTACTTCATTTCAAAACGCATTCCGAAAATGTTTGAAGACACCACACTAAATGCAGAAAAGAATTTTAAGGAATTTTCAGTTGAGTCTGTCGTCGGAGCAATCGTTTTCCTGACCATCGTTTTCCTGACTATCTACTTCCAATAAACAAATCAATACCCTAGTATTTGTATACAATCACATGACTTAATAAGTTTGGGGACCTTTATGCGAACTCAATTTATTTGCGGGTACTTCCTGACTGGCGCGCTTCTGCTCTGGTCTTTACTTTCTCAAAATTTTGAATTTTTATTTTATGACATAACAACATTAGTACTGGTTGCTCTATTACATAAAGGCGACCAGCATTTTACTTTCAGTTCCAAAATACTCTGGGGCTTTAATATCTGGATTGTTCTTCATATTCTGGGGGGGCTTGCTACCCGTGGGTGGCGGCGTGCTTTATTCATTAGTTCTAATTGATTTAATCGGTGAACCATATTCAATATTGAAATATGATCAGCTTGTTCATTTCTACTGCTATTTCATAGCAGCTCTTTTAATTTGGAAAGTTGTATCCAGTCTCAACCAGAATTCCAAAGTGACAGCATCAATCATTACCGTATTGGCCGCTTCAGGTATTGGCGGTATAAATGAAATCATAGAATTTCTGGCAACTGTATTCATACCAGCTACGAACGTTGGTGGATATGAAAATACAGCTATCGATATCACGTGTAACTTTCTTGGCGCATGTGCGGCTATTCCCTTTTTTAGACCTAGTTAAACTTGATGACAAAACTTAACTATTATACTGCCGCTGCTACCAGAGAGCTGGATAGGCTTGCTATCGAAGAATTCAATATACCGGGTTTCGAACTTATGCATAGAGCTGCAAAAGCTGCCTATGAAGCTTTATTAAAAAACTGGCCCACTGTAAAAAAAATTATTGTCCTTTGTGGAACCGGAAATAACGGTGGTGATGGTTTTATTATCGCGGCCCTGGCAAAGCAATCTGGCATAGATGTCGATCTTTTTGTTGCCGGAGATTTATCTAAGGTATTCGGGGATGCTAAAAAAGCTTTGGACTACACATTATCATCGGGACTTAAGCCTCTACCAGCCTATGAGTTTAATCAGATAAACAGTCAACAAAATAATTCTACTAAAAACACTATAGATGATGCAGTCATAGTGGATGCTTTGTTAGGAACAGGCCTTAGTGGCAAGGTACGTGAACCATATAGCCATCTTATAGATGATATAAACAGCAGCTCTCTAGCTGTACTTGCCGTAGACATCCCTTCCGGGCTTTGCAGTGATACAGGTGTCATTCTAGGCTCTGCTGTTAAAGCAGATTTAACCATTACATTTATCGGAAGAAAAATCGGCCTAGCAACAAATTCTGGCTCAAAGCTCGTCGGTAAACTCTTATTTGATGATTTAAACGTTCCACCAGCCGTCTACGCCAGAGTCCCTGTATCAAAAGTGATTTAATCAGGCCAGCAATAGAATGCTCAGCCGGCCTGATGATTTTTCCTATTTCGGGGTTGCTCTATTTAATCGGAATAGTTCTGGTAACAGGCGCAACACTTCGCTTTGGAATTTGCAGGGATAAAACGCCTCTATCAAATTCTGCGATTATTTTTGCTTCGTCGACATTATCACCCAAGTTGAAACTTCTTGAATATTTTCCATATCGACGCTCCTGTCTCAAGTATTTTTCGCCTTCCTTATCTTCTTTACTTTCATCATATTCTGCTTCAATTGTAAGCACATTATTATCAATGGAAACCTGGATGTCTTCTTTGTTTATCCCTGGAAAATCTGCCTTAATAATATAATTATCTTTATCCTCTTTAATGTCTACTGCCAGATGGGAACTGCCGATTTTTGACTCTGGTAAAATCTTGAAAGAGGGAAAAGAATCCTCAAAAAAACTTTCTAAACTCGCCAGAGTATGTTTGGGTATTAAGTGCATAATTGCCTCCTTAATTACTATTTTTTAAAATACTACTAGCCTAGTAATGAAGACAAAAAAATATTTTCAACAGATGGTTTTTCAAAAAAATGAGCTATTTTGACATAGGTCAAATATTGAAATTACAGCCTAGCGAGCCCTAACATGATAATCAGGAGATATTTGGCATAGGCAGATCGGGCAGTTTTCTTTCCATCAACCCTATCGCTTGCCGATAATATAACAGGCTTTTTTCATGCTCACCCAGATGTTCCAACAATCTACCTAACTCAGCATTAATTTCAGCACTTAATTCAGTATTATTGGAAAAATGCAGCGCAGATTCAAAATACTCACGCGCTTTACCCCATAATTTATTACGCAGGCATAATCGGCCCAAAGTTAACATCAGGTTAACATTTTTTGGACGGTCTTTTACCCAGGCTTCGAGCAATAAAATTTGTTCGGCGGCTTCTGGGTTATCTATATAACCTAATAAAGCTACCAGCCTGTCACTCCATTGATGTTTAATAAATTTTGTTAGCAAGCTTAAAGCTTCTGCACTGTTACCTATTGTGAGAAGAGCCCTCAAATAAGCCTCTATTACCAATTCGCGCCTCTGTAATACTTTATTAAAGTCATTCCAAATAGTTTTTAATTCATGTTGATTTACAGAATTCGAAGTTGCTTTATGCAGTCGGTGCACAGCAAGCTTTTCCTTTAGCATTAGCAATTCATCTTTTGCTAAAACCTTATGTTTTTCAAGATCTGGTATCAATGAACTCAATTGCTCCCAATCTTTTAATGAAATATAAATATCTTTTAGCAGAATGAGAACATAAGGACTATCTGCCTGTTCTTTTTTTATCGCTAGCAGCAGCGCCAGGCTCTGCTCTTCTTTCCCTGATTTAAGCTCAAGCAAGGCTTGAAACGTTTTTATACCGGTATTCGCAACTAAGGACTGCTGTTTAGCTTGTGATAAACAAAAGTTGCATGCCAAGTAGTCATTGCGCTGGAATGCGGCATAGGCTGCAGCTAGATAATTTACACTAGGGTTCTGGGCCCTGTTAGCAGATTCCACTAACAATTTATAAGCTTCCTGCCATTTCCCCAATAGAAGATACTGCCAACCCTGCTCAATTTGTCTTCGCGGATTTTTTTTATTAAATAATGCATACCACGTGTCTTTTTTCAAAAGCTTGAAAGGATTAAAAACCTTGATCAGCTTTATTAAGCCAAAAAATAAAACATAAAATATAAATAAAGAAATTACAGCTGCTACCAAAGTGGCTTCTATTGAATAATCCTTAAAACTTACCAGCACGTAACCAGGGTCTTCTGTTAAGAGGATAGAAAGATAAGCACCGGCTCCCAAAGCCAACAAAAGAATTATAAAGGCTTTAACCACGACTTAGTGACTCTTCTATAAAATAATTAATAATCAAGCTGTCAATTTCCTGGATCATTGGAAATATTACTCATTATATTTTCAAGCAGAACCAGGCTTTCACTTAGCACTGGCAGCTCAGGTAGAATAGATTCATCCTGCAATTCCTTTAATGATCGAAGAATTAAATCTTTCTGTGGATCCTGCCCAGCTATATTTTGCCGCGCCAGCATTACTACATTACTGATGCTGTCCTGATACACCGCTTGCCTTCCTTGTAACAGTGCAAGCTTCGCCTGCTCTATCTGTATTTGCATATTCTGTCTTACAAATGATATTTGCTGATCGCTTAAAGGCAAGGTTATGGGCTCATCGAGTCTGCGAACTGTAAAATAGCGCGAAAGAAAATCTGTGATATTTTTGAAATACCCAGCGCCCTCACTGGCGCCGCCTCGCTGCAGAAAATCAAAACTAGGATCCATATTTGTTCCGAGGTTAATACTATCTAATTGTTGAGATATATCACTTAGGCGCATGTAGAAGCCTTCAGTATCTATAGGTCGGATTCGTCTTAAATTTTGTATATCAGATGCCAAGAGATTATCGATTCTATCTATAGCCGGGTCATCAATTTGAGTAAGTATCGCTCTGGTATTTTGATATAAGCTTATAGCTACCGGAATGTCTTGGTTTACTTCTATATATTGTTTTGCGAGCCTTAATAAAGATGATGCCTCGGCTAACTGCCAAATTCCACTGGATTGATTAGCATTCATTCCAAGCCGCAGGCTGACTAATTCTTCGTTCAAGCTATCTAATCTAGCATTTTGTTGGCTAAATAATATTTCGGCATTGGCTTCTGAATTATTCAAAAATTCAAAATCTTTCTGAAACTCGGCTAATTGATAAACCATGTTTTCATTCTCAACTAGCGCCATATTTTGCTGAACAAGAAATTGATTAATCAGTTTTTGTTGCTGCCAGTAAAAATAAGCTAGGCCTAAAAAGCCGAGAACTATTATTATCTGTAACCCGGATTTAAAAATTATAAATATGGCGCCAGACTTAAACCTGGCTTTAGCAATTTTTGGAGAGACTTTTTTTTCAATATTCACTTCATCCATTGGGATTTTTCATTCCTGCCGCAATAGAATTGTCATCTGCGGCTTGCAATAGAGAAATAGATTTAAAACCAATTTTTTTCGAAACTTCTTTTAATCTGGCTGAAGAAACAAATATTGGAATTTCTTTATATTCAGAGAAAATATTCTCAAACAAAACCGTAAAATTATAAATAGCTTCTGCGCTACTAAAAATAATGCCATCAGGTTTTTTGTTTTTTAGTATATCTTTTAAATTGCTTTCCTTATATTCAGGGAGAACGCGTTTATAAAGCTCGATATAATCAACATCGACCCCCTTTGATCGAAGAGCGTTTGCTAATAACTCCCTCCCTCCACTCCCACGAAAGATTACTGCTCGTTTTTTCTTTTTATTTTTATCTTGTAAAATTTTTCGTATCTCTGGGAGAATCAATAAAGCCTCAGTACTCATTGCCTTTTCGGGATAAGCCACCTCCAGACCGAAGCCCTGCAATACTCTGGCAGTAGTCGGCCCAGCTGCAAAATACTGAATTTCTTTAGGCAAAGATGGAAAATAAGTTTCAATTAGTTCCATACCTATTTGCGCAGCATTAGTGCTAATAAAAAATGCCATATCATAATCATTTATTTTTTTTATTTTTTTCTTTAATTTTTTATCTTGCGGAAGCGTTTCTATTTGCATTAATGGCAAATGGACAACTTTGGCGCCTTGTTCTTCAAGCAGTTTTGCCAAATTCCTGGCCTGGCCCACAGGACGAGTAATCCATAAAGTAATATTGTCTAGTGATGAACTCATAACTATTAAATGTTATCCAATCTCATCTAACAAACGCCCTGCACCTTGCTGTAACAATTGCTCGGCTACTTTAACACCCAGCTGATCAAAATCTTCTGCTTTTGCCATAAACTCAGCACTTAATATTTCTTTACCATCAACACTGCCAACGATACCCTTTAGGCTTAATGACTCGCCTTCTAGTTCAGCCAAACAGGCAATAGGAACCTGGCAGCCTCCATTCAATCTGGCATTCATAGCACGCTCGGCACCAACACAAATTGAACTGTGCTGATGATTTAATGGGCTTAAATATTTTAAAACCCGCGTGTCATTAGACCTGCATTCAATACCTATGGCTCCCTGCCCACCAGCGGGCAAACAGATAGAAGGCTCAAGATAGGATTGAATACGATCTCTCATACCAAGCCTCAAAAGACCAGCAGCAGCCAGTATAATTGCATCATAGTCACCATCATCCAGTTTCCTCAGTCTAGTGTTTACATTGCCACGCAAATCTTTAATCTGGATATCTGCCCTGGCAGCCCGCAATTGGCATTGACGTCGTAAACTTGAGGTTCCTACTACTGCTCCGTTTGGTAGCGCCTCAAAACTAGAGTAATGATTTGAGACAAAAGCATCTCTATAGTCTTCTCGCTCACAAATAATGGCCAGACTTAAACCATCCGGGAACACCATAGGAACATCTTTCATGGAGTGTACAGCGATATCAGCCCGACCTTCTAACAAAGCAAGTTCCAGCTCTTTAATAAACAAGCCTTTTCCCCCAATTTTTGCCAGGGGAGAGTCCAGTATCTGATCTCCCCTCGTCGTCATTGGAAGCAGTTCAGTTTTTAGCCCAGGATGTTTCAGCTCAAGTTTTGCTTTCACATGCTCGGCCTGCCAGAGAGCAAGAGGACTTTGACGAGTAGCTATGCGTATCAGTTCTTTATTCATATATCAGGCATTTTACTTTATCCCATGCCTTAAACCAGCTTCTATATCACTCAATCGTCCTATATTGCTATAATTTGCGCCCACTAGCATCAAGGAATCCATTTTTCAGAAATGAGCGAAGATAAAAACAACAAAAGTAAATTGTGGGGAGGCAGATTTGCCGAAGCCACGGATGCTTTTGTGCAAAGATTCACAGCCTCTGTTGAATTCGATAAACGCTTGTATAAAGCTGACATTGAAGGCTCTGTTGCGCATGCAACAATGCTTGAACAGGCCGGAATTCTGAATACTGACGAAAAATCAAAAATCATCAATGGTCTGCTTGAAATTCAACAGGATATTGAATCTGGTAGCTTCAACTGGTCAATTGTGTTAGAAGATGTCCATATGAATATTGAAGCCGCTCTCACAGCTAAAATTGGTGATACCGGCAAGAAACTTCATACTGGGCGTTCAAGAAATGACCAGGTAGCAACTGATATACGACTTTATGTCCGAGAAGAAATCGATCATATAAGCTTGCTTGTAAGAGCTCTTCAAAATGGCATTTTAAATCTGGCTGAACAGAACGCAGATACCATCATGCCTGGGTTTACTCATCTGCAAACTGCCCAACCAATAACATTCGGCCATCATTTAATGGCCTGGTTTGAAATGCTGCAACGCGATTATGAGCGCCTACAAGACTGCAGAAAGCGTGTAAATATTTCTCCTCTGGGCTCAGCAGCTCTGGCGGGCACCTCTTATCCAATTGATAGAGAGCTGACAGCATCCCTATTAAATTTCGATAAGCCCTCAACAAATTCACTGGATTCTGTCAGCGACAGAGATTTTGCTATTGAGTTAAGTGGAACTGCCAGTTTAATCATGATGCATCTGTCACGATTTTCAGAAGAGCTGGTACTTTGGACTTCATCACAATTTAATTTCATCGATTTGCCCGATAGATTTTGTACTGGATCTTCTATCATGCCGCAAAAGAAAAACCCTGATGTTCCGGAATTAATTCGTGGTAAAAGCGGCAGGGTTTTTGGTCACCTCGTGTCTTTATTAACCTTGATGAAATCCCAACCCCTGGCATATAACAAAGATAATCAAGAAGACAAAGAGCCTCTTTTTGATACCATCGATACACTGAAAGATTGCCTTACAGCCTACGCAGATATGGTGCCAGCTATTAAGGCGAACAAAGAAAATATGCAGATTGCCGCGACACAGGGCTTTGCAACCGCCACTGATCTTGCCGATTACCTGGTGAAAAAAGGCATGCCATTTCGAGATGCGCATGAGGTCGTCGGTAAAGCAGTCGCTTTTTGTATTAAATCTGATAGGGGACTGGATGAGCTAGAACTGGGAGAGCTTCAGAATTTTTCTGACTCAATAGCTGATGACGTAAGTGATGTGCTTACTTTAGAAGGTTCAGTCAATTCCAGAAAACATATCGGAGGCACTGCTCCAGCCCAAGTAAAAATTGCAATCGCAAACGCGCGGGCTTTGATTAGCTAATCTCACTTTAGCTATTTAAGGCTAGACGCCGATAATTTAGGTGTTTATTCTAGTTCAACAAAACGTTTACTGAATATTTCTATGATTCCGGAGGGCTTATGAGTATTACAAGCATCATCATCCTGGTTATTCTGGCGGTCATCATTTTTATGATCATTGGTATCTATAATAAATTAGTCACCCTGAAAAACCGCTTTGAAAATGCCTTTTCCCAAATTGACGTCCAACTCAAACGCCGATATGACCTTATTCCTAATCTAGTTGAAACGGCTAAAGCCTATATTTCACATGAACGTGAAACCCTGGAAGCCGTTATTCAGGCTCGTAACCAGGCAATGAAAGGCCTTGAGGCAGCATCAGCCAACCCGGGTAACCCTGCAGCGATGATGGATTTGAGTCAGGCTGAAGGCCTGCTTTCAGGCGCTCTGGGGAAATTAAATGTTGTCGTAGAGGCCTACCCGGACCTGAAAGCTAATCAAAACATGATGCAATTATCTGAAGAACTGACCAGCACAGAGAACAAAGTTGCTTTTTCAAGACAGGCTTTCAACGATGCCGTGACCATGTATAACACCTATAAGCAAACTTTCCCGCCTGTAGTGCTTGCCGGCTTTTTTGGACATAGCGAAGATGCCAGTCTCTTGGAGTATGAAGACGCTCAAGCAATGCAACAAGCGCCAAAAGTTTCTTTTTAAGACCTTAAAACTCTTACGAGTTTGTTGATAGGCAAATTTTAGCGTGAATTTTTTTGCACACCAGGATCAGGCCAGAAACACGACGCGAAAACTTGTGTTTTTGTTTTGTCTCGCCGTGATAAGTCTCATTATCATAACCTCCCTGCTCATTATTTTTACACTCAGCCTGACTGAAAACTCCTCCGGGGAAATTAATTTTGATTTGACGCTGGCGACTTCAGATGTTTTTATTTTTGTCAGTCTTGGGGTTGTTGCGGTCGTAACACTTGGGTCTTTATTCAGACTTGCTCAATTAAGAGGTGGCGGTAAGGTTGTCGCTGAAGCAATGGGTGGGCATCTGCTTAATACAGGCACACGAGATGCAGATGAGCGTAAAATACTCAATGTTGTAGAAGAAATTGCGATTGCCTCGGGCACTCCAGTTCCCCCAGTCTATTTAATGGAAGATCCTGCCATTAATGCTTTTGCTGCTGGTTATAACGCTCACGATGCTGTTATTGGCATTACTCGCGGCTGTATCCACCAACTTAGTCGTGATGAGTTACAAGGTGTCGTTGCCCATGAATTCAGCCATATTTTTAATGGGGATATGCGGCTAAATATACGCTTGATGGGGTTGCTATATGGCATCCTGGTTATTGGTCTTATTGGCTACTACATCGTGCGAGGCAGTGTTTATCGACGTCACGGTACCCGCTCTGACAAAAAGGGTGGTGGAATCGTCGTTCTCGGCATCGGCCTGTTGATTGTTGGTTATGGGGGTACCTTTTTTGGCAATATCATTAAAGCCGCCGTGAGTAGGCAGCGTGAATATTTGGCCGATGCCTCAGCTGTTCAGTTCACTCGTAATCCCAATGGAATAGCTGGTGCACTCAAGAAAATTGGCGGTTTCAAGGAAGGCTCTAACATCAAAAGTACTGATGCATCTGAAATCAGCCATATGCTTTTTAGCCAGGGATTAAAAACTCATTTGACTGGGCTATTCGCCACTCACCCTCCTTTAGCCGATCGAATTGCCAGAATTGATCCATATTGGAAAGGAGATTTCACTACAAATTCAGGCACTTCAGCTTCGGCAACTACAAGCAATCGAATATCCGGATTTAATACGGCAGCATCTTCAAAATCTGCCATTGACTCAATTGGTGAGCCTGGATCCGAACATATAAAAATGGCCGCCAATAATCTAAGCTCGCTTCCTGAAGAGATCATTGAAGATGCTCATAGCTCCTTTGGCGCATGTATGCTGATGCATTGTTTATTAATGGAACTTTCTTCACCAGCAACAGAAAAAAAACAATTAGCCATTCTGGCAGATGTTTTAAACCCACAGCAATACTCAACCCTGAAAGCAATTCGAACACAGGTTAGCTGGGTTAAAAGAGACTTGTTTTTGACCATAATCCATCTAAGCCTGCCCGCTTTAAAACAACTATCTCCTATTCAATATCGGACCTTTATGAGCCATCTCAGCCAGCTTATCGTCATTGATGAAGACGTGTCGGTTTTTGAATGGTGCATATTCAAAATATTACGTTACAACCTTGATCAGGATACAAAAACTAATGCCAAGAGTGTTGATCTCGATTCAGCCGGATGGTCTTGTGAAGCTTTATTATCCGTGTTGAGTTATATCGGCAATACTGATGAGGCAGATGCAGAAGCCGCTTTCAGCCATTCTCAAGCCCTCCTCGGTCTAAACAAGGCTATCGCCTTCAAGGCTGAGTTTAAAAACAATACTGAAGTGTTGGAAAAAGCTACTGACCACTTAAAAAACTTGAAGCCATTACAAAAACCCAAGCTATTGAAAGCCATGGCTTGCTGTATTAATGCGGATGGGCTTGTGACCTCAGAAGAAGCGGAATTACTGAGAGCCGTAGCCTCCTTGCTGGATTGCCCTACCCCGCCTCTACTAAACCAGCAAAAATTTATTTAAGGCAGTATAATCCGCGCTTTACGTACTCTTAAGCACAACTCGAAGTGATGAAAAAAGCAATTTTAATGCTGTTTATAGCTTGTTTTATTTGCGCTTGTGGGCAAAAAGGGCCACTGGTACCTCCTGAGCCAATGGTTTCAGGTGGAAACCTGCCTGAAATAACAGAAATTTTCTCGAGTTAATTTTTAATGAGCAGCTTTCATTATCAAAATGATCAGCTTTACGCTGAAGCAGTGCCTTTGTCCAAAATTGCAGAAAAATTTGGCACGCCCTGCTATGTTTATTCAAGGCAGGCTTTGGAAGAAGCTTATCTCGCTTATAAAAATGCATTTGCTGGCCAAAATGCTTTGATTTGCTACGCTGTTAAAGCTAACTCAAACCTGTCCGTCCTCAATGTGTTGGCAAAACTCGGATCTGGTTTCGATATTGTTTCAGGTGGAGAGCTGGAACGTGTTCTGGCAGCTGGCGGTTCAGCTGACAAAGTTATTTTCTCTGGCGTTGGTAAAACTCAGGAGGAAATACGCCATGCCTTGGAAGTCGGCATTCACTGCTTTAATGTTGAGTCTGAAGCCGAACTGGAACGCTTAAATACCATTGCCCTTGATACCAATTTAATTGCACCTATTTCATTGCGCGTAAATCCAGATGTTGATGCACAAACCCACCCTTATATTTCGACAGGGCTGAAAGAAAATAAATTCGGCATTAATACTGGTCGAGCACTGGAAGTCTATCAACATGCGCACAACCTGGCCGGCATCGAAGTGATAGGTGTTGATTGTCATATCGGCTCTCAACTCACCAGCCTCAACCCATATACAGATGCTTTGCAACGCTTGTTAGAGCTAGTAGCAAAACTTAAGGATATTGGAATAACGTTGCAACATTTGGATATAGGCGGCGGTTTAGGGGTGAGCTATAAAGATGAAAATCCGCCTAGCCCTTATGATTTTTCGGCAACAATTGCGCCTCTATTAATGAATAGCAACTTAGGCCTGATTCTTGAACCTGGGCGTTCCATATCGGCTAATGCAGGAGTGTTACTGACTGAAGTTGAATATTTAAAAGAGAATGGCGATAAAAACTTCGCTATTGTTGATGCGGCGATGAATGACCTGATAAGACCCGCCTTGTATCAAGCCTGGATGGACATCATCCCGGTCAATAAAAATACAACGATTGAGCCCGTTTTGTACGATATAGTTGGACCGGTTTGTGAATCCAGTGATTTTCTTGGGAAAGCTAGAGAACTTGCAATTACAGAGGGTGATTTATTGGCCGTGTGTTCTGCAGGGGCTTACGGTTTTGGTATGAGTTCCAACTATAATACCCGTAACCGGGCAGCAGAAATTTTGGTTGATGGCGATTCAGTTCACCTGGCCCGACGGCGTGAAAGCTATCAGGACCAGTTAAGCCTGGAAAGTCTTCTACCATAAATAATTGTCTATATATTTATCAGCATAGAAACCTAGAGAGATAAGAAATGTCTTTACGTTTTACCAAAATGCACGGTTTGGGTAATGACTTTATGCTGCTGGATCGCATTCAGCAGGACCTCCCGGTGCCTCTAGAACGTATCCCGGAACTGAGCGACCGACACAAAGGTATTGGTTTCGATCAATTACTGGTTATTGGCCCCGCCAGCATTTCAGGAAGTGATTTCGAATACCGTATCTTTAATGCAGACGGCACAGAAGCTCAACAATGTGGCAATGGCGCTCGTTGTGTTGCCCGCTACCTAAGCGATAAAGGCCTAAGCAGCAGTAAAAAGATCGCTTTGGGCATGCCGACCGGGAATATTATTCACTGTGAGCTCATGGATGATGGGCAGATTGCTGTGGATATGGGCGAGCCAATCACTGACCCGAAAGTCATTCCTTTTTTAGCCGAAGCAGAAGCTTTAACTTATCCATTGGATTTACCCAATGGTCAGTCTATTGAAATTGCTGCACTTTCCATGGGTAATCCACATGCCATCTACCAGGTAGAATCCGTTGATCTTGCCCCAGTCTCTGAACTTGGACCGCTTATTGAGCATCATCGGCTTTTTCCCGAACGAGTGAATGCAGGATTTATGCAAATTGTAAGTCCCGAGCTAATTCGATTACGGGTTTATGAACGTGGCGCCGGGGAAACTCTGGCTTGTGGAACCGGCGCTTGTGCCGCAGTCGTTGCAGGAATTCTTAGATCTCAACTATCTGAAACCGTGACAGTTGAGCTCAAAGGTGGCAAACTCACTATTAGCTGGCATGGTGCTGGAAACTCTGTACTGATGACCGGACCAGCGATTACTGTTTATGAAGGACATCTAAGTTTATGAAGACTAATTCCCAGAATTCTCTCGCCAAAACTGACGATTTAAGTCTGGATGATGAAAGCGTTGCCAATTATTTAATGGAACACCCTGACTTTTTCGCGACCCATGAAGACCTGCTGCTTAATCTGCGTATATCACATAAAAGTGGTCAGGCAATTTCTCTGCTTGAGCGTCAGGTTTCCCTGCTAAGAAGAAAGAATGATGAAACACAGGATAAAATTAAAAGCTTCGTTGAAAACGCTAAAGAGAACGATGAACTATTCGAAAAAACACGTACCATTGTTCTCAATATAATTAATACTGTTTCTTTACAAGATCTATCAAATTTAATTGAAGAAAAGTTAAAGAAAGAATTTGATGCATCCTGCAGCAAACTGTTTTTTGCTACTGAAGATAACATTGAAGAAAGCGAATCACCTTTATTTTTGCTTCCCCTTGAGCTCGCCAGCAAGGTTCTTGGTAAACTATTTCAGCGCAAACGGGCTTATTGCGGCACACTAAATTCAGATCAGGCAAGTCTGTTTTTTCTCGATTCAACCAATATCAGTTCAGTTGCCATTATTCCTATACATTTCCATGATGAAAATAAATTCAAAGCAAGACTTCCCGGCGTTCCTCTGTTGGTCGTAGCCAGCAACAAAGAAAAGCACTTTAATTCTAGTTTGGATACCTTGTTTTTAGACTTTATTGGGGAAATTCTTTCTGCCCAGATTAAAAGTCTTTTAACAAAAGACTTATAAATATTCTTGTGCCACGTACTTCCAGTAATTTTTTACTGAATAGCAAGAAGTAGCTATCAATTTTTATTTTGTTATTTCACTGTCCGGAAAGTCAGCAGGAACCGGACTTACCCATTCCTTATGCCTGGATTGAAACCAGAAATAAACAATAGACGCAATTCCCAAAAGCAAGCCTAACACTACACCTGCATCAATAATGCCTCGCCAAGGTTGAGGCAATAGTCTCACCAATAAAACCAGGATGATAATTGCACTGGTTACCAGGAAGGACACTAACTTCCTTTTCTTAGTGGAGTATATGTAGCCCATACAAAGCAATGGAGCTAAAAGTGTGTACAAGAAATTATTTATATTATTTTCAATCAGGAAAATTTGAGCGCGGGTTATTACACGTGGTGCAAAATTAAGATGGAAGCCCTTATATCCTTCCGCATAAGCCATATATAAGACGAATATAGCAAGAAGCAGCCATTGCAATAAGCTAAGTGGGGCGCTTAACATTTCAACCACACGGGGAGATAATCTTGCTATTGCAGATAGCAAAATCAACACCACCCCACTGATCCCCCAATAATAACCAAGCGATTTCAATCAAAATTCTCCCAAGCCTGTTGCAACTGGGGAATTATATCAAATTCAAACTTTTAAGATGCGTTATTTATCTCCAGCCAGTCGCTGGTAGTTGGTTTATTAAGCGAAATATTTTTGTTAATAAAAGAGTTTGTTCCTTATTATTCTGGAAGCTTTCCTGCCCAAGCAAGCTACAGAGTTTTGGAAGCTGGGATACCTCTTTTTTATTCCCATCGGGGAGTAAAATGGTTCTAGCAGCGCCAATTGAGCACTGTATTTTTTTGCATCAATAATGGCTAATTCTTTTTCATTTTTAACCTCAGCATTACAGTAATTTTCCGGAGCCTGCTCTAGCATCAAGACGAGATTATCACAGTAAAAGCCCAAGACTTTAGTTGCCTCATACAGCGGGTTCAAGCTATTTGCCTCCAGTCACCTCAACAATATTGAGCAGTTCATTTTCACCAAAAGGTTTTACTAAAACGGCATCTGCTCCGGCCGCTAGCGCCTTAGCTTGTTCCACTTTATTAGCGTATTCCAGCACGACAACCAATGGAATATATTGATACTTTGCTTGTGCTTTTACCAAGGCACAAAATTGATAACCGTTAAGCTTGCTCATAGCTGCATCTATAAAAACAACCGATGGTTTATTTTCAACCAGACTGCAAAGTGCATCAAACGGGTCGTCTGCAAGTAATAATTCATAATGAGTCTTTTTTAATAGTTTTTTGATCGTTTCAAGAACCAGGGGGTTATCATCAATAAGCAGTAAAGAGATTGAATTTCCCTTCTCAACCAGGTCATTCTGTATTGTTGCTTGTGCTGCTCTCACTCTTTTCCTCTCGTTCTTTTTTCCTTACCCTTTTCTCTCCACCCTTTTATACTTGCCCCTTTTTTATAACTTCTCGCGAAGTCTCCGCCATAACTCATCCTAATCCCCCTATTCCTCCCCGATCCTCTCCAAACCCTGTATTGCTCATTGTGAATATTTATCTATTTTGTATATCTATTTATATAGCAGGCTTATGCCGTTTCCTCTAAACTTTTTAGTAGCAACATTTGACAAATTGCCCCCTAGATAAGGTGATTATTTATCCTTAGTTAAATACCCGCTAAGTCAGGCTCTTTGATATAATCGAGCCAATTTTTATTGTGGATACAAATATGTCTGTAAAGTTAGCTGTCGTAATGGATCCTATCCAGAAGATTTCTGTTAAGAAAGATTCAACACTGGCAATGCTTTTAGCTGCCCAAGAAAGAGGCTGGAGCCTTTCTTACATTGAGCAGACTGGCCTGTACCTAGACGACGGAGTCGCAATGGCTGAATCCAGATCACTCAGTGTTGCTAATGATATGCAAAACTGGTTTTCCCTAGGCGAGTCTGTTCGTCAGGCGCTTGGTGATTTTGACGTCATCCTCATGCGCAAAGATCCGCCTTTTGATAACGAATATATTTATAGCACTTATATTCTTGAGGCGGCCGAAAAACAAGGCGTATTGGTTGTTAACAAACCTCAAAGCCTTCGCGACTGTAACGAAAAAGTTTTTGCCACTCAATTTCCGCAATGTTGTACGCCTGTGCTGGTAGCGAGCAGCCCTGCCTTGCTGAGAGAATTTTATGCTAAACATGAAGATGTCATTTTTAAACCCCTGGACGGAATGGGGGGCTCATCAATATTCAGAATCAAACCCAAAGACCCAAACCTCAGCGTCATAATTGAAACTCTCACTGATTTTGGCAAGCATCAAATAATGGCTCAAAAATTTATTCCTAAAATCTCAGCGGGGGATAAGCGAATATTAATGATAGATGGCAAGCCTGTCGATTATGCCTTGGCACGTATTCCTGCCCTAAACGAAACCCGTGGTAATTTAGCTGCTGGAGGAAGTTCAAAAGGCATACCATTGACTGATCGTGATCGCTGGATATGTGAACAAGTTGGGCCTACACTCAAGGAGTTAGGGTTAATCTTTGTTGGTCTGGATGTAATAGGTGATTATCTCACTGAGATTAATGTCACCAGTCCTACATGTATTCGTGAATTAAATGCTGCATTTGATCTAGATATTGGCGGCGACTTAATGGAGTGTATTGCTGCAAAATTGGAGAATTAATTGTCTATTTCAGCAGATATAGATCCAATTGAATCCAGCTATCAGTCACTGGCGAATGAGCGCTTTGGCTTTACCTTGTTTATGTCACTTTGTGTTCATGCCGTATTGATCCTGGGTGTTGGATTTACTTTTTATGAACAGCTTAATTCCTCTTCAAGTTTTGATGTGACTCTAGCCCAATATGAAAGCAATCAGGCCCCTGATAATCCTGATTTTCTGGCCCAGGCTAATCAGGAAGGGAGTGGTTCTCAAGATGAATTAGCCCGACCCAGCAGTCCTTTTGAATCACGCTTTAACGCCGATACCATTCAGGAAGTTGCTGCTCTTGAAACCGAATCCGCTCTGAACAATTCAGAGAGGGAACTCCTAACCAGTACTGATTCCAATTCTCTTTTAAACACTGAAGAAGCTTTTTTGAATACGCCTCAAAACCAGGACTTCCAGGGGACTGCACAAAACTCACTTGAACAGACCTTGGCGAGTCTGCAGGCACAGCTGGATATTCATCGGGAGGCTTATGCTCAACGACCCAGAAAATATACTATTTCATCCGCATCGACCCGGCAGGCACGTGATGCTTTGTATCTGGATGGCTGGCGCAGAAAAATCGAAGCAGTCGGTAATTTTAATTATCCACAGCAAGCCAGTGCTGCTGGTATTTATGGCCAGTTACGGCTGCTAGTGGCCCTGTTTCCTGACGGTCAGGTGAGTGAAGTGAGAATTTTAAGTTCTTCGGGTTATTCAATACTGGATGATGCTGCAATTCGTATTGTACAGCTGGCTGCTCCTTTTGACCCTTTTCCTCCGGATATGCGAGAAGAAATAGATATACTCGAAATTGTGCGAACCTGGCAGTTTCATCAAAGTAATACTTTTACCAGTAATTAAGCCTATACCTATTATGGATCAACAAACACCTTCAAATTCTTCAGGCCTCTTCGATCAATTTTTGATTGCCATGCCGCAACTGGAAGATTCTTTTTTTGAAAATTCTGTAATCTACATGTGGCAACACTCTGATGAAGGATCCATAGGTATGGCAGTAAACTTGCCATTACCGATTACCCTCAGCGAACTTTTTGAGCAACTAGGTATCAAGGATGAAAGACCCCCAGGAGCACCTCAGACAGTTTTATGTGGCGGCCCGGTTGAGCCCAATAAAGGATTTATCCTGCACGATAGTAATTCCAATTCCTGGGATTCCACTCTCACCCTGGAAAATAATCTCAATATTACAACGTCTCGGGATATTCTTGAAGATATCGCAAGGGGAGAAGGTCCAGAAAACTATTTCGTTATTTTGGGCTGTTCAGGCTGGGGGCCGGGTCAAATTGAACAAGAAATCATTGAAAATGCCTGGTTTAACTGCCCAGCCAATAAAGAACTGATTTTCTCAACCAATTTTAGTGAAAAGCCCAAAATGGCGGCTGAGCTGCTTGGTTTTGAACTCTCACAATTAAGTACAGATCTGGGACTGTTAAGTTAATGTCTGCTCATTTAACTGCCCTGGCATTTGATTACGGGACCAAAAAAATAGGCGTTGCTGTTGGTCAAAATATCACCCAAACCGCATCTCCTCTGGCCGTAATACCTGCCCAGGATGGCATCCCTGACTGGAACATAATTGAACAACTAATAAAGGAATGGCAGCCTTCTATCTTTGTCGTAGGAATGCCGTTCAATATGGATGGCACTGAAAATCAAATGACGCTCCGGGCTCAGAAATTCCTACAGCGATTAAATGGTCGCTTTAATATCCCTTGCTATAGTGTCGACGAAAGACTTAGTAGCCGCGAAGCTAAAGATATCCGAAGAAATATGGCCGAAGCCCATGGCAAAACCTATAAAGACCGTGACGCTATTGATTCGATTGCAGCTCAACTCATTCTTGAAAACTGGTTTGCATCCACAGAAAACCCCTAAACCTCTTTGTTCTGAGCTTGCGTAACGATTAAAAACTATCGCCTGACTTAGCTTTGGATCTTGCTTCATTACGATCAACCAAGCCTTTAGCAACCAAATCTTTAAGGCATTGATCTAATGTTTGCATGCCAATCTGAGCTCCGGTTTGAATAGCTGAATACATTTGTGCAATTTTATCTTCACGAATCAGGTTTCGAATAGCAGATGTCCCTATCATAATTTCATGCGCTGCCACCCTGCCACCGCCGACCTTTTTCAATAATGTTTGCGAAATAACGGCCTGCAAAGATTCTGACAACATGGATCGCACCATGCCTTTTTCAGCCGCAGGGAATACATCAACAATACGGTCAATCGTTTTTGCGGCTGAGGTGGTATGCAAGGTGCCAAATACCAAGTGGCCGGTTTCTGCTGCGGTCAGCGCCAATCGGATGGTTTCCAAATCACGCAGCTCACCAACCAGAATGATATCCGGATCTTCTCGCAACGCTGAACGTAATGCTTCATTGAAACCATGCGTATCTCGATGAACCTCGCGCTGATTAACCAGTGACTTCTTGCTTTGATGCACAAATTCTATTGGGTCTTCAATAGTTAGAATATGCTCATATCGAGTATCGTTGATGTAATCCACCATCGCAGCAAGAGTCGTGCTTTTACCAGAACCTGTAGGACCTGTGACGGCAACAAGACCGCGAGGATTCTGTGAAATTTTTCTGAAAATTTCACCCATTCCCAACTGTTCCATGGACAACACCTTTGATGGAATCGTTCGGAATACCGCTGCTGCGCCTCGGTTTTGGACAAAAGCATTAACCCTGAATCGAGCCAGACCAGGAATTTCAAAAGAAAAATCTGACTCTAGAAATTCTTCATAATCCTTACGCTGCTTGTCATTCATGATGTCATAAATAAGCCCATGAACTTCTTTGTGATCCATTGCATCAACATTAATTCTACGAATATCTCCATCGACTCGAATCAAGGGTGGCATGCCTGCTGTAATATGTAGATCTGATGCGCCTTGCTGCACACTGAAATTTAATAGTTCTTGAATATTCATCGTTGGCTTAACCCCCTATAATAAAATCTTTAAAATAGATATTCTGTGGACCCATGAGCGCCAGCATACCAGAAAGAATCCTTGAAGTTCGCCATCAAATTTCACTCTTTGAAAAAAAATACCGGCGCCCTTCCGGCTCGGTTAAGTTGCTTGCTGTTAGCAAAACTCAGCCCCAAGAAAATATCATCCAGGCTATTGAATGCGGGCAAAAAGCATTCGGTGAAAACTACACACAGGAAGCCGAGAAAAAAATTCTGGCATTAGCGGCGTATGATCTGGAGTGGCACTTTATCGGCCCTATCCAATCTAACAAAACAAAAACTATCGCGTCACTCTTTGACTGGGTACACAGTATTGATCGCAGCAAAATTGCTCGTCGGCTGAGTGAACAACGCCCTTCACACCTGCCTCCTCTAAAAATATTGCTTCAAGTTAACCTGGATTCTGAAAGCAGCAAAGCAGGCGTCGCCCTATCAGGCCTGGAAAAATTGGCCCATGATTTGAAAGACCTAAACAATATTGAATTTGCAGGTTTAATGGCCATTCCTGCGCCGGGAAAAGATATTCAGGCTCAAAGAGCTAGCTTTCGTTTGCTCGCTCAAGCCAGGGATAATCTTCAGAGGCAAGGTTTTAATAGTTGTCAGCATCTTTCGATGGGGATGAGCAGCGACAAGGAAGCGGCTATTGCCGAAGGCTCAACAATTGTGCGTATCGGTACTGATATTTTTGGCCCCAGAAATTAACTTTATTCATTGTTGATTACCCTTAACACATTTTCCTGCCACACCTAACTTGATACCTTGGTATGGAACTCTTTATTAGTGAGAAGCTAGGGCAGGCAAAGTCCAAAGTATACTGGCTATCCAAATGGCGCTAATAATTCCATTCAAGCTTAATTAAGTCTAAATACACTGTTTCATGTACAATATCGCGCATGTTTAATGAAGATCAATCCATAGCCTTCATAGGTGCCGGGAATATGGCAACAGCCCTGATAAAAGGCTTGCTTGCCAAGGGCTATCCCTGTGCGAAAATTTGGGCTTCAGACCCTGATGCTGAGCAGCTCGAAAAACTCAAAAATGACACCAATATAAATGTCTCTACTGATAATCCAACTGTTATCGGTGAGGCTGATATTGTTGTCTTAGCTGTAAAACCGCAACTACTAGTAGAGAAAGTATTGCAACCTTTGCAAAATGCTTTAAATGCTAAAACTGTTTTATTAATTTCAATCGCTGCGGGCATTTCCATAAAAACCCTGGAATCACTCAGTTCAAATTCACAAGCCATCGTACGATGCATGCCTAATACACCAGCTCTGGTGGAGGCTGGAGCATCCGCTTTATATGCCAATTCTTGTGCCACTGAAGATCAACGGCAGCAAGCACAATCTATTTTGTCAGCAGTTGGAATGGTTTGCTGGCTCCAGAACGAAAGTGACATAGACACAGTAACCGCCTTATCCGGTTCAGGGCCCGCCTACTTTTTCCTTTTTATCGAGGCTCTGCAGGCCGCCGCTATTGCTCAGGGACTTGATCCTGCTATCGCAAATAAATTGGCTCTGCAAACGGCCTTTGGGGCAGCCAAGCTGGCTCTTTCCGGTGACGGCGATGTTGCTGAACTACGTCGCAAGGTAACCTCACCAGGAGGAACCACTGAAGCAGCATTGGCCCAATTTGAAAAAGATGATTTCAGCAATATCATTGCACGAGCAGTTGCAAAAGCCAAAGCCAGATCAGAAGAGCTGGCGCTTTTGTCTGACAAATAATTAACAAAAACAAATGAGTGACACATGGGAAGTTCAATAAGCCAGTCTCTACTACTAATTATCAATACCCTTGGGGGGCTGTATATATTTGCAGTCGTCATCCGTTTTTTATTGCAAGCGGCCCGTGCTGATTTTTATAATCCGGTATCTCAGGCCATCGTGAAAATTACTGCTCCACTAGTAACCCCCCTGCGGAAGATGATTCCGGGCTACAAAGGTTTCGATTTCGCCTCATTAATTTTGGCCCTGCTGTTAAACATTGTTGCTACCAGCGTTATGCTCTTGGTCGCCGGAGGGCTTGGTTTGGTCGATTTGGGGACCATTATTGCCTGGTCCAGTATTGGTTTACTGGCTTTCATATTAAAAATTTATAAGTACGGTTTATTGATCTCTATAATCGCCAGTTGGATAGCCCCCTATAGCGGGAATCCCGTTTTACTCCTTATTCACCAACTATTGGAACCCATTATGAAAAAAGTCCATAAAGTCATCCCTCCTATGGGTGGGCTGGATTTTTCACCTATTTTCGTTTTTCTTGGCATACAGGTTGTTGAAACCATGTTAGTGCAAGGTCTGGCCCAAAGCTTGCGTCTGTTTCCGCCTGTTGTCATAGGTATTTAGACTAGTCATTAAATATGAACCAATCAGCTCTTAAAGACTCCGTTGGCATTGTTCAACCCCAATGTATTCATTTTGATGAAGCCTTGCCCCTGCGCAGTGGCAAAATCATTGACTCCTACGATCTGATGATCGAAACATATGGTGAATTAAATGCCGATAAGTCCAACGCTGTTTTAATTTGTCATGCTTTAAGCGGCGATCATCACGCCGCTGGCTTTCATAGCGAAGAAGATGAAAAACCTGGCTGGTGGGATAATTGTATCGGCCCAGGCAAAGCCATCGATTCCAACAAGTTTTTTATAGTTTGCCTGAACAACCTTGGCGGCTGTGCCGGCAGCACCGGGCCCACATCCATAAACCCCGCTAATGGAAAACCTTTTGGCCCTGACTTCCCGATTGTAACAGTAAGAGACTGGGTTAATAGTCAGGCACGATTAGCCGATTATCTTGGTATTGAGCAGTGGGCGGCGGTGATTGGCGGCAGCCTGGGTGGCATGCAGGTATTACGCTGGGCAATTTCCTACCCGGAACGCCTGCGTCATGCAATAGTAATTGCTGCTGCACCCAAGTTATCAGCACAAAATATTGCCTTCAATGAAGTTGCCAGACAATCGATTACTTCTGATCCGGACTTTCATCAAGGCCATTATTACGAACATGGCACTTACCCGAAAAAAGGCTTAACTCTTGCTCGAATGATTGGTCATATCACTTATCTATCGGACAGTGCCATGCGTGAGAGATTCGGCAAAGACTCTTTGACTGGAAGAAACTTTGGCAGGGACTTAAGCACTGGTAAATTAAATTTTGGTTTCGATGCTGATTTTCAGGTTGAAAGCTATTTGCAATATAAGGGGGAAAGCTTCTCCAATAAATTTGATGCAAATACTTATTTGCTGATCACCAAAACACTGGACTATTTTGATCCTTCCGTTGATTACGAAGGTGACCTGAGCAAAGCTTTTCTTCAAGGCAACTGCAAATTTCTAGTCGTATCTTTTAGCTCAGACTGGCGCTTTCCACCAGAACGATCCAGGGAAATAGTCGACACTCTGTTAAAGGCTAAGCGACAGGTGTCTTATCTTGAAGTAGAGTCTGACGGTGGTCATGATGCTTTCCTGTTGCCCGTACCTCGTTATCTGGAAGGCCTATCTGCCTATTTATCAGTTGTTGCAAATGAGTCTGCCAATAGCAGTGAGAAAAGTGATCATGCGAGCTGATGTAAGCATTATAAAAGGTTGGATTGAGCCCCAGAGTCAGGTGCTTGACTTAGGTTGTGGTGATGGTTCATTTCTAACGCTATTAAAACAGGAAAAAAATATCTTTGATTGTGGACTGGATTTAGACCCAGACAACATTACGAAATGCCTGCTCGCCGGCATTAATGTTATCGAACAAGACCTGGATAAAGGACTGGCTAATTTTTCAGATAATAGTTTCGATACCGTCTTATTAACTCAAACTTTACAGGCCGTGCAAAAACCTGATGTGCTTGTAGATGAAATGCTGCGAATCGGTAAAAAATGCATCATTACTTTTCCCAACTTCGCTTATTGGCGCTATCGATTTTATTTAATTGCCAAGGGCCGTATGCCAGTATCGCCTTATATTCCATATGAATGGTATAACACGCCTAATATACATTTCTGCACTATCAAAGACTTTGATGCTTTATGCAAAGAAAAAAATATTAAAGTTTTAAACCGTACAGTAGTTGATGAGAATTATAAGAATTCTATCTTGATGAACCTTAACTCAAACTTTTTTGGCATTAATGCCATTTACCAAATTTCCAAATAAAACGATGACTAAATATTTCAAAATAATTTCAGCATGTCTCCTTGTTTCATCATGGTTTTTTTCAGCTTTGGCTAACGCAGAGCAATCGCAGACTTTTGGTGATTACACGGTGCATTATATTGCCGTTAACAGTACATTTATCAGCCCTGAAATTGCAGATCGTTATGGCATTGTCCGATCAGCACGCAATGCATTTCTGAATATTTCCGTGATTAAAAATACCGGCAAGGCTGTTTCCGCCAGAGTAACAGGAGAAAAAGCTAATTTCTTAAGCCAGAATTCAATGATCAATTTTATTGAAGTTAAGGAAGGCGATGCGATTTACTATATAGGTCAGTTTGAATTTTCCAATGCCGAAAACTTACGTTTCAATATTGAGGTTCAACCCGAAAATAGTGGCCCTGTTTATCCTCTGAGTTGGACAGAAAAACTCTATATCAATTAAACCATCCCGACTTTATTACCATGACTAAAGTAGTACTAGCCAGTAACAACCAGGGCAAACTGAAAGAATTGCAGCAAACACTTAATTCTCTAAATCTTGAATTAGTATCCCAAAGTGAATTTAATTTTTCTGAGGCGATAGAAGATGGCTTAAGTTTTGTTGAAAACGCCATAATAAAAGCGCGCCACGCAGCTCAGCATACGGGATTGCCCGCTATTGCCGATGATTCTGGCCTAGAGATAGATGCACTTGATGGAGAACCTGGTATTTACTCTGCGCGTTATGCGGGCACCAACTTATCTCGTCAGGAAAATGATGCCGCGAATAATCAATTAGTGCTAAAAAAACTCGAAGGCATCCCTGCTGCAAAAAGGACTGCTCGATTTCAGTGTGTCATAGCATTCCTGCGTTCAGCGCATGACTCAATGCCATTGATATTTCAGGGCACTTGGGAGGGTAGTATATTGTTCGAAGAAAAAGGTGATTTTGGCTTTGGTTATGATTCCATTTTTTATGTTCCCAGCCATGATTGCGCATCAGCCGAACTCTCTCCAGAAATTAAAAACACAATGAGCCATCGCTTTAAAGCCATTCAGGAACTAATAAAGCACTGGCACTATGACTAACTTAGAGGCAGATAGCCTAAAAAAATTACCGCCTTTAAGTCTATATATTCATATTCCCTGGTGTTTAAAAAAATGTCCTTATTGTGACTTCAATTCTCACGCCTTTAAAAATTCATTTCCTGAGCAGCAATATATTGAAGCCTTGTTGGAGGATTTACGCATTGACCACGCCTACGCCCAGGGCCGGAACTTGCACTCTATTTTTATAGGAGGAGGGACCCCTAGCCTGTTCTCTGCAAGCTCTCTTGCTTATTTACTCCAAGAAATTAATTCAATTATTCCAATAGATAAGGATGCTGAAATCACGCTCGAGGCTAACCCTGGAACTTTTGAGCAAAATAAATTTTCAGAATTTCGTGCGTCAGGGATTAACCGACTTTCTATCGGTATCCAAAGTTTTGAAGCACATTTTTTAAAAAAGCTGGGGCGCGTGCACTCAGATCGTGAAGCTTTAGTTGCTCCTGATATTGCACTGCAGGCAGGCTTTTCAAATTTCAATCTTGATTTGATGTTTGGCTTGCCTGGTCAAACGCCGGAACTGGCAATGCATGATCTAAATCAGGCCCTGGTATTCAAACCATCACATTTGTCCTGGTATCAATTAACAATAGAGCCAAATACCGTATTTTATAGCCAGCCACCCAAGCTCCCTAAAACCGCATTAATTGAAAGCATGCATGAGGACGGTATCGCCTTACTTGAAAATAACGGCTTTCAACGCTATGAAATTTCAGCTTTTAGCCAGGCTGATAAACAGGCACAACACAATCTCAATTACTGGCAATTTGGCGATTATCTGGGTATTGGCGCAGGGGCACACGGCAAAATCAGCTTATTGCATGATAAGCTCATCGTTCGAACAAGAAAAACCAGACAACCCCTGGCTTACCTCGATCCAACTAAAGAATATCTGGCTGATCTAAGCCCTATTCCAGATCAGGATCTGGCCTTGGAGTTTATGATGAATGCATTACGTCTACGTGAAGGAGTAGACAAAGAGCTCTTTGAAAACAGAACCGGAATAAGACTTGAGCAAATTAAAGCGGTTTTAAGCCAGCTTGAAAGTGAAGGCCTGCTAGCGTCAGGTACTATTCGTACCACTGCAAAAGGCTATAACCTGTTAAATAATGTGCTACAGGCTTTCATGATGTGAACGCAACAGGTAATATTGCGCCATCAGCATAATAATTCATAATTAAGGTGGCTAATTAGACCCATGTCAAATGTTGCGCTTAAAAATGATACATGTTCACATGGCTTTATTCAGGCATCCTGCACTAATTGCAATTTGAAAGGTTTATGTCTACCCCTCGCTATGGATGTGAAAGACATAGATCGACTGGATAACATAATTCAGCGTGGCCGCCCCATACAGTCAGGGGATCACCTTTATCGTGCAGGAGATAGTTTTACATCCATTTACGCTGTTCGATCTGGTTCAATAAAAACCTACCTGATTGATGATGATGGCGTAGAGCAAATCACCGGGTTTTATTTACCTGGTGAAGTATTGGGTTTTGACGGTATTGA
>Ga0222714_10000472_pt1 | contig 46116 bp, 32 predicted proteins | sample C33_3DmetaG_FD_165048 | JGI IMG/M metagenome (GOLD analysis project Ga0222714, IMG submission 165048) | Estuarine water microbial communities from San Francisco Bay, California, United States - C33_3D | ecosystem: Environmental > Aquatic > Marine > Unclassified | place: USA: California...
CGTTGCGACGTCGCGCGCGAGTGCGATCGGTTGAACAATACATCTCATGTCCACCGCCGCGGTTCGGCTCGTGATGTGACTAATGTGACTAATAATAACATCGCTACATGATCCGGCAAGCCGTCTACGGTTTCACTTTGATGACTTTTTCTCTCTGCCGCGCAAAGAATTTTCCCACTTGCGCTGAAACTTTTGGTAGAGCAACAACGCCGCGCGGGCGTCATCTACCGACGAGTGTTCGCCTTTTTGAATGACTAATCCGAGATGTTGGGCGACGAGATCGCGCAAGGCGCGGCAACCTCGTCCGCGCGGAGCTCCGGGCACGCAGCGTTCATCCGAGCGCAACGGGCGCGTCAACGGATGATACAAACTCGTATCCCGCGTATCTTTCTTCGGATGATCCAACATCAAAACTTTCATATCATTCTTGAGCGAATGCCCGACGAGTATTCTCCCATTGAATAGTTCACTTAGTTGCGCTTGAACCTTCTGAAAGCTCTTGGCGCCATTCGCGCTCAATAAATCCTTCGGCCGCACCCCCGACACCGCCGTCCTATAATCCACCACACGCTCCGTAGGCAACACAAAAGTATCTAATATCACGTGTCCATCCTCATTCACCACCGACGCACGCGCTAATATCGATCGTTTCCCATCCGTTCCCACGCCGACCATTTCGCAATCGAGCGCCAACACGCGCGTCACCGACCTATTCTTCCCCGTCACCCGCGGCTTCTTCGCCGCCGCCTCGTCGTCATCACCCGCACGCCCATCCGTCGTCGTCACATCCTCCATCGCGCGCTTCTCCGCCGCGCGTTTCTTCGCTATCGGCGTCGTTCCAGCGCCAATCTTTGCCTTGAGCGCCGCCCAATTGGATCCACCCGCGTTCGTCACCGCCGCCGCCGCGGTCGCCGTCGCCGACGCACCTCCACCATCACCATCGCGCGCGGTCTTCTTACGCTTCGCCATCGCGCGCGCGTCGTCGTCGGCGTCGTCGTCGGCGGCGGCGGCAGCGACAGGCGAGTCGCGCTGTGTCGGTGCCCAGCGCCACACCTCATACCGCGACGCCGCGAGCTCGCGCACCGCCACGCACGCGCGCACACCGCGTCGAAACGCTCATGTTTGCATCTCCGCGCGCCGTCGCCGTCGCGTTCGCGCGCCGCGCGGCGTCGTTATCGTCGCCGAAGACGCGATGCGCTGGCGGCGCAGATAGGCCCAGTGGGACGACGCTGCTCATGCGCCGCCGGTGCGCGTCGTCGTCGTCGTCGTCGTCGGTGCCAGGCGTGGTTGGGCGAGCGATGCCACGTGATGTGCTCGCGCGCGCGGCGTCGCCGACGGTGGAAGACGTCGAGAATGAAGACGCTCGGTTGAACTTTAGCGGCGCGTTGTCGGCGACGGATGCGGGCGGCGTGTGCGTGTTGGAAGGCATGCGCAGTGCCGCCCCGGCTGGGGCGATATTAACGTTTGAAAGTGGTACACGCGCGGTGTTGTTAAGTCACCGCGAGCCGAAGACGTTTGGGTTGATGTATGACGTGGATAGTTCTGGGCGGAAAGTTATTCGGGACGCGGCAAACGCGGTGGCGCCGGGCGAACGCTGCGAGGCGAGTAAGGTTGAGTTCATGCTCGGACCGAGCGCGGGATCGACGTTAGGGAAGGTTGTAGATGCACTTGGGGAGATTGTAGGATCGAACGTGGCGATGGTGACTGGAACGGCAGATTCGTCGAGAATTATGCGTGAGCCACCGAGCGTTGAGGATAGAAAGCCCATCACGACGCCGCTCGTGACGGGAATTAAAGCCGTGGATTTACTCGCCCCGGTCGGCCGTGGACAGTGTATGTTGGTGAGCGGTGAACCAGGTACGGGTTTGTCCGAACTCGGGTTGACGTCAATCGCGGCACAAAAGAACACGGGTGTGAGATGCGTGTACGCGGCGTTGGGCGCGCAAGCGTCCCGAGTGAACGAAGTCACAAAGCGTTTAGAAGCTGATGGTGCCATGGCGCACACGACGATTGTGACTTGTAACACCAACGCAAGCGAGGGGGAGCGGTATGCGGCGACGTGCACGGCGTTTGCGATTGCCGAAGGTGCGCGGGCGACTGGGCAAGATGTGCTCTTGGTGCTCGATGATTTCACCGGCTTGGTGAACTTTACGACGGACATGTCGCGCATGGCGCCTCAATTGAACGTCCCCGAAGGCACGCAAGAACAAATGGAAGAATACGAAGGGATGTTAATCTCCGCCTCGCTTGCGGAACGTCGTAGATTCCTTGGTATGACGTTGCAGCGTATCGCTCGATTGAATGACAAGCTCAAGGGCGGATCCATCACGCTCATGGGCGTCATGTATCACCCGAAAGGGGCATACAAAAAGACGTTCAAGAGCGGTGTCGAAGGCGCTGGCGCCGGAGGCGCCGTGCTCCCGAGTAGCGTGGACTCCATTGCGGGTTTCGCAGATATGCCGCCAGCGATTCAAGAAAAGCTGCGCAAGGCTCTCGAGGCTAAAGCCGCCGCCGCCGCCGCAAAAACTGCGAGCGAAGGAGAACTTCCCGAGTCTAAATTCGTGCAATCTCGACCGATGGTTGAAGAATTCATGTCAATTACCGATGGCCAGGTATTCGTAGACTCTTATGACCCTCAAGAAGGCTGGATCATTAGCGCCAAGGATTCAGTGAGTCGCATCGGCGCGCCCGGCGCCGCCGGTCCGTTCCGTTCGCTCAACTTTCTCCAATTGCGTCTCGATTTGATGCAATCGGATGACATGGGTACTTTCGGTTGCGCTGGTGACGAAAAAATCAAGCTGCGCACGAGGTCTGAAGCCATTCGCGGATTCTTGAAGCAAAAACAAGGTGACGTCTCCACGCTCGCCGAGCAAACCATCGGTTTGTTTGCGATTCAAAAGGGTTACACAAAGAACAAGACCGCCGACGAGGTTGAGCAATTGCTCGCCAAAGCAACGCAACGTGCAAACGAAACGCTTGGCGAAGAAATGAAATACATTAACGAAAACCAGTCCAAGGAACTTTCCGCCGACACCATGGCTAAGTTTGCAGCTTTATTTGACGGCATCGCATAAAACAAGTAGAAAGATTAGAAACAGAACGCTCGCACGATTTAATTCAAATATATTTCATCAAATATTAACTTTATCCGCGGCGCAGTCGCACTAACATACATATCATACATATCAATAATGGCCGAGGGCCTCACATGAGCTTTTCCCGGAACAAGGCGATCAAATCCTCCTTCTTTCGGCATCGACTGTGTTCGTAAATAGTCACCGTGGGATCAATTTTTTTCAAGGCCATAGCCGCGTCGCGAATGCTCTTTGGCCCTTTTTTGGTGGTAATTTCTGACTCTTTCCCACTCACGATGAGCTCATACATCAGAACGATTGGTGTCGGGACATCCTTGGAATCGATACCAAGCTTTTTCGCCACCGTCTCCCTAGCCTCCGTCGAACACGTTTCAGTTTTGGTTTCAGGCTTTGGCTTTGGCTTTGCGCGTGGCGTGCGTTGGCCCTTTGTTCGAGGAACTGGCGTCACTGGCGCTTGAATTTCACCTGATTTTGTGATGCGAGATCCCAAGAATGGCGCTGGCATGGCTTCTTCGTCCTCGTCATCCGTGCGAACTCGCTTGGTTTCTCGCTCGATGATTCGCGCCGGCGATAAGTCTTTGGCCCGTTCGAGAATCGAATCAGCCTCCAAATTTACCGTGTCCTGACTCGGATTTGGTATATAAGGCGGGATAGAAGATGAATTCATTAACACCGAAGGTGGAAGAGGCACTTGCGGCGAAAACACTTCAATCGATAACGGGTTCGCAAACGGATTAATCCACGTATCGAACGATGACGGCATACCGACCGACGGCCAGAGAGAATTTGTGACCGAAGCGCTGTGGAAAAATTCAGGAATTAAGCAACCATCTACCGGGGTAATCTCCTTCGTCATGAAAGCGCTGCGCTTGACTTGAAATGTCAGCTTGGTGTTTGCAATGTCAAGCTGCGCGCAGTTCCAAAGAAACGACAAAACTTGATCGTTTGCCACCGCACTCGCGCGCGCCGTAAGCTCAGTAGCTCCCGTGTTCTTGAGAAGTAACGACACGGGCCAGAGATATGGCATTGCGTGCCCTGGAAAGCATACATCCGCGAGAAGCGCGTCATCAGGTGATTTCATGGGCGGAAGGGAACATTGCAATCGCGACGTGAACGCAAGAAGAAATTCCTCCATAGACTGAAACTCACTATTCGGAGGCAACTCACGACGAAAAGCAATGATTGCAACTTCAACACCAATTTCAGGTGCCGCTTGCGCCATCACGGGCGTGTGTTGGATGTTAATCACCTTGCCACCGCGAATGAAATCGCGAAGAGCGCTCTCGCTCACGTCCACCTCGCGCATCACATCGATCACACTTTCCAAACGCTGCAAACGCATCACCACAGCCGTAATGGATGGGAAATAAATCTCAACATCATCATGCTCGTTAACATCGCGATCAAGTCGCGCGTGTGCTCGCGAGCAATTCACACCACGCTCGATCTCGACCCCGCACGCCGTCGTCATCTCGCCCGGCGATGCTGGCCAAAAATTCGCCGCCATGTACCGCTTGCCCGTATCATTTTCACCGAAAATACGCCAGTTTGGCAATTCCGCAAACGACCCCAAAACAATCATAGGCATCATGCTCATCAATACATCCATCTCTGACGCATGATCTAAAGTGTCCGACACATCCTCGATTCGCAACGGCGCCAGTCGCGCGTCTTTTCGCATCGACATCAACACCGTCTTCGTCGCCTCGATCAATCGCTTCTCCGTCAAACACGCAAACGTATTACTACTCATCGCCACGATGCGCAACAATTTCGTCCGTTTCGCGCGCTCTTCCTCCTCCGCAGTCTCGACAACCGCGGCGAAAGAACGCGCCAGAGACATTAATTCATCATTCGCCGCGTCTTCCAAGATGTGCCTGCATTGCTCCATCGCCGCGCCGTCGTTCACATCCGGCGTGCATCGAAACACCAGCGCGCCCACGCGCGAGAGATTAAGCTTTGCGAGCACCGGCGTGCGCACGTCGCGCACCGCCGTTCGTCGCATACCCACGCTCTTTGACGATTCGTATCGATCACGAAATCAATCGCGTCGCACCGTCCGAGAGGATGCGAACACGAACACGCCGACACCCACCGTCGCGACGCGTCGTTCGCCCGCGTCGAGGCGAAATCACGCGCAGAAAAGCTCCCTCGAACTCGCGTCGCGCGCGCGAGCGGAGGACCGCGCGGCGTGCGTCGCGCGTGGACGCGTCTGACGTCGGTCGCGCGCGCGCAAACCAGGCACTGGACCTCGCGTTTTGTATCACGCGAGTGTCTCTGTCCCTGGTTATGACTCGTCGTGTATTCAAAACGGACCAGCATTTTTTTTCCGCGGAACCTCCGCGCGCGTCGCCGACGGGCGCCACACGTCGCCGCCGCCGCCGCGAGCGATGGATCGCTGGCGCCACACCCCGCGAGGCGCTTTGCGCGCCGAGCAGTGGCCGCGCGCGTGCGGTGCGTCGACGTCGAGGCGCGAATTCACTGGGCATTTTCACGCGCTGGTGGAGCTTCGGAGCGACGAGACGCACGCGCTCGAGGTGTGCGCGCAGATCGAGAAGGATCTCCCGCGCGTGGGCGGCGCGTTCGATGGGTTGGATTTAACGCCTGGTGGCGTGGCGTGGAACGCGTTGCGGCGGGTGTTGTTGGCGTTCGCGTCGCACGCGCCGGATGTGGGGTACGTGCAATCGATGCATTCGATTGCGGCGTTTTTGTTACTCGCTGGCGCGGATGAGGAGGATGCGTTTTGGTGCCTCGTGACGCTGGTGCAGGAAGTCGTTCCGGGGTACTTTTCATCGGGCATGCTCGGGGCAAAGTTGGATCAGCGCGTGTTTTCGCAATTACTACGAGAACGGTTGCCGGCGGTTGGATTGCACGTCGCGGCGTTGGCTGCGGATGATATCATCGCGGCGATTATGAGCAGCCAGTGGTTGTTGACGTTGTTTGTGAACGTGCTTCCCACGCGAGTAACGATGGAGCTATGGGATGAGGTGTTCTCGTGTGTACATAGAGCCCCGTTGTTTGCCGCGTGTATCGCTTTATTGGAGCCAAACGCGGAGGACATTTTAGCGACGACAGAGATGGGTGAAGCGATTGAACTGTTACAAAAGCTAGGTGATACTCTACAAACCGCCGATGGCGAAGACGATGATGCTAAGTGCGACGCATTTATGTCGCGCGTGCACGAACTGATTGCCAAGGATTTGTCTCCCGCCCGCGTGGATGGTTTGACGGCTCGCGTGCGCGGCAAGCAGCGGCGTCCGAGCGATATTCGCTTGCCGAAAGCCATCACCGACGTCGCTGCGTCTACAGACGTGGATGATTTGTATATTGGTCTAGTATCGCGCGATTTGCAGCAAAAGATGGCCCAGTTTAACGACGGTGCCGCCGCTGGAGCACACGAGGAGAAGATGTCGCTTCGCGCCGAAATCGCGGCGCTCAAAGCGGCGCCTCTTGAGGATGACCGAGCGAGCCCGCCACGGGCTTCGATGAACGACGGCGATGCTCCTCAACCAAGTGCTAGCGAAATTGAACCGCCGTCAGCGCCGCCACCGTCTCCACCGTCTTCGGGATTGACCGCGGATGACGTCGATTCCATCGCGGCGCAAATCGTCGCGCTGGAAGCGCATGCGCGTACGCTTCCCGAGCACAGTAGTGATGTACTTGCGTTAGTAAAACATACAGTTTTGCGACCATTGCGAGCGATTATAGAATCCCGTTTGAAGCCTTTTCGAGAAGAAATCGTATTTCTCGATCGTGAGTTTTCTATGAAGACGCAAAGGCTTCGTCGCGTCATCGACGAAAATTCCGATGGCGTGTCAGATTTATCACAATTGGTCCTTCGCTCACAGGCGTACACCAAGTCAGTGTGGCCGCTTTGGAGTGAATCATTGTTTGAAGACACTGTCGAGCAGGCAGAGATTACGTTAGAAAGTTTGGAACAAATCCGGGCCGAGCTGAGCTGGATGGTGAGCGTCTTTGTCGGCGAGAAGAAGAAGGAAATCGCGCCAAAGGTTCCGCGTGCCGAGGGCTGGGAGGACATCGCTACAGTCAACTTGATGGATGCCATTACGCCTGAGCCTGACGCAGAGTGTTTGAATGCATCGGCGCAGTCGCACAAGAACGAGACTGAAAATAAGCTGAGTGAAATTCGAGCCGCGGTGACGAAGACACACGAAGACGCCGTACGCGACTTGCCTGTTTTGCGCAAAAATTTATCTACGACGACTGGTAAGTTGAAGGAAGAACTATCATCAGAAGAAGATGCGGTAAACTTATGGGCCAGTGCTGCCGAAAAGCGTAACGCGTCCAAACAGCAATCGATGGAAGCCAAGCTTCGAGACGCGTCGGGTGGGTTACTGCGCGCGTACGACGCCAAATCGCTCATCGTCGACGCATCTGATGACGTTTCCGAAGAGAACGCCGTCGCGAGCGACGTCACGACACCTTTGCGTACGACATCTCCAAGATCGGACCTCGAGCGCTCGCACGCGGCCGAAGAGCTCCGACTTCAGGCGGTGCTGCAAAACATGAAAAATTTGGAAATGATGCTCAATCGTCGTGCCAACGCCCTTGAGCGCGAAAAACAAACCGCCGCGAGCGTGCGCGCAATCTCCGAACGCACGCTATCGCAAACAAATGCGTCATTACTACTCGTTTTCGAAGCTGGCGAATGGCTAGAGAGCCAGTTGACCGCGAGAAGTTCGCTAGGTTTTGTGGATAAGTTTGAGGATATCGTCGTGCTCGCCGAAGAATTGAGTACCCGCGCGCGGATGTCGTGCGCGCGAATTCTTCAAGAATGGGCAGTGTTCGTACGCAAACTCACCAGTCAAGTGGTATTAGAGTACGTCAGTATCATTGATACATCCACACAAGCGATTTCAGACGTCCAAGGGGTGCTGGACGGTCATCTATCCCGCCTCGATTCCGCCTCGAGCGTCGGCGCGGGTTCGCCGACGTTCTCCTCGGCGCGAGCGCTCGATCCATCCGTGGCATCGCCCCCGGGATCGCTCCGCGCCTCTCTCGGCGGTCTCACCACACACATGGAAAAACTCACCGATATCGCCGGCACAAAGCTCGGCACGATCGGTAACCGCTTGCGAAACATGGGTGTGACGACAAACGCGAGCGACGCCGCGTCGCTCGCCTCTCCGCGCGCCTCCGCGCCCCAGGCACCGCTGACAACGTCAGCGAGCAAGGCGAGCAAACTCGCGATGACGTGTCGCGAAGATAACGAGCGTCTCGAAAGTCGACGCGCGCAGCTGCTGCTTAAAAAGACCTGGCTTCGTCAGCACGTCATGGAGCGCGGAGATTTGTAGCCATCCCAAACGCGCGACGAGTCAAAAAACTTGGTCGTCTTCGAGGGAGAGTACACGAATGTATTAATACCAGATTTGTTAAAATATTACCTAAAGAAATTATTATAAGTTTCGTCGTCGTCGTCGTCGTCGTCGTCGTCGTCGTCGTCCGAAAATCAACACGTTAATACCGCGTGACGCTTTTTACGCCCGCTCGGCGTCGCGGCTGGCGCCGCCGCGACAGCCTTGCGCTTTGTCGGCGTCGTCGCCGGCGTCGCGCTTCGACTCAGCGGACTCGACCCAAGATTCCCCGTCCGCCTGAACCTCGTCCCACACGCATTACACAGCATCGGTTTCGACGACGGTCCTCGTCTCCACTGCGGCGAATCCAACGCCCCGCAGTGGTCGCACGGCCCGCCCGGCTTGTGGCTCTGCGCCCCGTGTCCCGCGTTCGCGTTCGCGTTCGCGTTCGCGTTCGAGCTCATCAACTTTGTCGTCGCCGTCGTCGCCATGGCGTCCCCATCGCGTCCAAGTATCCCATCCGCGCTATCATCCATCGATAGCGACACCGACACCGTCTCCTCGTCACCCTCCTCGTCGCGGAGCTCCGAGCGCCGCAGCACCGACGCCAGCGTCGCCCCAGCCCCGCTCTGCAATATCCTCGCCTCCAACATCGCGAGTTCCGCATCCGACACCGCGCGCGACGACGCGCCGTCGTCATGAATTTTAACCAACGTATACCACGCGCGTCGATGCGTCCCACCAACCGTCGCCGCCGGCGTCGCGCCGCGCGACGATGCGCGCGCCGACGACGCCCCGGGCGCGCGCGCATCCTCCCCGCGCGGGTGGTCATCCACGTCGAGCATGACGCACGCGACATCCTCATGATCGCACACGCACGACGGCGCGGGCGCAGACTTTTGCCCGCGTAACGTCATCGCGGAATCGCTCCGCGGAAGCCCCATGGCGGTGACCGACATGCGAACGATTGATGGCTGGATGGATGCGCGCGCGCGCGAATGGATGGATGATGTCGAAAGACCCCGCGCTTCCGAATGCCACGCCGTGCCGCGCCTCGCCCGTCGCTCGATGCGTCGCGCGTGCGTGGTATACACAGAAACGCTTTCTATGCCGTCTGCACCGACCTCTCGCCGCGCGACGACGACGTCGCGTCGCGGTGTGCGCGCGTCGGAACGCGCGCTATCCACCGTCACCGCACACACCCACCACGAAAAAGAAATTAATCATTCATCATCATCATCATCATCATCATCATCGTGGTGCGTCGTCGATCCATCGATCGATTCGCGTGCCGTGCGCGAAGGCGTCCATGGCGTTTTGCGCGCATCGTCCCGCGCGATCGCCCGCCGCCCGTCGTCATCCATCCATCCCCGTCCGCGCGCGTCCTTTCGCGCCCATCGTCGTCGTGGCCTCGCCATGCGTCACCATCATCATCATCGTGTCCGGTCGCGCTTTTCCGCGCGTCGTCGGTCGTATGCGCAAACAGTCTCGCGACGACGACGCACGCCGCGCGCGCGCGCCGACGACGGAAAGATCTTTCGCGTCGCCTCGCGCGGCCCCGGGCCCCGGGACCCGGACCCGCGGCGTGTGGTCGCGCGCCCTGGTCGCGATCGGTCGATCGAGCCCGTGATGGCGCGGGGCAAATCTTTACCGGACGTTCGGCGCAAAAAATATAAAAAGCGTCGTCGGCGGTCGCGCGCGTGGCTCGCGTGCGTGGACGACGATGATGGGCGCGCGTCGCGCGCGATACGGCGATCGCGGGCGCGGGTCTCGCGTGGTGCGCGCGTGGGTGTATTCGCGGTCGAGGATATGGGTATGTTTTGGGTGATCGTATGTGGATCGTGGTGTCAGGGGTGGGTGTGGTAACTATTTATACCGTGGTGATGGTGTGGTATAGGGTAATGTATGGACGCGTGGACGTCGTGTGCTGATCGTGATCGTGATTGGTCGATGTGTGTATCGCACACGGCTCCAGGTCGTTGGCGCGTGCGCGGTCACACGACGACGACGACGTCGTCAGGTGCGTGGACCCTGCGCGCGCGCGCGGTGTTTGCGTCGTTCGCGCGCGTCGTCGACGACGTCGTCGAAGGGGGGGGGGCGTTCGCTCGAGATGTCGCGTCACGCGCACCGCGGTGACGGCGACGGCGACGACGCGGGCGGTGGAGGCGCCGTCCGAACCATCACCGCCGGCGTCGTCGTTCGCGCGCCGCTGCAGGAGCACTTGGGGGGTGATTTAGTGTTCGCTCGCTCGAGCTCGCGGGAGAGCGAGCCGTATTGGCCCGGTGTCGTGCTCGAGGCGCGAGATGCGCCGCCCGCGGTGCGTAAGGAGATTATCGCCGATGCGGTGTGCGTGATGTTTTTTGGGCCGAGCGCGTCGCGCGGGCGCGAGCGGGACTTTTGTTGGGCCACCGAGACGCGCGTCGTGCCGTATGAGGAGAATAAGCGCGTGATGGAGTCGCAGCATGTGGCGAAGCGTATGCGGCCGACGGCGTTTCGTGCGGCGTGTGAGGAGGCGGAGGAGTTGTATAACGAGAATGGAGGCGCGCGGTTGGGCGCGGGGGCGTTTGGTTTCGGGGATGAGGACGACGCGACGGAGTTGCCTCGTTCGTCGTCGACGCCGTCGGTGAGTGCGTTTGGGTTGCCGTGTAGCGTGCCGCAGGTGCGCGTGGTACCCAAGTGTTCGTCGTGTGGCGTGAGCACGGATGAAGTCCTCGCGCCTGGCGCCCAAGGGCGGTGCGCGCTGTGTCAAAAGCTGCACAAGGAGGGACAGTTTTGTCCGGTGTGCGACCGCGTGTGGCATTGGAGCACGGGCGATCCCATGGTTGGATGCGATCGATGCGACATGTGGATTCATCGAGAGTGCGATAGCATAGCCGCGGAGGTGTTGGATAAAGAGGAAGAAAATGGCGAGGAGTGCGCGTACTCGTGTCCGTCGTGTCGGTCCAAGTCGGATGCGCAACGCGCGATTGAGCGCCGGGAGGCGCTTGAAGCTGAGCACGCGGCAAAGGTGAAAGAGGAGCTGAAAGAAAGGCGACGATTAGAAAAATTACTCAGTAAAAAGCGCGTGGGAAGGCCTTCAAAGGCGATGAAGGAGGCTGAGTTGACGCTGAAGCGGTCGCCAATCATCAAGTCGCCGCACGCGGCGTCGAAGAAGCAAAATACAATTCCCAAGCGACCGAAGAGCTCTTGGCAGCTGTTCGCGGCAGATTTTTTTCAGAATTATAAAGAAAAACACGGCGAAGACAATATTGACTTTGCTGAAGTCTATAGATTGCAAGGGGCAGCCTGGCGAGAGATTGAAGCGTCGGAGCGCTCGCGATACGAAGAACTCGCCACCGCCGAAGCCGAACGTTTCCGGGAAATGATTCTTGATATGAATGCGCGTGGCGAGCTCGACGATCAAAGTCTGAAGAGATACGACAAAATTCTAAACCCTGAGGCGTATGAAGAAGCAATCAAGATCAAACGCGAACACAATGCTCGCGATAGTAAGGCGTCTCGGCACACCAAGGCGGGCCTGATGTCGCGACTTCCCGATGGAAGCGCGATACCAGAAAGGTTGGAGGTTATTTGCAACGGTGTTTTAGCAACGTATCTCACGCAACTGAATCAAGTGTTGTGCATGTGCTCCGATTGCGCTGGGCAAGACCGCCATATGTCGCCGACGGAATTCGAAAAGCATTGCGGTATGGCGCAGGCGAAAAAATGGAAGACGTCGTTGCGCATGATTGAGCCGGCGAAAATGCCCATCGGTCGATTTTTGGATGGCGCTCAAATCAAAGTCTCGAGTAGCGATCAACAGAAAAATGGTCCGAAAGAGCTCGATTACGAGATCGTTCAAGTGAGCTGGAGCGTGGATAGATGCGCGGTGTGCGACGACGAGCGTGATTTTGATTTCGATCAACTCATCACGTGCGAAGCGTGCGCGGTTACGGTACATCAGTCGTGTTACGGGGTACCAGACATCCCCGACGACACCGTGGGATGGTTATGTCGTTCTTGCGAGCATACCGGAGGCGCTGTGAGCGAAACGCCGTTATGTTGCTTGTGCCCAGTCGCAGGCGGCGCGCTGAAACCGACGACAATTCCTTCTCTTTGGGCGCACAGCGCGTGTTGTCAATGGATCCCAGAAACCACGGTTCTGGATATCGAACGCATGGAGCCTATCGACAATATTGCGAACATCCAGAAAGAGCGTTGGTCGCTGCTTTGCACGGTGTGCAAGCAACGCATGGGTGCAAAGATCCAATGTTGCCATCCAGGATGTTATCTCGCGTACCATCCCTTGTGCGCTCGCGCGACGGGACTTTATATGGATGCCAACGACGACGGTGATGACGATGAATCACCGCTACAGCTGCTTTCGTATTGCCATAGACATTGTCGCGTCGACACAGAGCGTGCGCTGATTTATTCCGGCGCCGAGGGGTTGAAGATTGGTGAAGAAGGGCGACTGGTGCAGTGCGGCGCGAATAAGCAGCGCAAGCAAAAGGCGGCCAAGGTGGCTTCTTTTGTTGTCGACGTTCCAGTGCAAGAGAATCCCGCGAACGCAGCCGTAAACGAAGAGGAATCTGAATTGAGTTCAGATTCGGAGTACGACCCGATGATGTGCGCGAAATTCCGCCCATACGTTCGACAAGGGCACCCGCGGACAGAGGCTGATGTCAAGGATGAAAACGACGACGCCGAGCCTGGTTCAGCTGCGAAGCCCGTGCGTATTCGTAAACGCGTGTTGCATGCGAATGTTGAAAATGACGACGATATAGATAATGGCGTCGGTGACGACGACGACGGTGATGACGACGACGATGGTGACGACGACGAGGTCGACGACGACGTCGAGGAGCCTTTGGCGGAGGTGCCCGACGAGGCTGCAGAGGAAGAGGACGGCACGGAAGAAGAAGGAGAAGATGTCGACGAGACTGAGTCTGACGCCATGTCCACCGATGAAGACACCGCCGATGGCGCTCTTCCATCGAGCGTGAAACGCATCAATGAAGATGCCTTTGAGCTGCCAACGTCTAAAAAGGCGAAAGTCGGTGAGCCGAGCGAGTCGACTTTTCCTGGCAAACCAATTACCGTCACCACGGATAACGCAAAAAAACCCGTGAATGATTACATCCCGTTGCCAGGAGGACTTCCTGTTCCAGAAGACAATATTCCGCGTCCAGAAGTACCAGAAATACGCGTACGCTGTAAGACTTTCAAGGGCATTTTCAGACCGGCTGACACGTACATTCGATGTCTGTGTGGCAAATGTAAACGTGAAGTCAAGGAGGCGAATAGCGATGCCCCTGCGCTATGGCAAGGCCATCGTTGGGAAGCGCACTGCGGTATGAAGCACGCAAAGAAGTGGAAGATTTCCATCAAGGTTGTTCCTCCGGGTGACGAAGAGAAGGATGAATTGGACCTCAAGAACTTTGGCGAATGGCTCGACGAAAATAACATAGTTGTCGTCGCGGGTGTGTCAAAGCGCAGACCGCGCCTGTTGCTTCCTGGAATGCCCGTGAGAAAGAAATATAAAAAGAATTCTCGCGGGGCGAACGCGCTCATCGGTTTAGGTCTTGGGACATTTGAAAGTGATCGTACTGAAGACAAGATGGATGAAGAATCCAAGGCGGTCGCGCTCGTCGGACGAAGTGTGCGAGTCAACATCGGTAGTGTGATTATACCGAAGTGGATGAGCGGATCGATTATCGATTACAACATTTCGCGAACTGGCTGCCGGCACAAAGTGCTATTCGAAGATGGCAATGATCAGATGTTCACATTTACGCGCGACGCGGCGAATTTACAATTCACCGACGGCGACGCTCCCGACCTTTCTTTTTTGCCAGAGCCAGAAAAGATGAGCGCTCAAGAAATATTTCAGCACAAAGTTAAGAAAGCTATATCACAGGCGAAATTTCCTTCGGCCAAGCGTCCTTCGAGTGCTGTAGACCGGGCAAAGATAACAGAACTTGGACGACCCAAAAAGCCACGCGAAAAGGAAGCGTGGGTGCAGTGCGAGAATCCATCTTGCGGTAAGTGGCGTCGAGTACCACACAGCTTCGCCGAACAATTTTCGGCTGACGACGCCGACATGTGGACGTGTGAGAAGAATCCCCAAAAAGGCTTCGCCGTGTGTTCTGTTCCACAAGAATTTGAGGATGATGAAATTGATAGGCGAATTGCTCTCGGCGACGACGCACCATTCATGGATGGCTCGGACGACGACGATGATGGCGATGAAAATGCCATTAGAGTATACGTCCCAGATGATTTACCCGCGTGCGTAAGTGTCATCTGTCAGGCTGTTCTGGGGGTATTCCACTTGCAGACGAGGAAAGTAGAGTGTTTGTGCTCAGATTGTACGTCAAGCGAAGAAGGTTCTGTGTTTCATCAGATTACCGATTACGGTGCACATTGCGGAGTATCGACGAAAAAATGGCGCGAAAACGTTCGTGTTATTTTGAAAGATGGAAACATCATGCAACTCGGGAAATGGCTTGCGATTTGGGGATGCGAGATTCGCCGAGAAAAGTATGTGGACACTTCTGATAAATCTCTCATCCACAGTCATAAGCTCAGTCGTAAGCAACTCGAAGAAATTCAAAGAAACGTTTACAAGCGACTTGGGCTGAGTAAGATTGATAAGAACGCCACCGTCTCTGGTCCACCGCCTAAAACTGGTAAACGTCAATACGTTGAGCTCACGCCGTACGTTGTCAGAGGGACGCGCGGCTGCTTTAAGCGCGAGCTCATTCCCTCAAAAAAGTACACGCCTGAAGAGTTTGCAGCGATTCAGGCAGAACGTAAAAGTCGCGGTGGCGATGCTCCCGTGGTTGAACAACAAGGAATGCCAATGCGAGAGAAACTTGAGCAAATGACTGCGACGTACTCTGAGCGCTTGACGTTTGCCAAGTCAAACATCCACGGCTGGGGATTGGTCGCCAAGGCGCCTATGAAGGCAGGATCAATCGTCACGCAGTTCAAGGGCGAAACATGTCGAAGTACGGTCGCCGATCTCCGTGAAGCACGATACGAAGAAGCTGGTGTGGACTGTTACTTGCTCAAGCAGGACGACGACACTGTCGTCGATTGTACGTTTCAAGGCAATTTTGCTCGTTTCACCAATCACAGTTGCAACCCGAACATGTATTCAAAGATTGTCAAAGTCGACCAGGACAATCACATCATATTTTTTGCCAGAAATGACATCAAGGCTGGCGAGGAATTGACGTATAATTATAGATTTGAAAGCGAAGACGGCAAGGTACCGTGCTATTGCGGCGCGCACAACTGCCGCGGTTACTTGTGCTAACGTGACCGCCGACGAATTCGGTTTTTTAGACGAACGTAGCATAAAAATAGAATTAAATTAAAATTTCACAATGGTTTAGCGCAAACGCGATGGTGTACATATCAATCAAAGAACGAAAATGAAACGACCCGTCACGCCCCCATGCTTCGCTTCACATAGTCGCTCATCAACTGATCGTTATCCTTCGTCAGCTCCTCCACCGCCACCCTCTGTACTGATTCAAAATCGAATTCACCATCCGCGTACGCCTTCCGCACTTCCAACAACCGAAGCGCAAGCAACCGCATTTCGGTATCCTCGTGCGAAAACATCTTTCTCAACCACTCGTTCCCATCCCGCAACGGATTCTCGTGCAAAAAATTCGCCAACGCCTTGGACAACTCCGTGCCCGCGCCCTCGTTATCATACCCTTCCTCCTGCGCCAAAACCACGCGCACGGCCACCATGGTGAACAAATTCTTCAACGCCTGCGACGCCTTCACCTCTGGGCTCATGCCTTGAAAACAATCGCTCGGGACGTGCATTTTAGCCTCGGTCACGCACCGCCCGACGCGCCTCGCGGCGCGTGCGCGCGTGCGATGCGCGCCAGCGAACGCCGTAGCGTAATGCACGCGAGCGTGCGCCATCGTCGTCGTCGCGCGTCGCGCACTGCGGCAAAAACTCGCGACTTTTTGGGACACCACACAAAAGCGCAGCCGCCGCCAGCCGCTGGCGCGCGTCGCCAGACGTCGACGCCGGTGGCGCCCATCGTCATGTCGCGCGCATCGACGTCGCACGAGGCGACGTTTACGCTGGAGAACGAAGACCACACGCTCGGGAACGCGCTGCGGTACGTGCTCAACGCCAACCCGGCGGTGACGCTGTGCGGGTACTCGGTGCCGCATCCAATGGAGCGCAAAGTGAACGTGCGCGTGCAGACGAACCCAGCGAGCGGAGTGACGGCGCAAGGGGTGATGCGGGACGCGTTATTGGATGTGATTTCTGTGTGCGATCACGTGCATGAGACGTTTGAGAAGGCGGAGGCGGCGTTTGAGAAGGGGAAGAAGTAGTAGGGTAGCGAACGCGAGGACGCGCGCGTTCGAGCCGTCGTAGTTGAATAGTAAGGCTGGGATGTGAAGATTCCGGAGAGTGTTTTAAAATAAAGTACAACAATGAATTTTACATGTTTTGGATTTCTAATAAGCGCGCTTCAATGGATGCGAGCATGGGTTTGTATCCCAACGCGCCGGCGGCGAGCAAGTCGCCGCGTTCTCGCCGCTGGCGGTCGACGTGGCGAGACATGGACTTTACCGGTGTCACTGGAGCCGATGCCGTGACGTGCGGTTTCGTGTTTTCGCTCGCCACCCATTGCCCTTGTTCTTCGATGATTTCGATCAAGCGCGCATTCTGCGCCTGCGCGCTGGCGAGCTTTTCTTCAAAAGTTGAAATTTCAGCGCGCGTCGCGTCGTGCGCCGCCACGCGCTGAATGATTTCTTCGTCTAGACGCTCGAGCTCGAGCGTTTGCGCGTTCATTTCTTCAACTAATCTATCCCGTACTTCGACGAGCTTAGTGACGCGTTCGTCAGCGTTCGCTTCGTGCACGGTCTTGTCGTTATTCATATCCTTGGCTTTGGAATGTAACAGTTGCAATTCTTCAAGCGCTTCGCTCAACGAAGCCGCCGTCTTGCGGTTCGAGCGCTCGATGAATTTGCGAACGCGCGCGGGAAGTTCATCGTCGTTACCGCTCGTTGTGTCTTGAATTTCAGCTTTGATGGCGTTGATAACGCGCTCCGCCTGTTCGGCGCGTCTGGCGACTTCTTCCAACTTGTGCTCCGCCGCGCGCGTCGCCTTTTGGACTTTGGACATTTTTTCTCTATAATCGTCAGCTTCTCCTTCTGCTACGGCGGCAACGCGTGAAGCTGACTCGGCGCGTTCGTTCATAGCGTCTTGTGTTTGCATTAATTCCTCCAACTCAGCCTGAATCTCTTGTCGTCGACGGCGCTCGTCTTGCAATTCAGCGAGCATGATGTACTTTTCCTCTTCTTGCGCCGCGATTTCCGCCTCAGTAAAGAACTGTCCGCGACGACTCTCGCTGTTGTCGTCTTCTCTACTTGATGCGATGGCGTTTTCGTCGCGATGCATGCCGCGTTCTTCACGGAGCTCGTGAATGGCTCGTCGAAGCGTCGATAACTCCTCTGCGCTCGCGAATTGTTCCTCGCGACTCTCCTCTAACATGCGTTCAACAGTGCGCAAATGCGCGCTCGCTGACTCTTTCGCACGCATAGCCGCATCCCGCTCTTCTCGAAGCGCAACGACCTCGATCTTTTCTTTGCGCAAACGTTCGCATTCAAGCTCGAGCGCAGCGCGCGTTTCGAGCGCGTCTCGCGTCGCGTTCCTCGCCTCTTCCAATAAATTTTCAGCGTTCATTCTCGCCTCTTCCGCAATTTTTGCACGACTTTCCAGAGCCTGCCGTATTTCATGCACCTCAACCGAAGCACTTTGCGTCGCCGACGCTTGAGCGAGCTCTCTTTCGCTCTCAGCGCGCGCCAACGCCGTTTTGAGCTCCTCTCGGCTCCTCCGCACCACCGCGAGCTCAGACTTCACAGTCGCCAATTCGTCCTTCACCGCCTTACCCTCGCGTTCTGCGCGTTCTAATCCCGCACGCAAGTCATTTTCGACCGCACTCGGTGCCTCAGGCGCGACTTCAACGGCATACGCGCGACTTGCGCGCTCTGGCGTGGGAGGCGCGCCAAAGCCAAACGTAGACGCCTCATCATCGACATCCGCGAACGGAATCGCCCCCGACGCGCGCACGGACTCGCTCATCACCTCATCACGCGCCTCTGCGTCACCCTCAGCGACATCATACCCCGCACCGGTGGCTTTGCGCGCGCGAAACGCGTCGAGCTACACCGCGAACACACACATAATCAGTCACCAGTCGACGCATCATCACGCACCGAGGCGCATCAACGTCGTCGACGACGCCCATGCGCGCGCGCGCGGATCGACGCACCTTTGCTTTACCCGCGGCGCGCAAATCGGCCTTGGTTCGCGCGGACATGGCGCCGCCGGCGCGCCGAGCTGTGTGGTGACGGTCGGAGTTCCGGTAGCCGCCATTGATCGACGCGTCATGTCCGCCGCCGACGTCGAACGCGCGCCCAGCGCGGCGGTGGCGACGACGACGTACGAATTACAACCCGGGCGCCTCATTCGCATCGCGTGCGTGAGCGTGGTGCTGTGCATCGTGGTGACGTTTGCGTTCGCGACGACGGAGAGCGTCATTTACAGCGATGTATTTCCGGTGATCTCGGAGACGTTTGTCACCCAACCAGGGTCGTACATCGCGGAATTTTGCTTGGGATTCTCGGCGTGGGTGTTATTTGCGATGATTTGGGTGGTTCGGGCGTACTTGGAGACATACGCGTCGTATAAGGGTGACGCGTGGGCGCGACACGCGAGACAGAGCGCGTACGTCGGTTACGTCGGCGCGGTGTGTATCGCATTGACAGCGGCGATTAATTACTGGGAGAGTTTTGCTGCGCATGTGATTGTAGCATTTACGTTTATGTTTGCGCTATCGATTTGGATTGCGTGCGTGTTGGCGCAGCTTCGAGCGCATCCGGGCGCGGTGTCGACGTTGAGCTATCGCACGAAATGCTGCGCCCTCGTCGGCGCTGCCATCGGCGTTCTCACCTTCACCGGTCTCAGCTCAACGGTTAAACGCGAAGATGCGTATTCATTTATTGGCGCTGGAGAATGGCTCGCGGTGTTTTCTATCATCTTCTTTTCGTACACCATAGCTTGGGATTTCGAAGCCAAGAACGTCGCCGTCGTCTTACGCGTTCCCGAGTCTTAATACTTCACACCTCTAGCTACGAAATCCATGGGAACACTCACATAGTTTGCTATAGTTTGTAACATACGTCGTCACAGTCGTGCCCGCATCGCGCGCGCGCATCGTCCGCCACGAACGCGCGTACGCGCATCCAAATGTCCCGACGTCCCGCGTCGCGCGCTTTTTCAGCTCAGAAACCCCACCAGCCTGGCTCACCCTCACACCGCCGCGCGCGTCACCGCACGGTCGTTCACCATGCCCGCCGTCGCACCGACGCGTCACGCACACGTCGTCCTTCGATCTCCCGCGCCGCGCGCACGCGCGCTCGCGCGAGACGCGACGCGCGCGGCGTCGCACCGTCGCGCGCCGCGCACCGCCGCCTTGGATGTGCACAGCGCGGAATCTTTAGGGATTGACGGCGGCGCGTACGCGCGCGAGCTCGAAGTCGCGCTTGATGCGGTGCGCATGGCGAGTACGCTGTGCCAGGAGGTGCAAGCGCAGCTCATGCGCATGGATGAGCAGGCTGAGACGAAGGAGGATCGATCGTTGGTGACTTTGGCTGACTACGCGGCGCAGGCTATTATTTCATGGTGCGTCGCGCCGTCGCGAATGAGCGTCGAGAGTGATGCGCGCGTGATTGTATCGGTGTTATTGCTTTTGATTATGCGTGACTGACGCGTGTGTGTGCGTGTTTTTACGATGAACGTAGGCGCATCGCGCAAGAGTTTCCGGATATGCGACTCGTCGGCGAAGAGGATTCGGAAGCGCTCACTGAAGGCGGTGAAGGTGGGGCACAGACGCTCGGGAAAGTGACGGCGTTGGTGAATAAAACATTGAAGACGCATATGGGTGCCGCTGCGCCGGAGTTGAGCACGATGGATGTCGTGAATGCGATTAACAAGGGCCAAAGCAGCGGCGGGCCGAGCGGAAAACACTGGATTTTGGACCCAGTGGATGGTACGCTTGGATTCGTGCGTGGTGACCAGTACGCCATCGCGTTGGCGCTTATGGACGAGGGGGATTTAAAGGTTGGAGTGATGGGATGCCCGAATATGCCAAAGTCGGGGGATGTGTTGGAGTTTGAGACGAGCTACACGTATGGGTTTTCACCGCGCTTGGTTTCCAAAATGCTCGCTGGTGATTCTCTAGGCTGGTACAAGGGTTGTATCTTCACCGCTGTGCGCGGTCATGGGGCGTACATGTTCCCAACTGACCCGTCGTTGAAGATTGATCCATTGCAAGTAAGCGTGAGCGACGCGTTTGACCCGAGAAAGGCAAAGTTCACCGAGCCGGTGATGAAGGCCAACTCTTCCCAAGGTTTCACCGCCGCCGTGGCGACTAACTTGGGCATTGAAAGCAAACCGTTGCGCATTTATTCTCAAGTAAAATACGGCTCCGTCGCTCGCGCGGATGCGGATGTGTTTATGAAGTTCCCCAAGGCGGGTTACCAAGAGAAAATTTGGGATCACGCCGCGGGTGTTATTCTCGTTGAAGAGGCTGGTGGGCGCGTAAGTGACGCCGGTGGTGCGCCTCTCAACTTCGCTGGTGGAAGGTTTATCGAAAACTTGGATCGTGGTATCATCGCTGCGTCCTCGGCGCTACACGAGCGACTTCTCGACGCCGTCGCCAAGTCGTGGTCGTCGTCGCAGCTTTGAGAATTTTCGTTTTCCACACCCTACATGTTACCGCCATCATCACACCCCTATAGCCCAATTCTAAGTTGTTATGCATTCTTTTCAAGTCGCGTTTAATCTCCGAGTCGCGATGCGTCATGCTCTTCGAATCGTTCGCGCAGCCGAAAGCGCATTGCCGTCATATTGGTTTGATTGAATACACTGTTGTTGTATTAAAATGTTCTCGGAATCAGCATCCTTCCCGCTCGCCGCTATCTATAATGAATCACCTTACTTAGAGCGTAAGGCTGCTCGGGTTTTCGATGGTTTCCTTCAAGGTGACGAGGAACGCCGCGACGACGTCCCCGTTCACGTGGCGGTGATCCGCCGTGCAGTTCACCGTCATAATCGTCTTGACACCAATCATACCGTTCACCGGGACGACAGTCTTCTCGGAACCACCAACGGCCAAAATCGCGGTTTGACCCGGGGGGAGAATGGCGTCGAACGCGGAAACACCGAACATACCCATGTTGGAGATGGTGAACGTACCGCCAGCGTAATCCGCCGGCGCCAAACCGGAACCGCGCGCCTTCTTGACGAGAGCGCTCCAGTCACGGCCAAGTTGGTACACATCCGTACCCGCGGTGTCCTTCAAAACCGGGGTGATCAAACCGGACGGAAGCGCAACCGCAACGGCGATGTTAACCTTGTCGTTGTAGATGATACCTTGGCCATCGACGTACGTGGAGAACATGAGCGGGTGCTGCGCGAGCGCGACGCCGACCGCCTTGGTGAGCAACGCCGTCATGGTCACTCCCTTGGGCTTGAGGGTGGCGTAAAGCTTGTCGAACTCGTCGGTGCAAATCTTCATGGCAACGCGAGACACCGGCACGGAGAGCGACGGGAGCATGTTCTTCGCCACGGCGGCTTGCATCGGCGCGAGCGGAGTAATCGTGCCAACCGGCGCCGGAGGGGCAACCGGGGCAGCCTTGGCCGCCGCCGGGGCAGCCTTGGCCGGAGCAGCCGCAGGCGCGGCACCAGCCTTCGGCGTCGGCGGAACACCAGCCGCGGTTTCGATGTCAATCGCGGTGATGCGGCCGTTCAAGCCAGTCCCGCGCACGGTGTTAATGTCAACCTTGTGCTTCTTCGCCAGCTTCTTGGCGTACGGCGTGGCGACGATGCGGCCAGCCGCCGCGGCGGGCGCGGGCGCAGCCGCAGCAGGCGCGGGCGCGGCAGCCGCAGGCGCGGGCGCAGCAGCGGCCGGAGCCGGAGCCGCAGCAGCCGGAGCCGGAGCCGCGGGCGCGGGCGCCGCGGCGGCGCCGCCCCCGCCGCCAGCCTTCGCCTTCGCCGCCGCAATCTCATCCTCACTGTCCACGACATACGCAATCGGCGCACCAACCGTCGCAACTTCACCATCCTCAACCATGATATGCGCGATAATACCGTCCACAAACGATTCCACATCCATGTCCGCTTTATCCGACTCCACGACAACCACCGCGTCGCCCTTCCCGATCGTATCCCCTTCCGACATCAACCACGACACAATCTTCCCTTCCGTCATCGTCGACGACAGCGCCGGCATCATAATCTCCTTAATCTCCGCCTTCACGCTCACGCGCGTGCGCGCCTTCACGGCACCGGACGCACTCGCGCCAGGGCGCGAGGTCGATCGGAGGGTTTGGCGCGCCCCCGACGCCCCTCGCAGGCTCACGCGCGACGTGAGCGCGCTGTACGACGTAGACATGGCGAGCGAAATGTGACGATAACGGTCCTTGACGTACTGGTGACCGACTTGGTGTCGTGCGCGCGCGTGCACGGCGTCCACGAGTGCGGCATTCGCGCGCGTCGTAGGTTTCTTTTGGATAACTTTCCTCGAACTTTCAAACGTTTCGACGAGTTGACCAATGATGACCAGGAGGGGGACCCACTCGATTGGGCCCTTGGCCAATCGTGACCAGAGGGGATACGACCGACTCGTGAACCATTCAAACACGGACCACCGCCGTCGCGACCACACACGCGGGTGTTTTTAGGATTTGGCGACCGCGAAGGAAAACGCGACCGCGCGCGCGCGCGATCGGTCTTACCGCGCCTCAGTGACGGATCCAAACCAAGTTGGATTGTTCGACTCGGGCAATTTACACACAGGTACGCGCGCTCGCGTGCGTTGATGCGCTCGCGGTCGCGCGGTCGCGATGCGACGACGTCGAGCGCGATGGCGTGGTGTGCGCGGGAAAGCCCTAACGCGCGGGGCAGCGGCGATCGAGAGGCGGCGGCGTCGGCGACGTTGCGAGATGCGTGCGAACGCGCGATGGCGCGATACTGACGTTGCATGTGCTGTGTTTTCGTTTCGTGACGCAGATTTTTATAGAGAACGATGTCTGCTGCTGCTGCCGCGCCGTACAAGGCGCCTGCCGCCAAGGCTGAAGAGGAGGTGCAACGCATGCACCGCATTCGCATCACGTTGACGTCTCGTAACGTGGCGAACCTCGAAAAGGTGTGCGCGGATCTCATCCGTGGTGCCAAGGACAAGCGCTTGAAGGTGAAGGGGCCGGTGCGCATGCCGACGAAGAAGTTGAAGCTCACTGTGCGCAAGGCGCCGAACGGGGAGGGTACGAACACGTACGACCGCTTTGAAATGCGCATCCACAAGCGTTTGATTGATCTTCACTCGCCGGCGGATGTCGTGAAGCAAATCACGTCCATCTCCATCGAACCGGGTGTTGAGGTTGAAGTGACCATCTGCGACACCAAGTAGATGAAATGTTTCGGCGTTTCAGCGGCTCGGCTCGAAAGACGTCGTCGCTCGATCTAAAGTCTATGTCAGATTAGGCAACCGCTCTGGGGTTGATGCGTGTAATCAAATCTTCCTATCTCGTGGTTTTTTATTAAAACGCCCCACGTGTCGCCGCGCGCATTTTCGTCTCGCTGTAAAGGTTTTTTGTCTTGATTCGCCAATAATAATCTTTTCGCCTCGTCATCTTGCGCCTCCTCGTCCCGCCGACCGCAGTGCGAACCTCGCACCGACGTCGCCGCATGTCGTCGTTCGCCGGGCGCACATCACACTCGACGTCAACTTCGACGTCAGTGTCGACGACGCCGTGGACCGCGCGCTCGACGGCGTCGCGCTCGAGCGCGGCGAGGACGCGCGTCCCGCTTCCTCCGCGCGCCGCCGCGAGCTCCTCCTCGCTCGCCGCCGACGATTTGTGCGCGCTCGAGCGCGAGTGGCGCGCCGTAGGCTACGACCTCAACGCCCGATGGGCGTTGATGAAGCGTCTGTGGACGCTCGAGGCATCGCGTGCGGGATTGTCCTTGGACGAGTGGAACCTCGGGTGGCACTCGGCGAAGAGCTACGTCGGCATCACGTACATGTACGACGACCGCGGAGACATCTTCGTATCAAAGTATCTCTGCCTCGACCCGGAATTCGACAATGCCGTTGGATGTTTACGCCATGAACTCGCGCACGCGGTGGCTGGACCGACGAGCGCGGATCATGGGACTGGATTTCGCGCGGCGTGCGAGACGCTGGATGTGCCCGCCGCGTGGCGTTCGGCGACGACGGGGGCATTCTATTCCCGACCAGCGGTGCAGATGATGTGGGCCAAGCACGACGTGCAAGAAACGTTGCGAGGTGGGAAGTTTGCCACGCTTCCGGAGTTGTTGTACGAGAAAACGATATGGAGCGCGCCCGTGAACGGAGAGCGGACCGTGTATACGGATGATGAAACAAACACAACCATCGACGCGTTTCAAATGTACGCGTTGGTCTGCGCCGCGGAGGAAGAAGAGACACAGCGACAAAACGCGTCGCCTTGATTGTGTTGAATGCGCGAAAGTGCGCTTATGTGTGTAGCATTGTAATTTATATTCTCATGTGCCAGCAAAGCGTCTCGTCGTCGTGTCCATTAATGTCGCGTGTTGAAATTCCCTTCTTAATGTTTCTTGCATCCTCACTTCTTGCGCTCACTGCTCGGTAAACACGGAACGCTTTTAAACAAAATTTCTATCGCGCTCGACATCTCGCCAAGCTCTCGGCCGACGCGGGCATTGTTCAAGTACACCCGTTCAAGATTCGCTCGCTCTGACTGAAACTTGCGCTCCACCAGTCGAACAACCTTTTCGTTGACATTGTGTTCTATTTTGGTGCACTGCGTCTCACTCAAGCTCGAAACTGTAGCACGCATCTTCTCTATTGCTTTGTTAACCTTCTTGTCCGCCAGATTCGCAATGTTGACGATGACACTAGCGATTTTATCGCTCATTTCCTGACGAAACGCCTGATGTAATTTCTTCACGCGTTCATTCGCTGCGGCGTTCTCCATCAAAACTTTCTCCATCAAAATCTCCTCCTGATTCTTCAAGCGCGCGCTGAGCGTCGCTTCCATCGCATTACATCGTTTTTCGACGTACTCTTCAAACGCTCGCATGCGATCTTGAAGCTGTCGAATCGCAAAGTTTGACACCTCTTCGCGCTCTCGCGCTCGTTGCACGTCGTCATTCAAAACCCCAAAGTTTTTCTCCCAAACTGCCATGTTTGCATTCAACGACTCCACCAGTCCTCGCTTTTTGGCTTCGCCTAATCGCATCGAGACGATGATTTCATTTATCTTCTTGCATACCGTGAATAATCTCGCATCTGAAGCGTTCGCGCGATAGCCGTACGCGTCCGCCTCGCGTTTCGCGTCATCCAATGCCGCCATCAAGCGCGCCATCTCGCCTGCGCCTTCATCCAAGCTTTGACGCACGCTATCAATATCTTGCCTGTACCTATCTTGCTTGTACGCATGCACAGCGAGGCATGCGATGATGTATCGCACGTCGTATCGCGCGTCGCGTCGGTCAACGCGCTCGCGCTTCACCCGAACCATCCCATCTTCATCGTCGCCGTCGCCATCGTTCGTCGTCGCCGTGCACAAAATCGCATCCATATTCACGCCGCGTCCATCGCCGTCGTCGTCGTCGTCGCCATTGTCGTCGTCGTCGTCGATGTGGAACCAGCGCACGAATGTCTTCGCCCATCGTTCGTTACGCATCTGCGTCGACACCGTACGACGCCGCTCGCGCGCCTCGCCCGCGACGCCCGCCTCGCCCGCGACGCCCGCCTCGCGCCTCGCGCGTTTCGCACCGCGCCCGTCGTCGTCGTCGTCGCCGTCGTCGCCGACGGCATCGTCAGCGGCGGCGGCCGTCGCCGTCTCCGCCGCGTTTCGCGCGTCTCGACGATCATCATCATCGACTCGTTCGATGGACTCCACCGCCGGTTCGTCGCCTCGCATTCGTCGTCGACGCGCGCGCCGCATGTGTCGCGGATCGTGTGCGAGCCGCCCATTTGCCGAACGCGTCGCGCGCGACACTTTGCGCGCCATGGTGTGCGGGACGATGCTCGCGGTGTGGCGACATAAACCGTCATGCGCCCGAAGCGCTCGCGCCAGCTCACCCTTCGCGAGCTCGGTGGCGTGTGCGCGTCGCCGAATTCGTATTTCGTGCGCGCCACCGCGCGGGAGTGCGCGCCGCACGTCGAGACGCTGCGTCGTTGCGTCGTTGCGATGCGTTGCGATGGTCATCGCATCGATGAAGATGATGCGTCGCAAAAAATATCGCGCGATGACGTCACGCGTGACGCGCGCGAGGCGTTGACGCAGTTGGCGAGCATGAATGTGAAACCGGACGTCATGCGCGCGAGCGGGGCGGGGGTGATGGTGCGCGTGGTGAGCGAAGGAGCGTTGGGTGACGATTTAGCGCGTCGGGCGCGACGGTTGTTCGACGCCTGGCTCGAGCATGTGATCGCCGACGCCAACGATGCGTTCGAACGGTGAGGGCGATGAACGCCCGTTACGCGCGATTGATGGATTCCCGCGTGCGCGCACGCGCGAGGGGTGAAGCTGAAAAGCTTTTTATTGTGGTGTACGTTCGTTCGTTCGTTCGTTCGATCGATCGCGCGCATTGTTCAACGTTTGTCTATTCTATGTCGCTACGGACTGACGGCGTGATACCGCACGACGTCGCCGCCGAGCGCGCCGAACGTGAGCTTTGATAGCGCGCTCGCGGTGTGGCTCTCGCGCACGACGCCGTCGTCGAGCATTTTTTGAAGATGCAGCCGCGTGATTTTCGCGCACGACGTGTACAGCACGAGCGTCGATACCAGCGACGCGTACATCGCCCGCGTGAGCTCCCACGTCGTCAGCCCCTCGCGCACGTGCTCGCGCAATGTATTCAACAGCATATTTTCTCGACTAACGCGATGCGCGATGTATCCATTGATCTTTGCCGCGCCGTCGACGACGACGTCCCCGTGCGAGGGATACAAACGGTTCTCCCCGCCGAGCGTCGTCCCGCGTCTCGCAAACGACGCAAGTTCATCCTTCAACCTCGCCAGCGACGTCGAATACGCCGTCAAATCTTCAAAATCCGTCGTCGAGCCATTCAACACGCAATCTCCCGCGAATATCGCGCCTTCTTCCTCCAACGCGAAGCACGCGTGGTCGACGGTGTGCCCCGGCGTCCGCAACGCGCGCAACGTCGCCCCTTCCACGCGTATCACATCGTCATCCTCCACCGGCACGTACGCCCGCACGCTCCCTTTCGTCTGCTCGCTGAATACGTATTCGCCTTTATTCTTCCGGATCACCTTGTACGCCGGCACGTCGTACCCCAACGCGCGTCGCGCGCGCGCGAGCCCGCCCACGTGGTCCGGGTGCCAGTGCGTGCACACCACGCACGCGATCCGCTCCACTCCGCGCTCGCGCATCGCTTGCAGCAAAAGTGCATCGTACCCGGCGCGTCCTTCGCCGCAATCGATGAGCGCGCGCTCGCGGCCGGTGCCGACGAGGTACGTGTTCGTGCCGCGGAGCGTGAGCGCGGATGGATTCAGCGCGAGGATTCGCGTGACGCGTGCGCTGAGCGTGACGATCGGGGCGAGGTGCGGGACGTGCGCGGGGCACGGGGCGACGAGGGCGCGTACGGCGAGCGCCTGCGCGGCTTCGAGCCACGCGTGGGCGTTGGCGACGTCGGCGAACATGGGTGCGTCGTGGTGTGGTGACGTTTCGTGTGCGTTTTTTTTGTGCGTTTTAGTGAGCAAAGTCGTGACGCGTGCGCGGTGAGGCGGCGAGGCGCGACAACGCGGGGACGGCGCGCGGTCGAGAGATATTTATTTTCTCGCGCGCGAGATGTCGTCGGAGGATGCGTACGCGGATGTCGGGCTCGGGAAAGGCGCGTGGTGTTGCGACACGAGGAGTGAAATAGCACCCGAAGACGAGGCGGCGGTGTTTGAGGAGATTCCGACGTTTGCGTGGACGTTTCCGCATTTGAAGGACGTGCCGACGGTGTCGGCGAGAACGAACACGACGCACGTGGCGGCATGGTTTGATGGCTGCCGGTATCGCGTGGAGTTTGATGTTGAAGGTGGTGGGACGGTGGGCGCGCTGAGGCAAAAGTTGTTCGACGGAGGCATGGGGCGCGGTGATGAGATGAGCACAGGTGCGCGTAGAAAAGTCGACGATGCGGAAGATATCGTGATGATGTATGCTGGAAAGCGCATGTTGGATTTGGACGCGCCGTTGCGCGAGTATGGCGTGCCTGTGGGGTGCAAGATTTTGTTGGCGATTCCGCGAGCGTTGCTCGAGCGCGCCGAACGAGGCTTGGGTCCGGCGCCAGAGGATGATTACTGGGCGTGATGCGCTAGTTTCATTGCGTTGTAATACAACATACATCTATAATATCATGGAAGGTAGTACATACAGTTTTAGTGGCCACCGCCACTGCTTGGAATTTCGGGCGGCGCGTCAGGCGACGGCATCGGCTGCCCGGTAAACGGCTGTCTGTCGCCGCTACCATATTTCGCGAACACTATCGTTCCCGTGACGTAGAAAATCATCGCGGGGATGAACATACTGAGCTCCCAGTTATCAGTTTCTTTCAACAGATATCCCGTCAGAGGCACGCCGATGACACCAGGAAGCGCGCCGCAGGTGTTCGTCATGCCGAGTAAAATACTCGAATATTTCGGCGACAAATCTTGGTGGTTCGAGTACAATCCCGCGTAGGAAAACGCACCTAGGGACAGACCCGCGGTGAGTAATCCAACGGTGGCGATTGGATTTTCGAGGTACGCCGCCGTGCCCATGGCCACGGCGGGCCCCATGAAGGAGATGGTTTGCATCGTCTTTCGCACCTTGGTGACGGGCATGCCTTTCTTGATTAAACGATCCGCCGTGGGACCAGCAATCGTGGCCACGGCGATGTTCGCCAGCGGTGGAAGTAGCGTGAGGAGCGACGCGTTCGTAAGCGTCACTCCGAGCTCGTCGGTAAAGTACGACGGCAACCACGCGAGAAGGACGTAGAATCCCCAATTGTTGCAAAAGTGCACGTACATCAAAGCGCGCACTGGCGTACTCGATATAAACTCTCGCCAAGGTATTGGCGCGTCCTCATCGACTACCGCAGATGAGTTTGCCATGACTTCCGGCGCACGCGCGCCAATCAACCCGGTGACGCCGTCATTTTTGTAACTTTCCTCCACCATGCCGCCAGAGCCGTACATTTTCATCGCCCACAAGCTCCACACCAAACCAAACGAACCAAACACCCAAAACACGCTGCGCCAATTCGTGGCTTGAATCAACAACGGTGCGACACCCAAACCTAGCACAGATCCCATGTTAAACCCGCTAAACACGAACCCTACGGCACGTGAACGCTCGCTCACGCTCACGCTGCGCGCTATAATATCAGTCGCCGCCGTCGGCGCCACGCCTTCCCCCAATCCCACGAGCACCCGTGCCAAGAATAAACTCTTCTCATCCGTGCCTACGAATGGAATCATCACTGTCGCCGTCGATAATAATAACATTCCGAGCGGTAACACCCTGGCCCCGCCCAATTTCGTCGACAAATACCCCCCGGGAAGCTGCGACGCCGCGAACCCGTAGAAAAACGCGCTCTGAATAAACCCCGCCGTCGTCGGTGACCACCCGAAATCCTTCGCCATGGGAATAATCGCCACAGATATATTCACCTTATCCATGTTACATATCACGAACGCAAAGATGGTGGTGAAAAGCACGCGGTAGCGACTCGGAGCGCCGAGCCAGAGGTTGGACACATCCGCGCGCGACGTCGGAAACTCAAGCGCCCACGCCTCGTCATCCTCACCATCGCCCTCCGTCGTCGTCGTCGCCAGCGAAGAACTTTCAACGCGCCGCACATCGGCGCCCTCTCGCGCGCCCTCTCTCTCGCGCGCACCGTCAACGCCGTCGAAATCCACTCGCGGACGCGAACGTTGTTCCCCCGCGCTGTCATCCACGCGCGCGCGCGAGACGCGCGGTGTCGCGCGCGCGCCGCGTTCGCGCCCACCGACGCGCGGACGGTGACGCATTCGCGCCGTCGACGGCGCAGCGAGGCGCATGACGGCGTCGTGCGCGGCGTCGCGCGTCGCGGAGTGCCGCGCGCGGAGGCGGCGCTGACGCCTCACATTCCGACTCGACGACGACGTACGCACCGCGACGCCGCGATCGACGACGCGGACGCGACGGGAAAGGACCGACGCACATCGCACGACATGGCACCCGCGGCGCAGACGCCCGAACAGATGTCCCCGGATCAACGCGACGCCGCGTTCGCCATGGCTGGGCAAGAGATGGAGTACAGAGTGGAGCTCTTTAACAAAATGGTGGCGAGCTGCTACGAAAAGTGCGTGCGCGTCGATGGCGTGGGGTTGGGATAGTCGCTCACGACGCGCGTGCGTTCGCGCGAGCGTTTATTCGTGGTGTGTGCGCGTGTGTGCTGACGACGAGGTTCTTTGTTTCGCGCAGGTGCATCGACAAAAAGTTCAAGGATGGCGACTTGAACGTCGGGGAGAATTCGTGCGTGGATAGGTGTTCGGCAAAATATTGGGAGAGCGTGACGATCGTAGGGCAGATGCTAGGTGCGGCGGGTCAAGCGCCGCAGTGAGTTGATTTCCAAGTATACGTATATTTTTTCGTCGTCTGCGCGGGGCGAAACCTAGGGGCGTACGCGAAATAGTTTACATTTACGTTTACGTCGCCGCGATAGAGCGTTTGGTGTGTTAATTAGAATGTCATATGCATGGTCAGAACGTATAGTAGTTATTCATTACACGCCGTCGGAGTTAAAGCGACGGCTTTTGGTCGAGCGATGGCTTTGGCGTCGTCGTCGGCGGCGTCACGCGCGTCGCGCGCAGCAATCAATCAATCGGAAAATGTAATTCGCGGTATTCATCGTCGACGTCAGCACCGCTCCCGCTAAGAAGGTCGGCGTTTTTACGCTCGTACTCTTCCGCCATGGCGATGCGTTCGACGTACTTGCGCGAAAAGACGTCGATGTAATAGACGGCTCCGTTGTACACGCAGGAGAAAAACGCTATGGCCATCGCGGCGGTGTGCGCCGTCTTGCTCGAATACATCAATGGAATGAACATGAACGTCACAATCGTGTACGTCAACTGAATCCAAATAAAGACGAATTTGGTCTTGACTGTCTTCGCATCGAACATTTCATCCTCACCAAAAAAACCGATGTGTCTCATCAACTTGAGTGCCATTCTATTCTGCGCCGATTTCGTGTCGCCCGCGAGCCAGCGCAACGACGTCATGAGCGTTGGATCACTGTCCAGCTTTTTCATGTCTAAAAGTTCAGTTTTTATCAGATACAACACTTGCCACGTCAAGTACCCGAATATCGGGTACACCATCAAGTCGCGTAAACCTTCGTACAGCGCCGGCGAATCCAAATCCATAGGGCTCAATCTATTGACGTCATCGCCGTGCCCATACCATCGCCCACACCACGTCAACAAACACGGCATGGCGTGCACGAATACGCTCTGTACCTTGTCCACGCTATGAAACACCAACGAGTTGCGCCACATCGGAATAGCCACCAGCACCGGCCCATTTGCAAATGCAAAAATCGACCGAAACAACGTCACGTTTCTCGGTGCATACGCGTGGAAAATCAAACACGCCGCGTTCGCAAAGTAACAAAAGTCATACAAGAAATATTGCCATCGAATCATGCGATAGTACGCCGCTCGAGCGACAAAAATCAAAGGCGTGCACACGCAATAGTACTTCCAAAACTCCTCTGGCATCGACGTCGCCACGTACTGCGTCGTCATCAGCGCCCCCACGCCCGCACAAAACGACCATTTATCAATGCGTCGAATCACCCGAGGGAGCTTGACGTAATCCCGCACGCGCGTGCTCTCGTTTCCCGTCACCGCCCGTCGCACCGGTTTCCTCGCCGAGCTGATCAATTTCCCCGAACGCGCCCGAAACGCCGCCGCGATCGCGCGATCCGCGCGCGTCGACGCCGCGCCTTGCGTCGACGCATCCGTCGTCGTCGTCGTCCTCGTCGGTGTGCGCCCGCGCGACGGCGTGCGCGACGGCGAACGACGCCGAGGCATGGCGCGTCAGCCAATGCGGTCGTTACTTATGCCCACGCGCGAAGACGACGACGGCGTCCTCATCGACCGCGCCGAGCGCCGCCGGCGCCGCAACTGCGTCACCGCGCAGGCGTGCGTCCTCACCGTCGTCTTCGCGTTCGCGCTCTACGTCGCATCAGCCATGATCGTCGCAGTGTACGCGAATTGACGTTGGAGCGATGGATGTCGGCGACGCCGATGCTTTCGCAACGACGCTCGCGTCGACGCCAGGCGTCACCATCACCTACGCCGACGCGCGCGACGGGACGTATTCGATTGAATGGAGCGATGGCGCCGCGCAGGCGCGCGTGCGAGCGACGCGACGACGGTGGTCGCGGGATGAGCTCGCGAGCCGCGCGGATGCGTTGCGAGCGTTTGACGGCGGTCGAGCGCTCGAGCTCGCGCCGCCCGTGCGCGAGGACGACGTGCGAACGGCGGTGGGCGAGGTGTGTCGGAGACTTGCGTGCGATGGTGGTCGATGGGCGTGGTCGTCGTCGCATCCGAACGTCGCGCCGCTGTGCGCGTGGTACGCGGAGCCGGAGCCGGAGCCGGCGTCGGCGTTCGTGTTGACGACGTTTGAGCCGGAGCCGCGGTATACACTCGCGAGTTGCGTGCGGCACGACATGGGGGCGTTTGCAGAGGCGCACGTGAAATCTTTAGCGGCGTATCAGATTGTTCGCGCGATGGCGCACGCGCATGAAAAGGGATTTGCGTTGGGCGGCTCGACGCGGCTCGAGGATGTTCACGTGTGTACGTTGAGCGGCGGAGCCGTCGGCGTACCATTCGTGCAGCTCGGTGGGATATTCAATTCTGCGCGCGTGCGCGATGGTCGCACGAATGATGGCGCGCGTCGCGTCGTTGTCAGTGCCAACGTGGCGGTGCAACATCGAATTGAAGACCGCGACCAGGAGTACATTCGAGGCGTGACGTCGGCGTGGCGTCTCGGCGCGATGAGCAATTTGGATTACATTTTGGCCCTGAACGAACTCGCCGGTCGCGGTCGCAAAGACCGCGCGTACTACACCGTCGTTCCGTGGGTGATTGATTTTACCGCCCCGCATCCATTTGCGCGCGACGGCGCGTTGTGTGGCGCGCGTGATTTATCGAAAACCAAGTGGCGCCTAACCAAGGGAGACGCTCAACTTGATTTCGCATACTCGCACACCGACCCACCGCATCACATCAGCGATGATTGCCTGAGCGAGCTCGGCGTGTGCGTCGCGTTGGCGCGGCGTATGCCCCGCGCCATCCTCGCCAGAGTCGTGCGCTCGAATGTCGTCGCTGAAGAATATCCGGCGACGTTGGCTCGGCTCTACGCTTCGTCTCCGGATGACGCCCCGGTTGATTTTTATGTCAATCCCGACGTGTTCACGTCGACGCACGACGACATGAAGGACTTGGCGCTTCCGCCGTGGGCCAACGAGTGCGCGCGGACGTTTATCAAGACGCATCGCGAGGCGTTAGAGTGCGCGAGCGTGAGCGAACGATTGCACGAGTGGATTGACGTGACGTTTGGCTACGCCACACGAGGCCGTGCCGCCGTGGAGGCTAAAAACGTCATGGTGCGCGCAGTCGATGCGAACGCATTATGTGCGAGTGGGCGCGTGTGCCTGTTCGCGTCGCCGCATCCGAAACGCAGCGTGAGCGGTGGTAAAGTGCCTCGCCCGATGACGACAAACGCGCCGCCGTCGTCGACGATGATGACGATGCTCGAACCGTCATTTAAAGGCGCGCAAGAGCGTGATTTACGCGCGCTTGGTCGCATCATCGGCGCCATATACACTGGTGTGCCGTGTCCAAAGCGCGAGACGTACGACGTCGATGGCGCAGATGGCTTGTTTGGCAACGCGTCGCCCATGAAGACGCCGCCGCGAGCCGGATTATTCGCCGACGTCGATGCCGACGCCGCGACGTCAAAAGCTTTCGACGCATGGTTGCTCGACATGCCCGCTGATACCCGCGGCGTCGTAGAACTCCTCACGCGCGACACCAATCCCGTCGCCGCATCTGCGGTGCGTGATAGCGTGTTATTCTCCGCTGACATTCGCGCCGCCGCAGCGGCGCTCGGAAAGACTCGCGCCGCGCGCGGCTCCCTCGCCGCGCGGCTCATGGCTGCCGACGAATCCATGAAGACCGCATCGCGCACCACCGCCGTGCTCATCATGCGCGACATCGCGAGCGACATCATCGCCCACGTCTCCGTCCCGCATCCGCGCGCCGAAGACGACGACACCGAAACCATGCGCGTCGCCATGTGCCTCGCGAGTTTCGTCGAAACCGCGTGCGGACGACTGCCCCGCGCGGTCATCCGCGACGCGCTCGCCCCAATCCTTGTCCTCGCGTTACGCACGCCGAGCGCGCGACTCGATGTCGACGGGCCGACACTCAAGCGCGAATTGCTGCACCCGAGCGCGCTACGCGCGACTCGCCGAGCGCTCGGGAGCGCGGAATTTCATCGCCTCATCGTCCCGGCGATCGTCGCGTGCTTGCAATTCAAGCACGCGACGAGCGAAGAGCTCCGTGCGGTGATTGCCGCGCTCGCCGACGTCGCTCGCGCGGCGCCGCTTCCAGTGACGCTCGCGCGCATTGTACGCGCGCTTCGCGCGGCGCTCGCGGCTAATCGTGCTGATACGCGGAGCGGTGCCCACGTCGTCGTCGCAGACGCCCTCACCGCCGTCGCTGAGGCAATGGACACGCGAGTCGCCGCGAGACACGTGCTGCGATGCGACGACGACAACGACGCCGTCTGCGAGGCGTCGCGCGTGGTGTCGCATTTGGACGGCGCGGATGTCCCAAGCGAGCCTTGGGCGTGGCTCCCACCGACGCTGTCGATGACCGCGGACGACGACGACGACGACGACACTATTCATGTCGACGACATCCATCAGCGCATGTCGCGCGTGCTTCGTCGTTGCGTCGACGCCGACGACGCGCCATGGCGCGCTCGATTGAGCGCGCTCGCGTCCTGGCGAGCGCACAGCCGCTCGGCCCGCGCGATGTCAGCGAGCGCGGACGAGCGCCTCATCGCCACCGTCGGCGTCTCGAGCCGAATGTCGAAACATCACGACACCGTCGTGCGCGTCTGGCGCGCCAGCGGTCCCGGCGGTGACGCCGTACGCGGCGCGGTTGTCGAGTACGCGGGACACGAACGGGCAACCGCGGCGGCGTGCGCCTTTGTAAACAGCGCGTGTGATGCCGAAGGCGACGTGTCGCGCATCGCGTCGTGCGATGACGACGGTGCGGTGCACGTGTGGAAATGTCTCTCGGGCGAACGGGTGTGGCAATTCAGAGACGGCGCCTCGGGCGGGTTTACTCGCGTGCTCGTCGCGGAGGACGCGTCGCTCGCGCTGGCGGGTGGCGCCAACGCGAGCGTCGTCGCGGCGGATATCACCGCGGGACGCGTCGTGAGGACGTTTTTGTGTCCGAGGTCGTCGACGTCGGCGGCGTCGGGCGACGGCGTCTCGGCGTTATCGTCGTCGCCGTGCGGACGCGTGACGTACGCGAGCAATCGAGACGGGTACGTGTGCGCGTTTGACACGCGGGCGCCGAACGCCGAACGTCCAATTTTTGACGTCAAGGCGCACGACGGGAAAATTTCTACAATCGTTGCGCCGGCGACGCCATCGACGACGATGTCGTCCCGCGCGTTTATCACCGCGTCGGCGGATATGACCATTGCTCTTTGGGACGCTCGGATGATAGCCGTCGCGGCGGAACACAAGACGCGTTACGACGGTCGCGTGCGTACGTTTCGCGGCCATCGGAGCGGGGTTGACGACGTAGTTCTCGGGCCAAATGCAGACTCGGTGCTGAGCGTCGCCGGGACGCGCGTCGGCGCGTGTTCGCTTCGCGACGACGACGGGTCCCGAGTGGTGACGTTCACGCCGACGTCCATCGATGTGGACGACGAACGTCACGCCATTTTAGCGCCGATGCCGCCGCCGCGCATTGAACATCACGCATCGCCAGTGTCAACGTCGTCATTCTCGTCGTTTTGCGCGCTCGCGGTACTTCCAGCGTCTCGTTTATTCGTCGCTTTGCGCGACGACGGCGTCTTACGCATGTGTCATTAGAAGAAGCATCATTAGAAGAAGCGTCATTAGAATTGTTGTTAGCGTAATTGTAGCCATGAAATATTCATTCATCCCATTGCTAGTCCTCGCTCCAATCCGCGCACGCGCTTGCCGGGGCGCGATCAGTCAACGCGCACGCGCACTCGTCGATACCATCCCGGAACAGCCCATCCGCGCCGCAACACTTTTCAAAATCAATCCCCGCAAACGTTAACACGTCCGAATCACCGCGAAACTTACCGCTCGGATCGAGCGCGTGTACTTGACAACCAAAGTGACAAAATGCCACGCCGTACTCCGCGGCGCCGTCGAAACAACCAGGTTTGGGAAATCCAAACTTGCCCCAATGCAACCGACCGTCGCACGCGCTCGAACGCAGCACGTCAACAGCTTTTTGGAATTTCTCATTCGCCATGCGATCGACGACGCGCGAATACTTGACAAAATCCTCAATGTTCACGTACATGGTGCCCGCACGTCCGTGCGTGGGGGCGAGCCAGGCTCGTTCGGGACCGATGAATCGTAGCAACGCTTGCGAGCGGAATCCGCCGCTCAGCCGGGCGTCGCCGTAGAGGGCGTCTCGAAACGCTCTCGCGCACGTCCCAGCTTTACGCAGTGGAACGCCGACTTCGAGTTGTTCGTACCCAAATCGATCGTGCATTTCATACTGACGTTCTGTCATGGTGAGGTATGAATCTGATTGCTCGTCGGTTTCGGGTAGGATGTTTTCCGCCGTCGCTCGACGCCATTGCTGGGCCCAATTTCGAGCGAGATTTTCAGAGCCCATGAGCGTGACAGCCGCCGTGACGTCACGGGGCGCCGAGCGCGGCTGACGCTTCACCAGTGCGTTGACGTTCGATGCAGATAATGTGCCAAAGTGCTTTTGCGATAACTCTGGGCTCAGCGCGCGTTCGTCGTACGCGGTAAATGTCGGCATGGGTGACGACCGTTCGTACGACACGCGCGTTAATTCTTCGAGCGGAATGTACCAAAACAGCTGTTGCTCGTCGAGGGCTTTGATTTCATCAGTTTTCATCGCGCACGCCCACGTGTCATCAATATTTTCTTTACCGTGTCGCTTTTCGCACGCGCGCACGATGTCTTGTACGCGCTGCATGTCGGCGACGAAATCGTCGGGTGAAAGATTTTCGTTGCGGCGCGTGACGAGCGTATTCGGTACGACACGCAGCGTGACATCAACGACGATGCCCAATCGTCCAAGATTCGCGCGCAGCGCATTAAAACGCGCCGCGTTTGTCGTCTTTTCGTCGTAATGCTTGACGCTACCGTCGGCGTGGACGACGGTGAGCGCCACGAGTTGCGAAGCGAGCGAGTTGGCGCGAAGCGATGACCCGTGACTCGCCGTCGCGCACGCGCCACCAATCGTCTGGTCAATAAACCACGGAAACGCCGGCAACGTGTACCCACGCGCCGCCAAACCATTGAGCAAATCTCGCGTTATGACCCCAGCGTCGCACCGCACGACCCCGCCGTCGTCGTCAATCCACCAGCGCGCCTCGCCAACCGTCGCCGAACGCACGCCTCGCGTATCCACGTTCACACCCTCCTCTTCATCCTCCGCGCCCACCGCGCAGAACAACCCGCGATGCCACGAATGCCCCGCACCATTCGCCTTCACCCGCGCGTACGCGTGCGCGATTTCGGACACGTCCCGCACGCTCGTCGGTGACGCTAGGCGCACCTCTCGCGCGCACGCGTGCTTCCCTTGGAAATTAGACGCGTCGAATCCATACTCCGCGCGCACCGTCTCCGCCGTCGCGCACGCGAAGGCGAACGCGGCGCACGCGATCGATGCGACGGACGGCGCGCGATGAACGCGCATGACGACGCGTCTGGCGTCCACGCGACGCGAGTTCTGAAGACACATGGTCCGCGTGCGACGGGCACATGGTGATACGAACCGTCGTTTTGGGTCGCCCGTCACATACACACACGACGAACATAATATATATAGAGATACAGTGGATACAGTACGTCAAATGTTGTGTATGTTGCCGTACATGGTTGAAAGCGTGCATAAATATGGACAAAGGCAAAGCCCTAGAAATATCGGGTGTTTTCGAGATGCGTTCAAATCCATCGGTAATCCAGCCGCCGCTGACGGGCGTGCGTCACATCCCGTCGCGCGAACGCGTGTGCGTACGGACCCCCGAGCGACGATGGCCATGCAGCACGTGTTTCCCGAAGCGCTCGCGCCGCTCAAGGAGGCAGATCGCGAGATTTATGATTTGATTCAGCTCGAAAAGCGCAGACAGATCCGAGGCATCGAACTGATTGCGAGCGAAAATTTCACGAGCGCGCCGGTGATGGAGGCTCTCGGAAGCGCGCTGACGAATAAGTATTCTGAGGGTTTACCTGGGGCGAGATATTACGGTGGGAATGAGAATATTGATAAGATTGAGGTGTTGTGCCAGAAGCGGGCGTTGGCGGCGTACCGGTTGACGGAGGACGCGTGGGGCGTGAACGTGCAGCCGTATTCCGGTTCTCCGGCAAACTTGGCGGTGTACACGGCGTTGTTGCAACCGCATGATCGCATCATGGGTTTGGATTTACCTTCTGGAGGTCATTTGACGCACGGATATTACACCGCGAATGGGAAGAAGATTTCCGCGACGTCGATTTTCTTCGAGTCTCTGCCGTACAAGGTGGACCCGACGACGGGTTACATTGATTACGACAAGTTGGAAGAAAAGGCGCTTGATTTCCGACCGAAGATGATCGTTTGCGGTGGCTCGGCGTACGCGCGTGATTGGGATTACGTGCGATTTAGAGAAATCGCCGATAAGTGCGGGGCGATGCTGATGATGGATATGGCGCACATCTCTGGTTTGGTTGCCGCGGAGGAGCAAGCGCAACCGTTCGCATACTGCGACATCGTCACAACGACTACGCACAAGTCCCTTCGCGGTCCGCGTGCGGGTATGATTTTCTTCCGCCGTGGTCTCAACGCCAAGACGGGCCAGGCGTACGACTACGAGTCGCGCATCAACATGGCGGTGTTTCCGGCGTTGCAAGGTGGTCCGCACAACCACCAAATCGGCGCTCTCGCGGTGGCTTTGAAGCACGTGCAAACGCCCGAATTCAAGGCGTACCAAATCCAAACGAAGGCGAACGCCAAGGCGCTCGGCGAAGCTTTGGTGAGCAAAGGTTACAACCTCGTCACGGGTGGCACCGACAACCACTTGGTGCTCTGGGATTTGCGCCCTCTCGGCTTGACTGGGAGTAAGATGGAATATTTGTGCGACTTGTTGCACATCACGTTGAACAAGAATGCAGTTTTCGGTGACGCCTCGGCGCTCTCGCCGGGCGGTGTGCGCATCGGCGCGCCGGCGATGACGTCGCGCGGCCTCGTGGAGAAGGATTTCGTGCAAATTGCCGACTTTTTAGCGCGTTCCGTGGACTTGTGCTTGGAAGTCCAAGCGTCGCACGGTAAGATGTTGAAGGACTGGAAGAAGGGTCTCGAGAACAACGTCAAGGTGGATGCCTTGCGCGCCGAGGTTGAAGCGTTCGCGGGTGCTTTTGAAATGCCGGCGTTCACCGCGGAATCCGTCGACCTTTAAGTTACTACACACGCGTTTTAATAAACACTCTTCAACAACACATGTTAAACTACAAAACAATGAACGAATGAATAAATGATAACATCTAGATTGCACCGGCCTGCTTCTGCGTGAGTAGTTTGGGGGCAAAGTACGCGATACACCACGCGCCGAGCGGAGCGGTCAGCAGAATGCTCAACAACGCCGTTTGTAACAACACCGTGCCGTCATCCGCTTGCGTGGAATCCGCGCCGTACGCCGTCACCGCTTGATCATAAATAACACCCGCTAACGCCGCTTGAATGGTCGCTTTCGGTGTCCACGCGAACGCGATGAATGTACGATCGCGAATACTCATTGTCTCGTTTCCATGCGTCGCGGCGAAGACGCCCGCCGCTCGAGCCGCTCCGCCGACGACGATGATGGCTAACGCCTTTGGCGCGACGTTCCAAAAACTCGACGAGTGCAAATCGAGGGTGGCACCGATGATGACAAATAATAGTGGTGCGGTGAAATCTGACCATAACGTCGTGAGTGCGACGCTGGCATCACGTAGCGCGTCGCTGCATCCGCTATTGGTCCACTCCATCGCGAGCGAGGCGCAAAACGCGATGGCCATCAGCGCGCCGCCGCCGCTCACTTCCAAATGCGTGGCACTGTACAATATAACCATGACCGTTGACAACACCAAACTCGCGTCGATAACACCGGTGCTTGGTTTTGTCGATGAACTTAATATGTTCGCGCGCACGAGCGCTTTGGCGAGCGCGGGACCGCCGACGCCGCCGACGACGATTTGCGTCGGCACTTTCCACGCCATCGCCGTCGCGCCACTCCCTCCCCCGGCAGCGACGATGCCGCTGCAAATACCAAACCCAACGATGGCGATAATACCATCAAAACTTGACGCACTGATAATCAACGCCGGTACGCCCTGTTCGACGCCCAATCCTCGTCGTTGAAATTCAGCCACCGGTGGAATGACGACCGCGAGCGAAATCCCAGCCATCAAAAACCCACCCGCGAACGCCGTGGCGGCATCCAAACTAAACAACGCAATAAACAACCCCGCAACAGTGGTCATCTCAATCATCCCCACGCACGATAACTTGGCGACGTTCGCGCGGTTCGCCCACGCGCTCGCGGCGTCCGTCGCGAGTCCCGCCCGCGCGAGGATGCACCCCAACGCAAACTTCCGCATGAGCGCGCTCGCATCCGTCGTAATCGCCTCCCCAATCGCCTCGCGCGTGCCGGGAATATTTTCAACGAGCACACCCGCGAGCATTTGGAGCGTCAGCGCGGGCGTCGGCGCCATATACGCGCTCAACTGTCCGAAAAAGGTGCTCAGAAAAAAGCAGTGCGCGAGCGCGAACGCGACGCCCCGTGGTTCGCCCGCGGCGCGCAGCGAGGCCGACGAGCACGTCGTCAGCGCGAGCGTTAACGCACCAGCGACGAGGGCATAGAGCGCGAACTGGCGCATCGCGCGCGGCGCGCTTTGCAGGGAGGAGCAGAGGGCAACCCGAAGGGACACTTTTTGTGTGAGCCATATTTTACTATTTCAACGAGTTGTACATCCTAATAAGCTAGAGCGTACGTATACATTCCGTAGAATGACGTATTGAACAGATCGTATACATGAATAAATCACATGCGAACACGAACGCGCGCGCCCGCAGAAAAAAAAGTAGCGCATACCTCGTCGCCGTCGTCGCGAAGGTTGGGGCGAGCGTCCGCGAGGTTACACGAACGCTTGGTTACACGTACGTGGTTTGAGCGTTGGAGCCGCTGCCTTGACCGTTGTTCCCGTTGTTCCCGTTGTTCCCGTTGTTCCCATTGTCTCTAACACGCGCGATAGATTTGCACGTGCAGCACTTCCAACCGGGGTTTTCGCTCGTTTTGCACTCGTTTGCGGTGTGGCCGCCGACGTTGGAGCATATGCACTTGTTATCGGGGTCGCCCGGCGTACACGTCAACGCGAAGCCTGGGACTTCTGCGGCGTCGGCGCACGTTAAATCGCAGTCACCGTTACCAGAACCACAGCTTTGCGTGCACACGCCACTGAGACCCAGGTTTTCGGGATCGGAACACAATCCTTCGTTGCTTTCGATGGTTGTCTTTTTGTCTTCGCACGTGCGCGTCTCGCGATTGCACAAGTTTCCAGCCGCGCAGCACGAGCCACCGCAGCACGAACCTTCAACACCGTAACTTTCGTAACCAGCGGATTTGTGCGTGATACGGCACGCCGTGCCATCGACGCTCAAACCGTTGCCGCAGATCCCTTCGGGCGCGTTGATGACTTCGGGTTTCGTTTCTTCGAGCATCGTGCACACGTTTGGCGCCGCGGCGTCCATACACAAGTCAGGATTCTCTGGCGCGTTCATGCAAGTGCCCCATACGTATTCGAGCTTGGACGAAAGCGCGGGAACGACGCGGTTCCACCACTGCCCCATCAATGTGAAGCATTCGTGTCCGCCCGGTCGATGCCAGCGAATCGGGTGCACGAAGGGCGACTTCGACGTGCAACGGTCGCCTTCCCAGCACGTGATATTCGTCGTCGGCTTCTTCGTATCCGTCGCACTCACAGTGCCGGAATCATATCTGTGATCACAGAACTCATCCTTTTTACACTCGTTACCCGAACATTCGGCTTCGTGCGCGACGTTGCAACCCGCTTCGATCACCGCGAAACCGTACACGTCCCCGGTGCCGTACGCGCTCGTCGTCACCGTAAACTTATTCCGCGACGACGACGTCGGTTGCATCTCAATCCCTTCGGAGTAACGCCAGTGATAGCACGTGCGTCCACCACCCGGACAGCCGACGAGCTTCACGCGGCACACGGGCCACGGGACGTGTTCGTCCCACTTGGCTTGCGGCACCCCGCACGTGTGCACGACAAAGGTAATTTCTCTCGTCCCAGCGCCGAGCGCGCGCGAGATGACGCCGATCGTGTCCGTCACGCCGTGGCGCGCGCACATGATGGATACGCACGCGACGGCGATGGCGGCGATGGCGGCGAACGGGCGCCGGCGGAGCGTTGACGATTCGAATCGGTCACGCACGGGTGTTGGCGATCGCGCACCCGCGTCGTCGTTTTCGACGTCGGCGCGCGGCGTGGCGCCGTACGTGGGGCTCGTGCGGCGCATGAAGGCCATGGTGCGCGGTCGGTGGCGTCGCGCGGGGATGTGCACTCGCGATCGGCGCGTCGGCGTGTGCGGCGAGACGCTGGTGCCGATTGGAAGTTCGCGTAACCGCGCGCGGATGTGCGACGACGACGAGTGATGGCGCGTTCTGGCTGATCGCATTCGCGAGTGTGATACAATACATTAGCTATTATAGGTGTGTTTGGTTCTCGGAGGTCAGAGTTCGGGTTCGTCGTCGTCGTCGGTGTCAAAGTTGAGGTCGTCGCCGTCTTCGGCGTCGTCGGCGGCGTCTCGCTCGTAGTAAATGTGACCACGCCCTGGCTTGGTGAGGCCCAGGGCGACGCCGCGACCGCCAGCATCGGGTGGGAGATATGCCATGAAGTCGCCTTGGGCGTAAGCGTCGCCGCCGCGGACGCCGACGCCTTGATGCTCGTACGCGAGCTTGACGTTTCGTTTGGCTTCGCGTTCCTCGGGCGTGAGGGCTACGCCCAAATTAAACGGTACAGATGACTGCAAACGTGCTGCGGCCGCGGATTCCGCCGCCGCGGCGTTACTCGCGTCGCTTGCGTTGAGTTTAAGCGCCTTGGCAACTGCAGTGGCGACGCTTTCGACATCGATTGGAGCGTAGTCGACGGTTAAATAGTCCTTGGCCGTCACGCGCTCGCGTTCGCGTCTTCGTCGTCCACACGGTGTGCGAATCTCTACATCTATGAATCCTGTCGTGGCGGTTGTATCGTATTCATCGTTCGATACGCGCACGATGCACGAGGCCTCGCGTTCGGCCGTCTCGCTCGCTGTCGTCTCGCCCGTTTCGCGCAGCGCCACCAAGCGCACCGTCGGAATCCTTCGCAACGTACGAATCATCTCCGTCAGCTCCCGCGCACCGCACATTCGAGCAAGTTTACTCGCACAATCTATAACAACCGTCGTCGTCGCTTCCGCACTCGGACGATATCCAAATGTCCCGCCGCGTTTCGCCGAAGTCGACGCCGACGCGTCGCCCGTCGCGCCCTTCCCTCGCCCACCATCGCGACTCGCGCCCGCATTCGCGCCTTCGATCGCCTCAACGACAGCATTCATGAATTCTCGCGCATCGCGTGCGGCGCGGCGAACATCGACGACGACGACGTCGGCGGCGGCGCCTCCGCCGACGTCGGCGAACCGCGTTCGAGCGCCGACGCACGCCACCACCTTTCGCGTCGTCCCAGCGTCTTCACGCATCTCTCGCGCGTGCTCGCGCACGAAATCTTCGAACACGAGCGCACCGAGCGCGCTATCGCTCCGGTCCTGCGTGCGCATACGCCGTGCGTGCGTCGTCAGTCTCAATTCTTCATCGGCATCGTTACACGCGCATCGTCGTCATCAACGCGTCCGTCGTCGCGCGTACGCGCATCCAACCATCATCGCGCACCTGCACAATCACACACGGCGCCTCTCGCTCTCTCGCGCGCACCGCCGAGCGCGCGTGCGACACCGCGGCGCGCATCGGCGGTCCGAATGCGTCGTCGTCTGCCGCCGCCGCATTCACCCGCGCGCGCCAAGGCCCCCCTCAGCGCCGCGCTCGCGATCCCGTTCGCGCGCCCCGCGATCAACGGACGTCCGCGCGCGCGCGATGTTCACCACCGCGCGCATCGCGCCGCCCACGCGCGCGTCGCGCGGCGACGGTGCGACGCGAAAAGCGCCGCGCCCACGCGCCATTGGTCCCGCACTTTTCGCATCCTTTCGCCGTCGCCGCGCGCCTCTCGCGCGCGCCGCCGCCAGAGACGGCGCGCGAAAGGGTGCGAGATACCTCGAAGAATCCGCCGAGCGCGCGCGCGGCGCGGATGCGCGCGAGGAGGCGCGAGGAGAGGCGCAAACGAGAGGCGCCGGCGCCGTCTCGCGCAAGCCAGAAGTGCTCGCGCCCGCCGGCGGTTGGCCGCAGCTCCGCGCCGCGATCGAAAGCGGCGCGGATTGCGTGTATTTAGGTTTAGATAGCCTCAATGCTCGCGCGCGTGCGAGTAATTTTACGGTTGATGAGCTCGCGGAGGTGATGGCGTACGTCAAGTCTCGCGGACGCAAGGCGTACGTGACGATGAACGTGCTCGTATTCGACGAAGAGCTCAATGTGGCTGAACAGCTCATTCGTGGCGTCGCCAACGCGGGCGTCGATGCGGTCATCGTGCAGGATGTGGGCGTGGCGAAGCTCATACATCGTCTGGCGCCGAATTTACCGATTCATGGGTCGACGCAAATGTCGGTGACGAGCGGGGAAGGAGCGAGATTCGCGAGAGCGCTCGGCTGTAAACGCGTCGTCGTCGGTCGAGAATTGAGCGTGGATGAAATTTCTGCGGTAAAAGCGCAGTGTCCGGATGTTGAAGTTGAAGCGTTCGTGCACGGTGCGTTGTGTGTGAGTTATTCGGGGCAATGTTTTAGTTCAGAGGCGTGGGGCGGGCGGTCGGCGAATAGAGGCCAATGCGCGCAAGCGTGTCGGATGCCGTACGGTTTAGTCGTCGATGGCGCGTTACAGGAGATGGGCGATGTGAAATACTTGCTCTCGCCGCAGGATTTAATGGCTGTGGAGCTCGTGCCGGAGCTCATAGACGCCGGAGTGGGGTGTTTTAAGATTGAAGGGCGATTGAAAGGGCCCGAGTACGTCGCCATCGCCACGCAGGCGTATAGACGCGCGGTGGACGCGGCGTGGGATGCGAGGATGAATAATCGCCAAGTTGCGCGCTCGGAATTGTTAACAGAAGAGCAACGCGTGGAACTCAC
>Ga0222714_10000473_pt1 | contig 46010 bp, 38 predicted proteins | sample C33_3DmetaG_FD_165048 | JGI IMG/M metagenome (GOLD analysis project Ga0222714, IMG submission 165048) | Estuarine water microbial communities from San Francisco Bay, California, United States - C33_3D | ecosystem: Environmental > Aquatic > Marine > Unclassified | place: USA: California...
GACGCATTGGTCGTTGGTGCTGTAACCGTAATGGTCACAGAATCACTGCTGGAGTAGGTTCCATCGCTAGCGGTAACGGAGAACACGAGGATGAGATCGGCGTCCCCACTGGTCATGGTCGGCGCAATAAATGTTGGGGAAGCAACGTTCGTTGGACTTATAAACGACACGGATTGTCCAGCCGTTTGGCTCCAAGCATAAGAGAGCGTCTGACCATCTAGGTCGGTTGAGCCTGATGCGTCAAGTCTGACATTCTCACCCGCACGAACAGTTTGTGGACTACCTGCCGATGCCACCGGCGTTGATGTGTTTGATGGAGCGAGAACAGTGATCGTGACCGTCGCATTGTTGGTGTATGTTCCGTCGCTAACGGTGAGTTGGAATACCAAACTGAGGTTTGCATCGCCTATATTCCGCGCAGGCGCATTAAATGTCGGTGACGCCAGATTCGCATCGTTGAGGGTTACCAAAGTTCCTGATGTTTGTGTCCAGGCGTAGCTCAGTGTTTGACCATCCACATCAGAGGAATTTGATCCATCTAAAGTAATTGTCGAGCCAGAGGCAACGGATCGAGAGCTGCCAGCTGACGCGACAGGTGCAGCAGTGTTGAGGGGAGCGGTGGTTGTGATCTGGACGGTATCGCTGCTGGAATAAACGCCGTCGCTTACAGTCAGTGTGAAAACGAGTACTGTATCCGCATCGCCAATATTGAGAGTCGGCGCAACGAATGTTGGAGAGGCGGCGGTCGCACTGCTCAGGGTCACACTCGTACCTGAGGATTGCGCCCAGGAGAAGGATAAAGGTTGGCCGTCTGCATCGGTTGACTCACCGCCATTGAGTGTAACGGTAGCTCCTGAAACTGCCGATTGCGCGATGCCAGCGGTCGCCACTGGTGTGTACAAATTTGTACCGGGCGCTTGGACGGTGATCACGACAACGTCCGAATTACTCAAAATACCGTCACTAACGGTCACATAGAAAGAGAGTACTTGATCAGGATCGCCTATTGCCATCGTCGGTGCTATGAAGCTAGGCGTTGCAGAGGTAGTGCTACTCAATGAGACATCGATGCCTGAGGTTTGAGTCCAAGAGTAAGTAATGGACTGGCCATCTGCATCATAAGAGGCCGATGCATTCAAAGTGACACTGGCACCTGCTGCGACAGTTTGGTCGTTCCCTGCGACAGCTACCGGGGCTGAGGCATTGGAGCTTGGCGCGCTCACGGTGATAGACACCGCGCTACTGCTTGAATTGGTGCCATCGCTCACCGTGACCGTAAATGCCAGTGTGATGTTGGCATCTCCAATGGTCATAGCGGGTGCGGTGAAGGTCGGAGCGACTGAGGAAGCACCGCTTAAGGTCACTGCGGTACCTGCGGTTTGCGTCCAAGCGTAGGTGAGCGTTTGGCCATCTGCATCAGAAGAAGCCGACGCGTCGAGCGTGACGGTCTGCCCAGCGCTGACTGATTGACTGCTTCCAGCCGAGGCCACTGGGGAGGACGCATTGGTCGTTGGTGCTGTAACCGTAATGGTCACAGAATCACTGCTGGAGTAGGTTCCATCGCTAGCGGTAACGGAGAACACGAGGATGAGATCGGCGTCCCCACTGGTCATGGTCGGCGCAACAAATGTTGGGGAAACAAGCGTCGGATTGTTGAGTGTCACCACGGTTCCTGCTGTTTGTGTCCAGGCGTAACTCAGCGTCTGACCATCGGCATCTGATGAATTCGAAGCATCCAAAGTAACTGTGGAGCCTGCATTTACGGTCTGAGAGTTACCAGTCGAGGCTACGGGTGGATTGTTATTTGACTGTGGCGCATTGACAGTAACCGTCACAGAATTGCTACTGTTCAAGCTGCCATCGCTGACGGTAAGCGTGAACACGAGCGCTATTGGTGAATCACCCAAATTCAGAGTCGGAGCTGTAAATGTGGGTGATGCTAGCGCACTGTCACTCAAGGTCACTGTCGGTCCGCCAGTTTGGACCCAGGCATAGGTGAGTGGTTGGCCGTCCGCATCCGATGAGGCTGAACCATCCAATGAAACCAACGAGCCGGCGACAACGGATTGAGCCGTACCAGCCGACGCGAAAGGCGTGTTGCTGTTGGTCGAAGCTGCCGTCACAGTGATAGTGACGCTACTAGAGTCGGTGAATGCCCCATCGCTTACTGCCACAGAGAATGTCAGGGTGATATCAGGATCCCCAACGTTCATGCTGGGTGCCTCAAAAGTTGGCGATGCATCTGTAGCGCTACTCAGCGTGACAGCGATTCCCGAGTTCTGTGTCCAGGCATAGGTCAGCGTTTGACCGTCTGCATCAGTCGATGACGAAGCGTCAAGTGTGACAAGACTTCCAGCCGAAACAATTTGTGACGTGCCGGCTGAGGCTACCGGGGCCGCACTGTTTTTAAGTACTGAGGACTTAAGCGTGACCGCATTGGGATTCACTTTAGCCAGAAATGTATTGTCAAACTCCTTTGGTCGGGAGGACAGTTGTACGAGATCCGCATGCGCCAGCGCCTGCGCGGTGTTGAAAACTCTATTTTGAATGGCTGGCGATGCGCTATTCGTGCCGGGACCTAAAAGACTGGTGACGCCAAAATAGAGCTTCCAGTTGCTCGCATCGGTAACCTTTGACGTCGCTTTGCTTAGCCCAAAATTCCAATTACTCCCCTCGTAACTGATATCGGTAGAGGTCTCTGACGCGTTGTTTTTCCTGGTGAGTGCAGTAAAACCAGTGTTGGATCTAAAGCTGAGTGAAGTGATGGACGCCGTACGTTTGCTCAATCCAAGCGTATCGTCGCTAAAGTCAGTTTTTGTCTGGCCAACCGAATGATCCAAGAAAATAAATTCTGTTATCGGTAACTTTAAATTTGCGTAATAGCCATCGCTTGATCCTAGGGATAGGGTTCGTGCGTCAGTGTATGTATCGATTGATGCGCCAGTATCGACGGTGTAATCGATCGGACTGAGAAAACTCGTTTGTTGTGCGCGCGAGTTCCAACCAGTTAGCCCAAAGCTTGGACTTAATGGGAATTTATCGGCCCACGGCAACCATCGCAACGATAAAAGCTTACTCCTCTGAACGATCGAAACATCTGCTGATCCTGTCTGAAAGGCGAAGGGGATATCGCCTTGCATTTGATCTAGTGCACCTACCAATGACAGCGTTTTTGACGCGTTTGTAATTTGGGTGGTTAAGCTGTAGTCGATTGTCGAGTTGGATTTCTCCAAGGATAAACCTGACGAGATGAATTCATTAATCGGTTGCGCGTAGGCGACATAGAGCCCCCATTTCGCAGTTGATGCACTATTACGACGGATACCAAATTTAAAAATACGGTTAATGTTTGTCGTCGACAAATTAGTTTCAATCCGATCACTGGCAACTCGAATTTCGCGACCGCTACCGATGTTGATAGGGCCCACACTGTCAATTAAGCTGTTTTGCAGTACTTGAGTGTCCAATGGCCTCGCTTTTCCCAACATATCGGGTGTCTGTTTTTCAGAGGTCGCAACGGGATTTGCACGCGGGAGAACGGGCTGGGTTTGTGGGTTGGCCAGCGGCGCGTTCTTCTCCTGCGCTAAGCCGAGTTCCTGGAGGGCATCCACTGCCTCACTTTGATATCCAGGTGGCGGTGGTGGCGGCAAGGGAGCCAGTTTTATTCCGGGTAAGCCCAGCGCTCGGAGAGCTTGATCTATCTCTGCGAGCGATGCGGGGGGGAGCTGAGGCGGTGGGGCTTTTAAGGGTCGCAGTTTCTTGGGTGGGAAGAAGATGTGCCCGCGCCTTATTAATTCCGCTTCGGCTTCGGTCGCATAGTCCAACTCACCAGCGATTGAAGTTTCTTGCGCGCAGACAGTCGTCGCGGCGATTAATGTCGCGAAAAATAAGACGCATGGCAGAAGGAGGTGGAGGAGACGGGCTTTCAACGATCAGTGGCATGAAGTTTGGTTTATCAGACACTGAATCGACTTTATTAATTATTTCTTTAGTTCCAAATCTTTAATTTGGCAAAAAAAACCCATAATATAATTACTACTATTTAGTAAATTTTCTAATTTCTTTTCATAAAAATAAACAAAATAATCTAATTTGTACACCTGAGATTTTGAAATAGTCTGAATTTATCTATTAACAAATCATCGAGGTCTTGGTAACAAAGTTTGAGCTGATTGTCCGCGGTCGCTCGCATTCCCCAATTTGCTTTTCCACCGCGTGTACCTATCATGCAGATTTCTCCGTTGATGAGGAGTCTCGGTGTCAGACATACGTATTGAGCGCGTTACCATCCGTCAGGTCAATTTGCCGCCGCCGGTGGTGCGCACTGACGCCATTCAATCCTTTGTGACGCAGGAGACCATTTTGGTCTCTTTGCACTGCAGCGATGGGATCGTTGGAACAGGCTATGCCTACACGATTGGTACAGGGGGTTCGTCGGTGGTGGCACTGCTTGCCGATCATTTGGCGCCCCGTCTGGTGGGGCGCGACCCTGCGCATGTGGAGGCGATTTGGCGCGATTTGTTTTACGCCACGCACGCCACTGCGGTAGGGGCAATCACCAGCTTGGCCTTGTGCTGCATCGATACGGCATTGTGGGATTGGCGCTCGCGCCAACAAGACATGCCGTTATGGGTGTTGTTGGGTGGTGCGCAAGATCGTGTGCCGCTGTACACCACAGAGGGCGGCTGGTTGCACCTGAGTCCTGAGGCATTGGTCGATCAGACCTTGGCGGCGCAGGCAGATGGTTTTAAGGGCGCCAAGATCAAGATCGGTCGCCCGCATGTGAGTGAGGACGTGAGCCGTCTCGAAGCCGTGCGCGAGGCGGTAGGGCCATCGTTCGATTTGATGACGGATGCAAACCAAGGCTTTTATCGACAAGAGGCGATCCGGCGGGCCCGCGCGTTTGATGGTCTTGACTTAGCTTGGATCGAAGAGCCTTATCCCGCAGAGGATGTGCAGGGGCACGCGCTGTTACGTGCGCAAACCAGTATCCCTGTGGCGGTGGGGGAGTCGATGTACCACCTTTCGCAATTCCGAGAGTACCTTGAGCGCGGTGCATGCAGCATCGTTCAGCCTGATGTGGCTCGTATTGGCGGTATCACGCCTTGGTTGAAAACGGCGCACCTTGCCGAGGCCTTCAATGTGCCGGTGTGCCCCCACTTTTTAATGGAAATACACGTCAGCTTGTGTGCGGCTGTACCCAACGCCTCGTGGGTTGAGTACATCCCACAGCTCGATCGAATCACCACCTCGCGGCTTGAGATTGACGATGGCTATGCCATACCACCACAAACGCCAGGGCTTGGAATTGAATGGGACTGGGGCGCCATTGGTCGCCTGAAGTTGTGCGAGTTGACCGTGAACTGAAGGAGTGTGCAGTGCTTTCAAATGAACAATTGCTGAACTATGAGCAGGTGGGGTTCATACCCGCCGTTGATGTGATGTCGGCTGACGAAGCGTTGGTGATTCGGCGTTCTCTCGAAGCTTTCGAGGCGACGCAGGGAGGTCAGTTAGACGCCTCGCAACGGAGCCGCGCATTTTTGTTGTTCAAGTGGCTTGACGATTTGATTCGCGATCCACGTGTGCTGGATCCCATTGAGCAACTGATTGGTCCGAACATCCTGTGTTGGAGCACCATTTTTTGGATCAAGGAAGCGGGGTCGCAGAGCTTTGTTGATTGGCATCAAGACAACACCTATTGGGGGCTATCAAGTCGCCGTGTGGTGACCGCATGGTTTGCAATTTCAGATGCCAGCACAGAGGCGGGGTGTATGGGCGTCATCCCGGGGACGCACAACGGCGACACCTTGGCGCACGAAGACACCTATGACAAAAACAACATGCTGTCGCGGGGGCAGCGCATCATGAATTTGGATAAAGACAAAGCCGTGCTCATGCCCCTGCGGGCGGGCCAAATGTCGTTGCACAACTATTGCTTGGCGCACGGCTCAGGGCCCAATGTCTCGGCTGACAGGCGTATGGGTGTCTCGATGCACTTCATGCCGCCCGAGACGAGCCAAGTGGTTGGGTCATGGGATTGTGCATCGCTGGTTCGAGGGGTGGATACCTATCAGCACTTCGTACACGCGCCGCGTCCACGCTTTGACATGGATCCAGAGTCCGTCGCATTTCATGAAAAGGCGGCAACCGCCATGCGCGACGTGTTGTATGCTGGCGCTCAGCAAAAATTAGCGCGACTCTGATTGATGGCCAATTACCCTGACTTTGTTCCTTACCCTTTTCAAGCTGAACGCCATCTCGCCAGACACCCCATTTGTACTGATGGTCTAGAGGATCACCGCCACCGTGTGGTGATTGCAGGCGGGGGACCGGTTGGGTTCGCGACCGCATTAGGGTTAGCAAAGCAGGGGGTTGCGAGTGTGGTGCTTGAGGCCGACGACTCGGTTTGTTTTGGGAGTCGGGCTATTTGCGTGTCACGACGCAGTCTCGAAATACTGCACCGCTTGGGTGTGGGCGCTGGTTTTGATTCGATTGGTTTACCTTGGACGGGTGGTCGTAGCTTTTACCAAGGACAAGAGGTTCTGCGGTTTGAGATGCCGCAGGACGATAACCAACAATTTGCCCCCATGGTCAACATGGCTCAGTACAGCATTGAGCAAACCTTGCTCGATGGGGTGCAGGCTAACGCCAACTTGATTGACGTTCGCTGGCAAACGGCGGTGACCGGTATGTCACAAGATGAAGCGGGGGTCAGCCTCGCAGTGAAGACGCCCACCGGTGCCTATCAATTGCACACGGATTGGCTGGTCGCCGCTGATGGTGGTCGCAGTGCGATTCGGGAGACCATGGGGCTGCGTTTGCAGGGGACGAGCTATGAGGGGCGTTATGTCATCGTTGACATCCTTATGAAGAGCCCGCGCCCCGCCGAGCGCTTGGCGTACTTTGATCCACCGTGTAACCCCGGATCAACGGTGCTGGTGCACAAGCAGCCGGGCGATGTCTGGCGTATTGATTACCAGCTGCGCGATGGTGAAGATCCCGACCAAGCCATCCTGCCCGAGCAGGTGATGCCGCGGGTGCAGTCGCTGCTGGACATGATGGGCGAAACCGCGCCATGGAATCCGATATGGGTGGGTCTGTACAAAGCGAACGCCCTGACCCTTGAGCGCTATCGCCACGGCCGTGTCTTATTTGCCGGTGATGCCGCGCACTTGGTACCCATTTTTGGTGTGCGCGGTTTCAACTCGGGCATCGATGACGCCGATAACCTGTCATGGAAGTTGGGGCAGGTGGTCAGCGGTTGTGCCGCGCCCGCTTTACTCGATACCTATTCTTCCGAGCGCGTTGCCGCGACACATGAAAACCTGAGCTATGGCACGAAGAGCACCGAGTTTATGGCGCCACCGTCCTTCGCTTTCGACCTCATGCGTCGTGCTGTACTGAGCTTGGCGGTCGCGCATCCTGAATTGCGATCACTCATCAACCCGCGGCAAAGCGCCCCAATTACGTACAGTGCATCTCCTTTGAATGGCCCCGATGAATGGGGTGCGCTTGGTCCCCGCCCGGGCACCGTATTGCCCGAGTGCCCCTTGACGCAAATCAGTGCGAGTGCGCACCGTGCCGTATTTTTAAGTGATCAAGCGGGTCATGGCTTCAAGGCCCTCGTATTCACCGCTGACGGCGTATTACCGCCCGCTTGGCGGCGCGGGGATGGTGAGTCGTCGGTCGCCGTGCAAGCGGTGGCCTTGGACGCCCCCCATCCCGATGTCGATGACGTGTTGTGGGATCACACGGGGCAGCTGCCCCAGTTGCTGGGTGCGAGATTGGGCGGGGTACTTTTGATTCGTCCTGATGGTCACGTCATGGCGCGTTGGCGTGACGCCAACCATCAAGGTCTTGCCGCAGTTTCAACGTGGCTGCAGCAGCGCCTTACCGCCGATCTGTCAACATCCACCGGAGTGACCGCATGAATTCATCAGAGCTTGATCAGGCGTATACCCACCTGTGCCACACCATGACGCGCATCGGTGAACCGGACGCCCAACTCTTCCTGGCGCGATTGGCGTTGTTGGCGATGAATCGTTTTGATGATGCGCAAGCGGCTAAAGCATGGATTGACGCCGCTGCAGCCGATGTATCGCCCGAGGTCGGACGCTGAAGCACTCGGCAGCAGACCCTTTGTAATTCCAGTCAAAATAGCCGTATGAACGCTAAAGCCATTGTTTTTGAGGCCCCTTTATCCCTGCAGGTGCGTGAACTCGCGTTGGCGCCGATGGGCCCAACTGACATCACCGTAGCGGTTGATTTCAGTGGTATCAGCACCGGCACAGAGCGCTTGCTGTGGGAGGGCACGATGCCACCGTTCCCTGGCTTGGCTTATCCCCTGGTGCCTGGTTACGAGACGGTCGGTCGGGTCGTGGCCATCGGCAACGATGTATCGACGCTGGCAGTGGGTGATACGGTGTTCTTACCCGGTTCGTATGCTTTTCAAGGGGTTCAAAACCTGTTCGGTGGCGCGGGTGAGCGTCTGGTGGCACCTCAGGACCGCGCTGTCAAACTTGACAGTACGCTTGGCGCCAATGGCATTTTGTTGGCGTTGGCAGCGACTGCGCACCACGTTTTTACCTCAGGCCATTCGCCCACGCAGTTGGTGTACCCCGATCTGATTATTGGCCACGGCATCATGGGCCGCTTGCTGGCGCGCATGGTAGTCGCCGCAGGGCAGCCCGCCCCCGTTGTGTGGGAAACCCAGCCGATTCGCCAGTCGGGAGCGGTCGGCTATACCGTCACGCACCCCGATGATGACCCCCGCAAAGACTATCGTTGCATTTGTGATGTGAGTGGTGACGCAGCGATTTTGAACCGTGTCATACCCAAGATGGTGGCGGGCGGTGAGGTGATCTTGGCGGGCTTTTACAAGCAAGATTTGTCTTTTGCTTATGCGCCTGCGTTCATGCGCGAAGCACGTATTCGTGTGGCAGCGCAATGGCAAAAACATGATTTAGACGCAGTCGTTGCCATGTTTCACGGGGATGGGTTGTCGCTGGAAGGGTTGATCACCCACACGGAAAAAGCTACTCGTGCGCAGCATGCCTACGAAGTAGCCTTCGGCGATCCTGCTTGTTTAAAGATGGTGATCGACTGGCGCAGCTAACCGTTCAGAAAACGGCGTGCTCGCGCCGCTCGGGTACGGCTTCGCCGTGCGCCCAGTGAGCGTAGGCATCAAATAAGTGGTCTCGGCCATGGCTTGGCGTGGCGTCGGCGCTGTACTGGTTGGTCTGCGGGTCCCACACCAGCATGGATTCGGTGGCGTAGTAGCGACCAATCTTTGCAAGCTCTGCTTTGTCAGCGGCAGCGGGGAAGAGGCGTCCCATAACGCTCAGCACCCCAATAATCACATCCAACAGGCGCACCGGTACATGGGTGAAGCGGGCGGGCTGCCCCAGCGCTTTGAAAAGGGCTTCGCCCTGGGCTATCGGCGTAATCGCGTCACCCGGTCCACCGATGGGCAGTATCTTTTGTTGGCGGTTGGGGTCGGTCAAGCAGCCGGTAAGGTAATCGGCTAAGTCACGGTCACTGATGGGTTTACAGGCTGTACCCAAGCCATCACCGAAAACCAAAAAAGCTTTCCCATTTTTAACCCGTTCCAACTGACCTGACAGCGATTTGAAATAAGCAGTGGGCCGCACGATGCTGTAGGTCATGCCCGTCGCCATCAGCGCTTGTTCGAAACGCAGCTTGGCTTTTTGAAACGCCAACCGTGGTTTTTGCACGCAGATGGCCGAGAGCAGGACAAAGTGTTTGATGCCGGCTTGTTGCACGGCCTCAAGGATGTCGATATGCGCTTGATAGTCGACTCGCCAGGCATCGCACGGTGCACCAGTGCGGGAGGCGAGGCAAGAGATGACCGCGTCAAACGGCGCCCCCTCGCGCAGTGTCCCGCCCCAAGTTTTCGGGTCACAGGGGTCCGCGAAAACGCAGGTGGCGTGCAGTAGTTGGGCAGACGGTGCGCGCAACACGCAGACGGTTTCGTGGCCTTGCTGATGCAGTGCGCGCGCGGTGCTGGCACCGATGGTGCCTGTGGCGCCAAGCAATAACACCTTCATGGCATGCGCTCAGAGATGGTGATATCAAGACCCGTTGTCCCCACGGCAACGGGCCCCAGTGAACCGATCAGGTCGCCCGGCTGTGGCATGGCTCCGCCCGACTTTGAGATCCGCGCCTTCACCACAACCTCTTTCAGCGTGGAGAGTTTGAAGGCGGGATTCATGGCCGTACGGTCATCCAAGGTGAACGCCATGGGAAGCTGCGATACGGTCGTTCGGACGATGGCGACGGGCATGCGCGGTCCATTGACTTGCACCGCATATACAAACACGGTATCGCTCGGACTGGCTGCCGACTGCAGCGTCGCTGCGAGGCTCACTTGTCCGGTGAGCGTCGATGCCCCGTCGCTGGCAGCCGCAGCCGGGGCAACGCCCAATTGCTGTTGGACCTCTGCAATGGCGCTTTCTAGGGCTGGCACATCAGGGTGCTCGTTGGTCATGCGGGCACGGGCTTGTTGCCAGTAGGCCAAGGCATCAGGGAGTTGCTGGTCGGCATAGGCAGCGCTACCCGCCAACAGCAAGGCACCGATGTGTTGCGGCTGCGCTTGCAAAATCGCTTTGATCACGCGCCAGGGCTCACCCTCAAAAGAGCCCTCGTTACTCGCCGCTAAAACTTCGGCACGCTCCAACTTCAGGTCATCACCAGTGTCCAGCCTAGTGGCGCGGTCATAGGCTTGCAGCGCAGCGCTGTATTGCCCCAGCGTGCGGTAGGTGCGACCGAGCATGACCCAGCCTTGCACGTTATCCGGCTCTGTCGCCAGCCGTTGCGCCAGACCGTCGGCCATTTTGATGAGCTCTTGCTGGGGACTGTTGGCGGCTACCTCAGGGGCTGGCGCCAACGCATCCGGTGTGCCCAATGACAAATACAACGCCAACGATGCGATCGGTACAGCGACCAACACGCTCACCGCAACGCCCCATGCCGGGGCGCGAGTGACCCTATCGGCAGGCTGATCAGCGGCTGACGCATCGTCCGTGTCTTCGAGTAAGCGGACACTCAATTCGTCGCGTGATTGGTGCCACTCCTGCTCGCTGATTAGACGGTTTCGGTAAGCGGCATCGAGGTCTGCGATTTGGCTGCGGTAAACCGCGGCATTTGCGTCCGCCACGTTGTCACGGGGTACGTCAGAAGGTTTGCGGACGACAGCCCACACCAGCACGCCGGCAACCGCCAGTGCCATCACGATGGCAGTGGTCAAAAAAAGCATGTTCGCCATCATGGGGCGTCTCCCGCATTCAAGATGGCATTGACTTTTTGACGCTGCGTATCGGTCAGCGGTGCTGCGGGGACTTGCGCTGCACGGCGAGCTCGCAAATACAGCATCATCCCTGCAATCCCTAAGACCAGCGCCAAAAATGGTCCAAACCACAAGACCCAGGTGAGCGGTTTAACGGTGGGACGGTACAGCACAAAGTCACCGTAACGATCGACGAGATAGGTTTTGATAGTGGCATCGTCCATGCCATCGACGATGAGTTTTCTGACCTCTTCACGCAGGTCGTTGGCCAACTCCGCGCGCGAGGACGCCAGCGACTCGTTTTGACACACCAGGCAGCGTAACTCTTCGGAGATGTGATTCAAACGTTGCTCAACTTGTGGGTCTTTCGCCATTGGCTGGGCTTCACCAGCGGTCGATAGGGTACTCGTTAGCAGAGCGGCTGCGAGGCTAATTCCTAGCAGCAGACGATGAAGCTGGGGATGAAACAGACCTTGAGGCAGCGTGAGTCGTCGATGCATATCAGCCCCCCGCCGCAGTGAGCTGTTTGACCAACGGCAAAATTCGGTCCTGCAGAATCTCGGGTGTGAGTACCCCGATCTGTTTGTATCGAATCACACCGGCCTGATCGATCAGGTAAGTCTCTGGTACGCCGTAGACACCGTAGTTGATGCCCACCCGTCCATCCAAATCAAATGCAGTTGCGACATAGGGGTTGCCGTAGCGTTGAAGCCAAGTGCCCCCTTTTTGGCGCGCCAAGGCCAACTGACCCTCTGCATCCACAGCAACGCCTTGCGGTCTGTCTTGCACTTGAACTTCCTTGTAATTCAGGCCCACGATGGGGAGTTGGTTGGCGCGTGAAAATGCAACCAACAAAGGGTGCTCTTGGCGGCAGGCCACACACCACGTGGCCCAGACGTTCAACATCCAGACTTGTCCGCGCATCCGCTGGGGGGAGAAGGGCGGTGCGGCAGGGTCGAGTGTGGCGAGTTCAAAAGCGGGCGCAACGCGTCCCACCAATGGTGACGGAATCTCTTTGGGGTCACGCTTCAGGCCAATGGCCAAGAATGCGATCAGCACCATGAACAGTCCGAAGGGAATGAGAAATTTTTTCATAGCGTGGGCCTTCGCTATGCGATCTGCGGGGCGCTACCTTTGCGGTAACGCCGATCGCTGATTGAGAATAAACCGCCGAGCACCATGAGAACGGCCCCACCCCACAACCATGACACAAAGGGCTTGTAGTACACCCGCATACTCCACTGCGGTGCGCCCCCTTGAATGGGGTCACCCAGTGCCACATACAGATCGCGGAACCAACCGTAATCAATCGCGGCCTCTGTCATGGGCATGGCAGAGGAGAAGTACTTGCGCTTCTCAGGCTCAAGGACCTCGATCACGCGACCATCCTTTGACACCTCTACCGATGCACGCAGTGCCTTGTAGTTGGGGCCATCTGCGATGGCAACATCCGTCAATTGGAAACGGTAGTTTGAAAGACTGACCGTGTCGCCAATCGACATGCGGACGTCACGCTCCTCTTCGTAGCCTTTGACAAACGTGATCCCGATGACAATCACCGCGATACCTAAGTGCGCCAAATGCATACCCCAAAACGACGGCGCGATGCGGCCGGGCTTTTGTAAACGCGTAATGATTTGTACACATAAACCAACGACGACCCATGCGGCTAAAGCGCTGCCCATGCCGCTGAGCCAGGTACCACGATCGGTGAATAGCCAGACAGCTGCACCGGTTGCGATGGCCGCGATGGCTGGGACGCGCATGTCGTTAGCCAATGCACGCAGTCGGTTTTCACGCCAGTGCGCAATGCCCCCCGGTACCATTAAGAAAATAACGGGCACCATCAATGGCACAAATACCGCGTTGAAGTAGGGCGCGCCAACCGACAGTTTGCCGAGGTTGAGTGCATCGATGATGAGGGGATAAATGGTGCCTAGCAGTACGGCGGCGGTGGCAACGACCAGCAGCACACTGTTGGTCAGGAGTAAAGACTCTCGCGATACCAAGCCAATGTCACCGCCCAGCGTGGCTTTAGGCGCCCGCCAAGCAAACAGCATGAGAGAGATGCCGACCACCAGCGCCAACAAGATCAAGATAAAGATGCCCCGCTCGGGGTCGTTAGCGAAGGCGTGTACGGAAGTCAGTACACCGGAACGAACGAGGAAGGTCCCGAGTAGGCACAGCGAAAACGCACCAATGGCCAGCAGCACAGACCACGCTTTGAAGCCACCGCGCTTATCGGTCACCATGAGTGCGTGGATCAATGCGGTGCCAAACAGCCAGGGCATGAGAGAGGCGTTCTCGACTGGGTCCCAAAACCACCAACCGCCCCAGCCCAGTTCGTAATACGCCCACCAGGAGCCCAATGCGATGCCGGTCGTCATGAAGACCCAAGCGACGACGGTCCAGGGCCGAGACCAGCGCGCCCATGCGGCGTCCATTCGTCCGGATAACAAGGCGGCGACCGCGAAAGCGAACGCCACAGAGAAACCGACGTAGCCCATGTACAGCATGGGGGGGTGAATGACCAACCCCGGGTCTTGCAGCAAGGGGTTCAAATCCCGGCCATCTGCAGGGGCTGGCAAGAGGCGCTCAAAGGGGCTGGATGTGAAAAGAATGAAGAGTAAAAAGCCGACAGCAATCAGCCCCAAGACGGAGATGACGCGCGCCACCATCGCCAACGGTAGACGCTCAGAGAACAGGGCGACGGCGAGGGTCCAGCCTGACAGCATCAGCACCCATAGCAACAGCGAACCTTCATGGCCGCCCCACACACTGGCAACTTTGTACGGCAGCGGTAACAACAGATTCGACTGCGCGGCGATGTAGCGCACAGAGAAATCGTTCGTGACTGCAGCGTAGGTCAGGATGCCGTAGGCCAATGCGATCAGGGTGAATTGCAGCAGTGCGGCAGGGCGTGCGGCGTTTTGCCATCGCACGTTGTCACGCAGGGTACCCGCCAGCGGCAGCGTGCCCTGGATAAAGGCCACGCAGGTCGCGAGGATCAGGGCGAAGTGGCCAAGTTCAACAATCATTCGGGTGCCCTTTGAGCGATGGGCGTTGCCCCGTTAACTTGACCGCTTTTTGCAGCAGCCGCTTGATCAAGCGCGTGTTGCGCCTCAGGTGGCATGTAGTTTTCGTCGTGCTTTGCGAGGACCTCGGAGGCGGCAAATCCTCCGGTCTTGGAAAGCTGACCTTGCGCAACTACACCCTTACCCTCTTTGAAGAGGTCGGGCAAGATGCCTGTGTAGGTGACTGGCACCTCGTGCGCGAAGTCGGTGACGATGAAGGCCACGTTCTCGCCATCTTTTTTGAGACTGCCCGCCTTCACCATACCGCCCACGCGGAAGGTTTGCCCCTTCGGCGCCTCGCCTTGATAGACCTGTGAGGGTGAAAAGAAGAAGACCAAATTACTTTGAAAGGCATTCAAGATGAAGACACCCGCCGCTGCGAGCATGAAGATGCCAGCGGTGATCCAGAGCAGTCGTTGGTGTCGAGGTTTCATCATGCCCATTCGTTCGTTGCAGCTGCATCAAGAGCCGCTGTTGTTTGCAGTTGTCTAATGGCCTGTCGCTGCGCGTGTTTTGCCCACCACGCCTCGCCAATCATGACCAGAGCGGTCATGCCGAAGCTACCCCACACGTATAGGCCGTAACCGCCCATCGCCCAAAAGGCAGACGCACTCTCCCAAATCATTTGGTGCCCCCATTTGTGACCATCGCGACGTCGGGCAATGTGCGTACCCACTTGGCGTCACGTTCGCGATGCAAAATGATGCCGCGTACCCGGTATAAGGCCATCGCAATGGTGTACAGCCAGAATGCAAGTGCCATGACGAGCATGGCAGTCAGCATGGTTTGTTCCATGCTGGAGCCGCGACTGAGTGATACCGATGCGCCTTGGTGGAGGGTGTTCCACCATTTCACAGAGAAGTAAATAACGGGGACGTTCAATGCGCCGACTAAGGCCAGAATGCCACCCGCCTTATCGGCACGGCGTGGGTCCTCAATCGCGTTCGTCAAGGCGATATAGCCAAGGTACAAGAAAAACAAAATCAGCTCCGACGTGAGTCGTGCATCCCATACCCACCACGTGCCCCACATGGGCTTACCCCACAGTGCGCCGGTCCAGAGCGATAAGAACGCGCAGATCGCGCCCGTGGGGGCCAACGCGCGGCACATCATCCCTGATAACCGCGTGTTGAGCGTGAGCCCCAACAGGGCCCAGAACGCCATGGCAAGGTAGATGATCATGGACATCCAAGATACCGGCACATGTACGAAGATGATGCGGTAGCCCTCGCCTTGTTGAAAATCGGTGGGTGCCACAAAGAAGCCCAGCCACAAGCCCCAGAGACCCAAGCCCGCCGCGCCCAGCGCAAACCATGGCCAAAGCCGACCGGCCAACGGATAAAAGTGTTGGGGTGAGGCGTAGTGGTAAAAAAACTTGGACAACATGGGCGTGTAGATATTTATGACTCAAGTGCCAAGCGCAACGCGGCGGCACTGGCCCAAGGACTGAGAACAGCGGCGATCAGTGCCATGGCCATCAAGATAGACAGGTGTGCCGATGCGCCTAAGCCGCTGATCTCGGCCTGTACCGCGCCGGCCCCAAAAATCAGGGTGGGCACGTACAGTGGTAGCACCAACAAGGCGATCAAAACATCGCCCCCTCGAACGCCCAGCGTCAGGGCGGCTCCAATGGCGCCGATCAGCGATAAAACCGGTGTGCCAATCAGTAGACTCAACGTCAGAATCCACAAGGCGTCGGCTGGCAAGTTGAATTGCATCCCCAACACGGGCGCCAACACGACCAATGGCAAGCCGGATAAGAGCCAATGTGCGACCACCTTGGCCGCCACCAGAACGGTGAGGCCAGTGGGCGCCAACGCCATTTGCTCGAGTGTGCCGTCGGCGTAGTCGGCGGCAAACAAGCGCCCCAGCGACAGCATGCTGGCCAGCAATGCGCCCACCCACAGAATGCCCGGTGCGACCAAGCGCAAAGTGGTCATTTCTGGTCCGATCCCTAGCGGGAATAGCGCGGCGACCACAACAAAGAAAAAGATGGCCGTGATGACCTCCGTCTTTCGGCGCATCGCCAACGTGACGTCGCGTTTGACCACGGCGGTGAACCCACTCATGCTGCCAACCTGTAAGCATGCCCTTGACCGGTGAATGTGACTGCTTGGTGGCTGGTGAGTAGCACCATGCCGCCGCGATCGATGTGTTGATTGATGAGATGGGTGAGGCGGTCGCAGGCTTTGGTATCCAGAGCGACGAAGGGCTCGTCCAATAGCCACAAGGGTGCAGGGCTGACCAGCAACCGAGCCAGCGCGGCACGCCGCTTTTGGCCCTGCGATAACACCTTGACCGCGAGGTGCTCGCGCCCCCGAAGCCCCAGTTGTGCGAGTGCATCCATGGCTTGGCTATCGTCAATCGTCTGGGCGTTGATCTGTGCGTGGGTCTGTAAATTTTCAAACGCTGACAGATCGTCTTTGAGTGCCAACTGATGCCCCATGTAAACCACATGCGCGCGCATATCGGCGCGTGAGGGCGGTGTGGGTTCAGCATCGGGTGGTGGTCCGTTCCAAGTAATGTGTCCGATGCTGTGTGCTGCCAAGCCCGATACCAAACGCAACAGACTGGTTTTGCCGCTGCCGTTGTCACCCTGCAGGTGCAACCACTCACCTGGCTTCAGCTCAAAAGAGACGTCTGAAAAGAGCAGGCGATCTCCTTTGTGACATCCAAGGTTAGAAATATGAAGCATGTGGTCATGTGCTCAAGAACATTTGCTTAACCGCCTCAAGGGCTTTGCGCCGCTGGATATCCTCTGGGTGGTGCAACTCGCGCAAGGGACCATTGAGCATTTTTTTCATCAAACCGACGGATAAGCCTTCGAGCACTTCGTCAATCGATTGACCTTTCTCGATCCGCTTGCGGGCACGTGCCAACTCCGCTTGACGCCATCCATCAGCTTGTGCGTTGAGTTGTTGGATCATGGGTACATGGTTTCGGGAAGACAGCCAAGCCATGAACTTTTGGACCCCCTCGTCAATGATGACCTCCGCGTTCACAACCGCACCCATGCGCTGGCTTTGGGCGTTATTGATGACGGTGGTCAGGTCGTCAACGGAGTAGAGGTAGACGTCTTGTAAGTTTTTTACTTCTGGTGCGATGTCGCGCGGAACTGCCAGGTCGACCATAAAAATGGGCCGGCATTTGCGCTGACGCAAAGCGGCCTTGACCGCTGCCAGGCGCAACAAAGGCACGGGGCTAGCGGTGCAACTGACGACGATATCGAACTCAGCCAAGCGGGTCTCGATATCAGCCAAGGCCATTGTTTTGGCACCGTGCGCGGCGGCCAGTTCGCTGGCACGCGCAGGGGTTCGGTTGGCGATGGTAATACCGCGCGGCGACTTCGCGGCAAAGTGGGTCACACACAAGGCCGTCATCTCCCCAGCACCGATGAACAGGATATTGGTGTCTTTGATGTTTTCAAAAATGCGGCTGGCTAGTCGCACGCTGGCGGCGGCCATGCTGATGGAGTGGGCGCCGATCTCGGTGTTGCTGCGCACCTCTTTAGCGACTGCAAATGAGCGCTGGAACATTTGGTTCAGCGTGGTACCAAGCGCGCCCGTATCGGCTGCCAAGCGCACGGCATCTTTCAGTTGCCCCAAAATTTGCGACTCACCCAACACCATGGAATCGAGTCCACTGGCGACTCGAAACGCGTGCCGTGCGGACGCGATGCCCTCTAATTTGTAGGTGTGATTCTGCAGTAAATCAACTTTGGTACGGCCGCTTTCAGCCAACCAACTGAGCGTTTCTGGCAGCGACGCGGCTTCGCCTGCGCAATAAATTTCAGTGCGGTTACAGGTAGACAGAATGGCCACTTCTTTGTGGGTGTCGAAACGCTGACGCAAGGTCCTCAAAGACTGTTCGAGCTGCTCGGACGCGAAAGAAAACCGCTCACGCAACTCGATCGGTGCGGTACGGTGGTTTAAGCCGAGCGTCCAAACGGTCATTTAAACCACCCGTCGCAGTGGGGGTTGTGCGGCCAGGTCTGGCCATCGCTCGCCCAATTTTTTGTGGATGCCGGGTGCGGTGAGGCCGTAGTGCGCCATGAGCTTTTGCGGGTCACCGTGTTCGGTGAAGGCATCTTCAAAGCCCAACACCAAGGTTGTGTTGTGCAACTGCATGTCTTGCAGCGCCTCTAGCACCGCAGCACCAGCGCCGCCCATGCGAGCGCCATCTTCTATCGTGACCAAGCGGGTATGGGTCTCGGCGATTTGTTTCAGCATGGCGGTATCGAGTGGCTTGGCCCAGCGCATGTTGACAACCGTCGCATCGATACTTTCAGCCACTTTGAGTGCCTCGTGCATCAACGGCCCGAACGCCAGAAATGCCACGTCCTGACCTTGGCGTTGAATAGCGGCTTGGCCGTAAGGCAAGGGCTGCAATGTCGGATTGACCGTCGCGCCAACGCCAGCACCGCGCGGATAGCGCACGGTAACGGGGTGGTCTTGCGCGTAAGCGGAGCTGAGTAATTGACGACATTCGTTCTCGTCTGCGGGGCATGCCACAGCCATATTGGGAATGCAGCGGGTGAACGCGATGTCAAACATCCCCGCGTGCGTCGCGCCATCGGCACCTACCAACCCCGCACGGTCGAGGGCGAAGACAACGGGTAAGTTTTGTAATGCCACGTCGTGGATCAATTGGTCGTAGGCGCGTTGCAGAAAGGTGGAGTAGATGGCGACGACGGGCTTCATGCCCTCGCAAGCCATGCCAGCGGCGAACGTGACCGCGTGTTGCTCGGCGATACCCACGTCGTGGTAGCGCGATGCAAAGCGCTCGCTGAAAGCGACCATGCCTGACCCCTCGCGCATGGCCGGCGTGATACCGACCAACCGCGGGTCTTTATCTGCCATGTCGCAAAGCCATTGACCAAACACCTGCGTGAAGGTTGTTTTACCCGGCGCACCGGGGACCAGTCCAACCGCTGGGTCGAACTTGCCGGGACCGTGGTAGCTGATCGGGTCGACCTCGGCCTTGGCATAGCCTTTTCCCTTGCGTGTCACGACATGCAGGAACTGAGGCCCCGATTTGGCCTTGACCGCTTGTAACGCGGTGACCAACCCATCGACATCGTGGCCATCAATGGGGCCTGTATAAGTAAAGCCCAGTTTTTCGAACAGCGTATCGGGCTGTATGAGTTGCTGGGTTTGCTGCTCGATACGCCTTGCGAGTTCGAATAGCGGCGGCGCGTTACGCAGGAATTGTTGCCCGATCTTTTTGGCTTCCGCATAAAACCGTCCGGACATCAGGCCCGCGAGGTATTGATTCAGCGCCCCGACGGGCGGGCTGATCGACATATCGTTGTCATTCAATATAACCAGCAAGTCTGCATCCGCGTTACCGGCGTTGTTCATGGCTTCAAAAGCCATGCCGGCGGTCAGCGCGCCATCGCCAATGATGGCCACGGCCTTTCGGTTTGAGCCACATTGCTTGGCAGCGACCGCCATACCAAATGCCGCAGAGATACTGGTGGATGAGTGCGCGGTGCCGAACGTGTCGTAGATGCTTTCTTCGCGGCGGGGAAAACCACTTAGGCCCCCTTGTTGACGCAGGCTGCCCATTTGGTCCAAACGACCGGTCAACATTTTGTGGGGGTAGGTTTGGTGGCCCACGTCCCAAACCAGTCGGTCCTCGGGGGTGTTGTAAACGTAGTGCAGCGCGATCGTGAGCTCAATGGTTCCCAAGTTGGAACTGAAGTGCCCCCCCGTTTGCGATACGGTTTGAATGAGGCGCTCGCGCAACTCATGCGCCAAGCCCGGCAGGCTCTCACGGGAAAGCTTGCGCAATTGCAGCGGCGACTTGATCCAATCCAGCAAAGCTTCCATGTCGGGCCCGAAGTAGGTAGTTCAGTGTTGAATTTACAGATATTTGACAAAACGTCAAGTTAAATTGACACTTCTATGAAATTTGACTTGACACTGTGAGGCGCTGAATTGGCCACCATCCTACAAAATGATCACTTTCTACGCGCCTGCTTGCGCCAAGCCACCCCTTACACGCCCGTGTGGTTGATGCGGCAGGCGGGGCGTTACTTGCCCGAGTACTGCCAAACACGGGCCAAAGCCGGCAGCTTCATGGGGCTGGCGACCAATACCGACTTCGCGACCGAAGTCACGCTGCAGCCACTGGATCGCTATCCGCTGGATGCCGCCATCTTGTTTTCCGACATCTTGACCGTGCCCGATGCCATGGGGCTCGGGTTGAGTTTTGAGGCTGGTGAGGGGCCCCGCTTCGCCAAAACGACTCGCGACGAGGCCAGCGTCGCTGCCCTAGCGGTGCCTGACATGGCCAAGTTGCGCTACGTTTTCGACGCGGTCACCTCCATTCGAAAGGCGTTGAACGGCCGTGTGCCGCTGATTGGGTTTGCCGGTAGCCCGTGGACTTTGGCTTGCTACATGGTTGAGGGTCGTGGTTCTGACGACTACCGCGCGGTCAAGACGTTGATGTATAGCCGTCCAGACCTGATGCACCGAATTCTGGAGGTCAACGCGCTGTCGGTTGCCGCCTATTTGAATGCGCAGATTGAGGCGGGCGCCCAAGCGGTGATGATTTTTGACAGCTGGGGTGGGGTGTTGGCAGACGGTGCCTTCCAACAGTTCAGCCTGCGCTACACCGCCATGGTGTTGTCGCACTTGCGGCGCGGCCACGAGGGAAAGGTGATTCCGCGACTCGTTTTCACGAAGGGTGGCGGACTGTGGTTGTCAGAGATGGCCGCTTTGGATTGCGACGTTTTGGGGCTGGATTGGACGATGAACCTGGGCCGTGCCCGGCATTTAGTGGGTGGCACCGAGGGCGGTCCTGGCAAAGCGCTCCAAGGCAACATCGACCCGATGGTGTTGTTTGCGAACCCCGAGCAGATTGACGCGGCGGTGCAGCAGGTACTCGCCAGCTTTGGCACGCCGCATACCGATCCCAGCACGACGGGCCCGACTCATATTTTCAACTTGGGCCATGGGATTAACCAGCTCACGCCACCGGAGAACGTGGCTGCTCTCGTCGAAGCGGTGCACAAACACTCACGCGCCATGAGGGATGTTACTGAAAAAGTGTAAATTTTACTTGACAGTTTATGCGTGCTTTTGGATGATCAGAGCACCCTCCCTCACTTAAATAAGACGTACATGGCATCCACTTTTCCCTTTGCCGCCATCGTTGGCCAAGACGAAATGACCCTCGCAATCCAGGTGGTAGCCATCGATCCAGCGGTCGGAGGGGTCTTGGTGTTGGGCGACCGCGGCACAGGTAAGTCCACCGCGGTAAGGGCATTGGCTGACTTGCTACCCCCGATCCAAGTGGTCAAAGGTTGCCCCTATAAATGTGACCCTGCCGCACCGGCACAGGCCTGTGCGATCTGCCAGGATACACCCGTAGCCGCTGGCGCCAAGCCCCGCAAGCGCGCCACCGAAACACGGCCCGTGCGTGTGGTCGACCTGCCTCTGGGCTCCACCGAAGACCGTATTGTTGGGGCCCTTGACCTTGAAAAAGCACTCTCGCAGGGCGTTAAAGAATTTGCCCCAGGGCTGTTGGCCCAAGCGCACCGTGGCTTCCTCTACATCGACGAGGTCAACTTGCTGGAAGACCATTTGGTGGACTTGTTGATCGACGTTGCTGCGTCGGGAGAAAACCTGGTCGAGCGTGAGGGCCTGAGCGTCCGGCATCCTGCGCGCTTTGTGCTGGTGGGCAGCGGTAACCCGGAGGAGGGCGAGTTACGTCCCCAGTTGTTAGACCGTTTTGGTTTATCGGTGCAGGTTAAAACACCGCAAGATATTGATTTGCGCGTCGCCGTGATCAAGCGGCGTGACGCATTTGACCGCGACCCTGAAGGCTACAAGGCGCAATGGCAGGCTGAAAATGACCGTCTTCAAAAGCGGATTGTGAAAGCGCGTAAGTCGCTTGACGCCGTGGTGGTGGACGACGAGATGCTGACGCTGTGCGCGCGTCTGTGCCAAGCACTCGGCACCGATGGTCTGCGTGCCGAGCTCACGCTGATGCGAGCGATGCGCGCGTTGGCGGCGCTTCAGGGGCATAAAAAGGTCAAGCGGGATCACCTCAAAGCCATCGCCCCCATGGCGCTGAGTCATCGTTTACGTCGCAACCCCCTTGATGACACTGACTCCAGCCAGCGCGTGAAACGCTGTCTGGATGACCTTTTGGCCGCCTGAGGTTTGCCCATGGCAGACACGATGCAGTGGCTGGATACTTGGAACGATGCCATGACATCGTTGCAGTTGCTGCAAATCGACCCGAGCGGATTTGGAGGCATCGTGGTGAGGGCACCATACGGTCCAGTGCGCGCGCAGTGGTTACAGCAGTTGGGAACGATGGGCCTGTCGATAACGAAACTGCCCGGCCACTTGGATCGTGAGCGTTTACTGGGCGGTATTGACCTGTCTGCGACCTTGCAACAGGGGCAGCTGCGCTGGCAAGCTGGCCTACTTGCGCAAGCGGATGGTGGTGTCGTCTGCATCCCCATGGCTGAGCGGTTTCCTGACGCCTTAACGGCGCCGCTGGTTCAAACGCTGGACACACGCAGCCTGCCTGACGGGGACCACCACCGCACCGCATTTGGCGTCGTGGCGTTGGATGAGTCGGACGCTGAGGAGGCCACGCTCAATCCGGCGTTACGGGAGCGTTTGGGCCTGTGGATTGATTTGCACGACATCGCGCCGGCCGACATCGTTGGACAGGCTTGGGAGCCCGTCGCACCGTTGGACTTACGCCTGTCCGAGGCAGCGTGCGAGGCCATGCGTCAGGCGTTACCGCGGGTCTCGGTGAGCGACAGCCAATTGAGCGCATTGTGCGCCGCCGCGCTTGCGCTGGGCATTACCTCGCTGCGGGTGCCCACACTGGCGCTGCGCGTGGCGTGCGCGCATGCCGTATTGAATGGTCGGGTTGAGGTGGCCGACGAGGACATGGCGTTCGCCGCGCGTCGCGTGCTGGCACCACGGGCATTGCAGGGGCCCGAGACGACAGCCCACGCCGAGACGGAACCGAATGAGGCGCCGGACTCCGACACCGAATCGAACGCGGACGAACGTGACAACACCCACCATGACAACGGTGATGAAGCACCGCCACCACCGGTGCCTGAAGCGTCTTCAAATGACCTGACCGATGCGGCCACCCCCCCAGAGCCCACACCGGAGGAAATACTGGTGGCGGCCGCTTTGGCCAGCTTGCCCAACGATGTCCTTGATCGTTTGTTGACGCGTTCAGCACGCAGCGCTGCCAGCCGCACAGGGCGCAGTGGTCAGTTCAGAACAGGGGCGCAACGCGGACGGCCGCTACCTCCACGACCGGGTTCAGTGGGAGGCCACGCGCGGTTGCACGTGTTGGCAACTTTGCGCGCCGCAGCGCCCAAGCAACGTTTACGCAGCAAGCCACCTTCTGGTGGGGTAGCGATCCGGTCCGAGGACTTTCATGTGCGACGCTACCAACAAAGCAGTGCGAGCTGTGTGTTGCTGGCGCTGGATGCATCCGGCTCAGCGGCGCTGCAGCGCTTGGCCGAGGCGAAGGGGGCTGTCGAGTTGTTGTTGCAACAATCCTATGCCCGCCGCGACAGCGTATGCATTGTGTCTTTTAAGGGCGCGAAAGCCGAGTTGTTGTTGCCGATGACGCGGTCCTTGGTCCGCGCCAAGCGTGCCATGACCGGCTTGCCAGGCGGCGGCGGGACGCCGCTGGCATCAGGATTAAAACTGGCGTACGAGCAAGCCATGCTTTTGCAGCGACAAGGGATCACGCCCTTGTTGGTTATCTTGAGCGATGGCCGTGCGAATGTGACATTGGATGGCTTGGGTGGCCGTACCCAAGCGCTTGCAGACGCGCAGTCATGGTGCGATCAATGGCGGGCCTCCGGGCATCAATCCCTTTGGATTGACACCTCGGTTCAACCCGATCCGCAGGTGCAAACGCTGGCGTACGCCATGGGGGGGCGCTATATGCCGATGCCGCAAGCCCACGCGCACCGCATGGCCGCCGCGATGGATCACCTCAGGCAGCAGAACCGCGACCATGTTTGATCGCTTGTATCCTGGCATGCAGTGGACGGATTACCGTCACGAGTGGCCGAACGCACATTGGAGCCAATTTGTACATGCGGGCGGTATCAAATGGCATGTGCAAATGGCGGGTCAAGGACCGGCGTTGTTGTTGTTGCACGGGACGGGTTCTGGCAATTTCAGTTGGCGTGATCTGTTACCCGTTTTAACCCCGCATTTCACATTGATCGCGCCCGATTTACCGGGCCACGCGTTCACCACACGGGGTTCTGATCAATCTCTTTCATTGAAGGGTATGAGTAGCGGTGTGTTGGCCTTGTTGCAGCAGTTGGGCATCACGCCCGCGGCGATTGTGGGTCACTCTGCCGGTGCTGCGATCGCGGCGCAAATGGTGGTGCAGGAGCCGCGGCTGGCTGATACCCACCTGATGGGGTTGAACCCGGCGTGGTTGCCGTTGCCTGGTGTCCCCGCATGGATTTTTGGTCCGGCTGCGAAGCTAGCAGCCTTGAATCCGCTGTCTGCATGGGCGACGGTGCGTTTTGCCAAACGGCCTGGTGTGATTGCCAAGTCAGTGGCGCAAACCGGATCGCACCTCTCGCCAGCCGGTATCGCGTTGTACCAAGCCGTCTTCACGCACACGGGACACGTGCATAGCGTGTTGGGCATGATGGCATCGTGGAAGCTCGCAGGCTTGACTGATGCGTTGGCCACGTTGAAAAACCCAGTCACGATGTTGGTGGGCACGAATGACAAAACCATTCCGCCATCACTGGCGCATGACGCGTGCCGCGTGATGCCGCAGGCCACTTTGCATCAGCAGATCGGTTTGGGTCATTTGGCACACGAAGAGCAGCCGGTGGACACCGCAAGGCACCTGTGTGCCGCCTACGGTATCAACCGATCGAATTGAATCGCAGCTAGCCGTGCGGGTTGGCTTTGAGCATCGCCAGCACGTCGAGGGGGCTGGTGCTGATCAGGTCGGCGCCAAACATATCCGCTGTGGCATCTACCAGTGAGAAGATGGGGCCGCCCAACAGGACCTTGGCGTCCGGGTTGCCCGAGTGCGCACGCAGATTTTCTATGAGTGATTTGAGCTTATACAACTGTGATTCAATGGCCACCGATATGCCGATCAAATCGAACCACTCATTGGCAACCGATCGCACCAATTCCTCCTCAGAGGCGGAGATGTCGATGACCACCGATGCCCCTTCGCGCTTGAACAGATCGGCCACGATGGTGACGCCCAAAATGTGAAGTGAGCCGGGCGCCGCGCACAGCATGACGTGACGCTCTAACCCCTCAGATTGTGGGCCGTCACGGTACTCGTATCCCAGCCGGTAGGTGATTTGATGCATGATGGCCAGGCCACACGTGACATCGCTGAAACTGCAGAGGTCTTTTTCCCACAAGTCACCGAGCTGTTGCGCAGCCGGTGTGATGAGGTTCAGAAAAATCTGCTGGTGCGGGTGTCCGGAGGACAGTAACCCATCGATGATGGCGTTGACGCGCAACGAGTCACCATTGCGGCAAGCCATCGCAAAGGCGTCCAGTTGTGGCAGGGGATCGAGCGGTGCGAAAACCGACGCTTGGTTCGCCATGCGCGCGTTGTAGTTTTCCGACTGCAAAAGCCTCGGAATCAGTTGGGTCTCGATGACGTCTACGAGCGACTCTTTACAGGTGTCGTCATCTGGCGACGTGTTTTGAATTCGCCTCGAAAACCCATCTAAGTTTTGTAACTTAGACATGCAAAAACCTTGCAAAACAACAACGTGCCCTGAATTGGCGGGAGATCGGGGTGGGTGGTCACCAGCAAGATAGCGTGCCGATCCGTTGATTCGCACGAATATAAATAAATTCAAACGCCTTTTCAATGCTCCAGAACCCGTCATGTTTGTCTACCACAAGGGTCGACTTATGTGACGCGCTGCGCTGTCTCTCAGGCTAGCTTGTCTTGGCAAAGCCCAACAGGTGAGCCATGTCCTTTAAAAAGATACGCACGTGGGCGACGGGGTCTCGCTTGGCCAGCTCTTTGTTCATGTAGGCGTCGAAGGTGAGTTTTTGCACATCTTTGTCTTCGCAAATCTTCACGAATTTTTCGCGGCGCTTGTCGTTTTGATACCAGAAGTACTGCATGACGCCCAAGATCCAAAAGACTTTGCCGTGTTGCTTCATGAAACGCTTACGACCCTGAGCCAAGCACTTCGGATTACCCGTTTTCAACGCTTCATGCGCAGCGCGGGCCATGGTTCGACCGCAGTCCATGGCGTAGTAAATGCCTTCACCCGATGAGGGGGCAACCACGCCTGCGGCATCACCCACCACCAGAATATCGCGGCCGTTGTCCCAGTGTGGTAGCGGCTTCAATGGGATCGGGGCGCCTTCACGACGCAAGATCGCTTGATCGCTCAAGCCAGCGATCCCGCGCAGGTGTCCGGTCGCTGTTCGCAGAGAAAAGCCCTTGTCCGCGCTACCGGTGCCGACGCTGGTAGTTTTCCCATGTGGGAAAACCCAGCCGTAAAAGTCAGGCGAGACCTCGCCTTGGTAATACACGTCGCAGCGCTCCGCATCGTGGGTAAGCGACGGATCGGGCGACGCAATGATCTCGTGATACGCGAAGACGTATTTGGTCTTGTCGGCTTTGGGAATGTGCGCTCTGGCAATGGGTGATCGCGCGCCATCGGCCCCAATCACCATTCGCGTGGAGACCCGCACGCGCTGTGCCGTTTGCCCAGGCTCCAACGGCTTGCCTGTGACAGGGGTGTAGTAAACCCACAAGCCACCGACTTCGTCGCGCTCAACCTTTTCAAAAACCGCTTGCTGTCTGAATGCACCGGATGCCGCCGCGCGGTCGCGTAAGAATTGATCGAAGTCCTGACGATCAACCATGCCAACAAACCCATCTTCGATCGGGATGTCGACCTTGTTGTCCTTGGGTGAGATCATGCGTGCGCAGCGAATCTTAGCGACCAATAGTTCGTCGGGAATCGCAAAATCTTTGATGAGTCGGGGTGGAATCGCGCCGCCACAGGGCTTGGGGCGACCCTCGCGGTCGAGGAGTAACACGCGCCAACCCTCAACAGCTAAGTCATTCGCGGCAGTGGCGCCCGATGGGCCTCCTCCGACCACTACAAAATCAAAGTCGACTTGGTTCATGTCGCAGACCCCTCTCGCCACTGGATTGGATGTGGTCGACGTACGGCGTCGACCGGTTTGGTGTTGCTACGCATGCGGTATGCGACGAGGGCCGATGCCATAAACAGCATCGCTTGAAAGATGAAAACGCTGAGGTAAGCCAAGCGCGAGTCACCGAAGATGGCGTGTGCGATATCGCTGGCAGCGGTGCCGACGATGCCCCCTAAACCGAAAGCGATAGCTTGGGCTGCACCCCAAAGCCCCATCCGTGTGCCTTCTTTACCGGGGCCACCTTCGCCAGCCAGACGCATCATGGTGGCGATCGCTGCAATGGAGAATGCGCCGTTGGCGACGCCCAAAAACACCACGTTGGCCTGCAAGGGCCATACGGGTGACAGGGCCGCGAGGGCCGAGAGTGACAGCCCAATCGTTGCCACCGCGGACAGGACGCAGCCGCCCAGCATCCACGCACTGACGCTCCCTAAGCGGCCGTTCACCCACTTCGTGCTGGCGCCCGCGACGGCCAGCATGCCGACGAGCACCCCGCTGTGGTGCCAGCCGGATAGCTGGGTGGTTTTACCGGGTGACAGGCCATGAACGACGCCCGCAAAGGGCTCCAGGATGAGGTCTTGCGCGCTGTAAGCCAGCATCGACAAGAACACGAAGATGGTGAACGTTCGTGCGGTGGGCTCTGACGCAACTTCTTTAAAAGCCGCTTTGAAGCTGTCAAAATTTTTGGGCGTTTCAGCCTTGACCGTACCACCTGACTTTTCGAGACCCCACAAACACAGCGCGGTAATGATGACCGTCAAGACGCTCAAACCGGCAGATACCTTCAGGAGCACTGCAGGTGAATAGGGGTCAATCAATTGCCCCACGGTTCCCGCCGTAACGGCGAAGCCCATGATCATCATGAGCCACACCACCGTTGCGGCTTGCGCCCGGCGATCATCCGGTACTTGTTTGGCCATCAGAGCCAACAATGAGGTGCCACAGGCACTGACGCCTAATCCGATCAGACTGAACGAAAGCACGGCCAGCGCGATGCCGGCGATGGTTGCGGTTTGCATCCAGATCGTGGCGAAGGCGGCCATCACGCCGCCACAACTCAGCACCACCATGCCGCCCATCATCCACGGTGTACTGCGTCGACCTTTGTCTGCACCGTAGCCCATGCGCGGCCGCACAATTTGTACCGCGTAGTGCCATGCGACGAGGAAGCCTGGCAGCAACGCAGGCAGCGCTAACTCGACCACCATGATGCGGTTGAGGGTGGATGTGGTGACCACTACCACCGCGCCGAGGCACGCCTGAATCAGTCCCAAACGGATGATTTGTAGCCAGCCAAAACCCGGTGTCGTCATAGCATGCCCGTATGGTGAAGTTGTCGCAGACCCCAAGCGCTCACCATCATGCCGCTGACAAACAGCGGGACACCAAAGGCGCTGACGTGCAGGGCGCGGGCAATCGGTTGTTGGATGAAGCGAGCCATCAAAGGCCATTGCAGCAGGCTCAGAATCAAGACAGCAGCGCTGTGCCAAGGCAGTGCCCATTGCCACAGCAACACGGCAACGACGGCTTGTGGGAGCCACATCATGAGACAGGCCACCTGCGCCGCACGAACGGCCCCGAGTTGAACCGGCAACGAGGCGACGCCCATCTGACGATCGCCCTCAATGGCTTTGAAGTCGTTCAAGGTCATGATGCCGTGGGCACCAAAGCTGTAGAGCAGGGCAAGGGTAAGGGTGTGGGCACCGGGCCATACGCCGCCCAGCATGACAGCGGCGCCGGTGATCCACGCCAAACCTTCGTAGCTCAAGGCGCAGGCGGCATTGCCGAACCAGCCATTGTTTTTCAGTCGGATGGGGGGCATGCTGTAGGCCCACGAAAATGCAATCGCAAGCGCGCATGCGGCGAAGCCCCAGGGCCCCATCAGCGTTGCCCAGGCCAAAGACAGCAGCGTCCACGCAATCGCGATGCCCAGCCCCCATCGCCCTGGCATTCGACCTGACGGAATGGGGCGGTGCGGTTCGTTGATCGCATCGACGTGTCGGTCAAACCAATCGTTCACGGCCTGACTGCTGGCGCATACCAATGGGCCTGTCAAAACCAAACCCAGCACCAACAGCGACCAGTTGTCTGCGAAGCTTTGCCCCGATGCCACCACTCCACACGTGAAGGCCCACATGGGTGGAAACCACGTGATTGGTTTGAGTAGTTCCGCCACGGTTCGCAGACGCGGGGTCCGAACGGTTGGCGGAAGGGCGAGGCTCTGGGGGTCCATGTCTTCATTATGAGAAGAACCCACAGCTTGTCAATTAAGGTTGACACTTATTTGTCAACCAAAAACGACTAATTGCCTCAGCTCAAAGCGGCGTCGGTATCGTTTTCAGACAAGATGCCGAAACGGCGCAACTTAACGTACAGGCTTTGCCTGGACAAACCCAGCATTTCAGCCGCTGAAGCGCGGTTGTTATGGGTGAGTTCGAGGGCCGCCTCAATGCAAATACGCTCAATCGTATCGACGGTTTCACCGACGATGTCTTTCATGGGGCGGCGCCCGACCAACTGCGACAGCTCCGCCAGCGGGGCTGGCAGGGGTTGTGACAGGTTGGTACTTTGCATGCGCCTGTCCATATCGCGGACAAAAAACGCGTAGAGCGATTCGGGCTTGGCGAGCGGCACCGCCGAGACTTCGACCGGCAGGGTCATACCGGATAGTGTTTTAAGTTCCGTTGCGAAATTGCGCACGGGTACCTGTTGCTTGAGCGAGGTGGTGAACACGCCCCAATCCACACCGCCTCGGGCGAACCAGCGTTCAATGGGTTGACCAATCACTTGTGAGGCAGCGGTCAGTCCGAATAAGGCCATGCCTTCCTCGTTGATGCTTTTCACGGTGCCGGTGTGGTCCGTTAACACCCAGCCATCTGGAAAGCTGGCCATCGCCATGCTCAGTACCGCAGCGGTGTTGGGGTTTTCGGAAACGGGGTCTTCTGCCGCTTGACGGCTGAGACGCACCAAGAATTGCGCACCGCCTTCTTGGCGGAACACGATGGCCGATACGCTCACGGCTGAGGGGATACCTGCTAATTTAGCGGTACAGATTTCCACCCGGCCGGTTGCCAAAGCCGTTCGCAGGAGGGTGTCGACATCGCCGAGGCTATGCGTGTTGAAGCAGTCCCTAAAGTCACGGCCGACCAGTCGTTTGCTGGCGTCTTTGAGCAGGGTTTGAACGCCCATGTTGGCCTCGACGATGCGATTGGATTTCGCATCCACCATGAGCACCGCCTCGGGGGAGGATTCAAACAGCACGCGATAACGGGCCTCGATGTGGCGCAAGCGCAGGTAGTCTCGCTCGACCGATTGTTGGGTTTCGACCAGACGACGCTGTAATTCTGCCAAGCGCTCCAGGTTGCGCCCGACGGCCAAGCGCTTGTTGTCCTTGAGTTGAACGGTGATGTACTGGATGGCTGCCTCGTTACCTGCGGGAGTCGGGTGGTTGACATGTCGCCAGGTGAGGTCTGTGGGGGCCTTATCGGCAGCCAGCAGCTCTTGGATTTTCTTTTTACTCTCAACGGTCACGGTATCGATCCAAGCCTTGCCGAGCCAAGCTTGACACCCCAAAGTCGCCATCATGTCCTGTCCAGTGGACACTTCCTCAACGATTCCATCCCCACCAATGGTGAGACTCACGTCTGAGACCGCGCCTAACAGCGCAGAAAACGTTGTGGAATCGAGTTCTTTGGGGTTCATTCTGGGGTTTAATTTTAGAGCTAATCGCTTGTATAGGGCTTATTTCCTAGCTTACATGCAATTTGACGTGGCTCACTCTCTATTTAATAAGTATCTGGTTATACATGACTGTGGGGCACACTTTTCTTAGTGTGCTTCGTCACAATGTCAACTGCCTGTTCGGCATCAACTGTCAGACATGTGGTACCACGCCATTTTAATTTCTCGGGGTTCAATGTGGCCATGGGGCCCCCGACGTAGGTTCGTAACTCAGGGTTGATCGCGTCAGCCAACAGCTGGGGTAGCGCCGTCGCGATCGCATCGATCGAGCGATCGCTTGCGATGGAGAGCATGACGGCATCAAACCAATCGGATTGAAAGGTCCGTTCGAAATCGACCATGTCTTGGGGCGTACCCAGGGTAACGGTCCAGCCGGCGCGACGGAAAAACTCGCCCAACATGAATGATCCCAGGGTGTGCTGGGCGTTGGGCTCTGTCATGACCAACAGGCTCAAACCGTTGGGCTCTGCGCCGTCCTCGGCCAAGAAGGCTGCGCTGAACTCGTGCATCAATGTTTGCAGGTGGGAGACGGCAATGGTGAGATCGACAAAATCCACCGAATCCGCTGTCCATTGGGTGCCCAATAGCCGCGCGGCAGGCGCGATGCCATTGATGTAGATGTCGGCGAACGACTGCCCCTGCCGGTGCCAATTGAGCATGACCTTACGGGACTCATCAATACCCCTAAGACTCGCTTTAGCCAGCGCGGCAATTTGGTTGGCATCGAGGTGCGCGTCGGGGTCGAAGTCGGTCCCCCCGACCAGCCTTGGGCTGCTGTCGGGCGATACCCGCGCTTTCAAAGCCTCTTTTTGTGGCTCCCAGGGCGGGCTCCTTGAGCGCCCTGTACTTTCCGTGTTGAACTGAGCCACATCGTTCACCTTTTGATAAGACAGACCAAAGTAGTGTCTTTGATTTTGTCTAGGACTGCATTACGTGTAAACCCTAAGGTACAAAAATGGTGTCAATTTATATTGACACAAAGGGTGTCAAAACGTAAAGTGTTCTTAATTCTGGTCAACGTGAAAGTCACACATGCCTCCCACCCCGCTTCCGGTCTTGTATACGCCGGCGCAACGCGCCCGACGTGATGCAACCCGCTGGACTCTGGTTCAAGGGGTTTTGGCGCCGGTTCAATTTGTGATCTTCCTGATTAGCTTGTACCTCGTCATGACCAGTCTCAGCAGTGGCTTACACACAGATTGGGCCTTGATCTCGGTTGTGATCAAGACGCTGGTGCTCTACGCGATCATGGTGACCGGTGCGATTTGGGAAAAAGCGGTGTTTGGCCAATACCTGTTTGCAGGCCCATTCTTTTGGGAAGACGTCGTCAGCATGGTGGTGTTGGCGCTGCATACGGCGTACCTATGGGTGTGGTGGCAAGGGCAGTGGTCGGCCACCGAGCAGTTGTGGTTGGCACTGGTGGCCTACGGCACCTACGGCGTCAACGCGGCTCAATACATCCGCAAGTTCCGTATGGCGCGCTTGCAAAGGCCCGTTATACAAGGCCCCGCATCGGGCGTACAGGTGAGCCTATGAATGCCTTTATCCCGATCCAACCGGCGCCTAGCCAAGGTTGTACCGATGTCGTTCCGCTCGTCGAACGCGGCCAACGCGAAGTTTTCTGCGGATTAACAGGCATCATTTGGTTGCATCGCAAGATTCAAGACGCTTTCTTTCTAGTGGTTGGTTCGCGCACTTGCGCGCATCTGATCCAATCAGCCGCCGGTGTGATGATTTTCGCGGAGCCGCGTTTTGCGACCGCCATCATCGACGAGCGTGATCTCGCCGGACTGGCTGACGCCAACGACGAACTTGACAAGGTGGTTAACCAACTGCTCGCGCGTCGCCCCGAAATCAAGTTGTTGTTCTTGGTGGGTTCGTGCCCGTCCGAGGTCATCAAACTCGATTTATCGCGTGCCGCAAGCCGCCTATCGGCTTTGCATTCGCCACAGGTTCGGGTTTTGAATTACTCGGGTAGTGGCATCGAGACCACCTTTACCCAAGGGGAGGATGCGTGCTTGGCGTCAATGGTGCCCACGCTGCCCGCGCAGCCGGCAGATGCCGCCGCCGAGCTGTTGGTGGTTGGCACCTTGGCCGATGTGGTGGAAGACCAGTTCATGCGCCTGTTCACTGAAATGGGCATTGACCGTGTTCGTTTCTTCCCGCCTCGTCGTGCGGACGATCAGGCGCCTATCGGACCGAATACCCGGCTGCTGTTGGCACAACCGTTTCTCGGTGATACGGCCCGCGTGCTGCAAGGCCGTGGTGCGACCTTGTTGTCAGCGCCATTTCCGTTGGGGATCGAGGGAACCACGGCATGGCTCAAGGCTGCGGCGGATGCCTTCGAGGTTGCGCCCGAGCGGTTCGAAGCGGCGATTGCCGCACCAGTGGCGCGGGCGCATGCGTCGCTCTCTCGCGCACGGACACAGCTTGAGGGCAAGTCGATTTTCTTCTTCCCTGATTCTCAACTTGAGATTCCTTTGGCCCGTTTCTTATCTCGCGAAATGGGCATGACGCTGCTAGAGGTCGGCACGCCTTATTTGCATCGCCAACATCTGGCAAGAGAGCTCGCACTGTTGCCGTCAACGACCTCGATATCTGAAGGCCAAGACGTTGAGAAACAACTCGACCGCTGCCGACGCATGGCCCCCGACATGGTCGTGTGTGGCCTCGGTTTAGCGAACCCATTGGAGTCAGAGGGTATGACCACCAAGTGGGCTATTGAGCTGGTTTTCACACCCATTCAAGGCTTTGACCAAGCCGGTGATTTGGCCGAATTGTTTGCCCGTCCCCTGGTGCGTCGTACGCGCCTGGCTGCCTGAGGATCAACCGACATGCAACTCACGCTCTGGACATACGAAGGCCCACCCCACGTCGGCGCGATGCGCATCGCCACCGCCATGAACGACGTGCATTACGTACTGCATGCACCTCAGGGCGACACCTATGCGGACCTGTTGTTCACCATGATTGAACGACTGCAGAAACGTCCCCCGGTGACTTACACCACGTTCCAGGCACGTGATCTGGGCGGCGATACCGCCGAGTTGTTCAAAACAGCCGCACGTGAGGCATTTGCGCGATTCAAGCCCAAAGCCATGTTGGTCGGTTCTTCGTGCACCGCAGAGTTAATTCAAGACGACCCTGGTGGCCTGTGTCAGGCACTGGCGTTGCCAGTACCGGTGGTGGCCTTGGAATTGCCGTCTTACCAACGGAAAGAAAATTGGGGCGCTTCGGAAACGTTCTACCAACTGGTGCGTGCGTTGGCAAAGCCCGCAACGCAGGTGGGCGAGAGATCAGCCAACGCGAAGCCGCGTTGCAACCTGCTGGGGCCCACCGCCTTGGGTTTCCGTCATCGCGATGACGTGAAAGAAATAACCCAGCTGCTCACGCAAATGGGCGTGGATATCAATGTTGTGGCGCCACTGTCTGCCACGCCGGACGACATTGCACGCTTAGCGGATGCCGACTTTAACGTGGTGATGTACCCCGAAATTGCACAGCTCAGTGCGCAGTGGTTACAGCGACAATTCAAACAGCCATTCACCAAAACCATACCGATCGGCACGACAGCGACGCTGGAATTCATTCGAGAAGTTGCCACGTTGGCAGGACTGGACCCCGAGGTCGCCGTTGCCAACGCGACGTCACGTGCCGCGTGGTACGCACGGTCTGTGGATTCGACGTACCTCACCGGTAAGCGCGTCTTTGTATTTGGTGACGCCACACACGCGGTGGCTGCCGCGCGCGTCGCGGCGCAAGAAATGGGCTTCACAGTAGTAGGTATCGGCACGTATAGCCGTGAATTTGCCCGCGAGGTTCGCGCTGCGGCTACCACTTACGGTGTTGAGGCCTTGATCAGCGATGACTACCTAGAAATTGAGGCGTGTATTGCCGCACTGAACCCTGAGTTGGTCTTGGGCACCCAGATGGAGCGCCACATTGCCAAACGATTGGGTGTGCCTTGCGCGGTGATTTCAGCGCCCGTGCATGTTCAGGATTTCCCGGCGCGTTACTCACCGCAAATGGGTTTTGAAGGCGCTAACGTGCTGTTCGACACCTGGGTGCACCCGCTCATGATGGGGCTGGAGGAACACCTGATTGGCATGTTCCGTGGTGACGCTGAATTCCACGAGGATGCTGCGCCGTCGCACTTGGGCGGTGGCGTCCACAGCCCGGCGCAGGCGGCTGCGCCAGCGGCAACCGTATCAACGGCCCCTGATGCCCAGATCACCGTCGCGAGTTGGGATACCGGTGCGGAAAAAGAATTGAAAAAAATTCCCTTTTTCGTCCGTGCCAAAGCGCGGCGAAACACCGAGGCTTACGCCTTGCAACGTGGCGTGGCACTGATCACGACGGAGACCCTGTATGAGTCAAAAGCTTATTACTCAGGGCACTGAATCGGTGAAACCCAGCGCAACGCCCATTCGGGTGGTGGTCGTCACCATGGATACGCACTTTGCGAGTTCATTTGCGCGCGCCAACGCCACTTTGCACCGTGACTATCCAGGCCTCGATTGGCGCTTACATGCGGCCTCGGAGTACACCGGGCATGACGAGCGGACGAAAGCGTGTATCGCCGATATCGAAACAGCCGACATCGTGGTGTGCGGTATGTTGTTTCTTGAGGATCATTTCTTACCGATATTGCCTGCGTTACGCGCCCGCCGCATGCAGTGTGATGCCATGATTTGTCTGGCCAGTGCAACCGAGGTAACGCAACTGACACGTTTGGGTAAGTTCGACATGAGTAAGCCCGCCAGCGGCCCCATGGCGCTGCTCAAGAAATTACGCGGTAGTAAGGAAAAGGCCCAAACCGGTGGGGCCGCGCAAATGAAAATGCTGCGTCGCTTGCCCCAGTTGTTACGCTTTATTCCAGGCACGGCACAAGATGTTCGGGCGTACTTCATCACCCTGCAGTACTGGTTGGGCGGTTCCGATGAAAACTTGCTTAATCTCGTCCGTCACGTGATTGACTGCGGGTCACAAGGCGAGCGTCAGGTACTGAAGGGCTTGGTTAAAGCGTTGCCGCCAGTGGATTACCCAGAGGTCGGTGTGTATCACCCGCGCATGGCAGGGCGTTACGCAGAAGATGTCGCCGCACTGCCTAAGCCGTCAGGCGCACCGGCTCTCGGAACGGTCGGCGTTTTACTTTTACGGTCTTATTTACTATCGAAAAATTCGGGTCACTACGACGGTGTGATCGCGGCATTGGAGGCGCGCGGCTTGCGCGTCATTCCTGCATTTGCAGCGGGACTGGATTCGCGTCCAGCGATTGATGCGTTCTTCATGAAAAACGGACGTGTCACGGTCGATGCCGTGGTCTCGTTGACTGGCTTCTCATTGGTGGGCGGTCCTGCCTACAACGACGCCAAAGCCGCTGAAGAGGTGCTGGCCAGTTTGGATGTTCCCTACGTTGCGGCACACCCGGTCGAGTTCCAAACCATTGACCAATGGGGTGGTTCCGAACGCGGCTTGTTACCGGTCGAGAATACGATCATGGTTGCCATCCCAGAGTTGGATGGCTCGACCAGCCCGATGGTGTTCGGCGGGCGACCCGGTGCCATTGGTGTGACCTGCACCGGTTGCGACCATGCCTGTACCTTCGGTGAGAGCCACACGGTACAGGACATGCACTCGTGCCCAGAGCGGGCCATGATGTTGGCGGCACGTGTGAAGAAATTAATCACACTCAAGCGCAGCGAGCGGCAGAACCGCCGCGTGGGTATTGTGCTGTTCAACTTCCCCCCAAACGCCGGCAGTATTGGCAGCGCCGCACACTTGTCCGTTTTTGAATCTTTGTGGCATACCCTCAATGCCATGAAGGCGCAGGGTTATACCGTCGACGTACCCGATTCGGTTGATGCATTGCGCGAGGGTTTGTTGCACGGAAATGCCGCGCAACATGGTGCCAACGCCAACGTGCACACCCTGATTTCGGCAGACGACCATGTTCGTCGTGAGCGTTGGCTCAGCGCCATTGAAGCCCAGTGGGGGCCCGCGCCCGGGCGTCAACTCAGCAATGGCCGTGACATCTTTATTTTGGGTAAGCAATACGGCAATGTGTTGGTGAGTGTGCAGCCCGCGTTCGGGTACGAGGGCGATCCGATGCGTCTCTTATTCGAGAAAGGCCTCACACCCACGCATGCCTTCTCGGCCTTCTATCGCTACTTGCGGGAGGACTTCAATGCCCACGCGGTATTGCACTTCGGCACCCACGGCGCGCTTGAGTTCATGCCGGGCAAGCAATCGGGTATGGGCGGTAACTGTTGGCCCGATCGGTTGATTGACGACCTGCCAAACATTTATTTCTACGCGTCAAACAATTCGTCTGAGGGCGCCATCGCCAAACGGCGTTCAGGCGCGACCTTGGTGAGCTATCTCACCCCCCCCATTGCACAAGCCGGTTTGTACAAGGGGCTGAATGAACTAAAGGCGTCGATTGATCGTTGGCGCCAACTGGCTACCGATAACCCTGAACGCCGGGAGATGGTCACCACATTGCAGGCACAAGCCGTTGCATTGGACTTGGTGCCTGCGACACCGGATTGGTTTGAGGCGTTGGGGCCTGATGCCCTTGAACGAGCGGTGTTGTCGTTGTCTGATTCGCTGTTGACTTTGGAGTACACGCTGATTCCGCATGGCCTGCATGTCGCAGGACGACCCACCAGCGTGGCGCAACGGGTGGACATGTTGCTGGCCATGGCGCAGGCCAGTCACGACATCCAACTTGACCGAAAAGCGGTGGAGGCGTTGGTCAATGGCCAAAGCCCTGAGCGCGCGCTGGCCGCCGGTGCGCCGCCCCATGATGACCGTCATTTGGCAGCTTTACAGGCCTTGGTGGAACCACTCGCGCACTTGGCGGTTGACAGCGAGGTCACGTCATTGCTGCACGCGCTCGATGGGGGCTACATCCGACCCGCGCCAGGTGGAGACATTCTGCGTACCCCCGCTGTCTTACCCACCGGACGCAACATCCACGGCTTTGACCCATTCCGAATCCCCAGCGCATTGGCTGTTCGTGATGGCAAGCAGCAAGCAGATTTGCTGATTGAGCGCTACTGTGCCGATGGCAGCCCACTGCCTGAGTCCATTGCCATGGTGCTGTGGGGCAGTGATAACTTGAAGAACGAGGGTGCGCCGATTGCGCAGGCGTTAGCGCTCATGGGGGCGTTACCCCGCTTCGATAGCTACGGGCGCATCGCAGGGGCTTCACTGATTCCGCTTGAAACCCTGGGTCGCCCCCGCATTGATGTGGTCATGACTTTGTCTGGCATTTTCCGTGACCTCATGCCGTTACAAATTCGCCTGTTGGCTGATGCCGCGTACTTGGCTGCCTCAGCCGATGAACCGGTCGAGATGAACTGGGTTCGCAAGCATGCACTGGCCTATCAGGCGGCCCATGCTTGTTCCCTAGAGACCGCTGCACTGCGCGTTTATGGGAATGCCGAAGGCGCATACGGTGCCAATGTCAACAACTTGGTTGAAAGCAGTCGGTGGGATCAAGAGGAAGAGCTTGCAGAAACCTACAAGCGTCGCAAAGGCTTTGCGTATGGCCGAACGGGGCGTGCTGAGCAACACACCGCCCTGTTGCAGAGCGCCTTGGCCGATGTGCAACTGACCTACCAAAACCTCGACTCTGTGGAGTTGGGCGTGACGACGGTTGATAACTACTTCGACACCTTGGGTGGCATCACGCAGGCGGTCAAGGTCGCGCAGGGCGGCAAGGCACCGCCCGTGTTCATCGGTGACCAAACAACCGGCAACGCGTCGGTGCGAACGCTCGACGAACAGGTTGCCCTTGAGACCCGCACACGCATGCTGAACCCCAAGTGGTACGAGGGCATGTTGGAGCACGGTTATGAGGGTGTGCGTCAGCTTGAAACACACATGATGAACACGATGGGTTGGTCAGCCACCACCGGTCAGGTGCAGCCCTGGATCTACAAGCAGTTATCTGAAACCTTCATGTTGGATCCCGCCATGCGTAACCGCTTGGCGCAATTGAATCCCACCGCTTCCGCCCGCGTCGCGAATCGTTTGCTGGAGGCGTGTGAGCGCAACTACTGGCAGCCCGATGCCGAAACATTAAAAGCCCTTCGCCTCGCAAGCGAAGAATTAGAAGACCGCCTCGAAGGCGTATTTGAGGGAGTCCATGTATGACAACGGTTGAAACATTACCTTTTCCGACAGTTCGTAAAAATTCGAAATTAGACGGTGAGGGTAGCGTGCAAGTTCAGCTCGACCCGAACGTCAAGATTGGCAACGCCAAGGTCTTTGCGATTTACGGCAAGGGTGGTATCGGCAAGAGCACCACCTCATCGAATTTGTCAGCGGCCTTTTCCAAGATGGGGAAACGGGTCCTGCAAATCGGCTGTGACCCCAAACATGACAGCACTTTCACGCTCACCAAGAAAATGTTGCCGACGGTGATCGACGTGTTGGAGACCGTCGACTTTCACGCTGAGGAATTGCGTGTCGAAGACTTTGTGTTCGAGGGCTATAACGGCGTGATGTGTGTGGAAGCAGGCGGCCCACCAGCGGGTACCGGCTGTGGTGGCTACGTGGTCGGGCAGACGGTGAAGTTGCTCAAAGAGCATCACCTGTTGGAAGACACAGACGTGGTGATCTTTGATGTACTCGGCGATGTGGTGTGTGGTGGATTTGCTGCACCGCTGCAGCACGCCGACCGCGCCATGATCGTGACTGCCAATGATTTCGACTCGATCTTTGCGATGAACCGCATCGTTCAAGCGATTGGTGCGAAAGCCAAAAACTACAACGTGCGCTTGGGCGGTGTGATCGCTAACCGCAGTGCGGCAACCGACCAAATCGATAAATACAACGACCAAATTGGCCTCAAATTGGCGGCGCACTTTCCTGATCTTGACGTGATCCGCCGCAGTCGTTTGAAGAAGTCAACGTTGTTTGAGATGGAGCACTCGCCCGAGTTGGAGGCGGTGCAAAAAGAGTACATGCGTCTCGCAGCAAATTTATGGACAGGCGGCGAGAAGTACTCGGCTGTACCGATGAAAGACCGCGACATCTTTGATCTCTTGGGATTTGACTGAAGGATAAGCAGATGCGTGATGTGACCTACGAACAGCGACGCGGCGAGATCGAACATTACTTCGATCGCACTGCGGTTGCGGCGTGGGAGAAGCTCACGTCAGATGCGCCCGTCGGACGCATCCGGCAAACGGTCAGGGCAGGGCGCGATGAAATGCGCGCCACCTTGCTGTCGTGGTTGGGGCATGACTTGGCGGGTAAGCGCATTCTTGACGCCGGTTGTGGCACAGGCGCGCTAGCGGTTGAGGCTGCACGTCGGGGGGCCTCGGTGGTTGCCATCGACCTGTCGCCCACACTCGTCGATTTGGCGCGTTCTCGCATTCCTCCTGACGTCGCCGATCGGGTGACCTTTCTCAGCGGTGACATGCTGGACGAGGCCCTAGGCGAGTTCGATCATGTGGTGGCGATGGACTCCATCATCCATTACCAAACCGCCGATGCCGTGAAGGCACTGGCGCAGTTGGCGCCGCGTACGCGCCACAGCATTCTCTTCACCTTTGCACCCCGTACGCCCTTCTTGGCGGCCATGATTTCGGTGGGTCGGTTGCTGCCAAAGCGCGACCGCGCACCGTGGTTGCAGCCGATGGCTGAAAAAGACATCACGGCGTTGATGGATCTCCACGAGAGCCTGACTGACTGGGCATGTGTGCGGGGCCAGCGTGTTTCCAGCGGTTTCTACAAATCACAAGCCATGGAATGGGTTCGCACATGAGAGCAAAAACCTTCTCCAAATTCGCCAAGCAAATACCGGTTAGTTGGTTGCCATTTGCTGACGCGGCGAGTGCTGGCTTGCCGATGCCACGCCTTCTAAGGCTGTCGCTGTTTAAGTTCACGATGGGCATCACCACCGCACTCATGATTGGTACGCTCAACCGCGTCATGATCGTTGAGTTGGGCGTGGCGGCTTGGTTGGTCTCTATGATGTTGGCCTTGCCGTTATTGGTGGCACCATTTCGGGCCGTCACGGGTTATCACTCGGACGTCCATGTCTCTGCCTTCGGCTGGCGCCGAGTGCCCTACATGTGGGGCGGTACGCTGATTCAATTTTTAGGGTTGGCTGTCATGCCGTTCGCCCTGTTGGTGTTATCGGGTGGGGGCGCCGTTGCCGTCCCGTCGTGGGTGGGACCGGGTGCTGCGGCCATTGCTTTCCTGATGGTTGGCGCTGGTTTGCAAACCTCGCAAACGGCGGGCTTGGCCTTGGCAACCGATCAAGCCAGTGAGGAAACCCGTCCGCGTGTGGTCACCATGCTTTACACCATGCTCCTCATCGGTGCCGTGACGGGTAGCATCGCTTACAGCTATTTGCTATCTGATTTCACGCCCGAAATTTTGGTTCAAGTGGTGCAAGGCACTGCAATGGCCGTGTTGGTGCTCAATGCCATCGCCTTGTGGAAGCAAGAGGCTCGCAATCCCGCAAGAGTGGCTGCGATGCGTGCCGAGGTGCGACGCCCCTTCAAAGAGGCTTGGGCTGATTTCATCGCATTACCACAGGCCAAACGCTTTCTGTGTGCGACATCGCTGGGCACCATGGCTTTCCATATGCAAGACATTGTGCTGGAGCCGTATGGCGGCGAGATTCTGAATCTGAGTGTCGGCGCGACCAGCGCCCTGACAGGCTTGTTGGCCACTGGCGGCTTGTTGGGCTTTTACATCGCGGGTCGTCAGCTTGCAAAAGGGGTTGATCCCATGCGGGTCGCGGCTTACGGCTTATTGGCGGCGCTACCTGCGTTTTCAGCCGTCATCTTCTCAGCCCCAATGCAGGCGGGTTGGCTGTTCCGTTGCGGCGCCCTGGGTATTGGCTTGGGCGGTGGCTTGTTTGCAGTGGGTACCTTGTTTACAGCCATGCGCATCGAGAAAGCCTACATCGGCTTGGCGCTCGGTGCATGGGGCGCTGTGCAGTCGGCCTCCGCCGGAATCGCCATGTTTCTAGGCGGTGCCTTGCGCGACAGCATGCACGGGGTCACGACTCAAGGGGTCTTGGGTGAAGCCCTGTCGGATGCGGCAGTCGCGTACAGCATGGTTTATCACCTGGAAATGCTCCTTTTGTTCTTAACTCTCGTGGCAGTTGGACCCTTGGTCAAACGCCGTCCTTTTACACCACCTCATCCCCCGCAACCCCTCGGTTTAACCGAGTCTCGCATCTAGTTTTTTACAAGGAGAAGTCGCTATGCAAACCGTTGGAAACATAACCGGCTATGTCGATGTCGCGCAATTACTCTTGTATGCGTTCTGGATATTTTTTGCCGGCCTGATTTATTACCTTGCCCGCGAAAGTCACCGCGAAGGCTACCCCATGGAATCCAGTAACCCCCGAGCGGTGGTGAAGGGTTTCCCAATTCCTGAGCCCAAGACCTTTCTGCTTGAGGGTGGACGCAGTGTGACGGTGCCTGACCTGTCCCGTGGTGAGCCCGCCTATAAAGCGGCAGCGACTGGCGGCAGCTCGGGTGATCCCATCACGCCCACGGGCAACCCCATGTTGGCTGGCGTCGGTGCAGGCGCCTACACCTTGCGTGAGGACGTGCCTGAGATGACCTCACACGGTACGCCCTTACTGCAACCGTTGCGCATTGCCACGGATTACAGCGTTGCGCCGCAAGATGTTGATCCCCGTGGTCTGCCCGTGACGGCAGGCGATGGTAAGAACGCCGGTACGGTGAAAGACATCTGGATCGATGCCGCAGAAATGATGTTCCGCTACCTTGAAGTGGATATCGGTGGTGGCAAAACCGTGTTGTTACCCATGAACTTTGCCTTGGTTCGCCGCAACCAAATTGAGGTTGAGTCTGTCTATGCGCACCACTTTGCTGAGGTTCCAGCGCTGAAAAATCCGAACCAGATTACCAAGCTGGAAGAGGAGCAAATCAGTGCTTATTACGGTGCGGGCACGCTCTACGCGGACCCCCAGCGAAGCGAGCCCCTGATTTAAGTCGGTATCTATTGAGGACTAAACCATGCCGATTGATAACTTAGGCCACGAACACGAATTTGAACCGCAATACGGCTTGCCCGAACGGCTGCCGCGCGATGAATACCTGGTTTGGCAGGGATCGCCGGATGTCAACACACTGGCAGTTACCGCGTTTCACATTCGAAAATTGACGCTGTACTTTTTGGCGCTGGTCGCCGTGTGTGTTTGGTTGCCGCTGCAACGCGGCGCTGACATCATGACTGCCCTGGATGCTGTTAAGTGGGTACTCCCTCTTGCGGCATTGACCTTGGCTACGATCTGGGCGCTGGCATTCATGACAGCGCGTACCACCGTCTACACGATCACCAACAAGCGTGTGGTGTTGCGCGTGGGCATTGTCTTAACGGTCACATTCAACCTACCGCTCAAACAGATCGCGTCGGCGGATATTCGCGATTTAGGTGACCGCTTCGGTGACATCACATTGGCACTGAAGGGTTCCGATCGGATCGCGTGGATCCACTTGTGGCCCAGCGTGCGTGCATGGCGCATCCGGAAAACCGAGCCCACGTTGCGCGCGATACCCGATGCGAATGCGGTGGCCGCCAAGCTACGTGATGCCTGGACCCACACCACGGGCCTGCCCGCCAATGCAGCCGTTGAAACGGTCGACAAGCAGCGCGGCGTAACCAACCTGCAGGTGAATCTGACATGAACCGAAGCTACCGTACAGCCGCTGGGCCCGCTTTGGCGCCCGACACCTTTCCCAAGGCAATCCTTTATTTTGCCGCTGCCTTGATCGCGATATCGCTGCTATCGGTGGGTCTGGTGCGGCTTACGGGTAATGGCCCTGATCAGTTGGCTGCGCGTGCGGTCGCACAACGCGACTTGATCTTCAAGGATGGCAGCGACGGTGGGGTGCGGGTTGTCGATGGGAAGACGGGCACCACGCTCACCGTACTGCAAGGCGAGCAGGGGTTTGTGAGAGGCGCCTTGCGTGCGCTGGCGAGAGAGCGCTTTGCGCGGGGGATTGGATCAGATCAACCTTTTGAGTTGATCGCACGGGCGGATGGACGCCTCACCCTGAATGACCCCAGCACAAACAAGCGGGTTGATTTGGAGTCGTTTGGGCCACAGAACGCCGGAGAATTCCGTCGGTTTCTGGACATGGCGCCGATGCACTAGACGTTTGATGACTTGAATAACTGACTGGGAGAAGAAGACCATGGAAGCGACACCGACCATTGACAGCGCAGAGAAAGCCTCGAAAAAGGCGGTTGAGAGCACCATGCTGAGTCCACGGTTTTACACCACGGATTTTGATGCGATGGACCGTTTGGACATGTCATCTGTTCGCGCCGATTGGGACAAGATGATGGCGGAGTACGAGGGCGATAACAACCACGATCACTTCCAGCGCGATGCCCAGTTTGCAGATGAGGTGGCCCAGCGTTTCTCGCAAGTGAGCCCCGAAATGCGGCAGGAGTTTTTGGACTTCCTGATCTCTTCGCTGACTTCGGAGTTTTCTGGCTGCATCTTGTACAACGAAATTTTTAAGAATGTACAAAACCCCGATATCAAACAGCTCATGCGGTACATGGCACGGGACGAGTCCCGCCATGCCAGTTTCCTCAATCAGTCGCTGAAAGACTTTGGCTTGGGCATTGATCTCGGTAACTTAAAGCGCACCAAGGCCTACACCTATTTCAAACCCAAGTACATTTTTTACGCGACCTACCTGTCAGAGAAGATTGGTTATGCGCGCTACATCAGCATCTACCGTCAACTAGAGCGTCACCCAGAGAAGCGATTCCATCCGATCTTCCGGTGGTTTGAGCGCTGGTGCAACGATGAGTTTCGTCACGGCGAATCCTTCGCCTTGATCATGCGTGCCAACCCGCATCTGCTGCGCGGCGGCAACGTCTATTGGATACGTTTCTTCTTGGTGGCTGTTTACGCGACGATGTACGTAAGGGATCACTGCCGCCCGATGCTGCATGAGGAAATGGGGTTGGACTCCACCACCTACGACTACGAAGTTTTCCGGATTACCAACGAAATTACCAAACAGGTCTTCCCAATCAGCTTGGACATTGACAGCCCGGCTTTCCGCGCTTGCATGGCACGCTTATTCCACGTGCAGACGCAAATGGATCTGGCAAAGGCGCGCGGGGGTGTGATGGGTGGATTGCAACGGGCGCGTTGGGCGGTTGCGGGTGCGGCCACATTTGCACGTTTGTACTTCCTACCGGTCAAACACCACGCCCTACCCGAGCAGGTGCGCATGGTGCCCGCGTGGTAAGCCACTCAGCTGACACAGAAAGCCAAGGATGACCGATATCAGCATGGCCCTTGGATTTGCGATCTTCACCTGGTGGTTCAGCACCGGGGTCGTGATCCTGCTCAATCGCATGTCGAAGACGGCGATTGTGCTGAGCTTGTGCATTTCATCGGTGGTGGGCATCGGTGCCTTGGTTGGGTTGGCGCATACAGCTAATCAGACCTCTGTGACCGCCAGTTACTGCGCGTTCACCTCGGCACTGTTGGTGTGGGGTTGGAACGAATTGACGTTCCTAACTGGCTGGATCACGGGTCCTCAGAAGACGCCCATGTCAGCGGATACCAAGGGGTGGTTGCGCTTTTGGGTCTCTGTCAAAGCCGTGGTCTGGCACGAGTTGGCTATCTTGGGTGTGGGCCTAGCCATTGTTGCCATCACATGGGAC
>Ga0222714_10000474_pt1 | contig 45976 bp, 19 predicted proteins | sample C33_3DmetaG_FD_165048 | JGI IMG/M metagenome (GOLD analysis project Ga0222714, IMG submission 165048) | Estuarine water microbial communities from San Francisco Bay, California, United States - C33_3D | ecosystem: Environmental > Aquatic > Marine > Unclassified | place: USA: California...
ACCCCTTGACAAGTATCCCCAAATAGTGTATAATAACCATGTGAGGTTGAGAGATGACATAGAGAGTACTTTAGAGGAAAACTAAAGAGAAGTCCAGAGGGGTTGTGCCAGTCCTAGAAGTGTCACAGAGGGGGTTGTGAGAGGGTCTCTGTGCCCTATACTAAGGACATCAGGGGGAAGGACCTCCACACACTCTCCAGACCATGCGTAAGATCGAAGCACAGATGAATGCAGCAATCCAAGGTTGCACCAACTGGAAGAATGCAAACACTCGTGTAGAGTATATTGCAGAGAATGACACCAGCAAAGTGTATCTGCATGGCAACCACATTGCCACTGTGGGTGACAACTTCCTAGAGGTGTTTGATGGTGGTTGGCAGTCTGTTACCACTAAGTCTCGCCTGAATGCTATCATCAACGCACATGCAGATGCACTCAAAGATGGTATCTTTCAGAAGGACCATCAGTGGTATATTCGTGACAACAATGTGACCAGAGAATTCACCAACGGTTACATCTTCGCCTGATAGATTACACAGTCCTGAGTATGACTCTAAACTGCTCAATCCTCCATCCTAACTAACACTAACTCATGTCCGAGTCTCTGATCCTTTCCCTGCTCAATCGTGCTGGTAATGGTACTCAACTCATGGAGATTCTTGATACTATCGTTGAAGATATTACTCAAGAAAACATCAACGAAGTCGCTGCACATTACGCAGCAATCTCTACTCCTACCTTGACAGAGATCGCTTTCTAGGTTATACTTGGGGAGAGTTAATCTTCTCCCCTTTCTTTATACTTAGCGACAGTTTAAAAGTATACTCAGGGCAGTTAAATTAGCCCCCTTAAATATAAAAAACGGCCACTACCCTAACCTACAAAGGTACCCGAGAGGCAGATATATAACGAGCGGGTCCCCTTGCAGCCTATATAAAAAAATTCCCCAGGAAAAAAAATCATCTCAGAGGTTTTTACTATGGATTGGAAAATTCGCCAAGACCGCCAAGACGACCGTGTTTGGTGCCTTGAAGTAATTCTGAGACACGAAGGTTTTCTAGATCCTCGGAGTTATGCCTGTGCGGACTATTGTACCAGTGCTGGACTGACAAAGGATGCTAACGATGTCATAGCATCATGGGAGGAATGGAAGCTAGATAATCCGTCAGATAATCCACAAGTTATTAATAGGTTGTAAAGTATGTCCAAGAGATTCACAGTCACTATCGAAGAAGATGAGTTTGGGGAATTGATTCTTCCAATCCCTGATGATGTGTGTGAAGATCTTGGATGGTCTGTGGGAGATATGTTAGAATTTGAAGTAGATGATGTCACTGGCACGTTTACTTTGAGGAAGGTTGAGGACGACTCATAACCGCGACCACGAAAAATACCCCTACCACCGCGTTTCCACTCTAAATACTATGGAAGAATTTGAAAAGATCATTAAGGAGATTGATGAAAACTTCATTGGCATTAAAGAAGCATTTGATGACAATGCAAAGGCACATGAAACACTTAATGATTTCCTGACCAAGGTAGACGAAGCAATCATGGCACTACACGAGCGTATAAGCGCCATAGAGAAGCATCTAAGTGAGTTTCCTACCCCTGATAAGGTATACTACAAACCAAACGGTCAGGAGGACTATTTGAATATGAAAGCAAACTATGATCTCATCTACGAGCGTTTGGACAAGTTGGAGGGTAAGTAATGTCTGGGTGTCATACTGATGGATCTCCTTGCGGTACATACGGATTCGGTATTATTGCAGGTAGGAATAACGTTAGTCATTGTGATGCACGGCGTCCTAATGATGCTAATGCTGCTACGGTAGAGTTTGGGCACTATCCTCCCATCAATTTTGTTGGTGATGAGGTTACTCAAGCTGCAGTCATGTATGACTCTTCATTGTATACGCAGTATCCTCCTACCACTAGTCGATACAACTATACTTCACCACAATCAGCTACTGAATATGAAGGTGCAAATTGTGGAAAACTAATTGAAACTATTAGTTGTGGCACCGCAATTTATGAAAATCATCCTTCAGATCTCTCTTTTAGACCGATGGAGAGTGATACTTGGTTTTATTATTTGTATGATATGGGTGCCAATGGCAGTGCTGTAGGATCACCTTGCTTTCGTATTCAGACAGAGCAGAGGACTGGTAGCACAACCACGTCTACTACTTCGGGTGGCACTACTACTCCAGGGGGCACTACAGACGATCAGGCAGGCAGTACACAGAGATGTATCCCTTGCACCTCGTTTTACTGCACTCCAGTTTCATCTTATTGCACTTATAGTTATGCTGGTCCCGATGAAACTGGTGATCCAGACTGTCCATATCCTTTGATTTTTGGTATTGGCACTCAAAGTAATAAGATTGTTGTGTCATATGACGCATTTTCTACAGATGTGCCTAATGGATGCACGGATTTCAACTTTGTTTATGCTGCAGATAGCATTGATGAGGATGTTTGGAATGAATCTACCTTCTCTTCTGGTGATCCTGTAGTCACTTCACAGAATACTTGGGAGACTAGTGAGCGATCTTTCAATACATTTATCATCAGAGAGCTTGAATCTGGGTCTGCTTTAGGTCTAGAAGTCAAAATTGGCATTAAACCTGCACTACAAGATGCGGTTGATCCTGATGATCCCCCCGTTATTATTGGTACAGAGTGGGAATTGATAGAGGTTATTAGTCAAGGACAGAATTATAATGTCAATGATACCTTCACAATTGAGTATGAGCACACTCATCCTAGCAGTGCTACCACAACTTTTACCATTCAACTCAAGGTTACTGCTACTGGTACGGTAACTGCGGTCAGTGGTGTGGCAGATTTCTCTCTTTTAAACGCTGGTGATACGCTAAATGGGCACATTGTAACCAATACAGCGCACTCTGATGTCGATCATATACCATATCATGTCATCTATATTGATGGAAATGGCAATGATTTCACTAAAGATGGGTCATATACCTCTAGTCGTAACCACCAAGTTACGGTTGTTGCAGGTTATGGCATCAAAGACCGCGCTTATTTTGGTGGATTATACGAATTTTTCAACAAATCTATCCAATATACCGTGCATTCCGTAGAGCCTGGCACAATTTATACCTATCCTGGGTATTCTAACAGTGTTATTCAACCAGAAATTGAGGTAGATGTGCATAATGGGCGTGTTGTTAGCGCAACTGTGATCGATGGTGGGCAAAATTGGAATACAATTGGCGAAACTCCCGTGCTTCAGGTCACTGGACCACCCACTGAGACGGGTACTTTTGCTCAAGTCACGGGTAGTTTCAACAATGGAGTGCTTCAAAGCGTAACTATTGTCAATGGTGGCAGTGGATATAACGATTTAGACCCTCCTTCTATCATTGTAGGCAATTATTACTCCACTGAAACCAATGAAATCACGGGAACTGGCACTGATCCTGAGGGTATGGGGTATGGTGATAGGTCAGATCTCATCGATAGTGAGTATTTTTCCCTAGATCAAGAGGTTTTTGACCAAATTGAAGCGGATGCAGCGGCAAGAAACGTCACAACTACCACTACTGGGCGCACAGCACAGGTTGATACCTCTCGTCAACGTAGAGAGGAGACCAGTCAGGTGCTTTATACCAGCAGTTCGATCGATCAGATCCGCCCTTTGCAGAGTGTACCTGATCTAACGGGCAGTGGAGTCCTTCCACAGGAGTTTGATTCCGCACTACAATCATCACAAGATACTCAAACTGAAGCTATTAATACATTATTGGATAATATTTCGGATGATCCTGAGGCAAGGACTTATACTGCACCCGAAATTTACGTTGAAACCACGCAAAGACGCTTTCTTGACATGCCTAATGCGTCAACATACACAAAATACATCGTAAAGCAGTATAGACCCGACTCTAACGCTAGAACTACCTTCAATATCACCATAGGTCACAATGTATTGGAAGATGGTTGTGGGCACCTTCTAGAGGATCCCAACCCCCTTAACGGTGGTGCTGCTCTCTGTGCTTCACCTTTTGGGTATCCTTTTGCTAATGTTACCGAATCAGACTCGGAAACTAGCGATCCAGACCCAGTTACAGGCGATACGACCACTACCGATACCACCGTTTCATATACATATACATTGAGTCCATTAATGGGACCAGGATGCAGAAGTTGGTCAGCAAGCGGAAGTATGATTGTAGAACACAACTTTTCTAGGTCAAGAGATACGTTTGCCGCGGCCGTTAATGCATATGGCAATCCATTTGACGTTTAATCGGAGGTAGTGTAAAATATGGCAGGTCTTCCCGCTGCGATTTACATGGGAGTTGATAGTGGACACGGTAAATGTGTACCTCCCAACGTCCATGCCTATGTTGGATGTGAAGGCACTTGCCAAACGGCACCTAAAAAATCAATTGCTGCAATGGATCCATTTAATATGTGGCCACCATTTGCACAAGCTCCTCTGAGTATTATGCAAGCAATTGTAAATGTCGTTATTAATGGCAATATTCCTATCGTCGATCAAGACTTATTGACGAATCATCCGCCTACTTGCACTAACTTAATTGTTAGAGGAGGATGTAAAGATCCCCCAGCACCGCTTCCTTGTCCTACACAGACACTTTGCACGGAAGATATCGCTGGAGGTGGTGCTCACATTAGGAAAGCAATCGCAACCACAGCAACAGTCTTTGTCAATGGTAGAAGACTGTGTAGAGTTAAAGATCCCCTTGGACCTCCCTGCTTATCACTGATCAGCACAGGTGCTACAAATGTATTAGTTGGAGCGTAAATTATGGCAAAATCTAAAGTTGGTGTCGTGAAGTCTGGTTATACCCCAGGCAAGCCAAAACGTACTCGTCAAGGTCAAGGCACGAATTCAAAGGCTTCTCATGGACGTAAAAAGTTGAGAGGGCAAGGTAAAGGATGTTGAATCCTACATTCTACATAGAATAGCGATAAATAATACTCAGGGATAGCAACCCCGTTAAAAGTTCTGTTACCCACAGGACTTAATAACTATGGCAAATCACCCAATCCCAGATCAGAGTGATGACTTTATCAAGTCAGGTATGAGATTAATAACTGATCCTAGGTCAGATGTCCTTCTTCAGAGAACTAACAAAAATTCTCCTCCAAAAGATAGGAATTCCAGATGGTGTGGTGGCAAAGGTGGGTTTGACGACTATGTAGAAAGATGGCATTAAAATCAGTTACTGGTGCAGATTTCGGACGCAAACATTCAAGAGCGTTTAAAGACGTGCAGCTTGAATTTGGGCGCAATCCATTTACTAATGACATCAATGTACTGAAAAACTCCGAAGCAATCAAGCAAGCGGTTAAGAATCTTGTTTTGACTGCTCCTGGAGAAAAATTTTTTAACCCAAATTACGGATCTAAGGTTTCTCAACTCTTGTTTGAGCCCTTAGATCCTTTTTTGATAGATACTATTCAAAATGAGATTCTAAATACCATTAGAAATTATGAGCAACGTGTCCAAGTGACTACCGTTAGATGTAAAGCAAATTATGATGACAATTCTATTAATGTTTACCTTGAATACAAGATTGTTGGTTTGCCCCTAATTGAAAATATCAATTTCGTATTACAGAGACCCTAACCAATGCAACCCAAGAATTTAACAGCACTGGATTTTGGCGATATTAAATCGTCGATCAAAGCATATCTGAGAACTCGTGATGAGTTTACGGATTATGACTTTGAGGGCTCGTCGCTATCGTATCTGATCGATATTTTAGCGTATAATACTTACTATACGGCATTCACCGCTAACATGGCGATGAATGAGGCATTTTTGGACAGTGCTACGGTTAGAGACAACGTTGTCAACCAAGCAAAACTCCTAAATTACGTACCTACTTCCATCAAAGCATCGTATGGTTTCTTGCATGTAACCGTACAGACATCCTTGTTTAACGATGCATACCCAAACAGCATTACTTTGCAACCTGGGGTCGTTGCAACAGGCGGAAACTATGCTTGGAATATCTTAGAATCTCAAACTGCAACTGTAGATCAAGTTACTGGTAGAGCATCTTTTAGATGCCTTAAAATCTACGAAGGAAGTATTGTAACTTACTCATATACAGTAAACGAATTTGTTAAACAGACATATTCAATTCCAACTTCTAGTGCAGATATCAGCACTCTATCCGTAAGAGTTAGAGCAAACGAATCTAGCACTACTTCTGATGTTTACAACTACGTTGATAACGTAACCACAGTTTCCGCTACAGATCGTGTCTATTTCCTCAGTGAAGGGGAAGACATGAGGTATGAGGTATTCTTTGGTGATGGCGTAATTGGTAGAAAGTTAGGCGATGGTGAAATCATCGATCTAAACTACCTTGTCACTAAAGGCGCTGAGGCAAATGGTGTTAGCAAGTTTACATTTGTAGGTAGATTTGTTGATAGTAACGGTAATTCCTACGGTGCTTCTCAGACTGCGTTTGAAGTAGCAGAAAAGTCTAATTTTGGTGATGCTGCAGAAAGTCTAGAGTCTATTAAGTATCTTGCACCTAGATTTTACTCTGCACAATACAGAGCAGTGACTTCTCAAGACTATGAAGTCATTACCAAGAAACTTTACTCAAATGCCAAAACTGTAGTTGCCTATGGTGGTGATGAATTGAATCCTCCCATTTACGGTAAGGTATTTGTTGCAATTAAAACTAAGACTGGATCCCAACTTAATGATGCAACGAAAAAGTCTTTATCTACTCAACTAAGATCCTTTGCAATGGCATCGATTGAAAGCGTAATCGTCGATGCAGACACAATGTATGTGTATCCCAAGGTCTATCTAAATTACGATCCTGCTTGCTCTGGTAGAGCAGTTAGTGCAATTGGTACTAATGCTACAAATGCAGTTGCTGATTGGGCAGCAACTTCTGGAATCAATAACTTTGGATCTAGTTTCAGTCTAGGTAATTTTGAGAGAGCAGTTGTTGACTCTGATGCATGTATTACAGATTCAAGCACACAGATTTCTCTACTCAAGTATATTACACCTCAAGCACCAAACACCAACACATATTGTATTACTGTAGGACAACCACTGTATGACAGTGGTGATGGTCAGAATGATGCATCTTGTCCCAAAGCACCTATTCTAAAATCGGGTAATTTTAGACTTCTTGAGTTACCTGGAGTTGATCAATACTTTGAAGATGATGGATATGGTAACTTACGTACTTACTACAATAGTGGTAACAGGAAAGTATACACCAATGATAAGGCAGGCACAGTAGACTATACTACTGGAGAGGTCTGCTTTGGTCCTGCTGCAGTTATCGGTGCAGGAGGAAACAACCTAGGTGGTGCTGGTGGCACTGTATTGGGACCAGATGCTACTGCCAATGATGTAAGTATCACCGAAGAGTCACTTGAGAATCTTGGAGATCTTAGGATTCCCGTACTTCTCATTCCTAGAAATAATTCTGTGATTTCTACATCTGAGCCAAATACCGTAATTGAAATCATTACACCTACTATTTCAATTACTCCAATTGGCACAGCATTGCCTTCCAATATCCCAATAAATAGTCTTACGCCTACTGACTTTAACGTTGTCCCAACAACGATTGATATCCCCGATATTACTGTCCCAGGCGACATAGCAAATACCCAGTGTTTCTGATAGATGTCTATAAATAAGGTCTCCCAATCTGTTGCTAACCAGACACCTCAGTTTGTTGATGATTATAGTCCTTTATTCAATAAATTTATTGAATATTACTATAAGTCTCAAGAGAAAACTGGGTATGGACAAAATATACTCAACGAGTTTTTAAACTACTTAAACATCGATAAACTCGATGTTGGTATTCTTGGCGGTGCTACAACTACTGTAGATGATATCTCTACCACAGATGCCACAATCTTCGTAGAAAACGTTGACACGTTTTTGGCTAACGACGGTAGTGTATTGATTGACGATGAAGTCATTTACTACGAGAAAGCTGTACAATCTCCTAGTATTGGTCTGAATCCTGGTATTTCTTATGAGCAGGTAAAATTAAAGTGGAGCGCACTTGCAAATCTGGTTGAGTTGTTTGATGGTGTTACGACTGAGTTTCGTTTAACATCACAAGACACTCCTATTTCTCCCCCCTCGGCAGCACATTTGATCGTGAAAATCTACGATCAATATTTGATCGCTGGTGTAGATTATACTGTTTCTGCTGATCGAATCGTATTTACAGAAGCTCCTAGAGCAAGATTGACCTCGGACTCCACAGAATTGAGTCAGATCACTTATTTGAGTGGTTTTGTTGAGAATCCAATCTATACTTTGGATAATATCTCAGGATCTTTTGGTGAAGGAAAGCGTACCTTCAGAGTATTCAGAGATAATGTACAATATCAACCAATTGTAGATGAGTATGTAATTGCAATCTACGATGGTCAAATTTTAACTCCTAAAACTGATTATGCTTTTGATGGATCTTTAGTCACTTTCTCCTTTACCCCTATCACTGGTAGGAGACTAGATCTATTTTCCATTGAAGCACCAATTCCTTCGTTTGGTAATGGTGCAGTTGGTTACTCTAGAGTCAATGATCAGGGTCAACTAACTTCAGTTGAAGTTTCTGATGGTGGATCTCAATACAGATTTGAGTATCCTCCCAAAGTCTCTATCAAACCTAATGGTAATGGAAGTGGTGGATCTGCCACTCCTCTTATCAATGGTATTAAGAATGTAACTCTGCTAAAAGGTGGTAGAGGATATAGTGATAGCAATCCCCCTACAGTTAGCATTGAAGATCCAACTAAACCAGGATCTACTGTAGCGATTATTAAGGCAAACGTTGTAAATGGCAGTGTTACTGGTCTAGAAACCCTTTCTTCTGGTAGTGGATACACCTTTACCCCTAGAGTCACTTTCGTCCAACCTGGCGGCGCTGTGCTTGCCGAAGCGCAAATGGTATATGGTGAGAATGGTGGTAGTCTTAACGGCGCTCCTGCTATCATCAATGGTGGTCAGGGGTATACTACTCCTCCCGAAATTTATGTGGATGAGCCTACTGGACTCAATCCCATCAAAGCATCTCTTAGAGCAAACTTAACTAACGGTGTTATCACATCTATCACCGTGTTAAATGCTGGTCAGGGTTATAACTCTCCTCCTAGAATTGCTGTAATTAATCCAACTGGAGCACAGGTTTTACAAACGACCGTTGATGGCAATGGTCGAGTTATCGACATCGAACTGCTTAGCGGTGGTAGTGGATATGAAGATATTCCTTCGGTTTACATTGTAGACGATAGAATCGATACCTCTGGTGTCTATATTGGAGGTACTGGTGCAAAAGCAACTGCATCCATCTTCAACGGACAAATTACTGATATCAACATTACCGACTTTGGTAGTGGTTATAGTGCTGTCAATCCACCTCAAATTGTTATTCAGGCACCTCCTCAAGCAGAAGCTTCTGTAGAAATTGGTCTTAATGAAATCACTGGTTTCAAAGTAATTAATAATGGACAAGACTATGAAAGATGCCGTTTTGAAGGTTGTGCTAGAGCAGCAAGTGCTATTACTTCATATACCCAAAGAGGTGAAGCAGTCTTCTCTAATGAAACTACAGCAGCAGAGCATACCAGTGGATCTGTAGTTAAGTGTCTAGATGCACTCTTTGTTAAGAGATTACTAGACAAATATATCAAGCAGTTTTTACCTGACATCCCTGAGTTGGATTATGACTCTATTGATGTTAGAAACGCTATCAAAAATATTAAAGATTTTTATTCTACAAAGGGCACTTCTTATAGTGTTTCTTATCTGTTTAAACTACTTTATGGTGAGAATGTAAGTATTACATATCCCAAAGACCAGATCATCAAACCATCTGCTGCTACTTGGGAAATTAATACTGTACTTAGAGCAACTCTGGTATCTGGTGATCCTGCAAACATCAAAGATGCTTTGATTGAGCAAGTTGAAGATATTGCTGACCCTAATATCAAGAATGCTAGTGCTCTAGTTGAAAACTTCATTTCTATTGCTACTTCCACAGACATCATCTATGAATTGGTATTGTCTGAGGAAACAATTGTTGGCACATTCTTGGTGCCTTACAAAACAAAACTTGCAGAGCCTCTTGGCGAAACAAATAACATCATTACTGTTGACTCTACAATTGGATGGCCCGAGAGAAATGGTGAGTTTGTAATCGATGAGACTGAAGTCGTACAATATAAGGAGAAGTCCCTAAACCAGTTTATTGAATGCACCAGAGGCGTTGGTAGTGTAGCTAGGATCTGGGATTCTGCTACAGTCGTTACTTCAAACTTCCAAGTATATCTGAATCGTGGCACTGCTCAAGAAGTAGTGATGAATGTTGTTGGTATTGTTGATGCTCAGCAGACCACTCTAACTGATACTGGATCTTACTATCTACCTGGCGATAAACTGACTGTATCTAAACTGGGTGGTAGCTCTAACGAACCTCAACTTACCACTTGGTTGTATAACGTTAAGAAACTTCTTGAAGTTGAATCTGTAACGTTTGGTGGTATCAATAATCAATCTGCTACTGTTACTACAAGTAGTCCCCATGGTCTGCTGGTAGGCGATCAGGTGACAGTTTATGGTGCTAATCCAATCATCTATAATGGCACCTTCCTAGTAACATCTAGAGATTCTTCTACTGTATTCCAATACACTCTTGCACAACCTGCAGCAGTTGTGCCTCAAGGTAATATTCTAATCTCGGTTGACCTTAACAAGGGTAAGTCTGGAAGTGATGCTATCAATAAGGCAATCAGTCCTTACACTACCAACGTACAAAACTCTTTCTTTAACAGAGAGTATGTTTACGTTGCTTCTACTGGTATTCCAAACTATGAGATTGGTCCTTTCTTAGGATCTGCATTCCTACCTGGCAACCAGAGAAAGTTAAATCGTTTCCCATTCGAGATTACAACGATTTCGACGAAGGATGAAACAAAACCTGGATCAATCGGTACTTGGGTAAATGGTGTTTCTATTCTTTCATATAAGTCAACTCAAAAGAAAACTTTCGGTGCGGTAACATCTATCTCCATCGACAATGCAGGCACTAACTACGATGCTGCAAATCCTCCTACCATGACAATTTCTAGTGGTGGTGGATCTGGTGCTGCTGCAACAGTAGTTGTTGATGGATCTTTAACTGATATTGAAGTCATCAATGGTGGTAGTGGTTATACCTCTTCGCCTCTGGTTTCAATCGTCGGTGGCGGTGGATCTGGTGCTTCGGCAACCGCTATCATCACTAAGGGAGTTGTTTCTAGAATCCTTATTAACAATGGTGGTAGTGGATATACTTCCCAACCCCTAGTCACAATTGTTGGTGGTGGTGGCAGTGGTGCAACTGGTGTTGCATCTGTAAGAGGTGGTATCAAGGAAGTTAACATCACTGCTGGTGGTGCATCATACACATCAGTACCTATAGTATCTCTGAGCTCTGGTCAGGGTGCTGTTGCTCAAGCAATTGTAAACAATGGTAGAATCATTTCTATCGCAATTATTGCTGCTGGTAGTGGATATACTACTGCACCTGAAGTAACTATTCAGGGCGATGGTTTTGGTGCAATTGCTAAAGCAACGATTGATACAGATGGCGAGAATGCTGGTAGAGTAACTGGTATTCAAATCCTCAATAGAGGTATTGGATACACTCAAGGTTTGACTTCTATCGGTCTCAATTCGATTGGTCAAGACGCTAAATTTACCGCTAATGTCTTTGAGTGGACATACAACCTACAAGAGACTGCTAACTTCGATAGTGCTCAAGGTACTCTGTTTGAAGGTCTGAATATCCAATATGGTGGCGAATATTCGCATATTTCAAATCCCCAGAGATTGAGATATCTACTGGGTGACAATCTATTTGTAAATGGTATTGGTCTAATCAAAGAGCAAGAGACCTCTCTTGAGCACTCTCCTATCATTGGATGGGCATATGATGGTAATCCCATTTATGGTCCTTATGGATATTTGGATCCTACTGATCAGAGCTCTGAGATTTCGAGAATTAGATCTTCATATGCTTTGAAACCCAATCTGATCTATGACGAAGAAACTAATATTGTACCTGCTAGAATTGATGGTCCTGCTTTAACTACGGATCCTTCTGGCACATATATTGATGACTATCAATATAATTTTGGTAGTGGTGATCTGGATCAATATAACGGCAGATTCTGTAAGACACCTGAATTTCCAAGTGGTAGATATTGCTATTTTGTTACCATTGACGCTACAGAAGATGGTAATCCTGTATTCCCTTATGTTTTAGGTCCTTCTTACAACTCTGTTGTTGATATTTGGAATCTTCAGGATTCTGCAATTCAGCAAAATATTCCTACGGGTGTTGTACGTTACAGAGATCCTTATGAAAACGTAGATATTGACGTTGAAAGGACTCCCAACGCATCTACAAACGCTCTGACAACTGAAGCTGGAGACATTCTTCTATTTGAAGTAGAAGATGAGAATAGAGACGGTATTATCGATCAAGCAGAGATTGATGATCCTGAAGAAATGTTTGAGGAGTCTCCTCTCCAACTATTTGATTACTTCCCTTCAGTCAAATTTGACTCCAAAGTTGATATCGAAGTTGAAACAATCACTAGATTTGAAGATGCATCGGTAACTGGATTTACAATTGAAAATGCTGGTGAAAACTATCAGGTCAATGACAGACTGGTCTTTGATAACACCGATACTGGTGGATCTGGTGCTTCTGCTCGTATTTCTAAGATTAAGGGTGAAACTGTTTCTGCATATACATTTGAAACGGTAGATAATATCAATTATGGTATTCTTACTACCGAAGATCCTCACAACCTAGTTATTGGGGACAAGGTTTTCGTTGATTACACCCCTGTAACTGAAAATACTAATAAAGAGTATACTGTCAGACAGTACAAAGGTATTGAAGAAGTTGTTGTTAATGTAAATGGTGCAGGATATAACACAGATATTCCTCCTACTGTTGTAATTGACGGTGATGGAGAAGGTGGTGAAATTGAAGCAATTGTTAACCAAGTTGGTGCAATTACAGAATTCAATATCTTGAATTTTGGATCTGGATACACTAAAAATCCTCGTGTTATTCTTTCCCACCCACAAGTCTTCAAAAAAGCAGATTACTACGTTTCCACCATCGGTCATGGCATCAATGATGAGAGACAAACTGTAGTCAATGATGTATTTGTTGATGAAACCAAAGAAGTTTATCTCTGTGGATATACAATCGACTCTGCAGGTGATCGTATTGGTGTTATTTCCAAACTCAATGCAACTGGTGTCAAAGTTTGGGAAGTTACTGTTGTACCTAACCAACCTGATAATCTAGAAGCAAAATATCTCAGCTTCAATAAACTTCTTATTGATGGAAATGATATCTGGGTAGTTGGTGATGTTAGACCCAACAGACTTATCCTGGATGGTTACAATCCAGACATTTCTCTGATCAAACTCACTCAAGATTCCAATGGATTAACAGCAAACCTGACATTCCAAAAAGCATATGCTGGTATTTCTGGATCAACTAGAGCCGACCATGTAACTTCCTTAGAAAAAATCTCTAACACCAGATTTATCATTGGTGGTTATACAAATACAAACTCTGCCTATCCATATGACGCTTTCTTAGCAGTACTTGACACTACTGGTTCATTTACTGTCAAGAGAAAACTTGCATCTACTACCAAATCTGAAAAAGTTACCGATATTGTTGTTGGTGAAGACGGTTATATCTATTTCACCATGGAGACTGCTGCTAACTCCACTACAACTGATTTGAATGTAGCATTTGGTAAGGTATCTGTTACTACAAATACGATTGATGTTGCTTGGATCAAAGAGACCAGCAATTCCTTATATTCTTTCACAAATTCAAGTCTTGCCGTAGACGAATTTAATGAATACTACATCACTGCTGGATTGAGACTGAAAGCAACCCCGACTACAAAAGATAGTTTCTGGGTTGGTAAATTTGACACTGATGGTGCAAAAATCTGGGCTTATCGTTATGTTGCTCCCGTTGATGGTCCTGTCGATGTTGTAGACACTACAGAGATTGATATTTTTGGTGATCTCAATCTTGCTTACACTCAAACTGATTCAACCACTTCTAAGACAACAGTTTGCACTGTTAAGGTTAAATATGATGGTAGCATTCAGAAGCACACCAAAAATGAGCTTGCTTCCAAACTAGCATCTACTACTAAGAATAAAATCGAAGGTTTTGCTGCGAAATCTCTTGCAGTTGACGAATCTGGTGACGTACATGTATTCGGTCAGAGCAAGTGGAATAGAAATGAGTTTATTCTCAAATTCGATAGCGATGAATCTGATCTCACCGAGCATTACAATCCCATTGGATTTGGAACTGGTGGATCTTTCTTAATTGATGAAAATGTTGCAAAGATCTATGGATACCAACCTCTAGTTAGCACAACCGTTTGGGAAAATGCATACCTGAAAGTACCTGGCACTGAATTAACTACAGTTTTAAATGATGACTGGACATTAGAATTCTTTGTCTACAAGGACTCCACAGAGTCGCAAACTCTATCTCAGGGGTATCAGACCTTAGTTGGTATTGGTGGCGCTAGAGACGCTACTGGAGGTCTCTGGTTGGGTTATGATCAGAGCACTGGTAATTTAAAACTTGTCATTTCCGATAATACCACTCCCATCATTAGTGCGGGTGCTGGTCTGTCATCTACACAGACAACATTATTTGCTAATGACACCTGGGCGAAATACTCTCTGCAAAGAAATGGCAATACATTTGTCGTATGGGTAAATGGCGTCCAAATTCTAACTGGCACGGGTAGCAACTTGTCATTTGGCAATAAGGATCTGTATTTTGGTAACCAGATTGGTTGGGGTCCCACTGCTACTGACTTTGCATCTGATCGCCAGGGACAATTCCGTTTAGATCACGTTAAACTCAGAAATAGAGCGGTTACTCCTACCGTACCTAGCGATATTGTAACAATTCCTTCTGCTGGTGCATTCCCCTTCGCTTATGACTGGACTGATGATGCTTGGTTTACTAATTATCTAAATCGCTATGATTATGTAAACTATCAAGGTCTTGGTATTAAGATTGATAAGAATACTGATAGCGTAAGACTTGGCACTTTTGATATCTTCACAAATTCTGAAGTCAAACTAGTAAGATCTGCAATCACTCCTGTAGTTGGAGTTGATGTAACAATTACCACTGTCGGTTATCCCCTTTCCGATCTTGGATTCCAGTCTCTCAACTATGATGACGCTAATACTGTGTATACAGTCAGCGGAAGTGGTGTACAGGGTGGATCTACACAACTGACATATGAGCAGGATGTATGGTCTGGACGTACTGCAACTATCCCTGCACCTGGATCGCAGAAAGTTAAAGCAACAGCAATTGTCAAAGATAGATATTTCTTCAAGGTTACAGAGACCTCGAAGATTGATAACATCATTGGTCTTCAAATCAATCAACCTTTCAAATTCACTGTTGGTGCAAAATTACTCTTAAATACCGAAGCTGGTGCTTTTGTTAATAGTGGTTACATCACTTCCTTGGATTATGAAAATAACATCGCCTATGTTGCTATTAACAATAATACCTGGACAGATGATCTGAATACTGGTGTGCTTTCTACTGAAAGATTTGATGAGCAAAGCACTTACGGAATTCGTGGTCCAATTCCTGATGATGTTAATGAAATGCCAGCATATCAGTTTGTTGAGGTTGGATTTACTCCTTCTATTGGTGAGTTTTCTATCAATCTTGCAAACTTTGATGTCCCTGAATACCTTGGAATTGGTGGCACTAATAATCTGGATCAATATGCAAGATTCAAACCATTCCTAGTTGATCAATATCAAGTAAAGATTGAGGAAGTTTCTGGTGTAACCAACTATGTTGTTGGATCTGTTGTCAATCTTTCTTCTAATCAAGTTTCTTATAATCCTGATTACACTCAAATTGATATCACAGGTCTTACTGGTGTAACAAAGATCACTCTGATCACCAACTTGAATAAAGTCCTTCAAGTAACTGGCGTAGTACGTAGTGATCTAGTTTATGTCATCACTTCGTCTGCTCACTACCTATCGTCTAAAGAAAATATCTTTGTTGATGGTAACCCACAGGCATCTGATGAGTATAATGGCGCATTCTCTGTCAAAGATGTAATCGGCGTTAAGGAGTTTACTTATCAACTTTCTGCTACCGCAACTACAGATCCATCTGTAAATGCAGGTAGTGTAAGTATCTTTGCTAAGTCTCCTACTCTCAAGATGTATTATGGTCATCAGTATGTCTTTGATTTGAGCCACTCCTCGATGAGGGATGCAAACCTTTCGTTTGCAAAGGATAGTCTCTACAAACTAGAATATTCTTTCAACTTGATTACCAGAGAAGGAATTCCTGGTGTAACTGGTGGTGGAGTAGGAGCTTCAACAGTATCCTTCACGGTTGCTCGTGATCAGGTTACTAATATTTCTTACTACTTCGATCCCTCCAGACCTGGCGATGATTCTCCTGTAATTCCTGGTAGTTATCTGGACGTTGTTACATCTCCTTATAAGGGTGAATTTGATATTACCAGCACCTCTGGTGGTACTATTACCACTGGCGATGATACTATGAGATTCCCTCTTCTCAATGAGCCAGAAGGTCCTGCAACGGTATCCTCGGCATCTTATTCAACTAGCTCTGAGAAAGCAGTTGGATCTATTGCTGACATTCGCATTGTCAACAAAGGTGGATTCTACACAAGACTTCCAATTATTTCTGATATTCTTTCCAATAGAAAGATTGAAAGAGTGCAGATTAATGAGCCTGGCACCGAATATGCTGTCGGTAGATATGACAGTGTGCCTATTAGTGGCGATGGCGAGGGTGGTTTCGTATCACTAATTGTAGATGATACTACCGATGATTTTGGTAGCACAATTCCTGGTCAAATTATTAGTGCAACAGTTACCTCTGCAGGTAAGGGATATACCACTGCATTCATTGATGTTGAGTCTATCCCCAATATCCTTGGTCCTGGTTTAACTGGATCTGGTGCAGATCTTGAAGTTGTTATTCCTCCCTTTGGTACTGGTGCTGCAATCTTCACCAAGGGCGAAAACGTTGGTAAGATTAAGAAACTGAAGAATAATAACTTTGGTTATGATTATCCCCACGACTACACTCTCCGCCCAGAGATTACATTCCCAATTAATGCTCAGTTAACTTCTACTAGCATTCTCTCTAGCATTACCGTAACCGATCCTGGATCTGGTTATTCTCAGGCACCTGCTGTTGTCATCACTGGTGGTGGCGGATCTGGCGCTATTGCTGAGGCATCCATTAAGAATGGTCGTTTAGATAGCATTATTGTTAAAGATCCTGGATCTGGATACTCGTCTACTCCTGATGTAAGTCTCAGATCTTCTTTCAACTATGTCATCAACCTTGACCTGGGTCTTCTGCAGTTTGCATTCCCACATGGCATTCAAAATGGTGCTCCAGTATCATTAAATGTTGTTGACACTGGTGACGGAGCAGAATTCCCTCTAGCAGCTGGCGCATTGGGTAGACTGAATGGATCTACCACATATTATGCAATTTCTGGTACTGCACAATCTCTTGATGATGATCAACTGAAACTTGCAATCACCGAGACAAACGCAGAGCTAGGTGATGCAATTTCCTTTGCTAACGTTGGGACAGGTAGACAGCAAGTCTTGACTGAATCCTTTGGTGCGACTGCGGTTGCAAACGTTACCACTTCAATCTTCCTAGAAGGTGAATTGGTTTATCAGGGCGATAGCATTGAAACTGCTACTGCAACGGGTTATGTTTCAACTAACGAAGGTTGGCAGATCGGTCCTAGAGTCCTGAAGATTATTGACTATGAAGGAAACTTCATTGCTGGTGAAAGACTTACAGGTGTAATCTCTAAGTCCTCTGGTATCATTAGCGATATTAAGATCGCTACTGGTGTCCTTGAAATTGGATCTATTACTCAGACTACTGGTCAGTTTATCGATGACGTTGGTAAACCCTCCGAAATTATCCAGAGAGTACAAGATTCCTTCTACTACCAAGACTTCTCTTATGCTGTTAAGTCTTCGGTTTCTATCAGCGACTGGAAAAATATTCTAATCAAGAATGTCCACCCAGCATCTTTCAAAGTGTTTGGTGAGTTGAATCTGGATGAATATGCATTTATTCCTAACAAAGAGACTGCATTCCAGTTAACTAAGTCGGTTGAATTGGCACAACAAGCAACCGTACCTAACATTCAAAACTTTACTCTGGTTGAGCCTGTTTATCAGGAATTCAATAATACTGAAGTACTATTCAGACAGAAGAGATTGACCTCTTCGGAGAATATTCTGACCTCTGTTGTCCAAAGAATTGATGATGTTTCTAATCTCTTTGATGGTATTAGGACTGCCTTCCCCCTAACAGTACAAGGGGATACCGTTGTTGCTAATGCCAATCAGATGATGATCATCTTGAATGGTGTTACTCAAACTCCTGGCACATCATTTACAATTCAGGGAGACTCTATTGTCTTCTCCGAGCCTCCTCAACCAGATGCTAGTGTAAGATACGTTGTCGTTGAAATTGAGCAGATTAATACTCAAGAAATGACATTCAGTAACGTATCTGGTATCTTCCCCAACCCAGGTATGACAGTTGTTGGTGGATCTTCTACTGCAAGATTCACGGTAACTTCTGTTGTTGGTAATTCCATCTTTGGTTTCAAAACAACAAACACAAACTTTATTCCTGGTGAATTGGTAACTGTCGGTGCAACTGGATTTGCTGCCAACATCACAACACTTACTAATATTGTTAATAATGGATTGTTTATCTTCGGTGAAACTGTAACTAACTTTGAAGGAGATACCGCTAAAGTTGAAGAGATCAACCTAGAGAAGGGTCAAGAAATTCCCCGTGCTCTTCTGAGATACACAATTGGTCTTTCTACAACTCAGTTTGAAGTTATTCAAATTGATGGTACAGAAGCACCACTTCCTGATGGCACATTTACTATCGGTCAGAAATATCAGTTTGGATCTGAGCTCTTTGAAGTTACTGGTATTACGAATGGCGATCAATCTACAACTCTTACTGTCCTTAGAGGTAGGGATGGCACAACTTCAACTCAACAGTTGGAAGATTCTCCAATTTACGGCACTGAAATCACTATCACCAATAGATTGATTCTCAGTAAGACAACTGGTACTTATCAGTCCACTCCTGGTCTATATGATATTCAACTCAACGATATCGTCGTTGCTGCTGGATCTGGAGTTGTTGCGAGAATTGTTTCTACTCAGGTATACACGGATCCCGTAACAAATGAGCCCATTCCTTCGGTTACCATCTCTGACGGATCTTCTTTCTTCGGTCTACTGTTTAACAGACTGATTTCTACAACATATCCTAACGCAATTATCGATGATATTGGATCTTCTCAGATTTCTATTGTTGATTTTAATGATAATGAGAGTCCATTTGATCTCAGATTCCCCACTAATGAGTTAGTCAACAATTACATCATTAAGTCTTCTAATGAATCTGGTGATTTTACAGAAAATGAGTTTATCAGAAACTTCACTATTGATTATGGTAATGCTGTTGGTCAACCTGTTGCTGGTGATGAGGGAATTGTCAGAAAACTCTCTTATAAGATTCAATCTACAAATGGAAGTGGTTTCTTCAATCCTGGTCAAATTATCAGATCCAGAAATAGTAAGGCAGAAGTAATCGGTTACAGCCAAGCAAGAAGAGTCGTCTTCCTCGGTAAGATGGGTCGTTGTAAGGGCACTGGTGAAGACTATCACACTGCTACATTTAATAACTCTGCTCAGTTAGATACTGCTCAGAAGAAATTTGGCAATACTTCTTTACTACTTGATAGTGCTACTACTGATTACTTGTCTATTCCAACTTCCACAGAGTTTGGATTTGGTACAGGCGCATTTACAATTGAATGTTGGATTCGTCCAAATGATGTCTCTGCTGGTGACAGACATATCTTTGACATGAGAGATAATGGATCTGATGCCAATGCTGGTAGACTTTATATTGCCACAAATCAATTACGTTTCAATATTGGTGGTAGTGATATCCTTACATCTGGTGCAACAACACTTGCTGCAGATACTTGGTATCATGTTGCAGTTTCTAGAAATGGCACATCAATCAAGATCTTCATTGATGGTAATGAAGTTGGCAGCAATACAAATAGCACTGATTTGGGATCTACAAAACGTATCTTTATTGGATCTAATTTTTCTGCATCTAATGTTTTCTCTGGACATATTGATGAAGTACGAGTTTCCAATACTGCTCGTTATACTGAAGCATTTACACCACGCAACGGAATCTTCCAAGGTGACAATAATACAAAACTACTATTACACTTTGAAGGTGCTGATGGGCAAACATATACAGATGATTGGTCTGGACAAGCATCTTGGGCAGAGGGGGATCAGTTTGCAAATGATGCAATTCTAGAAACCTCCAAACTGACTGGATCTCCTGCTGGATTCGTTGGAAAAACTCATAGATACTTAGATTCTGCAAACCTACTGAAAGCAAACGCAAAATTCCTTGCAGAAGAAGTTGTTGCTCAACTTCTAGTACAATATCCCAGTCTGGTCATTCCTGGTGGAAATATTAATTGTGTAGATGACCTTGAGGATGTTGTTGAGCAGATGGTTGAGGATCTTAGAAATGGATCTAACAACCATATGTGGGATGCTGCTGCAATTTATGTTGATCGCTCTGCTAATCCTGTAACTCTCAATCATATTGAGACTGAAATTGACGAAACTATCTGGGCATACACCAGACTTAAGGATCTTGCTAAGGAAGTAATCAATAATCTCTTGGTTACTGTTACTGGATCTCACGGTTATACTCAGGTTACTGATGCAAGTCTCACCGACTCGTCTTCCTCTGTCCTGTCTACATTTACTCCTACAACAGGCACAACTTACGATCCTGCAACTGGCGTTTTGGTGCTGGAGATTGGTAGCCATTCTCTTACTACTAGCAACAGAATCACTCTTGCAGAAGAAGGTTTAGTCTTTACTTGCACTGATGATGGAAACCTCCTACAACTGGCACATCCTCGCTCAACCGATCCCGCTTTCGAGAAAGTACTTCCCATCACCGCAGTAACTGCTACCACAATTACAGTCAATGTTGGTAATGCTGGTAGTGCATCTGGCAGCGCCCACACATTTGTCAGTGCTACCTCTGGTGCTGTAATCGTATTAGATTACACTAGTGCTGACTGTGCCGATGTTAAGAATACCATTGATTCCTTGATGGATATCTTAATCGATACCTTAACCGAAGCAGATACTCCTACCGTTGCCACAAATAATACTGGCGATTGGTTGGGTACTATCACTAAGGTATCTCCCGTATACGAGTATATCGGTGCAGTTGCAGATGGATTTATTGATGTGCCCTTTGATATTTCTTATCATGATGCTGCAAACGATATTGTTTACACCAATCAAATTGATCTTTCATCTAGAAATAGATTCTACGATGCTGCTAATCTGATTCGCCTCAATAAGGCACCAATTGTAGATAAGACTGCATATGATTTGATTCAACGTTATCCCGATCTGGCGCTGGATATGCCCAGAAATGGAGATGGTAGTGGGTCTGGTACTGCTAGATGCAAGACTGACCTTGGTCTAATCCTTGATAATATCGCTAAGGATATTGAATCTGGTGGAAATGAAAATACAATTCGTGCAATTGAAAGCTACTTAGGCGTCAATGACGAAATTCAGCACATCAGACTCCAATTGCTCCAGTCGTTGTATGCACATACAAGACTTGGTTACTACATGAAGCAAGCGATTAATGGTGATCTGACTGAAGATAACACCGATAATGTTATCGTCGGTGACTGGGGCATCACTAATGATCCTGGTGGTTGTGCAAATGTCCAGACAGCAATTGATACTCTTATCGATCTTGCCAATGACATGCTTGCTCCTACTGGTGATCGTTATAGAGATGCTGGCGATCTCCTCTACTTCAATAGAGACTTTATTGCCGATGAAACTGTTGGACACATTGACTCTACCCTGTCTTATGTCCTTGGTAATACACTTTATCAGTCCTTCCAATATCCTGATGGAGTTAATGGTAGAGATAGGTGCAAGGTTGATATTACTCTAGTAATCGAAAGTCTAATCACTGATCTTTTGACTGGTGGCAATAGCAATACTATCAAGGCAATTGAGTTTTATGTAACTTCTAGACTCGGTATCAATTTTGTTGAGGATCAAATCCTTGCAACGCTTGAAGCATACAATCATGTCAAATTCCTTGGCACCAAGGCAATTAACAATCTCCTGTATCCAAGAAGCAGCGCCACAACTGGCGATCAATATGCAGCACAATACACTTCGCTTGCTCCATATCGTGATGCAACAATTACTGATTCTAATGGTGGGGTATACTCCGATTCGGATTGCGCTGATGTTAAGCAAGCCTGGAATACCTTAATGGATACCCTTATCGATACTCTTTCGCCTTCTGGTGATGTCGGTAAGGCAGTTAGTAAACTGGTCCTATTCAACAAAAACTTCTATAAGGAAGAACTTACTCAAGAAGTTGATAGGCAGTGGGGTCCTGGTACTTGGGTTTATAACGACTTTATTGATGGAATTGTAGACGATGTGATTCATGACGTTGTAATTACCGATGTTAGTGATGATAACATTCGTTATCAAGAAACTTACACTATTGATGTCAGAATCTTTGGCACTCGAATCAGCGAAGGTGCCATCGTCGAGCAAAGGACAGCGCCTGTAGGTGGCACCGTTCTTCGCACAGCAGTTGTTTTAGAAGTATTCCAAGATACATGGTATGGCATTTCTAATAACCCAGGTATTGACTCGCTATTCTTGAGCAGCATGGTGATTGCTGAGGTTGAAGATCCATTCAATACTGGTAATGCACCTGATGATGGTCCTTGGCAAAATAGTGGTTATCATTGGTATGTTGGATATCCCACCGATCCCTTTTACACGCAAGCGCAGATTGCCACATATGGTCCCAACCGCTTCTGGGGTGACCTTAAGGTACCTTATATCGACAAACCTGCAAATATTCAAACCATAGCAAAAGCGCAGACTATTACTTCGCTAATTGATAATTTTAGTGTTGGCACTAACTTATGGCAATTCCCCGAATTCTTTACTTACAACTGGAATAGAGTTGGAACGACAGTATATGAAAATTCTGATCTCAGTCCTGATGGCACTTATACCGCAGATAGAGTCTTCTCCTCTGGTGGATATTATGGTTACCACTTCCTGTATAGAGATTATAATCTAACCTCATATGAAACTTTTGATAACGGATTCCTAAGATTCGATAACGTAAGTAACACTGGATTTGATGATGGTAGCACAGACACTACACAAACCTATACGGTTTCCTACTTCGTAAAAGGTCAACTTCCATATCCTACAAGTTACTGGCCCAATGATGGTGCGAAGTACATTCGTTTCCAATTGCAATTGATCTCGGCTGGTGCTCAATCTCAATATGTTTGGTTTGATGCCGACCTACTAAATGGCACTGTTGGTAACGCATTTAATCTTCTTGGTGGTGTTAATATCGATGATTATGGAATCATCGGTCATGGTAATGGTTGGTATAGAGTTTATATGACCATCACCTTCGGTTTTGGTTTTGATATTCTTAGATCTGAAACGATTATCAGAAGTTTGCAGGGTGCTCTAGTACATGCAGACAACCGATCTGATCGTTACATTCTTTATTGGGGTGCTAAACTTAATAGAGGATCTATTGATGCATACAGATCTACTGGATTCTATACTTACTATCCAAGCACCGAATATAACGTCAAAAAATATGCTCTTGAGAAATTGAGAGTTTATATGACTCAAGCAATGCGTCTTGAAATGGGTTATAGCGGTCGCTATTCTGGATTCTTAACTTGGGCAGAAGCAAATCCAACTGCATCCAGCTTCTATTTGAATAATGTTGGTTCAACCGAAGATGGTAAGTATCAGCGTATCGTACGCTATCTCATGGATATCATCTCCAACCAACTGGAGAATACTAATGCTGTTAACAGCATTATTTCTGAGAGTGGCATTTCTATTCCCAGCAGCACTTATGGTGCTATTCAATATTATCCTGGAATTTGGAGAGATTACCCAACTCCTCTTGGTGGTGGTATCGATCAGGCAGATTCTTTCTATGGAAGACTTTCTGATGCCTATGCTGAAGTTTCGCGCCTCGCTGGCAACGAAGCAAAACTAGTTAAGCAATTTAAGAGATTCCGTCTCACAGGTGACATTATTGATGGTCCCTTTATCATGAATGAAACCTGTCAGAAACAGGGAGATCCTGGCATTACTGGTGTTATCTATGGATTTACTTCTGATGAAAACTTCAATTACGTTGATGTTGAAGTAACTGCTGGTACATTCCAAATTGGCGACTTCCTGGTTGGTGCAACAAATAGCACCACGGCACAAATTGCAGCAATTGAGAATAGAATTCAAATTACAAAACTTATTGGTGACTTTGACCAAAACGTTGAATTTAAGGGTTATACATCCGATACAACAGCAACTGTTGTTGAGTTTATCAAGGCAGAAGCAGCAGTACTTCAAAATACTGGTGGTAAGTTGACTGTTGATACGGAGACTCTAGTTGGTAATTTTGAGACTACTTCGGTCGTTTATGCAGAAAACTCCGAGCAGTATTTGGATGTTTCCAAATTCAGTGGTCTTGATGTTTCTGTTGGTCAAAGAATTGTTTCTGATGGTTATATCAGATTCGGTGTCAATGTCCTTCAGGGTCTAGACGACTTCAGAGTTGGTAATAGAATCTACAAGATTGTCAATGGCATTCAAGATGTTAATACATACGCGATTATTACTGAAGTAGATCTGGATAGTAATTACATTTACGCAACTGCGGTCTTTGGTAATATTAGCAACGGCGATATTATTGGAGACTATGGCGTTGGTGAATCCTTCCCAGTCGGTTATGCATCTGTCACCTCTAAAGTTTCTGTTGCTGGTCAAGGTGCTGCTCTAGTCCAAGACATCAAAGACGTTGCTCTGAATAAGAGACTTTATCTGACTGATATCATTGGCAACTTTGACACTAGGGATGCTATTAGAGCAGCATTCCCAGAATCGGGTGCTATCAGCAATGATTACAGAGCAGTCATCACAGATAAAGTTGAGTTGAGTGCAAGAGTTAGAAGATTCTTCAAAGGATTTGATGGTAACACAACCACCTTCAAACTCACCACAAATAACGGCGATCCATACTTCCCCGACCCTGCAGGTCACATGTTGATCTTCATCAACGGTATTCTGCAACCTCCTGGTGCAAATGCTGCTTATACAGCATTCTCTGATACGATTGAATTTAGCGAAGCACCTGAGTTAGGATCTGCATTTACTGGATTCTACGTTGGTAAACTGAGACAGTTGGATGATATTTCTTTCGACTTCGACTCCTTGAGACAGTCCTTCAACCTCAGAAGAGATGGTACATTCTACTCGCTGACTCTGACCGAAGGTGTCCAGTCCACAGTCATCCGCCCAGAAAATAACATCATCGTCTCGCTCAATGGTGTTATCCAAGAACCTGGAGTTGGTTTTGAGATTGTTGGTTCTAGAATTATCTTCTCTGAAATTCCTCGCGTGGGATCGACCTTTGTCGCATTCTCCTACGTTGGATCTGAGGCAGACGTTGACGCTGCAGATATTGTCCCACCAATCGAGCCTGGTGACCTAATCAGCATCGAAGGCGAAGTTGAAGATCGTGAGGTTGCGGTTATTGAGTCCTCCAACTCCCTAATCACCTTCGATTATCTTGGATCTGTCTTTGGTAAGGATGCTGCTGCGTCGGCCATTCTGACATCGGGCACTATCGAGAAGGTATCTGTGACCGCACCTGGATCTGGTTACACAAGCAGACCTAACGTTAGAGTTGACTCCATTTCTGGTTTCGATGCCCAAATTAAGGCACTGATTGGTGTTGCTGGTGTTACCATGTCCACTCCTGGATCTGGTTATCAGAATCCTGACGTTGCTGTTGAAAGCACCGTGCCCGATGATTGGACTGCTCCCAATTTGGCTGCTTATGGTGAAGAGGTGATTGACCCTGAGATTGTTGGAATCCAATCTGCTTCTGCTACGGATACGCTGACAACTGACCCCCCATTAATCAATGGCGGCGTCCTTATAAATAACTAAAAATTAGTAGACTGATGGCAAAACAGACTATTGGATTGGGCGTTTCCGCCAACGATAACACAGGGGATTCTCTGCGTGTCGGTGGCGAAAAGGTAAATGATAACTTTAACGAGTTATACTCGTCATTGGGAAATGGTAGTACCTTGCAAATGAGTGTTACTGGTGCTGGTGTTGGTCAGGTTTTAAGATACAATGGGTCTAGTTTTGCTCCTGCAAATTTTAGTCAATTAACATCTTCCCTAGACGTTAATGGCAATTCTATTATTTCCACATCCAACGGAAATATTAATATTGCTCCCAGCGGTACAGGTGACATTACACTTGCTGCTGGTAGTGTTATTAGCACCTTTGATGGTGCTACTGGCACAGTAACTATTCCTACTAGACTGACATATACCAACGAATATACATCTTTAGGAGTTGCACCTTCTGCTACAACTTATCCTGGGTATTTCTTCACTATTAATGGTAACGATAGCCCATATGTAAACATTAACATTTCTGCTGGTGGTGTTGGCGATACACCAGCAAGATTAGTTACTGAATACTCTACAGCAGATCTCATCAAAGATATCAACTACGCTACTAGTCCTACAAACGGTCAAGTGCTCAAATGGAATAGCACAAACCAAGCTTGGCAACCAGGAGATGATGCTGCTGGTCTTGGTGCAGTTAACGTTTTTGCCACTGTCGTTGCTGATACTGGCACTACAACAGCAGATAGTCAGACTGACACTTTAGTTATTGCTGGCGGAGATAATATTATTACTAGTGTTGCTGGTGATACGGTAACGATCGATTTTGACGGTAATATCACTACAACTTTTGCTGCCTTAACAGACACTGATGTAACTAGTCTTACACAGGGCGACATGACCTATTGGAATGGCACCGATTGGGTTCCTACAAGGTCTCCTGTAATTTGGTGGGAGTTGAATGCTAATGGTGAAGCTGACTATACTTTTGCTGGTCCTGGTTTTGCAGGTACTGTATTTGATCCAACTCTATATGTTTATAGAGGTTTCACATATGTGTTTGATAACTCTGTGCAAGGTGGCGGTCACCCCTTCAGAATTCAAACTACTCCTGGATTAACTGGCACTCCATACACTGCAGGTCAATCTGGTAGTGGATCGGGTGTATTGTATTGGACTGTCCCCCTCGACGCTCCTAACACACTATATTATCAATGCACTTTACATGCATTAATGCAAGGCACAATCAACGTCGTAAGTTAATAAATGGCAAGAATCGTACCTGGATCTGGGGCTGTAATTAAACCAATTTTTAACGAGACATTTGGTGTAAGAGCAGTCGAAGTTTTGGATGGTGGGTCTGGATATGACTCTACCGATCCTCCTAGATTAACTGTGACTGGGTGCGGCACACCTGTTACTGAAGCATTACTATATCCAATCATTGATGATGACTCGGGTAGGATCGTTCACGTTAGAGTGCTTGCTTCTGGAGAAGGATATGATCCATTAAGACTGTCTCTCCTACCATTACAAGACACCCCAACCATTGTAACTTCTTTTGATATCAGAAGGGTCTGGCAGAGTAGTGCAAACTCGATTACATCCAGTGCATATCAAAGATTAGGTCAACAAATTACAGATAGACTTGTAATTAGAAGTGACAATCACCCAAAACCAGCAGACATTGCTGGAGAAAGAGTTCCTGGTGGCGGATCTTTAATCGATAGACAATTCAATCAGACATTCATCTATCGTGGTGGTAAAGATGTACCATTCTTTGGTGCAAGATCGGATCAATTCAACAAAACAACTGGCATTCTTGCCAATGGCGTATTATTACACACTCCAGAATGGGGACCAGCGGGCAATCCTCCTGCAGGATTTGCTATTGACGTTGTAAAATATCCCTTCATTAAAGGTTTAGATCAATATGGTGGTGCAGTAGACAACGATGTTTACTATTACCATTCCAGTAAGGTAATCAATCACTTCTCTCTTCCAAACGGTGTATTTGAGAATGGTAATCTCCAAACATTTGTTTGGGGCATCAAAGTAGAGTTTGACAACGTATTACTACCCATTTCAAATCTCGATGAATCTCTTGGGGATATTGAGGTTGGTAGAATTGTTGAGAAAATTGGCGGCGGTGGCGCAGGCACCATTGCTAAAATTGTAAGAGATGGGCAAAATAATGTTACTAGAGTATACCTAAGATTAGTTTCTGGAAGTTTTGAAGAAAATGATCTACTCTTAGGTACTAATGGTTTTGTATTGACTGTTGGTGATGATCCAATTCTATTCCCCAACGGCATTTTTTATATCAACTTTGGTGCAGATGCTCAGGAGTTTGGAGACTTTATTCCAAACGAATGGTATTTCTCTCCAGAGAATATTAGAGTACAGAGAAACTATCAAATTATTTGGGATTCTTCACACCCATCAAACCTACCATCCGAAATGCATACTGGGGGTCACCCAATGCAATTCAGTACGACTGCAGATGGTCTACTGAATAACGGAGATTTATATTACAATAGCACTGGGACATCTAATGCGATGTCCGTTGACTATCAAGACGAATTTGCTCCCACATTCATTATGAATGCGGACGAGTCTAATAGAATCTATTACTATTGTAAGTATCACCGATATATGTCGGGATATGTTGGCGATGAAGGTTATATGATTCTGGACCCAGAGTTGCCATCTGAGGAACCAAGAAATACCTATTACATTAGAGATTACTGGTTTAGCAACGGGATTATTGATTACTCTCGACATGCCAATGGACACTCCAAGATTCTTGGTATGTCCTTCGATGGATATCCCATCTATGGTCCATGGGGATATAATACAAGCGGTAGTGCTGTCAGAATGACATCTTCTTTCCGTTTAAAAACGGTTGATGAAAGAGAAGGCAACAGACCTACAGTTACTACACCAGGCACTGTTACATATACGGTTACATATACAAATAGTAAACTTACAATTGATGGTAATGTACCCGCATTCCTATCCCTAGAGAGAGGTAAGACGTATGTCTTCAATCAAGATGATGCCTCTAACAATAGTCAATATCTTCTTTTCTCCGAAGTAAATGGTGGTTGGCATGTTGGCAATCCACCTTCTATTGGCGATACAAATTATCTTTATACCAATGGCATCACATATACACTAGATGGTGTTAATGTAACCTATCAAAATTATATTAGTGGATTCAACACTGCTACCGAGAGAAGACTTACAATAACTCCCAGGGTCGATTCACCCAGTTTGCTGTACGTTATTGCATATACTCAAGCATCTGCTGGTTTTAGGACTGTCCAAACAGGATATCTTTTGGGAGATCTTGTTAGTGACTACATTTATGATTCTGCTGTTGGTGATCTTGATGAATTTAACGGTAAGTTTGCAGTAACGCCAGAGTATCCAAATGGCACATATGCATACTTCATGACGGAAGATGGCAATGGCGATCCCGTTTATCCATATGTGATTGGTCCAAAATATTATGGAGCACCCGTTTTTGAAGGACAAGAATTGCAAGCACCTTCTATACAATATCCATCTGGTGCTGAAGGTGAAGTTATTCTTAATGATCAAGGAGAAGTATCTTACATTAAGATGACTAAAAATGGTGATGGATACTTTGGACCCACACAAGCAAAAATTCTCGGCGGACAAGGTAGCGATGCTACTGGATCGGCAACCGTTCAGAGTATTACTGGTCTGGCACTCTTAAATCCTGGTAGATCTTTTGCCACCCCACCAACTCTAATTTTTGAAGGTGGTGGCGGTCAAGGTGCAACAGGATCTGCATCTATTGACACCGCAGGTAAACTGACTAGTATTACAATTGTCAATCCTGGTGAATTCTATCAAACCCCACCATATATTTACATCACTGGCGGTGGTGGTTTGGGAGCAAAAGCAGTTGCTAGAATTGACCAGGGATCAATTGTTGGTATTGATATTACCGATCCTGGTACTGGTTATATTAATCCACCTCAAATTATCTTCACTAAACTAGTAAACCTCAAGAGAAGGGCTTCAAATCGACAGTCTTACAACTCTACTCAAGGTGTGATGACTGGTTTGCTTAAGAATGCAACTGCTTCTGAAGGCACAATTTACGTTTCTTCTACAGATGCTTTCCCTGGATCTGGTAGATTTATTCTCAATGGCGAAACCATTTCCTATGCCTCCAAGTCTAGAGAAAGATTTACTGGTCTTACTAGAGGTCTTAATTTCAACTACGATCAACGTATTGTCTTAGATAATACACAACTTGACGCTAATGGAAACTCAACATATGAGTTTAGTGTTGGCGATAGAGTTATTCGTAGAATTGAGAATGCAAATAATAAAGTTGCAAAAGTTTATGACTGGAATCCCGCTAATAGGGAGTTGCTAGTCACATTTGAAGTTGATGAATTGGCATTTATTGATGCTGGCGTTCCTGGCACAGAAGATGCAACAATTCAATTTGATGCTGGAATTTTCGATAGTGCAGCACAAGGTGAGAATCCTCACGTCGTTTTGACTTCTGTTGGATCAACAATTGTTACTTTAACTACACCAATTGGTGTATTGCAAGATAGAGCATTTGAAGATGATGATGAGAATGAAGACCCCAACAACCCTGGCACATTCTTGGGTGATGGGATTCCCGATTTGGTAAACGCTGGTACAGACTATGAAAATCAAATTAGTCTTGATGGTGGTATCTACAATTCTCTATATGGTATTGAAGAAACTGTTGGCGGGCAAAATACAACCCTATTCCAAGCAGGCGATCAAATCAAAGACGCAAGTCTCCCATTCAAATTTGCTACTATTATTGAGGCAGGACAACTCAATGAAGGTAAACCCCAACTTGCAGAGATTGAGATCACTCTAGATGGAAACTTTGGAAATGGGCAAAATTACAGCGTCAACGAAATCGTTACAGGTGCGATTTCTGGTGTGAGAGCAACAGTAACGAGTTGGTCTCCTATAACTGGCAAATTGAGAGTCAAAGATGTTACTCCATATGACACTGGCAATATCAATATTGGTCTCGCTGGTTTGCTATATTCATTCTCGGTAAACAGTACAATCGTTGATTTTATTGTCAAGAATCCTGGAGCAGATTACTCTATTGTCCCAACATTGGATATTGAAAATGTTGGAGATATTGCAGCAACGACCACTGTGGTTATGACATCTTCAGGTGATCAGATTGATTCAATAAGTATTAGTAACGGTGGATACGGTTATGAAAAATATGTTGATAATACATATGCAACTAGACCCACTGTTACTGTTGTAACAGATCCTTCAGATCTAACTGGTAGTGGTGGAGTTGTAGAACCTATTATAGGTGGAGAATATCTCAACGGTAACGGTGGTGCTTCTTATAGAATCAAGGGTATCGAATACTTAACAGTTATTAGGTCTGAATAACTTGGATAAATAAACAGGAGGACACTAGTACCTAGCAAATGGCAGCTCTACTTACTGATCAGTTTAGAATTTTCTCTGCGAGAAAATTTATTAAGGCACTGGAGGGTCCTATTGCGACTCAGAGTGATGACGCAGCAGGAGACACGAGAGATCGTGTCTATCTCTTCATTGGAAGACCACAACCTTGGGATGATGAAAACTCGCCCCCTCAGGCAGTTGACTCATTTTTTGAGTTTTCAGGATCTTTCGATGACATGGTTTCGTTGAAGCGTATTTTGGCATCGGATACCATTCAGGTTATTCGTAGAATTGACTGGGTTTCTCCTGAGCAAACTACGGGTGGTCTTGGTTTCACTTATGACATGTATCGTCATGACTACTCCCCTAGTAAGACTGCTTCTTCGGGTGCTACCAAACTGTATGATTCCGACTTCTATGTCGTGAATTCTCAGTATCAGGTGTATAAGTGCATTTATAACGGCACTTCTCCTTCTGACCCTAACGGCAAACCCTCTACAGTTGAGCCCACAGGCACATCCACATCAATCATCACTACCTCTGATGGTTATCGTTGGAAGTATCTCTATACTATTCCTGTTGCACAGGTTTTGAAATTCTTCTCCAACGATTACATGCCCGTCTTTACTAACGATGCTGTAAAGACAAATGCTGTTGCTGGTGAGATTGATACTGTTGTTATTAACTCTGCTGGATCGGGTTATAACAACGGCACATATGATAACGTTGCTATTAACGGTGACGGTGCTGGTGGTCGTGTTTCCATCGTTGTTGACGGTGGTAAGATCATCTCCGCTACTGTAACCTCTGGTGGTACTGGTTATACCTTCGGAAAGATCAATATCGACAACATTACTGGTATTGGTACAGGCACCAGTGGACAGGTTGACGTTATCATTCCTCCCCCTAGCGGTCACGGTTTCGACCCCGTTGTCGAATTGGGTGCTTTCCGTGTAATGATTAACGCTAAGTTATCCTACGCTGAAGGTGCAGGAGACTTCCCAGTTGATAACGACTATAGAAGAATTGGTCTAATCACCAACCCCAAAAAGTTTGGTACTGAAGAATTACTTGCTGACCTTACAGTCTCCTCTGCAAAGGCAGTCATCTTCCCCCCAACTTTCCAAGGTAACTATGCTCCCGACGAAATTATTACTCAAACCCGAGTAATCGGAGGCACAAACGTTACCGCTAGAGGACGTGTAATTTCTTGGAATTCCACAACAAAAGTTTTGAAGTATTATCAAAACAACGTTGATGGTATTTTCCCTGAAGTAACTGGTACTCTGAATGAGTTTGATGGATCTAACGCAATTAGTGGAGCTACATCTGGCGCTGCTGGTCAACCAGATATTAACTTCCCTGCTGTCCCTAATTCATCCTCTAGGACCATCAACAACACTGAGTATGACTTGGGTATGAAGTTTAATAACGGGTATGCAAAACCCGAGATTAAGTCAAATGACGGTCAGATTATTTACATAGATAATAGAAGATCCATCAGTCGTGCAAACGACCAAATCGAAGATATTAAAATCGTAATCGAGTTCTAATGGCACAGAATACCAACCTTAACGTCACACCTTACTACGACGACTTCGATAAGGCGAAAAACTTTTATCGAGTGTTGTATCGCCCTGGATACCCTATTCAGGCGAGAGAACTTACGACGATGCAATCGATTCTGCAAAATCAGGTCGAGAATGTTGGATCGCATCTATTCAAAGATGGTGCCATGGTCATCCCAGGTCAAGTGGGTTATGACCTGAATGTGGATGCTATCATGCTCCAAGAAAATTTCTTGGGCACAAACATTGAGCAATATAGAAATCAGTTAACAGGTAAGATTATTGAAGGTCTTACTACAGGCGTTAAGGCAAAGGTGCTTTATAGCATCGGTGCTACAGAATCGGAAAAAGGATATATCACTTTATACGTTAAGTATATTGAATCTGGCGGTGTTGATCAAACTCAACAGACTTTCCAAAACAATGAGCAGTTAATTACCGATGCTGAGATTACATTTGGTACAACCCTGATTGAAATTGGATCGCCATTTGCACAGTTGCTTCCCACTGCTTCTATTCAAAAGGGATCTTCTGCATACATTCAGTCTGGCGTATACTTCATCCGTGGTTTCTTTGTAGACGTTGCTGAGCAGTATCTTCTTCTAGATCAATATGGTAGCACCCCCTCTTATAGAGTTGGACTTGAGATTAGGGAATCCATTGTTACCCCAGAGGATGACCTTAGTCTTAACGACAACGCAGCTGGAACATCTAACTATGCTGCTCCTGGTGCTCATAGATTTAGAATCACCACTGCACTTGTAAAGAAAGTACTTTCCGACGATGCGGACAAGGATTTCCTTGAGTTGCTTCGTATCAACGGTGCTAAGGTAGAGAAACTTGTAGATAGAAGTGCATATCAAGAATTAGAAAAGTCCCTTGCTACTAGGACTTATGAGGAGTCTGGTGACTATACAGTTAAGGACTTCACCATCAAACTGAGAGAAAATCTGGATGATGGTTTCAACAATGGTGTTTACAGATCTGGTGACACCACATCTAGTGGATTAACAGCATCTGAGAATCTGTATTCTGTTGAATTTGCTCCTGGTGTAGCATACGTACGTGGTTACAGAATTAAGACCTTAGGTCCTACTTACGTTGACCTTGAAAAACCCAGAGATACAAAAGCATTATCGAATAACATTATCCCATTTGAGATGGGTAACTATTCTAATGTTGAGAATGTCTTTGGTTTCCCCAACATCTCTGGATCCACAGTTGCCAACTCTTATCAAGTTGTAGATTTGTATGATACCAAAACTGTAACTCCTGGCGTGACCTCTGGCAATCTGATTGGTTATGCTCGTTGTGCAAACTTTGAGTATTACGATGATCCCGATAATACTCAAGGAAATTCGGATGATCGTTATAAGATGAATCTGTTTGACTTGCAGATGGTCACGGTCGTTCAGTTAGCATCAGCAGAAACTCTGTATCAAGGATCGATCGTTGTTGGTGCTAGCAGCGGTGCTAGAGGTTATGTAATCGATACCATTACTGCATCTGATGATCTTCCTCTTTATCAAGTAGAAGGATCTTTTACCGAAGGCGAAACTATCCTTGTAGATGGACAAGCAGTCCAAACCATTTCTAAAGTCCATACCTATAAGTATTCTGACGTACGTCAATTTGTTTGTAGAGACGAATCTAGCAGCGTAGTAGAGTTTACTGCCGACTTGATTCTGGAGAATGCTATTAGATTGAGTGGTGATAGTTTTACTTATGATGCAACTGGTGGTAGTGAGAATATTGTTGGTCTCAACTCCAACTTTGCTATCGATCTGAGACCTGGAGATCTTATCTATTTCTCTCCAACAGAGTTTGTTATTGTCGATCTGGTTAATCCAACTAATTTGGCTGCTTCTAACATAGCCACCATCTTCAACTACAGCACACAGACAGTACAAGTTACTCCTGGTAGTGTATTTCCTTCTGCGGGCACATATACGACTCTTGTCCGTTATAGAGGCACTCTGCTCGATATTCGCAATGCAAATCTCCTCAGCGAGATGCCTAAGAAATATATTAAGAGTATCTCTGACGAATCGATGATCGTCAGAAGGACTTTTGACGGTCAAACAGTATCTGCTGCTGCTATTTCGATCACTCTACCTGAGAATGAGCAGTTTATTTCACTATCCGATACTGCATATAATATTACAGTATTAGCAAGCACCAATGGGTCGTATCCTGTTGGGACAAATATCCCTCTAGATACTGCTAATGCTGGAAATATTGGTTATGGAACACTCAACGTAGATAGAACTACACTTACCATTGAGAATCTAACCAATATTACATCATGTAAGATTACTGCTTCGGTTTCCAAAAACGTTACGACTAGAAAGACAAAGGCATCTAATGAGATGTTTGTTTTGAAAGTTGATAAGACGATTACCAATAGCGATAAGCAAAATTATGGTCTGCAGTACTCTAACCTGTACGGCACTAGAATCGAAGATAGAGAGCTCTCCCTTGGTTTGACCGATGCATATAGATTGCACGCTGTATATGAGTCCACAGACGACAGTGACGCTATTATCCCAAGCATTACCATCGTAGAGCCCGTATTCTTTGCCGTTGGTAGTTATATCACTGGTAATTCCAGTGCTGCTAGAGCAAAGGTTGTTGAATTCCAGTCTGCAAACTTAAAGATTTCTATTGTATATACAGACGGTACATTTATTTCGGGTGAGACTATTAGTGGTATTGATGCTAATGGTGAGCCTATTACTGCCATCATTAATGATAGTGACGGATCTGTTGTTATTGGATCTAGAGTTGTAACTGATAACTATTTTCTGGAAGTTGCTCAAACTCCTTTTGCATATGATACTTCTAGAATCGTTCGCAAGAAAGGCGTTACTGCTCCAATTCGCAAACTGAAAGTTGTCCTCGACTACTATAGCCACTCCACAACTGGCGATTACTTCGGCGGACAATCTTACTTGAATACTACTTACGATGAAATTCCTTTCTTTGAAGTTAAATTCCTAGCAGATTATTTAGACTTCCGTCCTGGTGTTAAGAATCTGTATAGTGGTAGTGGCACCGTTGCTTCTCCTGCATTTGTCAACTGCTCTACATTTGACTTTAAGTCAAGAGTATTCTCTACTGGTGGTAGCACTTCTGCAACCATTTTTGATATTCCTAAGATTGGCGAAGATTTTAGATGCGACTTTGATTGGTATCTACCCAGAGTAGATAAGGCATTCCTCCTTCCCAACGGAGAATTCCAATTAGTTAAGGGTAAGTCTGCTGAAGCACCTCAAGAACCAGACAACCTGAAAGATGGTATGCTTCTTGGTACTTTGTATCACAAACCATATGGTTTTGATCCCGAGGCAGATGTTGTCATTAATAAGTCTGACAACAGACGCTACACTATGAGAGACATTGGATCGATTGAGCGTCGTTTGGATCAGGTTGAGTATTACACTTCGCTCAACATGCTTGAGTCGGATACTTTCAACACTCGTATTCTCGATTCTAGTGGTAAGGATCGTCTCAAGAATGGTTTTATTGTTGATGACTTTACTGATCACAGTAAGTCTGAAACTTCTCATGAAGACTATAACGCTGCTCTTGACTTTAGAGAAGGTCATATGAGAGCATCTCACTATACAACTAACGTTGCTCTTCAACTGAATACTGGATCTTCCTCAAACTTCCAGCAAACTGGTCCTGTCATCACCCTTCCTTATACGGAAACTTTAATCATTCAGCAACCTTATGCTTCTAGAGTTGAAAACGTCAACCCATTTAACGTATTTACATACATCGGTCGTATTGACCTAACTCCTGCTTCTGATGACTGGGTAGATACTAATAGACTTCCAGCAAATGTTAGACAGATTGAAGGCAACTTCCAGCAAGTATCTTCTGAATTGAATGTTGACCAGAATGGTTTTGCTCCTATTGAGTGGGGATCCTGGACAACTAACTGGACTGGACAAGCTGTTATCGGATCGACTACACAATATAACTCTCACTGGTTGGCAGAAGACATTGGCAGATCTCCCAACCCTGGCGTCTGGAGTGGTCGTGGTATGCGTCGTATTAACAGAGTTAATACTATTACAGTTAACGAAAGTCAAACTAGATCTGGTATTAGAACCCAGGTAGTACCTAGAATCGATAGAGAATCTCTGGGTGATAGCATCCTGTCTCAGACTGCTGTTCCTTGGATGAGATCGAGAAATATCTCCATTCGCGTTTCTAGAATGAAACCAAGGACAAGATTCTTCTCCTTCTTTGACAGCACTCCTATTAATGATTACATTATTCCAAAACTGATTGAAGTAATCAAAGATTCTTCTCTCGACAGTAGAACTAATGCAACGCCTTTTGTTGTTGGCGAGACTATCGAAATTCGCACACCTGCTGCAACAGGTAGAGCAGAATTACCAAAAGCAAGATTCCAAGTTTCATCGCCTAATGATTTTTACGAATTCAATCCTTATACAAATGAGGAAATGCCAATTGATTCGTATTCATCTACATCCAATTTCATCAACATTAATACTGAGTCCTTAGCGGAAGAGGCAGTTGGTGAATATTATGGCAACTTTGCTGTTGGTGATATCGTTGTTGGATTGACTTCTGGTGCAAGAGCAGTTGTTGAAAATAGAAGAGTAATTAGCGATAGACTAGGACAGTTTGGTGGATCCTTCTTTATTCCACCTCCTGCTAGAGATAGCAACCCCCGTTGGGCAACTGGATCTAGAACTCTAAGATTCTCAACTTCGGAAAATGATTCTCGTCTTGCGGGTGCAGTTGCATCTTCTGCAGAAACTGTATACGAGGCAAGAGGTACTTTAAATACTGTCCAAGAAAATATTCTTGCAGTTAGAAATGCCGACATTGTTAGAGACACTGTAACCGATGCTAGAGTTACCGTTTCGGTAAGGACTGAAACTCGTCAGATTGGTTGGTATGACCCTCTGGCACAATCCTTCATTGTTGATGAAGAAGGCGGTGTATTCCTAACGTCTGTTGACGTATACTTCAATACTAAGGATGATAACATTCCTATCTCGATGCAGATCAGGACAATGGAAAATGGTTATCCAACTACAACCATTCTTCCTTTCTCTGATGTTACTCTGACTCCAAATGAAGTGCAGTTGTCTGAAACTGCTGCAGTACCTACCAAGTTTACATTTAGAGCACCAGTTTACATCCCCCAATCGATCGAGCATTGCTTTGTCATCCTCTCTGACTCCAACTCGTATCAGGTTTGGATTTCCAGAATGGGCGATCTTGACATCACTGGAGACCGCACCATTTCGGATCAACCATATGCAGGTGTCTTGTTTAAGTCACAAAACGCATCTACATGGACAGCAGACCAGTATGAAGACTTGAAGTTTGGCATTTATAAGGCAACCTTCAATAACATTTCTCCTGCACAACTCGTTTTGAATAACTCTGGTCTTGGAGTTGGTAACGGTGGTATTCTCAACCTCAGAAGAGATCCTATCCAAACATTCACTCCTGGTCTGCAGTTAATTACGGATGCTACTGTATATCCCTACACAGTTGGCGCTAGAATTATTCAAAAGACTTCTAATGCACAAGGTACAATTAGGACGGTAGAAACGGGTGTAAGTGGAGTTATCCTAACAGTCGAAGATATTACTGGTGTATTCCAGCAAGGATCTAACACTGGTGGCACAATTACATTCCCAATCATATCTTCCAAGACTACAGCAACTATCACCGTTTCTGGTGCTACTGGCGACTTTATCGTCGGTGAAACTATCACTGGTGGTAGCAGCACTTCTACTGCAGTGATTACAGATTGGAATAGTGGTACAAACACACTACTAGTTAACTACGTTTCTGATGATTTTACTCTGTCGGAAACTATAACTGCCACGGGTGGCGTAACCGCTACAATCAGCACTGCAACTTATGCGGGTGATGCTGTAGTCGCTAGCGCAGTACAAACACCTTATGTAACTACAACTCCCACCTTCACTTCATCTGAGAAGAAGATTAAGGTTTACCACTCAAACCACTGTATGCATGACGTTTCTAACAATGTTACGGTCAGTGGCATCACTTCCGAAATTTCGGATACCTTCTTGACTTCTGCAATTTCTGCCACAGATACTAGCATTCAAGTCAACAATGCTTCTGCTTTCCATAAGATTATTAATGGTCTATCCATTAGTAATGGTAACCCTGGTTATATCAAGATTGGAAATGAGATTATTGCATACTCTGCAATTAGTGGTGATGGTAAGACCATTACTGCAATTACTAGAGGTGCCAATAACACCGCAGCCGCAGCACACGTCGATGAGTCTATCGTTGAGTGCTACAACCTTGACGGCATTCCTCTGATTGAAATCAATAAAACTCATAACTCTATCCTAAATCCAACTCTGGATAGTTATGAATTGGCAACTACATCTATTGCAAGAATTGGTATTTCTGGCGGTGGTACATTTGGTTATGCTACACAAAACATTCAGTATGAGACAATCATTCCTCAAGTTGAAAGAATGGTCCTTCCTGGTACTGAAGTTACTGCAAGACTCAATGCCATCAGCGGCACGTCGATCAGTGCTCCTACATTATCTGGATCCTTTGCTAATGATGGCATCTTTGATGATGTCCTTCTCAATGGAGATAACTATCTGACTTCGCCCAAACTAGTCTGCTCTTCTATCAACGAGTCTGAAGAGTTGGATAATGCTAAGTCCTTGAGAATGGATGTCACTCTAAGAAGCAACAATCCCAATATCTCTCCTGTGATTGATACTGATAGATTGTCTGCAATTCTTGTTATGAATCGCATTAACAAACCCGCTAGTGATGATTCTTCACTGCTAGCAGTTGGTGATGAAAATGATGCGGTTTACATTACTAGAGTTGCAAATCTTACCAACGCTTCTGGTGCTATCAAACTGATCTTCAGCGCATGGCGTCCACCTAACACTGAGATCAAAGTGCTATATAGAGTGCGTCCACAAGGAAGCACGAGCTCGATTGAGACCTTCGGATTTGAATATTTCCCTCAACCTGCTAGCATCCCATCTACTTCGGAGCTCAGGGTATTTAGAGAATATCAGTACGAAGTATCTGGTTTGAGTTTCGATCAATATCAGATTAAGGTTGTGTTGCAGTCTACTAATCAGGCATACTCACCCATCGTCCAAGATATTAGAGCTATCGCACTTGCAGTATAATTATGTCCCGTCTTCCAATTAAAGGAAAACAAGATTGGTTTAAAGATACATTTAGCGGAGCTATTGATTGTGCCAATAGCTCTGAGTATGAAACCTATATGATTAGTGTGGAGGCACAGAGAAAAAAGGAGTTAGAAATCCAAGCTTTACAAAGCGACGTTTCTGCTCTAAAATCTGATATGAGTGACATCAAATCACTCTTACTAACGTTAGTCCAAAAACAAAATCATGACGATTGAAAAAGTAACTCAAGAAGAAATGCTCCGCCAGTTTACAGAAAAATTTGGTGCTTTGCGGGATGAAAATAATAAACTTGCCGCAAAAATTAAGGAGAATGAAGTGACGATGCTAAAACTCCAAGGTGCAATTGAAACGCTGGAGTATTACAAAGAGGAGGAGACTGCTTCACATCCTCCCGACGAAGTAGACGCAGAATGAAACGGGGGGCATTTGCCCCCTTTTTATTTGACATAAATAACTCAGAAGCATTAACTAATCGGGTTGTCGTAAAAAATGGCAAATAGAATTCAACTAAGAAGAGGTGGCGCTCAGGAATGGGCAAACGCAAACCCCACGCTTGCTCAAGGCGAATTAGGAATCGAGCTAGACACAGGTCGCTTCAAGATCGGTGATGGCGTTACTGCATGGAACTCTCTTAGATATGAGAGACCTATTGAGTCAACATCCAACACTGCAAACACTCTTGTGCAGCGTGATGCTGACGGTAACTTCTCCGCAGGTACTATTACCTCCACTCTGATCGGTAATGCTTCTACCGCTTCTAGACTTGCTTCAACACGTCAGATTCAGTTATCGAATGACGTGCAGGGATCTGGTCTATTTGATGGATCTGCTAACCTGAATATTAATGCTGAGTTAACACTCGTCTCCACTCTTCCTCACTACGACGGCACCAATAATCCCACTGGCACATACACCAAACTTGAGGTTGATGCAAAGGGAAGAATTAAATCCGCATCTAATCCCACAACCATTCAAGCATATGGATTAGATACTGGTGTTGAAGGTACTGGTGCTCAACCATATGACAATGACCTTGCTTCACTTGCTGGTCTAACAACTACTGGTTACCTTTCTAGGGTTGCTGGTGGTGATATTAGGACAAGAGATATTGTTGGTACTGCTGGAAGAATTTCTTCTGCAAACTCAAACGGTGTTTCTGGTAATACCCAATTAGACCTGATCAACACAACCGTTGTCCCTGGTAACTATAATACTGAGTCCTTAGCATCAGTATCCTCTAATGGTGGAAACAACGAACCATTTGGATCTGAAACTGTAAACGCTACGAAATTTACAGTTGATCAATGGGGTCGTTTTACCAGTGCAACCAATGTCCCCATTGCTACTGCAAGAGAAGGTAGCAAGTATGCGGCATATGGTGCTGGTACATCTTATAATAGATACGATATTATCGAGACTGGCAACAATGTCTATCAATCCATTACGAATATTTCTGCGGGTGGTGGTGCCCCAACTCATACTGATGCTAGCGATACTGGAGGATGGAGGTTCCTCGCGGCTGCGGCAACAGAGCAGAAGGGATTGGCTTCCTTTGCACAGGAGGATTTCGACGTTGACAACAACGGGCACGTTACCATCGCCGCCCTCGGTGTAGATAATACTCAACTCCAAAACAACAGAATCTCCTTTGCAGATGGCAACACTAAGGAAGATTTTGAATTAGATCAAGAATTAACTGCAACCACAGGTTATCGTGGTTTCAATTACCTCAACTATGTAAAGGTAAATAACGTTTCGGGTAGTCTTCTATTTGGTGCAAATAACACTGGTGATGGTGGCAATGGAGAAGTTGATATTAATGTAAGGACATATTTCAGCGATCCAGATATTACATTTGATGGTGCTTTAGATCAGACAATTGATAAGACTGCTGATGGTAATTTCACCATTCAAACAACCCAAAATAGTGCATCTGCACGAGCATTTAATCTTGCAATTACTAATGCAGGTGCTGGTACCAGCACATTAAATGTCACTGCTGAAGATGTTGTTAATATACAGGCAAGTGATGCAAATGGTAAAGTCCATGTTGAAGACGCTCGTTTCCAAAGCAACTATATTGCTACAACTAATGCGACCCTCAACCTTGATCCTGGCGATGACCGCGCCACTACTGGCACCGTTAGAATCTGGGGCGATTTACAGGTTGACGGCACCACGACGACAGTCAATTCGACGACCCTTCAGGTGGATGACCCCATTATTACTCTTGGTGGTGATACTGCTCCTGTTGCTGATGATAACCTTGATAGAGGAATCGAATTTAGGTATTATGACACTGCTGCAAAGCTTGGTTTCTATGGATATGATGATTCGTACACTGATCTTGCGGGTCATGTCGGTGGATTCAGATTCCTATACGATGCTACTAACACTTTTGAGGTATTCAGTGGCACCGACGCTGGTCTGATCGGAGGTAACCTTAAACTAACTACCAACACCAACTCCACTTCCAATACTACTGGTGACCTTGTAGTTGCTGGTGGTGTTGGCATTACTCAAGATGTCAACATTGGTGGTCTGGTTGATATTGATAGCACTCTGCGCGTCCACAGCACCTCTCGCTTTGATGACAATATGGTCATTCAAGGTGCTTCTAAGACACTGCAACTGAATAATGGTACTGGCACAACTCGTATTGAGTTGCAATCTACAACTGGTAATGCTTCTTTCTACGGTATTGTAGACATTACAAATGACCTTAACGTCAACACTAATAAATTTAATGTTGCTTCTGCAACTGGTAACACCCTCATTGCAGGCACACTTGGAGTAACAGGTCAAACAACTCTGACAGGTGCTCTAGATCTCAACAACACTCTGAATGTTGCTGGTCTTGTTTATCTTGAGAATGTTGATGAACCAACCATTACTCTTAATGGTACATCTGGTCTATATGAGATTCAATCTAGTGATTATGGTGCATTCCGACTTGATGGTGGTGGATACATTGAAGGTGATGTGCTCTTCAATAGTGACCTATATGTCAATGGTACAATCATTCAGAAAGAAGACGTTACAGCAAACTACTCCAGACAAAACTACTTAGAAGTCAGATATAAACTCCGCACTGGCACCAGAGCAGCATATACACCTTCCTATGCTACCGATGATACTTCCAACCTGAGAGTCTATGGTGGTGCTGGTATTGCTAGCGATCTTTATGTTGGCGATGACTTCTATATTGGTAAGGTCAATAGCGGTGATACTATTGAATTCCAAGTCCTTGGTGAGAGTGGTAATACCACAATCGGTCGCTCTGGTGCAGGCACGGCATCTGTCGGCACACTAACTGTCCATGGTAATGTCACCTTCAATAGAGATCTATTCGCTAACGGTAATATTACTCTCGGCAATGCTACTAGTGATACTCTGACTGTCCAAGCAAACTCTGAGTTTAATGGCACTGTTGATGTTGATGCAGACTTTGCTGTTAGAAGTGGCACGACAGATAAATTCTTCGTCGATAACGTCACAGGCAATACTGATATTCAAGGCACTCTAGACGTTAATGGCGCAACAACAATCACAAACACCCTCAACGTCACTAACGGCGTTGACTTTGATCAAACTCTCAATGTTGATGGTGCCGTTGATTTCAATAGCACTTTGGTTGTTGACGGTCAAACAACTATCTACGATTCTCTGATTCTTAGATCCGATAATGAAGTCTTCTCTATTGGCACTGGAGCAAATGTCGAGAAATTTAGCGTTGACTTCGATAACGGCAACACAAACATTATCGGCACGCTAACCGTTGGCGATGCAACTCAGATTAATGACACCTTCGGTGCATCGGGTATCGTCACTTTCACAAACAACACTGATCAGACACTTACAGGACTCTATGGTGCCGATGGTGCTGTAAGACTGACTGGTGGTGCTGCAATCCAAAGAAACCTCGCTGTTGGCGGCAACATGCGTGTCTATGGTGACTTTGAGATTTCTGGTAGCACAACTCAGTCTGGTAACACTGGATTCAGTGGTCGTGTTTCGATTACTAATACTTCTGATGCTACATCATTCACAGATAATACTGTTGCTCTTACCGTTGACGGTGGATTCAGAGCAAGCAAGAATGCATGGGTCGGTGGCGACTTCCATGTATGGGATGCTGTCAATTCTAGAGATGCATTCGTTGTTGATGTAAGTACTGGTGATGCTACACTGCACAATACTCTGACTGTTGGGGGAGACCTAGTTGTAAATGGAACAACAACTACTGTTAATTCTACGGTCACAACTCTCGATGACCCTATCGTTACTCTGGGTGGTGACACAGCACCAACGAGCAACGACGCTAAAGATCGTGGTGTTGAATTCCGTTATTACGACGGCACTGCGAAAATTGGTTTCTTCGGCTTTGATAGATCCGCGCAACAATTTGCATTCTTAACTAGTGCAACTAATGCTGCTGAGGTGCTCACTGGCACAGATGGTGCTCTTCGTGCTGGTAGTCTGAATCTGACTGGTACAGGCACTACCTTAGACGTTGATGCCAATGCCAACATTGATGGCACCCTGACTGTTGATGGACAAATCATCTCCCAGGTTGCTTCTGGTCCTGCTCTGGTTATTCCCAATACAACCAAGATTAATAACCTTAATGCTGACCTTCTGGATGGTTTCACAACTGCATCTACAAATACAGCATCTACTGTTGTTGTTAGAGATGCTTCTGGAAACTTTGCTGCGAATATCCTCACAGTTGCCTCTGGCACTGGCGCAGGCGCAGGTATCCAAGGTAACGCACTAACTGCTGATACACTGAAGACTGCTCGCACAATTACTGTTGATGGTGTTGTTGATGGTAGCGTATCCTTCAATGGTGGAGCAAACGTCACAATCAGCACAACATTTAATGATAGTGACATCACTGCACTTGCTGCTCAGACTGGCACAGGTCTCGTAACACGCACTGCTACTGGCACTTACGCTCAACGCACTCTGCAAGTTACAGCATCCTCTGGTATTACACTTACCAATGCTGATGGTGTTGCTGGCAACCCAACTATTAACGTTGCTTCTGCTAGCACAAACGCTTCAAACAACCTAGTCAAGCGTGATGCATCTGGTAACTTTGCTGCTAACGTCATCACTGCTGATCTGGTAGGCGATGTAACTGGTCAGGTTTCCAGCATCGCAAATCACAGCACAACCAATCTGACTGAGGGGACTAACCTCTACTTCACAAATGAGCGTGTTGATGATCGTGTTGCTGCTCTGATTGCTGGTGGCACTGGCATCACTGCTACCTACAACGATGCAGGTAACCTACTCACCCTGAGCGCAGAGTTTACTGAGTTTGATACCGATGACATCACTGAAGGTACAGTTAACCTCTACTATACCAATGCCCGTGCTGATGCTCGTATTGCACTTCAAGTTGGT
>Ga0222714_10000476_pt1 | contig 45893 bp, 56 predicted proteins | sample C33_3DmetaG_FD_165048 | JGI IMG/M metagenome (GOLD analysis project Ga0222714, IMG submission 165048) | Estuarine water microbial communities from San Francisco Bay, California, United States - C33_3D | ecosystem: Environmental > Aquatic > Marine > Unclassified | place: USA: California...
TTAAGAAGTTTTAAGTTAGGCAAGATTCCTTCAAAAAAGAATGAGATTAAAAAGGAAGCAAGAGATATTGTTCTTTCTAATCTTATGAGAGAATTTAGAAGACAAGGCTTCGGTGAAAGAGGCGGTGCAGCAGGTATTAAGTCTGATATGCGCGGAGTTAGATTCTAATGAGTGTAGCCGTATATTCTGTCAACTCATTCTTGAAAGCCGATTCACAACTTGCCAATATTGCTGGCAAGACTATGAACTTCTTTCCTGTTATCGGATACGGTACTGAGTCTCCCCCATTTGTTGTTTATTTCTTTAATCCAACAATCCCGGATGTAGAGGCTTTCTGGAACAGAATAGATAATGTCAGATATTCAATTTACGACAGCGACGTAGACAGACTCTTCAGGATTTCTGAAAGAATCATCTACCTGCTGGGTAGAGGTGATTCCGTTCAAGATACGGGTGGAATCACTAGCAACACACATACCTTCAAATCATCCATTTTTATAGGTTCAAGCCTTCTTGAACCAATAGAGAAAGAAGGCTGGTATCAGATGGACCTAGATTTTAGGATCTATTCAGTCAAACCGTAGTCTTGTGGTAATATAAGAAGGTATGAAGTATAATGTAATTACATACATCGGAAAAACCCCTGGTTTTACGGTGAAATTAAATTCTCGGATTTACGAATTTGAATGGCAAAAAGGCGTAGGAATAGGCCGCAGGTCTGATGAAGTAAATCCAGAACATGCACAAAAGATCGCTAAATGGCGTGACAAAAGAGGGAAAAGAATTTTCACTCTTGATTAGGAGGTAAAAAATGCCAGGTGCAAATACAGTTACCGTCGCTAATATCGTCGTTGGTGAGGCCGAAGTTAAGGTCGGTCCATCGAATACTACGATGACAAATAGCGATTTCAATAACCTGACAAGTGTCGGTGGTACACAGAACGGTGTTGAAATCTCTTGGGAGCCTGACATGGTTGACATTGAAGTTGACCAATATGGTGATGCTGCCAAGGTTATTCAGTCAAAGGTTAAGGTCATGCTTAAGACCACTCTTGCTGAGGCTACATTGAACAATCTTGCTCTTGCTTGGAGCTATGATGTTACAACGGGTGGTGCTGACGTTAAAGCAAATAATGACGGTGCCAACACAAAGACATTCATGTTCGGTGTCCAAAGCGTTTATCCATACGAGAAGGCTGTCCAGATCGTTGGTAATGCTCCAGGAACAACCGCTGGTACTGTTAAGACCCGTAAGTTCAATACAAAGCGTGCGGTGTCTTTCGAGTCATCAACAATCTCAATGAAGCGTGCAGAGGCAACAACCTTTGCTGTTTCGTTCAGAATCCTTCCAGTCAGCTCTGACGTTGACTACGAATACGGCAAAATTATCGACGAAATCTGATAATTTAATACCGTCTGTACTGGAGAAGACCCCTTGTATGATATACTCATACGAGGGGTTTTCCCCTTTTTGACATTATTGGAAGGAATAAATGAATACAAAAAATGCAGACTTGTATAGAGGCGTAGATATCGTTTTTGCTGATGGTCAGACAAGAACGGTGAGACCACTTACAATTCGTCGTCTTCGTGAATTTATGGATATTGCTAACAACATGAAAGTTCCCGAGGATGGCAATCTTACAAATGAAGACATTGACCAGATGGTGAGAGCCGCGTCAATTGCTCTTAGTAAAGCAGACCCAGAATTGGCTGCCGATTTGGAAGCGCTTGAGGATGTTCTTGATCTTCGCTGTTTCCAAGAAGTCATGGCAGCAGCAATGGGTAACGACCCAAACCTGTAGAGGGGGGTTCTGGGGAGCCATTAACTTGGTCGGACATCCCCCTTCTCAAATATGAAGCAGAAGTCTTCGTTCAATGCGGGGCTTGGAAAAATCTATATGAATTAGAAGATCAACTCATCCTGCATGAGTTGTTCTTGCTTTTCAGAGCCTGCACTAATGAATTTACTAAGAGTATTAAGGCATCTGCAATTGGCTTTGGTGCTGAAGTTGATTTTGATGATGACTGGTATGACCCAGCACCACCAGAGCCAGTTAAGACAGTAGAGAAAGACGATCTTAGATTCATTCCTATTGGTTTGGGTTACGAAAGCGGTCAATAATTATTGCTTTTTTTCTCATAAAATGCAATAATTATCAAGGTACAACGGTATGGCAGCAGAAGACATTGTAATTGGTGTAAACGTACATGGAGAAGATAAACTCTATCGTTTAAGTAATGCTGTCAACCAATTAAATGCTGCACTTCTTAAGACAAAAAATCCTACACAAGCATTAAATGCTGCGAGTAGAGGTCTTTCTGCTGCTATAGGTTCAACTGGTCGTTCAATGAACGATCATGCTAAGACAGTTACGCAAATGATGCGTAATCAGGCTGCTTTGAGTACTGAGTCAAAGAAGGTCGCTAGAGATATAGCAGATCTTAAGAAAAATATTTCTGAATTAAGTGCTGCTGAAAAACGTGCTATTCCTCAAATGCAACAGTATGCTAAATCTCTGAATAGTATAAAAGCAAGAGCATTTGTTTCTGACTTAAAAGCAATTGCACAAGAGCAAAAACGACTTGGTAAGGATGCACAGTTCGTCGGTAGAAGCCTTATCATTGGTCTTACAACACCACTTGTTGGTATTGGACGAATGGGTTTGCAATCACTTGTTGCAATTGATAAAGAATTTGTTCGTTTAAATAAGGTTCTTGAATCTGTTGCTCCTAATGCTGAAAAAGCAATGCAAAAACTTGGTGATGCTGCAACACCAGAGCGTGTTAATGCAATGGTTGATAGTTTTAATGAACTTGATAAGTCATTAGATTCTGTTAGCCAAAAATTTGGTGTTGCTAAGTCATTAGTTGTTGGTCTTTCTGCTGACTTCGCAGAACTTGGTGTTACTAATACAAAAAATATTGCAAAGTTAACAGAACTTACTGCTGCAACTGAAAAACTTGGTTCGATGGATATAAGTGCTGCACAAGATTTAGTGCAAAGCCTTTACTTCCAAGCAGTAAGATCATTTACATTATCTGGTCGTGAATTTAAGAATGCAATGGAGCGTGAACAGGCAGCTATTAATGCTGCTACCGCTCAGTTGAATATGTTCAACTTAGTTGAAAACACAACTGCTCTGACATTAAGAGATCTCGGTGATGCATTCCCAGAAGTTGCTGCAGCAGCAACATCATTCGGTCTGTCAATGACAGAAGCAGCAGCATTGCTTGCTCCAATGAAAGCAGCTGGTTTCGAAATTGGTGCATCTGCTAACTCTATTAAGGTGTCTCTCCAGAGAGTTACAGCGCCTACAAAACAAAATGCTGACATGTTTAAACAACTCAGCAAAGAATATAATACTAACTTTGAATTAATTAAAGGCACTGGTCTTGATGCTATTCAGAACTTAATAAATGGTTTTAATGAATTAAGATCATCTGCTGCTGGTCAAGAAGGTGCTCTTGAATTCATGGCGAAAGTTTTCGGCGTTCGTCAAGGACCAAGAATGGAAGTTGCAATCCAACAGATGGCAGCTTTTGATAAAATATTAAAAGATGCCAATGCTAGCTCTGGATTAGCAGAAAAACAAATTCAAAAAATTGCTAATACAACTATTTCTTCAATGAATAAAGCAAATGGATCAACAATTCCACTCATTGATAGTTTTAAGAGCATTGGCATTTTAGCAAGAATCGCTACTGCTCAAGCTGGTCAAACTGTTGAAGATTTTGGAGTCGTTACTCAAAGAGATATAGCAGCTGCTTTCGCTGCAAGAGAAGCGATTGGTAAACAAATTCTTGAAGCGAACAGAGAAGGTCGAGATTTAATTGCTGAAATAGGAACTGAAGCAGGTCGTGCAATGATCGTACAACTTGCTGGTGCAACTACAGCACAAGAAATTACAACAAGAGAATTAAATGCAGCCTTAGACAGTCTTGATACTCAAATTAATATTATTAAAAATAATTTTAAACTTCTTGCTGCCGAACTCTTAGAAGGCATGAAGCCTGCCATTGAAAAAGTATCGGATTTAACAACAAAAATTATAAACGCATTCAAGGCACTTGATCCAGAAACAAAGAAAATGATTTCTAATTTTGTTTTGTTTGGTGGAGCAACTGTCGCTGCGATTGGTCCACTCGTCTTTATCTTCGGTCAGGCAAGACTGGCTATGGGTGTTCTTGGCAAAGTCGCTCTTGGTTTGCTACCAAGTCTAAAAAATCTTACTGTTGCTCAAGTTGCTCAAGCAAGTGCAATGATGAGACTCAAGGCTCCTCTCACAATCATTAATGGTGTTGTCACAAATACAAATGGAAAATTTGCAACATTTATCGCCACACTTGCTAGTGGCGGTGGACCTCTCGGGACTTTTGCTAATAAAGTTGGAATGCTTACTGGTGTCTTAAAGAAGAGTGATACTGCTGGAATATCTTTGCAAAGAGCAGTAACTGCTGCTCAAACACAAGCAAATGCTACAAATCTTGGTACGAGTGCATTAACTGGTGCTATTGGTCCACAAGGCGCTACTGCTGCTGGTAGAGGCGCTCCTGCAAGACAAGTTGCTGCTATTGCTGCTAAAGCTGGGACTCCATTAAGAGTTGCTGGTAGATTTGCTAGTCCAGAACAAGTTGTCGCTGATGCATTAGCAACAAGAGCACAAATGGTTCCTGGTCGTAATGTTATAAGAGGGCCGGGAGGAAGATTTAGAGCATTAACTGGATCTCAAAGAGCAAATATTAACTTATTATCTCAAGCCAATGTCGTTGCTGGTAGACAAAAGGCTCTAGAAGGATTGCAATCTGCTCCAAGTTTATTATTTGGAAGAGCAAAAGGCTTGGGTATATCTGATGCTGGTGATTTTACTCTTAAGGGTCGTGAAATATCTCAAGCAAGAGGACAGGCACTTGTTCGCGGTGGAGTCCGTGGAATGGCAGCCAGAGTCGCAGAGGCTCCTAGAGCAATTGGCTCTCGCATTGCATCTGGAGCAACAAATTTAGGCACATCTGTAAAAGGTCTTTCTGCAAAACCTGTTACTGCATTTAAGAATGCAATAGACAATGCAAAGAATGCAACTAATGCATTAAGTACAAACTTAGGTAAGTTAGGAGCATCTCAGCCTGGAATATTTAGGAAAGCAATTACTTCTGTTAAAGGTTTTGCAACATCTTTTGGCCTTGTTACAAAAGCAATGCATTTAATGAAACTTGCTTGGATTGCAACAGGTATTGGTGCTGCCATACTTGCTGTTTCTGCAATTGTTTTTATTGTTGTAAAAAACTTTGATGAATTTAAAACAAAAGCAAAACCAGGAATTGATGCATTAAAGGGAGCATTTGATGCGTTAAAGAGTGGTGTCATGGCAATATTCCAACCATTTGTAAATTTGATTTCAATGATTGGGAGCGGTGGCAAACAAGGTGAGACTGGTGTAGGCGGAATCGCTTCAGCATTCAATGTTCTTGCTGAAGTTGTCAAATTTGTTGCTAAAATTATTGAATTTGTATTCAAAGTAATAGGTAAAGTAATCACATACTTCCTTGGCAACTTTGCCTCAATATTCAGAGGCGTTACTAATATTGTCAAGGGTGTTTCTAGAATGCTTAAAGGTGATTTACTTGGTGGCTTTAAGCAAGCATTTGGTGGAATTATAAAAGCAGTATATGGGTTGCTCGGACCATTTAGAGCAGTATTTGACATTATCTTCTCAATTCTCACTAAATTTATGAAAGTAGCATCATTTGCATTTGGTTGGATTCCTGGTCTTGGTGGTGGAATTAAAAAAGCAGCCAAAGGAATGGAACAATTCCAGAAGTTTCTCAAAGATTCTACAAAGATTCCTAAAGCAGCACAGTCTGCTGGCAAACAAGGTATGGATAATGTCAAGAAAGAAACCTCTGATGCAGGAGAGGTTATGCAAGAAACCATATCTAATGCAGTCGGCAGTGGTATGGAAGAGGGCGCTGAGCAGGGTGGAAAGTCTTTAAAGAAGACAATCAAAGATGTAAAGAAAGAAATAAAAGAGGCAGCTCTTGATGCATTTGGCGAACAGATGAAAGAGGCAGTCGGAAAAATTGTTGAAAACTTTGAAAAGCAAAAACAAGCAGCAATTGACGCAATAGATGTTCAAATTGAAACACTTGATAAACTTAAGGCTGCTGATGAGTCTCTTACGAAGACAAAAGAATTTGAAGCCAATAAGCGTGCAATTATTGAAGAAAGAGAACTTAATAGACAAAATTATGTTCGTAATCGGGCTTTGGCAATTTATGAAGGTCGTATTGACGATGCAAGAATGCTCGGTCTTGAAGAAAGAAAATCAATTCAAGATAGTACTCGTCAGAAAGAGCAACTTGAGGAATCAAGAAGAAGAGACCTTGCTCAAGAAAATTTTGAATTCTTAAGAAAATCAATTGAAGACACTAAGAAAGAAGCAGCAAAACTTTTTGATGATGTAATTGATAAATTCCAAGAATCTGCTAAGAAAATTACTAAGTTCCCTCCAACCTCTATTGAGCAATGGAACAGCCAAATAAGAGATCTAACAAAGGCTGCCAATGATGGTGCTGTTGAAATTGAAACTGGATTTGGCACACTCTTTACTAATCTTGAAACAAAAATTAATACAGAAATGCCAAATAAGGCCGTTACTCCATTTACTAATAAATTGGATGAAATTGTCACGGAAGCCAAAAACAAGTATGGATTAGTAGATGAAAATACTGGAATTATTGGTGCAACACTTCAATTAATTTCTGGCATTGGAGCAAAATTTGGTGGTGATACATCAATCAGTGAAAAATTCAATACAGGAGTACTGGGTGCTATAGATAGCACGATGTCTTCTTGGGCTAAAACAATGGTTGACATAACCGTTCCAAATCTTATGTCAAGCATTGGGACAGCCTTCTCAGAATTTACTGATGGTGAAGGACAATGGGCTAAGGCTGTTGAGGCAGGCTTGGCAGCCGTTACTTATGCATTTAATAGATCAATTGAAGAAATGAGAACAAAAGGTATTAAACTTACCGATGAACTCAAGACTTTAAGAAAGACATTTAACGAATTGGTTGGGAAAGAAGAAGGTGGCGCTGGAGGCGGTGGCGGTGGCACTGGAGGCGGTGGATTAGGTGATAGAACACCAGAGCAAGTTGCCGACTCTAGAAGACAGGCAAACCAAGGAAGTGCTAAATATATTGCTCTTAAAGATACAATAAAGGGTGTAATTGCTGGAACAACCAAGATAGGGGCAAGGGGTATTCGCGTCTCTTGGTTTGATGGTTCAAAACTTCACAATGCATCATATAATCAAACTCAATTAATGGTAGAGGCATTGGAAGAGGGTGTCCGTACTAAGGGTTTGAACAAGTCAATTATTGCAGCAGAACTTGGTTTGAAAGCTGGTGGAAGTACTGCTAAAGGATTGAACAATTACTATTTCCCAATTAAAAAATATTTTGGTGGAATGGTTCCAAAAATGGCTGTTGGCGGGTATGTTAATGGAGCAATGTCTCAATCAATCCCAGCATTGCTTCATGGCGGTGAATTTGTTATAAGTGCTGCTGCTGTCAATAAGATGGGCATTGGTGCCCTTGAATCAATTAATAATATGAGATTCAAAAATCCAGCAATGTCGCAGCCAAAAGTTGTTACAGAGAACTACTCAACACAGAATGTAAATATTTATGTTGATAACTTTATTGGTCAAGAGCAGTGGTTTGAATCAATGATGAAAGAATATAATGTTAAAGTTGTCCCAAGAAACCAAAAGGCTGCTGGTCTGGAGAATAGAGTTGTAAGAACTTATAATGGTATCAATAGAGGTATGTAATGCCAGATACATATATTATAAGTTTATTCTCAATTAATGGAACTGAAATTACAGAGCATAATAGAAGATATAGTGGTGGACAAACTATTAATGCATCAGATGTAGAATTAGATGCTGGTATTAATAAAAGATATATAAAGAAAAACAAAGAAAACTTCTCTATATCATTTTCTTACTTACCTAATTCTGCAAATAAAACCGTCGATGGCAGAGTCGCCAGAGATTTTCTTAAAACAGTTGCAGAAACTCCGGGTAAAAAGACGATACTTATAAAACTCTCTCCCGTTGATCCAGTCAAGACTCTTTTATCATATGTATCTTCTTATAATGAAACTCTTATTAAAAGAGAAGTTGATCAAGAATGTGCTTACTATGATGTAACTATTTCTTTTGAGGAAGCATAATGTCAAATCAATTTAGATTTAATATAAGCGAACCTTTTAAGAGTGGTATTGACTTTTTTGGTCTCCCTACAAATATAGTAGAAGCACAGGCATCATTATCAGCAGAATCTAATGTAACAGTATCTGCTATAGAGATTGCATTCGCATCATCTGCAAATTCAGTAGAAAGTAATGTTACTGCATCTGCTATTGAAATATTGTATGCAACAACATCTATTGCAATTGACGGTGCAACAGTTGTTGTTTCTTTGGAAGAAGCATTAGCAAGATCCAATATAGCAATAACTTCCAATGCTCAAATTTCTGCTTATGAAATACAATATGCTTCTTCTCAAGTAAATATTGATAGTTCTCTGACTGTTACTGCTCTTGAGATTAATTTTGCCAACTCAAGCATATCTATAGATTCTAATGTTTCAACCTCAACGTCTAAAGACGCATATGCAACATCAAACCCAAGCGGAAATTCAAATACATCAGTTTCTGCTATGGAAATATTGTACGCCCTGTCTTCAGTAGCGATAGATGGTGCTGTTGTAACAGTTTCTCTTGAAGAGGCTCTGGCTAGATCAAATATTTCTATTGATTCTAATGTCCAAGCAACTGCTTATGAAATCTTGCATGCTTCATCAACAGTGACAATAACTTCAAATGTTGATACAACAGCACTAGAGATTTTGTTTGCCAATATTAGTATTGAAAGTGATACTAAGTTTAGCGTTAGAGGCACGGAGATATTGTTTGCAAATATCAACATTTCTCCTTCTGCTTCTGTATCAACTTCTGCTATTGAAATACTCTATGCTACAACATCTATTGCAATTGATGGTGCAACAATAGTTGTTTCACTGGAAGAGCAACTCGCAAGATCAAATGTATCTATTAATACATCTGTTCAAGTTTCTGCTTATGAAATTCAATATGCTTCTTCTTCTATATTAATTGACGGTGCGACAGTAACAGTTGCTCAAGAAACACTGTTTGCTTCTATAAGTATATCGATTGAATCAAGTGTTTCATCTAATTCAATGAAAGATGCATATGCTAATACATCTATTAGTGGAGATGTTTCTGCTTCCATCTTCGCTAGAGAAATTGTATTCTCTTCTTCTTCTATTGCAATTGATGGAGCAACTGTTACTGTTGCATTTGAAATATTGTTTAATTCAACATCAATATCGATAACATCAGATGTGCAATCTAGTGCTTACAAAATTGCATATGCAAGTGCAAATCTTGATTGTGATGGAGCAACGGTTACTCTTGCTCAAGAAATTCAATATGCTCAAATTAGCATATCACCTTCATGTAATACAACAACATCAGCAAGCAAGATTGCTTATGGTTCAATAGATGAAGGTGTTGGCGCACTTGGTGGTGACATAGAAGTAACCGCAATAAAGATTGCTTATTCTAATGCTTCTTTGTCGTGTGATGGTGCAACTGTAACTGTTGCTTTGGAAGAGGTGTATGCAAAGTGCGGTATAGCAATTTCATCCGATGTTTCTACAACAGCTTATGAAATTCAATATTTAAGTTCATCAATTAATATCAGTTCGTCTGCCATTACTGTTGCTGGTGAAGTCCAATACGGGTCTGCGACTGCTGAATCAACGTCATCGGTCACAACTTCTGGTACAAGAATGCAACTTGCATCTGTTGTTATCATAAGCATTTCTACGAATGTTGTTGTTGGAAAAGAAATTCTTTACGCAAAAATCTCTACTTCTGGTCTTAAAGCATCAGTTCTTACTACGGCCCTTAAATTCGCAGTCTCAGACATCGTTGATGATTCATTCTTTAAGACTTTGTACTTGCTTGATGGGAAGCCACTTACAAATCATGGAAGAATATCCTCAACAGATGTTAATCAAGTATTTGTTGAAAATAGAAACTGGAATGCTCAAAAATCAAGATATTACAAAAAAGTATCTACTGCTGGGAGAAGGTCTTTTAATTTAAGTTGGTCAAATGTTCCTAATGCCCGATACGATACAGTAGATTATAGATATGCCAGAGATTACATCAAGAAGTTGGCTGAAGATCCAGATGTACATACTTTGACAATTTTAAATGATAATTCAAATGGTACAACGCCATATACAGAAACAACCTATAATGTATATATAAGAGATTATTCTGAGACTCTGGTTAGAAGAGACATATCTAATGATATATACTTATGGGAATGTAATTTATCATTGGAAGAGGCATAATGCAGACTACTGGTTTATATGGAAAAACATTATCAAATACATTTAATTCTGCTACTACTGCCTATGCACAAAAAGTAAAGCCTAGAGTTATTATTGATCTACTTGATAGTAGGCATTTAGATAATCTTACGGTTACCACAAATAGTGCTCATGGTAATACTTCAAAAGGCTCATACGGATACTATTTCTCTCCTAATCAATTGGTTAATGGAGTTGAAAGACAGTCATTTACTTGGGCTGTGACGGGCGCGAAAGATAATCGCGGTCAGGTTATAAAAGCAGATGGAAACTGGCACTGCATGCCATCTTCAATTGATAGAGGCTATGAGTTTGGATGGTCTTCTGCATCAATAAGCAATGCTAATACTCATGCAACATATTCATCTGAGTACGGATTTGCTACAGATCCATATGTAGAAATTCAATTCACACAGAGAAAAGTAAATAAGATAAGAATAATCACATCTGAATTTAGCGGTCAAATTGGTCATTATACAGTTGTTGCTTATAACCAAACGTATTCAGCTGTTCTAAATGAGGTTGGCTACATCCAGCCAGGAACTTATTATCAAGATCACTGGATTTCACCAGCGGTAGTATCACAAGATATTTATAGAATTCGTGTGACTATTCATACAACTAAAAATAAGCAAGACTATGCGAGAATCCAAGAAATTTGCCCCATCTATGAATATGATATAACAAATTATGTTATTGATTCAAGTCTTGATAGAGTTAGGGATATTCATGAATCAAGTTTGCCAATTGCTGGAAGCGGTTCTTCGACTTTATCAATAAATTTTGATAATACAGAGAAAGATTTTAATTTATTTAATTCAAATTCAACATTTGGTAAATATATGAAAAAAGATTTAAAAATTCATGTATATTACGGCTGGAGAATAAAAAAGACTGAAGATATATTATCTAACACAATATTAAAGGGAAATATAAATTCAAGCGCAGGAACTATAACTGTAGATGATACTAATATATTCCCAGACGGTGGAGCAAATAATTATTACACTATATTTATTGATAAAGATACTCAGTCAGAAGAAATTGTATTAATTAGTCAAAAAACAGATGACAAAAATCTTCAAGTATCACAAAGAGGTTATGGAGGCACTACAGCAAAAAGTCATACAACAGGAGCAACTGTTACTTTTGATCCATATGAATATGTATTCTTTGGGACATTTTATGTAGACGAATGGTCTGCTACCTCATCTTCAATGACAGCCAGCGTATCTGCTGCTGACTGGACTAAATTTATGAATGAGAAAACCATTGAGAATGGTTTCTTCATGCAAAATGTTACTGTTGGAAAAGCAGTTGAAAATTTGTTGATGGAAACAAACTTTCCAAAAGCTGATTATAAATATCTTAAGAAATTTGAGGATGGTGCTAAATTAAATAACGCAATTCTTCACATGGCTTTCAATGAACCAACTGTTGATAGAAGTGGAAATAATATCGTCCCGTCTACTGGACTTAGAGCAAGATTTTGGGCAATGCCTGAAAATAATTATGCTGGGGTAAAAGATATCTTAGCAGATGCAATAGATAAGCAATTATCACCGTTAGATCTTGCGCAGGGTTTAAAACCTTTTGTGTCACCTACATATAATGCTCTTACAAAAGATATATCAACAGCTGGATATTCAGTTGATATATCTAATTATTCTTTCACAGTAGGTAGTGATACTTATACTGAATACTTTAATGGTGTATTTGATGGATACTATATTCCAAAAGATGGCGGAACACAAGAAATAGTTATATATATTAAATTTGGCGGTGTAAGGGTTTATTTAGATGATACATTGATAATAGATGAATGGTTAATGCACCCTACTTCTGGCGGTTCTTTAACAAGAATCGGTTCTTCTGATTATTTAGGTTATGATTTAAATCTTGATGCTGGTGTCCCATATAAAATAAGAATTGAATTCTTTCATTCCTACGGTTCTTCTGGCAATGATCTCTTTAGTATTGAATTAGCAAAATCAGTAAATGGTGCAGCAGATGAAACAATACTGGATACAGAGTGTACAACAATTGTTGCGTTTGATTCGATAGGATCAAGAAATGCTGGATTTGCATCTGGAGTTAAAAATAGAAATCACCATAGAAATAATGGTATATATATAAATACCCCAGTGCTGGGATCGCCTACTGGTTTAGTATCAGATCCTAATAATAAAAGCGTTTCTTTGCAGAATAATTCTTATATAAGAATACCTAATGATATCTCTTGGAGACTGGCTAATACATCTTCTGCTAACTATACAAATGAATTTACTATAGAAGCATATGTCAAATTTAATAATGGAGTATTTGCTTCTGATGGTGAATATATAAGTTGTTTATCTTTGACAAGTGGTTTTGCATTATATGCAAATTCTTCTGGTCATGGATTTAAATTAAATGTTTCATCATATACTGCTAATATTTTTACAAATACAGCACTTTCAACAACTGAATTCACACATATTGTTGCTACAAACAAAGATGGAAATATTAAATACTATGTGAATGGCGAACTTAAAGCATCAGACAATGCAGGTTCTGGTAAAACGAACTGGTTATCCGATATTACAATTGGAGGGAAAGGGGCAAGTTTCGTTAATGGATCTGGAGAGAGTCCACCTGCAACATTCACTCCATTTATTATTGATGAATTTGCTATATACAATAGGGAACTTACAGAAGAACAAATTAAAACTAGATATACTGAAACACAGATGCAACCAATAACAGTTTTCCCATTTCTTTATGGAAATAACGAAACTGTTAAAAATATTGCTGACACAATTACGTTGGCTGACTTTGGTAGACTTTTTATAGACGAACAAAACTATGCTAAATATGAGCACTTCTATAGATTCTTTGAAACTTCAATTGATCAACATGCAAATGTTCAAGCATCAATAAGTGGTGACAGTAATATTATATCTGCCGATTACGCAGTCCAATTGCAAACAAATAAGGTTACTGTAAAAGTTGCTGGCTTAGCCTCAGTTGTAAATGGAACGCAATCTCTGTGGAGAGCAAATGATCCTACAATTCTTACAGTTGTAGATCTTACACAAAATATGTCAAACTCTCAGACATCAATGTATGTTGCTTCGACGGATGAACCGCCTTTCCCAAAGACTGGTTATCTTAAGATTGATAATGAAATAATTAAATATAACGATAAGAATTCAAACCAGTTTCTGTCCTTGGAAAGAGGTCAATTTGCAACAACTCCTGCTACCCATACTGCTAACACTAAAGTAAGAGAAGTAAGATACTTCGATGTGCAGTTTGATAAAGCTCCTGCTTATAACATAAAGTCTCCATTTATTACTGGAATTTTGTTTGAAGATCCAGCACAAATTGAAATACATAAGGCTGAATTTGGAGCATATGGTGGTGAACTTATAATTGCTGCTTCAAACAATATTGCTTCTGGTGAATATGTATTTGCGGAAGGAACAAACCCTCTGACAAATAAGGTTGCATTCACTTCTATTGCTGGAATACCTGTCGTAACAACGGAGCAGAATGATCAGGTAAAAGAGCAAAAAGCGGCACTAGATGTGAATATAAGAAGATACGGATTGAAGGATCTGGTCATTGAAAATCCATACATTGTTGATGCTGTTCATGCTCAGAAAATAGCAGATTTTATTATTTCTAAAATGGCAGAACCCGTGCCTATTTTGAATGTTCAAACAATGGCTCTACCTAAAATTCAACTGGGGGATAGAATAAGAATATCTTCATTGTCTTCTTTTGATATAATAAATGCAGACTATTGGGTTGTGTCTCACTCTCTTGGATTCGGTGACACATTGACACACACCCTTACTTTAAGGAAGGTTGTTTAATGGCTAGAAGTAGATCTTCAATAACAACTGGTACAACAGAAAATAATATTTATTTCTATCCAGCAGGAGGTCACTCTCACGATGGCCAAAATTCATCATTAATTGATGCAACAAAGTATTCTGTATATGATTTTAATTTTGGGTATATAAGTGATAATCCTGTCAGAAGACAGTTTCAAATAAATAGTTTTGAATCTCTTAAACAAGTAATTAGAGATACAGTTACAGATTCTGTTTTAGCACCAGCTGGTATTGTTCTCCAGCCTAATACTTTAAATGGAGCAACAATAATTGCTAGAACTATAGAAGCAACACAAATTGTTGCCAATAGCATAACAGCAAATGAACTTGTATCCAATATTATTCTTGTCAATAATACAATAAGAAGTTCTAACTATTCCGCTGGTTCTAATGGGTGGATTATTACTAATACAGGAACTGCTGAATTTAATAATGTTACAGTAAGAGGCACAATAATATCTTCTAACGGTACAATTGGTGGATTCACTCTTTCATCTAATACATTAAATGCTGGATCTGGCTCTGACCAGATAACAATTTCTACTGGTACCTATAATGCTAATTCAAACCCAGATGAAATAGTTATAGGTATTGGTGGACCATTGTCAAATGGCTATTCTTTACCTTTTGCTGTTAATTCAAGCGGTGTCTTATCTGTCGTCGCAGCAACAGTCGGACCTCTTCAATTAGATGCAACTGGTTTTACAAGTGAATATGCTAATGCTACTAATTATTTTAAATTACAAAACTTTGGTGATCTTTTAATAAGATCTAATCCATCAGTTGGTGTTCATACTAACCTATATCACCAAACACAAGTTGTTGGCGAATATGTTCTTATTCAAAGAACAAATAGTTCTTGGACTCCTTCTAATAGTGAAGTTTTTATTGGTTATTATGATAATACTAATAATCCACAAATATATTTAGCCAATAGTACTGGAACAATTAATTTCCAAGCATATGCTAACGGTACTGTAAATGGAACAAGTATAAATTTTGGTTCATCTACACGGCAGATGATAAATCTTTGGTCAACATCTTATGGTATAGGTATTCAAAATTCAACACAATACTTTAGATCTGGAGCAAGATTTTCTTGGTATACAGGTGGTTCTCATAGTGACACTGAAAATGATCCAGGTTCTGGTGGCACCAGATTGTTAACTCTTACAAGTGGTTCCTTAAGACTCTACAGTGGACAATTTGAATATTTTGATGGTTCCTATGTTAGAAGTAGATTAAATTTTAATTCGTTACTGTTTTTTTCGGTAACTGGAGCTCAAAAATCAGAATATGCTGTTGGTGGTTTTTATGTCGATTCTGGTTATGTTGTTGGTAACTTCTCTGTTGGAGGTACAAAAAGTTTTAGAATACAACATCCTTTATATGAAAACAAAATGCTTGTCCATGCTTCACTGGAAGGTCCAACAGCAGATGTTTTCTATAAAGGACAATCAAAATTAATAAATGGTGAAATAGAAATAATACTTCCAGAATATTTTGAAAGTCTTACAGACGAAAATCAAAGAATTGTTATGATTACGCCAATAGTAAATGACGCATCTCAGACGTTCATAGCGTTAGGTGTTAGTAAAATACAGAATGGAAAATTTAAAGTTTACAGTCAAGAAAATTCAATTAATCAAAATCAAGAATTTTATTGGATAGTTCAGGCTACAAGAAAAGATGTAGAAATGGAAGTCGAACCGTATAAAAATACTTATGATTTAAGAGCTTCTAATGTTGAAAATACTAACAATGGAGTATAATAGATAGATATGGCTTATGAAAACTACACCCCAGTAAGTTGGACAGATGGGACACCTATTACTGGTGACCGTCTCCAGCAAATGACTACAAATATTGAGCAAGTTAAAGATGCTACTGATGACAACCCAAAGGGTCTCATCAAGATAAAAACAATTACATCCAACTCAGCAGATTATAGTGATTTTTCAGAGAGAGAAGTTATCTCTTTAAAAGATGAATCTGGAACTGGTGGTGCTGATAATAGAGTAAGTGTTGATGTAAATAGATATTATAGAATTACTTTGAATTTCTCTGGTATTGCAATTAAAGAACCTGGAAATGAGGATTCAACATTTAATCTTAAAATTTGCTCTGGTACATTTGGTGGTGCTAATTCAACATTAGCAACATATAAAATTACCATTCCGCCATATACATATTTAAATTCAGCAAGCAATGCTACTCCAGTTATTGCTGATCATACTATCAAACAGTCGGCTTTTTATACAAGAGTTGGATCTGGCATGTATTCTGTTGTTGAAGTAACATCGACAGCGATTTCTAATGGTGAGTATTTTGTCTCTATTGGGAGAACTCAAGGTGCTTCAAACAATAGCCCTACAGCTTACTTTATTCAAGCTGCTGATGCTAAGTGCCAATTATATATTGAGGATATAGGCGGGGCTGTATAGTCCGTGAAACGCGCAACGCTTGCTTCAAAGCGTGAGGACGTAAAATGGTCTGATGCACCACTAACTGGTGCTGATAACCCCAATTATAACGGGGGTAAATATATTGATGATAAAGGATATGTAAGAGTTCTTCGGCCAGAGCATCCAAAGAATATTCGTGGCTATGCATATGAGCATAGACTTGTTATGGAAGCTTATATTGGCAGATACTTAGAACAATGGGAAACAGTCCATCATATTAATGAGATTAAAACAGACAATCGGATTGAGAATCTATTTCTATGTACTTTTGCAGAACATAGCGCTTTGCATAAAGAAGGTTATCGACCTAACGAAAAAACAAGAAATAAGATGAGAGATACTGTTAAGAAAACAAAACCTCATACTGTTAAGAGAAATGCGTCTAAAAGGATTAACATTGAAAAAAGATTCTGAAGAACCAGATTTCGAGACTCCTTGTGATAATATTGATGCCAACCAAGGAGTCCTAATGAAAATATGCGAGGCAGAAGGCTGTAATCAGTCTTTTGAGCCAAATACGGCAAATCAGAAATACGCAGACCCGAGTTGTAGAAAGAGTATCGATTCTCTGGGTTTGTGCAAGTATAGAAAAGAAAATGGAATGATAGAACTACCAGAAGACCCTCTGACAAATCAGAAGATCATGTCAGAATCAGAACTTAAAGTAAGTTATACAAAACTCATTCAGGAATATGAAAAACTGAAGTCAAAAGAAGATCATCTTGCAGATGCTGTTTACAGGGCTGTTAAAGATACTATTAATACTTCAAATTTAAAACATACACCAGTTGTCAAACCTACTTCTGATAAAAGAAAAGGCGGAGAAGAGGTTGCTGTGGCTGTCCTCGCTGACTGGCAGTTAGCAAAGATTACGCCAGATTATAATTCACTTGTTTGTGAGGAAAGAATTGATCGCTACGCAGACAAAGTAATTCAACTAACAAATATCCAACGTCAGGATCATCCTGTCAAACATGTGCATATTTGGTGTCTTGGAGACATTGTTGAAGGTGAACTTATATTCCCTGGTCAATCTTTCTTGATTGATGGTGGTCTTTATCGTCAGATTACTGTTGATGGACCAAGAATTATGAAGAACTTTATCACCAAGATGCTTGAGAATTTTGAAACAGTAACATTCGTTGGAGTTATTGGTAATCATGGTGCAATTGGTGGAAGAGGAAGAAGAGATCATGATCCTGAAACTAATGCTGACAGAATGCTTTACAGGATCATGCAGCTTGTGTTTGAAAAAGAAAAGAGAATCAAGTTTATCATTCCAGATGGTCGCGGTGAAAGAAATTGGTATGGGATTGATACAATTGGAAACTACAAGTCACTCCTGATTCACGGAGACCAATTTGGCAGTCTTTCAACATTCTATTCTTTCCAGAAGAAAGTTTATGGCTGGAAAGTTGGGGCTATTCAGGAACATTTTGATGATGTTTATTGTGGTCACTTCCACACACCTACTAAGATGACATTCAATACTGTTCAGTTTAGAATTTCAGGTAGCCCAGAATCTACAAACACTTATGCAATGGAGAGCCTTGCTGCTGTAGGCAGGCCTTCACAGCCTTTGATGTTTGTTCATCCCGAAAAAGGGATTGTCACAGCAGAATATAACTGCTGGCTTGACTAGGAGGAATAATGGATAAGTTAATTAAAGATATTATTGAAAGAGCAATTTGGACAGCCGTTCAGACATTTGCTGCTGTTTATACCGTTGGAGGTATTGATGAAGTGAAGTCTGCTGGTACTGCTGCTGTTGCTGCCGGAATTAGCGTTATCAAGGGTTTTGCTGCTACAAAAATTGGCGACCCAAAGAGCGCTTCAACATTGAAGTAATCTAGTAGAAAGAATTACAGGTGAACTTTCGCTTTAAATGCAAAAGATGCGGAGGCTTAAAGTTTATTGGTGAGGAGTACTACGCATTTGGCATATATTACGTTGACGTAACGTGTGTCAAATGCGCAGACTCTAAAGATATTGCAGTATCTGAACTTAATAAACTTATAGATAAACTCAGTAAGAAAAAGGTAAAAAATGCTGAGCAAGAACATCGTTCTAAATAAGTTTTATAAATATGCAGGTACGATTGTCAAGGTAAAAAAGTTTAGCAAAAGTCGTAATAAAATTGTTGTTGAGCGCCTAGACAACGGCGAGCAAGTCTTGCTACCATATCAGCAGAATGAATTGCTTCTGTGTCGGATCTATACTGTTGGTGAAGTTGCCAAAATTGTAGAGAGAAGACCAGATACTTTGCGTAAGTATGAAAAAAAAGGTCTTATAGCATCACCAAGTAAATTTGGTGATGTCTATAATGGATACAAAAACTGGAGATACTATGAGGAAAACGATGTGTATGAAATGGTTGAATTTTTCAACACTAGGGTTCCTGGTAGACCAGTTAAAGAAGAGAATGTCTCTTCTAAAATAAAAACCTTATCACAAAAAGTCAAACTAACATTTGAAGGAAAATGATGACAACTAAGAATAGTAACGAAGTAGAAATCTGGGCATCAGTTGGTATTACCAAAAATCTTGGTAATTACGAATCACTGAGACTTGATGCTGGTGCAAGAACAAAGGCTTCCTCTTTGGAAGATGAAGAAGCTTGGAAAAAACTCTGGGAATCGATTGATTCGCAGATTGAAGCCAAACTTCAGGAACTTGACGGTGAAATTCAAAAGTAACTGGAAAGATTTCGCGCTCTGCTCGTCTAGTCATCCTACAAATTATTGGTTCTCTTCTAAGAAAGAAGATATTGATATTGCAAAGTCTATTTGTGCAAAATGCACAGTAAGACTTGAATGCTTTTTTACAGCATGGGATAATGACAGCCATTATGGTGTGTACGGCGGTGTCAGCGAATACGAATATCTTCTGTTAACATGGAAGGAGGCAAAAAGTGAGTCAGAAGATAACAGGGACAGAACTGATAAATGTCTTCAAAAAATGTTGCGACACATCGCATAAATTATTTATACCAGACTCACCTCGTCAAGAATCTGTTGCAGATGCTCTTGTAGAACACTACAATGCAGATATCATTACACAAGCAGTAAAGAGATATGTTGCCAGCAAACCTGGCCCTTTTCTTGTATTTGATTTTGCTGTTGATTCAAGGACATACGTTGAGATAGTGAAAAAAGAGCAAGCATCAGTTAATAAATTTAAAGATATCGTACAGGAAACAAAGAAGAGATTGGCTGAGGAATGAACTACGAAGTAAGGCTTTTGAACTCTATTATTGATAGCGGTTCATATGTAGAAGCCGTTAACGGTGGTGCTGAAAATGTATTCATAGAACACCGTGATATATGGAACTTCATTGTGTCTCACTATGATTCACACTCAAAAGTTCCATCCAAAGAAACTGTAAAGCAACACCATCCAGAATTTGAGTTTCTTTCTACACCAGAGCCTATTGGCTATTATCTAGATGAGGCAAAGAAAGAATCACTTTCTTATCAAACAAGAGTTATCGTATCAAAAGCCAATTCTCTACTTAATGAAATTGGTCCAAAAGATGCTCTTAACTTCTTGATGGAAAATACATCAAGGCTTTATAAGTATTCAAGCAACTTAAAAGATACAGATCTTGTCGGTGAATGGAAAGACCGTTTTGTAGATCTTCAAGAAAGATCTCTACGAGATAAAAATGAATTGCAAGGAATTCCTAGCGGTATCAAGGTAATTGATAAATCATTTGGCGGTTGGCAACCGGGAGACTTTGTTGTTCTACTTGGCTGGACTGGCGTTGGTAAATCATTCATTGCCAGACTCTTTGCAGTTAACGCTTGGAAGGCTGGCTACAGACCTTTGATTATCTCTCTTGAGATGAATAAGTTGCAGGAAGGACAGCGCCTTGATACCCTGCTTAATAACGGCGAGGGGCATTTTACAAATACAGACTTAGTAAGAGCCAACCCCGCTGTTGTAAAAAGTTATGAGTCATGGGCTGAAAGAACTTTTGCGGGTAAACATTCAATTCATCTTGTTACATCTGAGGGTCTTGAAACTGCTGACCAAAACATGGTTCAGGCAAAGATTGACCAATATCATCCAGACCTAGTGATTCTTGATTATCATGGCTTATTTGATGATGCAAGCGGTGCTAGAAATGAAACAGAAAAAGCAAAGAACCTTTCGAAAGCTTTTAAGCGTATGGCTGTTAAAAATGGTGTTCCCATCATTGACGTAGCAGCAGTAACGATGAGTGAAGGTCATTCTGAAAGACCGCCCGAACTTGAAGAGGTTGCTTGGAGTAAGCAGTTGGCTTACGATGCCGACTTAGTGCTTGCTATTCACCGTGAATATAACTCTGATTTATTTCAGGTTGTATCTAGAAAAGTTAGAAGATCTACACAATTCGGTTTCTACTTAAGGTGGAATCTTGAGACAGGAAAGTGGTCAGAAGAATGGGACATCTAAAAAGAAAATCAATTTCTGGGGAAGCAAAGGATATCGAAACTATTGTACGATTGAGACCTTGGATTGAAGATGAATCAAGGAAAATGTACGGAAGTTTTACCAAGACAGATTTGATTACAGATTATGATGCTAAAGCAGATATATTCAAGTTCAAACTTATATTTCATCAGTAATATGGAAGAAGAAATTCGTGAACTTTTTAATAGTCACGGTATAGAAATTTGCTCTGAAGCAGGCGATGAGTTAAATATCTATTGTCCTTTCCATAAAAATATCCACAGTCCAGCATTTTATGTAAACAAGAAAACTGGTTTGTGGCAATGCTTTAATCCATCTTGCGGAGAAAAGGGAAACTTTAGGAGGCTGTACCGACAGATTGCTGGCAAGCCTTACCATAAAGATTCTAAACTAGATCCTGTTGCTCTATCTAAAGAAATTGATGCAGGTTTTCGTAAAAATGAGATTAAAGATGAACTTGATATTGATTCAATCTTTATTGATTATTCAGATCATGAACAGTTTGGGAAAATGTCAACATTTACGTCTAGGGGCTTAAGTGTTGAGACAATGAAGTATTTTGAATTGGGTTTCTCTAAAGTTAAAAATAGAATTGTCATTCCAGTTAGAAATCATCATTATAAAGTAGTTGGTTTCATTGGTAGAGCAATTACAGCAGACCAAGAACCTAGATATTTATATAATAAAGGCTTCAAGCGTGCCAATGTCTTATTTAACATTCAGAATGCAAAAGCATACCCATCATGTATAATTGTAGAAGGCAGTGTTGATGCAATGATGGTTCACCAAGCTGGTTTCCCAAATGTAGTGGCAACTCTTGGTGCTCAAGTATCAGAGTATCAAATTAAATTAATCAAAAAATATTTTGATGAGGTCATCATCTTTTCAGACAACGATGAGGCTGGAATGGCGATGGCTACTGCTATAATGAACTCTTGCCTAGGTAAAAAGATATCTGTGGCAAAAATCCCTGACGGTAAAAAAGACCCAGGGGAGATGAGTAAAGAAGAAATAACAAATTCAATTAACAACAAAACACAAACAATATAGGAGATAACATGGCATTTCAATCAATTAAAACATTAAAAGACTTAGAAAAGAACGTAGTTCAGGCACCAAAAAGCGGTGGTAATGCGGTTAAGAAGTATTTCAGCCTTTCTGCTGGAGATTCCTACCGTATTCGTTTCCGTCAGGAGTTGACTGAAGATTCAAAGTTCTACGACGAGAAACTGGGCACTGGAATTACTGTCCCAGTTATTACATCACCGATTAACTGGAAGTGGCGAGTTGCGTCAACTGCTGGACTTGAGAAGTTCAATTACCGTTGTTGGGCAACAGAGCAGTCTGTTACGGATAAGGGCTGGAGACCAAAGCCTCACTTGTTGATCAACATTGCTGTTGAGACAGAGCCGGGAACTTGGGAAGCCCGTGTCCTTGACACTACATTTAATCAGCGTCATATCGGTCTTTTGTTGATTGAATACGCAAAGGAATTTGGAACAATTACAGATCGTTATTACAAGTATTCTCGTACTGGTACTGGTGCATCTGACACAAACTACAGCCTTATCCCTCTTGAAAAGGCTGAAATGCCCAAGACCATTGAAGAGCTTCCTCTTCATGATCTTGAGAGCATGTATTTGACTCTTCCTTATGAGAAGCAGCAAATTTTCTTGACTACTGGCGAACTTGCAAAAGACCAGTGGTGATTCTGTAAGCAAGGCGGGGGTGTAAAAACCCCCGCCTTCTACTGAAAGGTTCTAATGACAAAACATAGACCGCTTGTTTTTAAACTAGATGGCGTTGTCAGAGACTTTGTTAAAAATTTAAATATCCAACTTGAGAAGCGCGATCTTATTAATTATGATTACGCTGACTGGTACATGTATAACAAGTACGACAAGAATTGTGATGAGATAGCAAATAATCCAATTTTTTGGAAAAATCTCCATCCATTTGATGACGCTTGGTATCAAATAAATTACTACTTCAATCAGTCGGTACCAGTTTTTATTCTATCCGATGGATACAATATTGAAAAAGATGAACAATGGCTAGATTCTTGGAGAATTCAATACGATAAAGTCATATCTACTAGATATGATTACATTGATGAATTAAAACAAATAAATCCGAGCCTAATTATTCATGACATTCCAGATAAGATAAATCTCTACCGCTCAGAAGGTCTTAATGGAATATTGCGGAGAGCATGGTACAATCGCGATAAAAGAGACAGTATCCCCAATATCGGAAATTTCTTTGACATAAAGGTTATTAATGACTGATTTTGTTCACTTACATTGCCATTCGGAATATTCACTTCTGGATGGAATGTCAACTCCAGAAGATATTGCCAAGGTTTCAAGCACTAATGGTCAATACGCTGCTGCTATTACAGATCATGGCACAATGGGCGGTGTTCTTAAGTTTCAAGATGCTTGTTCTAAGCACGGTGTTAAGCCATTGTTTGGTGTTGAAGCATATTTTGTACCATCAGTAGGCAAAGATGATTCTGGTAAGCACGAAAGATTTCATCTTATTCTGTTGGCTAAAACAGATGAGGGTCTTAAGAAATTATTCAAGGCTTCAAAAATAGGTTGGACTGACAATTTTTATTACAAACCAAGAATTGATTTTAATCTTTTAGAGGAGATGGTTGATAATGATATTATTGCATTATCTGGCTGTATGGGGAGCGCCATATCTAAAGCAATTGACGCTGGAGACATGGCTAGAGCAGAGCAGTTATCAGAGCGCTTCATAAAGATATTTAAAGACGACTTTTACTATGAAGTGCAGGCTTGGAATCATAAGCATATTAATGATGGCCTGATTAAGCTTGCAAATGCTTTTGACAAAAAGATTGTTGCAACTGCTGATTGCCATTTTCCTACATATGAAGATCGTGGCTGTGAAGAAGTTCTTCTTATGGTTTCTCAGTATTCAAGCCTTAATGCTGCTGAATTAAGATATGCAAGAGAAAAGTCTCCTATCATTAATCAAACTGATGACATCATTCTTAAGATGAATGAGATGTATCCACATCGTCATCTTCGTTTTGATGAAATTAACCCATATGTAGCAGACGCTAATACTATTGCATCATGGTTCAAAGATACTGGGTATGACAGATTAGACATATTAGAAAATACTGTTGAAGTAGCAGATAAATGCACAGCAAAACTCCCTAAGAAGAGAAACCTACTGCCTAAGTATTCTAAAGTTCTTGATTCAAATGATTATTTAAGAGAGTTGGCTGAGTTTTCAATTAAGCAAAAGGGTCTTGACCAAAAGTATCAAGATCGTCTTGATGAAGAACTTGCGATTATTAAACAACTTGGTTTTGCTGACTATTTCCTAATCGTATGGGATCTTATTAAATGGGCAGACGATAACAACATCGGTAGAGGAACTGGGCGAGGTTCTGTTGGTGGTAGCGTATTGGCATACCTGCTAGATATTTCAAAAGTAGACCCTCTGGAATACAATCTTCTCTTTGCCAGATTTATTAACCCAGATAGAAATGACTACCCAGATATTGACCTTGACTTTGAAGATAAAAGAAGAATTGAAGTTAGGAATTATCTTCGTGAAAGATGGGGTAATGAAAATGTAGCAGCAATTTCAACGTATGGAGAATTTAAGCCAAAGTCCGTTATTAAAGACGTATCTCGGGTTTATCAAGTGCCATATGAAGAAATTAATAACATCACCCCATATTTTGAAACACTGCAAGAATTGTCAGAAACACCCAAGGGGAAAACGTTTTGCACCAAATACCCAGACATTCCTAAGATTGCAAAGAAACTTGAAGGTCGAATTAGGAATGCCGGAATTCATGCTGCTGGTATGGTTGTGTCATCTGTTCCTTTATATGAGGTCTGCCCAGTAGAGACAAGAAAAGATACAAATAATGACCAACGTGCGGTTGTTACTGCTTTTGACATGGAAGATGCTGAAGCAGTTGGTCTTATTAAAATTGACGTTCTTGGCTTGAAGACTGTTTCTGTAATCAAAGATTGCATAGCCAAGATTAAACAGACTAAGGGTATTGATGTAACAGAACAGTCATTGCAGTTAAACGATCCTGAAGTTTTTAGAAACTTCAATGATGGTAATACTGTCGGTGTGTTCCAAGCAGATGCTGCTGCTTATAGAAACCTAATTGACAGAATGGGAATTGATAACTTTAATGACCTAGTTGTTAGCAACGCCCTTGTTCGTCCTGGTGCTTTGCTTTCTCAAGGTCAAAGGTATATTGATTGCAAAAAAGGTGTTGCAAAGCCAAAATATCCTCATGACATTGTTAAAGATGTTTTACATGAGACTTATGGTACAGTCATCTTTCAGGAACAACTCATGCAAATGGCTGTTCTTTTGGCTGACTTTACATGGTCAGAAGCAGATAAGCTTCGTAAGATCATTGGTAAGAAGAGAGATGCTGCTGGCTTTGATGAGTTTAAAGAGAAGTTCGTAAACAATAGGTACATCTCAAGAGATGTTGCTGAGAAAATCTGGGGTGAATTTGAGTTAGCAGCATTGTATATGTTTAACAAATCACATGCTGTCGCATATTCAATGCTTTCATATCAGACTATGTGGCTAAAGATTAACTATCCCCTTGAGTTTGCTTGGTCACTTCTTTTCAATGAGTCCGCTACCGATAAGATTACAGCCTATTTAATGGAGGCTCAGCGTCTTGGAATTTCTATCCTGCCACCAGATGTGAATCGATCAGAAGAACTCTTTACAACGGAAATTACGGGCGAATCAGAGGCAATTAGATTTGGTCTGACGAACGTGGCAGGCTGTGGTTCTATGGCTATTGCTGAAATTATAGGCAAGAGACCTTTCAATTCATTTGATGAATTTAATAATAAGTGTAGAAAATCTGCTGTAAGAGTTAATGTTCGTGAGAACTTAGAGAAGATTGGCGCTTTTAAGAGCCTTGGTCACGTTTCAACATACGACCATGAAAGATACTATCTACCAATTTTAGGTTTCTCAATTAAGAATTCTCTTGATAAGAATGAAATGGATCATTTTGTTGGTGACATTGGAGAGTTCCACGAAATCAATTCACCATTGACATTGGTAAAAGCAATTGTCAGATCTACAAAAAAGACACCAAGTCATCTAAGAATAGAATTCGAAGATCATTCTGGCTCAACTACAGTTTTTGCAGATAGAAATACAGAATTGGCTACAAGAGATTATGTGTATGCCTTGATTGGGGATAAAACCCTCCACGCATTTTGTGACGGTTATGAATATGCTGGGTCGGAACTTTATGACTTCATCATGCTTATGAATCAAGGTAAGAATCATAAATATTCATGGCTATATGAGCATGAACTTGGCCTAGTTGGAGATCCTAAGACAATGATGTATATCTTGTCTATGAGAACATTTATCACTTCATCTGGAAAAGAAATGGCGAATATATATTGCTGGGATGGTAATTCAATATTCAAAGTCGTCATCTTTACAGCAGCATGGAAGAAGGTAAAGAGTTTAATAAAGGAGAAGGAGTGGTATGCAGTACGTCTGGAAAAAATTAAAGATAAAAATGCACTTGTCCGTCTTGACTCGTATAAACTAGAGAACGACACGGCAATAATCAGAATTGAAGATTACATAACAAGAAAAGGATTGAAAGAATATGTTAATAATTGATAAAAGAAAAGGTGAATTGATGCCAGTTCACCAGACAATTCCTACGCCAAGCATTGGACTCAATAGAGCTCTTGGCGGTGGACTGAACACTGGGGCTACTCATTTATTCTGGGGCACACCGTCTGTTGGTAAAACAACCATGTGTTTTAGAATTATTGCTGAGGCGCAACGAATGGGATATCGGCCTGTAATCGTTGATTCCGAGTTTTCTTACAGTGACACATATGCTGAAAAATGCGGTGTTAATACTGCTGATGTTGTTGTCGTACAGTCAACAGTCGTTGAAGACATTATGAAAGCCATCATGGGGTATCTGATTCACCCAGATGAAAAGCATATCTTCTTGTTTGACTCTCTTTCTAATATTATTAAGGAAGAGTTTTATGATAAGCCAGAGGGTGGAAAAGCAATGGGTTTGCAAGCCAGATCTCAAGGCTATCTGTTACAAAAACTTGTAAACCATCTTCATAAAGAAAAGAATATAATGCTTTTTGTTGCTCATCAAACAGTTGATTTGAGTGGTATGTACGCTGTTACTAAGGCAAAGATGGGCAATACTGTTCATCATAATATGCATAATATTGTTAAGTTGTTTTTGTCAATGTCTTCAAAAGAGATGGAACGCGATGACACCCATACAATCACATCTCAAAGAGCAGTTTGGACTATTGAAAAGACAAAGCAAATTCCAACAATTGGCGCTTCTGGGTATTATTATGTTCTTCCACAAGAGGGTCGTATTGATACAGACCGTGAATTGATTGATATTGCTGTTGAAATGGATATTATTAAGCGTAGAGGTGCATGGTATTCATATGGCGAAAGTAAATGGAACGGGATTACGGCGATTGATCTTTCTGATGATGAAAGAAAAGAAATATCGGAGTTAATTCTTGGCTGATATGATTTTTTCTGTTCATACCGACCAGCATATTAAAAATGCTGGCGGTGTGTTCGGTTATTCATATGGCTATGACCGTATAAAAAAACATTTTAATGAATTTGTATATCGGAAAAAGACACTAGAAGTTGTTGAAAATTCACCATTTGCAAAAGTTCAAATGTTTTATATGGAACCAGAATGGTATGACTTGAGAAGTATGAAGAATCTCAGGTCTCCAGATTTTCAAAAGCATCATGATCATCAATATAAAATAATAGGTACACATTTGGAAGCAGATGTTGTTTGGAGTCATTGGATTGATACCATGAATTCTGTTGATGAAATATGGGTTGGAAATGATTTTGCAAAAAATGCGGTATTAAATTCTGGTATTACAACACCAACATATGTTTTTGAGCACGGTATCGATTCAATGTGGAAACCTAGAAAAAGGGGTCAAAATAAGAAGATAAAGTTCTTGCACGTTGACTCTGGAAGCCCCAGAAAGAGGGCTGATCTGGTTGAGAGGGCTTTTCTAACCTTATTTGCGAATAATCCCCATGTGGAATTGACTTTAAAATACCATTCCCATGAAGCACCTACTTCTTATAGTGTAATGAAATTATTTGTAGAAGAACACGAGAATATAAAAAAGATATACAAGACGGTTTCTCAGGAAGAAATGGTCCAACTTTTTTATGATCATGATGTATTGGTATATCCATCAGAAGGAGAGGGTTTTGGATTTATACCATTACAAGCTCTATGCACTGGCATGCCAGTTATAAGCACTGGAAGATGGTGTTCGTATGAGAAATATTTGGGACAAAACATAATAGATTCAAAAATGGGTAGAACAACATATACTGGATATTTTGAAGGCAATGTTGTTCTTGCTGACTTCGATTCTCTAGTTGATCATATGAGAAATGTCTATGAAAATATGGACTCTCAATGTGATTATTTCTTTAATCAGTCAAAAGAAGTGTATGAAGAATACAACTGGACTAATAGAGTCAAATATTTTATGAATTCTTTTGTAAAAAGAGTAGGCTCTGCATTACTCCGACCTCTTGAAGAAGATCATTTTTTAAAAGGAAAATATGTAATGTATACCGGGAATGGATCTTTCTGCACTAAGAACGGAATTCTGTTCAACAAAAAGGACCGAGTAAAAGTAGTCCCAAATGAAGTATATGAAAATTTAATTTTTCAAGATTTATTTACAATTCCAACTAAAGAACAAATCAGAAACGGATTTTAATGGCAACAACAGTTTTTTTATCTGGTGCAATAGATCATGTAGGTGACTTTGCAAAACAATGGAGAAGAAAAGCAAAAGAGAATTTAGAATTGCTGGGTTATAGCGTATTTGACCCTACAGCAATCAGTGAATCTGGTGAAATTTCTCCAGAAGAAATTGCTCAAAAAAACCTTTTCATGCAAAAAAGATCAGATGTTCTTCTTGTAGAATATATTCTTCAAGACAGACCATATATCGGTACTGACTTTGAAATGGCTTGGGCAAAATTACACGGTCAGCCTATTGTTGTTATTTGCAATAATGAAAATAAAGATCGTGTTTACATGAAATATCTTGCAACAAAAATTGTTGATTCTTTTGAAGAAGCCATAGATTACATTTATATTCATTACCCATCAAATTGGAGATAATATGCCATACATAAAAACCGAAGATAGAGTTAAGTTAATTTCTAAAAATCCAGAAAATGCAGGAGAATTAAATTACAAGATAACAGAGCTGATTGATATCTTTATACAAGATAAAGGTCTATCGTATTCAGTTTTAAATGAGGCTATGGGTGCTTTAGAATGTGCTAAATTAGAACTCTATAGAAGAATCGCTGCACCATATGAAGATACAAAAATAGATCAAAATGGTGAAGTTTATCTTTATTCAATAAATTTTTTGTGAAAGGAAGATATGAAGCGTAATGAAAAAGAAGAAGCAAAGCGCGATGGCGCTAAGCCTGTAAAAAATTCAGGAAGAGGGTTTAGAAAAGGCGATGCAACTCTTGGGGATTTTGTTCTTGATTATAAGCATAACGGTGCTAGTTTTACATTAACCCGTAAAAACTGGGTCAAGATGAGAAAAGATGCATGGAATTCTAACTATAAATATCCATGTATATCAGTAGTTCTTGGTGAAGATTCAGATGTCAAAGTAGCAATAATTGACTGGGATCTTTTTAAACAATTGATTAATGAGGATTAAGTGAAAGATATTATAGAGCGTATCAATGTAAGACTTAGCATGAATCTTGACGGCCCAATTGTGAAAGATATTTTATTGTCGTCACAGCGAGAAATCACCATGCTTCGTGCTAGAGTAGAGGAACTTCAGGCAGAAGTTCTGAGGGTTCAGCAGTTAGCCAAATATTAAAGATTGGATTCCAATGAAACAATACACTTATGGCTCCCTATTTGCAGGAGTTGGAGGTTTTGATTTGGGTCTTGATGCTGCTTCTTGGACTTGTAAATTCCAAGTTGAATGGGATAAACACTGCCAGTCTATCCTTAAACGTCATTGGCCAGATGTTCCTAAGTATTTGGACATCAAAGATGTTAGTGGATATGATGTTGAGCCAGTAGATATGATTGTATTTGGTTCACCATGCCAAGATTTGTCAGTCGCTGGTAAGCGTGCTGGTCTTGTTGGTGAAAAGTCTGGTTTATTTTTTGAAGCCGTTCGTATCATAAAAGAAATGAGAGATAAAACTAATGGAGAGTACCCAAAAATTGCACTCTGGGAAAATGTCGCAGGTGCCCTCACAAGTAATAAAGGAGAAGACTTCGCAGAAGTCATTAACCAAATGGCCGACATCGGGGCATTGGCAATCGAATGGCATGTGTTGGATGCACAATGGTTCGGAGTCCCCCAAAGAAGAAGAAGAGTATTCCTCACATCTCTCTTCTGTGCTTCAGCCGTTGAAAGAAGTGCAGGAGAAATACTACCTGTCCCCAAAGACAGCAACGGGGATATTAAGAAGAGCAGAAAGAAGAGGAAATCGTCTGCCAGAACCTCTCAGGAACGCTTTGTTGAACCTATCTGGTATGGAAAAACAGGATACAGTAAATATGAAGAAGGCGGAGTAACGCTTTCATCAAGCGATCATAAAAGACCAGATATGAATTTTATTATGCATAATAAGGATGCAGAAGAAAACATATATGGCTTTAGCCCTAAAAATGGTATTGATATTCAAGTATCTAATGAAGTTTTCCCTCCATTAAGATATGAAAGTGGCGGTGTAAGTGTTGCACAGCCAACACAGGCGTATGTTAAAGTCATAAGGTCTGGTAAAAGGGACGAAAATGGTAATTTACCCCCAGAAGTGTGGAGAGATGAAGAAATAAGTCCAACACTTAATGCTTTTGACAACTCTGGTGAGAGCAGAGCGACTGTACTTATCATTGATGGAACAAGGGTTAATGATGTTCGTATTTATGATGATGGTATTGTTCCAACCTTAAAACATCGAATGGGGACTGGCGGTGGTCAGGTTCCATTAGTTAGTGAAGAAATTGCAATACCGATTCAGGGTACAATTATAGGCAGATCTGATTCAGCTGGTCCAGCAGGCAAAGGCTTTGGTGATATTAATGATCCATCTTATACTTTGGATACAGTAAGTCAGCATGGAGTTTGCACTCCAGAACTATTGCTTAGAAGGTTAACCCCTACTGAGTGTGAAAGACTTATGGGATTCCCTGATGATCATACAAAATTTTCACATGATGGCAAGGTTGTTGCTGATACTAATAGATATAAAATGTGCGGTAATGCGGTGGCATCACCAGTTGCTACATGGATCGGTATGCATTTGAAAAGGTTAATCTAATGAATGAAGAGTCTCATAAAAAATATCTTGAAAAGATAAATGATAGAGTTCATTTCTTAGAGACATTGATAAGAACACAGGTCAAAATTATTAATGATTTAAGGAAGCAAATTTCCCATATGCAAAAAAATAGGGAGAATATTGCTGCTCCTAAAAATTCGATATGCTCTTGTTGTACATTGCCTGCTGTAATTGTAGGAAATTGTGGACATTATTTTTGTACACTGTGTATTGAAAGATATCATCATATTGATTGTGTTAGCTGTGAATTGAGCGATATTGAAGAAAATGAATAAGCATGTTAAATGGTTGGAAATAGCAGAGCATATTGGCTCTGCTTTTTCTACTTGTACAAGGCGTAAATATGCTGCAATAATTCTTTCTAAAGACGGTAGAATTGTTAGTATTGGCTATAATGGTTCTCCGCCAAAATATGGTCATTGCGATGAAGGTGCTTGCCCAAGAGCGCAATCGGATGCACCTCACGGCAGTCAATATGATAATTGCATTGCTGTGCATGCCGAGGCAAACGCTTTAATGTATTCAGACATTTCATTGAGAACAGGAGGAACTTTGATAGTCAATGGTCCTCCATGTTATAGTTGTTCTAAATTAATCTCTACGTCTGGTATAAAGAAAGTTGTCTATAAAATAGATACGGCATACAAAGATTTTAATAGTTGCCAATATTTAATGGCTTCTGTTGGTATAGAATTGATTGGCTATGGATAAAAAATCTTATCTTGTCATCGGTCTTGAGTCTAGTTGTACAAAGTTTGTTTCTAAATTAATCGCGGTCAATACCGGGATTATAAAGAATTTTGATGATTGGTCTGGATTTCATAGCATTTCTGATGGGGTAACGCTTGTCTCTCATAGAAGTCTGCCTCATGGTGATCGTGACAACTTTATATCAATACAAGAGGCAGATCTTTACGATCACATTGTTATAACAACTAGAGACTTCAATTGTTCTTTATTGTCAAAAAATAAGGATCATCAGCCAGATATCAATTCTGCGTATAGTGAACACGCTGAGGGCACGATGATTTTGAAGTTGATTATGTCAGAATTGGGTCATAAAGTGGAACTTTTTTCATACGAGTCTGCTATGATTCTTCAATTTGCATATCTACATAGATTTTTAATTGATCTAAACATAGAGCCTCTGGTATTTCCAGAGGTTAATGATGTAAATCTAAAATATATACAAAATGATAAGTTAGGAGAAATTGTTGAATATTATTGTTGAGACAGACTGGCTCGCAGAGCAAATGGGAGATAAGTCTGAAGAGTTCATTGAATGTGTTAAAATAGTTCAGGACATAATTGATAGACCAGAGCATTATGTAGGAATGCAAGCAATAAAGTATCTAAACGTCCTGGCTGCTTATAGAACTTTGATGATAGTTAAATCACAGGCTTATAAAAGAAAATCTAGTGTGATGTCAGAACAAGATAAGTTTGTTAATGACGTTTGGAAAACAATGTATGAGGCATTAACTGAAAATATTAATGCACTAAAAATTGCTGCAAAAGGATCCTTTCAATGAAATCTATTAGTGCGCTTAGAAAACCAAAAGAACCGCTCATTCTGAAGACTGACGAAGAGAAGCGGATTGAACTTGTTGATGCAATTGATGTTCACCTATCAAAGAGAAACGCTCCAGCAATTAAAAAGGTCGGCGGGTTCCATCCAAGTTATACAAATCAATGTGGTAGATATTGGTATTACCTCTTTAATGGCGTGGAAGTAACATCATCATTTAATCCTCAGACATATCGCATTTTCGATAATGGACATGCTGTTCATGAAAGACTTTATGGTTATTTAAGAGGTATGGGCATACTCGTTGCAGAAGAAATTCCCGTGACATATCAAGACCCGCCGATTGAGGGCACAGCAGACGGGATTATTGATTGGTATGGTCATAAACTCATTGAACTCAAGTCAATAAGTTCTGAGGGATTCCATTATAGACAGCTATATAGTAAGCCAAAAGACGAGCATTATAGGCAAGCACAGATTTATATGCGATGCCTAGACCTACCTGCTGGTTATGTTATTTACGAAAATAAAAATAATCAGGAAATATTGCCAATATATATCGAAAAAGATGACGATTTTATTGATAAACTATTTAAGAAGTATAGAGGGTTTTATCAGTCTTATTTAGACAATGAAATACCTAAGCAACCATACAAGAGAACCTCTGCAAATTGCTCTTCTTGCGATCTGGCTGCTATGTGTTGGGGAGAAGGACAATCATCAAGCGAGACTGATGAAACTCCATTTTAGTAATAGATGTTTATTGAAGAAGAAAGAGTTTGTGCAAACGTAGATTGCAAGAATAAATTCACCGCTAAGGTGTACAACACTATCTATTGCAGTGCAGAATGTAGAAAAATAGTCACAAATAAAAAACTTCTTGAAAACTATTACGAAAAAAAGAAAAATAGACAAACTAAAAGAATATGTAAAACTGATGGTTGTGACACAATCTTATCAAGATACAATGATGAAAAGATTTGTGAAGCATGTAAAAAAGAAAGATTCATTAAAAGACTTGTTTCTTGGGGTTGGGATGAGCAAAAATTAAGGAAAGAAGTATAATTATATTATGGTTCTTTCTAATATCGTAAATAACTCAAAAGAAACTAGAATTCTTGCTGTCGATCCATCATCTCATTCTCTTGCTTGGGTTATTCTTGATATAGATAAGAAATCTCCAAATCCTATAAAACTGGTTCAGAGCGGTAAGATAGACTATAAAAAAGTATCGGATGTTGTAGGTAAATTTAGAGTAATCGGATCTTCAATTAAAAGCATTTGCGAAGAATACAAACCCCAAACTCTTGTTATAGAACAATCTATTTATGTCCAGAATTTTGAATCAAGCAGGATTATCTCTTATATAATAGGTTACACTTGGGGAACAGCAGATAATTACTGCACCAAAATTGTTGATGTCAACCCATTGATCTGGAAGAACGGCATAGGATATAAAAATCTAACTAAAAAAGAAATTGAAGTTCTTGATAAGAATGGTGAAAAGGGATCGGCCCAGTTAAAAGCAAAGAAAGAACGGAAGAACAGGGTTCGGGCAATAGTCAAAGATTTATTCGTTAATGATGAAATCGGATTTGCTGATGATGATATTATTGACGCTGCCGGGATAGGTCTTTGGTATATTAAGAAATATATTTTGGTAAACAATGGCTAATGAACCTTACAAAGATAAGAACTTCCTGTATGAGATGTATGTTACTAGGAGAATGAATCTTACAGATATCTGTAAGCATCTTAAAAATAGTTATAACATCGAAGTTACTCCACAAGCAGTCTATAACTGGGTTAAAAAATATGATCTTCTGAAGTTTAGAGGTAAAGGTAGAAAACTTAGTGTAGGCGGTCAAAAAAGAGAAAAGTCGCCAGCCCAAAAGCGTGCTGAAGAAAAACGGCGAGAAATGCAGAAGAGAAGAAGAGCTATGAAGAAAGGCAAAATGTGAGAAGAAGTGTAAATACAAAAGACATATTTTTATTTTCAAAGTTGGATATGTCTTATAATCAAGTAAGAATTATTGAAGCTAAGCAAAACGCTACAGAATTTAAGTGTCTTGGATCGGGTAATTGTTGCAAAATTGGTCTTAAAATACACATGGCTGAATGTGCCAACATAGCCTTTAGATTAAGACAGCAATACTATCTTACTCTAGAAGATAAGGGTCAAGAGGCTGCTGATACTTGGATGGGTCAGGTCGTTAATGATTTGAAGAATGCCATGTATGATGGGAACTGGAAACAAGATGGGGAAACTGATCGCCATTGTGCTTTCTATAAAGGTGGATGCACCATCTACGGTTTCAGACCTATGGTTTGTAGGACATTTGGAACAATAACCACAGTAGATGATTTCTGTCCTAGAATTAGAAATGCCTACGGTGGTATTGATTACTATTCTGGAGATGGCGTAGGGAAAATTATAAAAGAATTCCAGATGCTTCTTAAGGAGTATTCTGAATCCAAAGACAATACTTATAACATGGTTGTTTATATGCCATTAGGTGTTTTAAGTTTCCTTCTTTCGGATGAAGAACTTGATGAACTATCTAAAAATACTGATGAGAAATTTTGGCGCGGAGTTGTTGGCTGGATGAATTATAGAGTTCAGTTTACAAGGGAGCATGGTTACAGTGTTGATGAACTTTTAAATTTTGCAAAAGAAGAAGGCCTAGAATTAGCTTTCCCAACAGCGGAAGAATAATATTTAAAATAACTTTCATTAACTTTTCTGTTAAGACTTTATTTTTTGATAAGATATCTCTATGAACAAAAAACTGACCGATACCGAAACACTCGTTGTCTTTGCAAAGACAAATAAGATTACAATCTACCGAGTTGTTTCTAAGTAATTAAAATTAATTATGGGAAAAGACCCCGAAAGGGGTCTTTTTCTGTATAATGACTAAAATGACAAAAATTTATTGGAACAGAGTTGCTAATTCAACTAGAAATGAAGGATATAAGACATCTACAGACGACATTGTTTCCAGATTAGAGCGTAGAGGTTTTCACATTGAACAATTGTGTGCAACTCCGCCAAATGAGGTTTCCATTCTTGGAAATAGTTTTATAAATATTCAATACATAAGAAAGCCATCAACTGTATCAACCGATATCCTGATTAACAATACGCTCCCTGAAGGATACGTTAAGTCAGATGGTTATAATATTGGATTTACTTATTGGGAAACAAATAAACTGCCAGACTCTTGGATTGAACCAATGAACAGCATGGATGAAATCTGGACGACTTCTCAATGGGCTGTAGACGTTTTTAAAAGATCTGGTGTGACTGTGCCGATCTATGAATTTAAACTCGGTGTAGACGATTCCTTGTACTTCCCAGTGAGAAGAAACAGACATTCACCATTCACGTTTTTCAGCATCGGATCGCCATCAACAAGGAAAAACAGTCAATTAACTGTAAATGCATTCGTAAAATTATTTGGTGGAGATGAAAACTGTCGGCTTATATATAAATCAATGGGTCCGCCCGATGCAAGAATTAATCCAGGGACAAGCTCTGTAACTCCACTTGTTAATCATCCAAAAATATCGGTGTATGAAGATGATATTACTTCAAAAGAACTAGCAGAACTATATGATCTGGCTGACTGTGTTGTTTTCCCTACAAGCGGTGAAGGATGGGGCTTTATGCCGATGCAAGGAATTGCAAAAGGCATACCTACAATTTGCACAAATGCTACGGCCTGTACTGAATACGCTCATCTATCAGTACCTTTAGGCTATAAAGAAGTTGATGTTAATCTTGGTGGCATATATAGAGACTCTGGCACATGGGCTGAGCCAGATTTCCAAGACTTATGTGATAAAATGTTATATGTATTTCAGAACTATGAATATGTATCTGAATACACATATGAAAATGCAACCAAGAATTATGAAAAAATGACTTGGGATTTTGCAATAGATGGTTTTGAAAATAGATTATGTCAAATATTGAAGAATATAAAGAAAAAACAATAATAGATAAAGTTCGTGATATAGAAGAAGCTGGTCTTCTTGCTGTTAAAGGTTATTCGTATCATGAAATAGCATCTCTTTTAAGCATTAGTACTACACAGGCAAAAGAGTATATATCAGAGTATAAAAAGATCATCAATAGGCAGGCTGATGAAGATCCATACTTTCTTGAAAGAATCCAGTTTAATACAATTAAGGCTCTTCAAGAGTTTGATCAGTTAAGCAAAGAGGCTTGGGAAACAGTAAACATTGCTACAGATCACGGTATGGTCCCGGCCAGAATTCAAGCAATTAAGTTGGCAAGCGATATTGCTACAAAGAAAGCCCAACTACATAAATTGATGGGAGGTAATCAGGCTGATAGTGAATACATCGGAAGAATGCAAAAGGCAGAAAATGTTAATCAGATTTTGTCAAAAATTTTGAGAGATGTTATTTCACAGCACCCAGAGATTGCGGATCAAGTAAGAAGAGAACTTGCTATCGCTTTTGAAATTATGGGCAAAGATGATGATGTCCAAGATGGTGAAATAATTGAAGGTTAGAGATAGAGAAGCTGAGAAGCAGAGGCGAAAATTTACCTTTATTTCTCCAGATGAAATAGATTCTTTATCTTTAGATGACTGTATTGAGATATCTAATAAAATCATAGAACTTGCCAATGAACTTTATCCCAAAACAGTAGGAAGATTTTCTCTTTTTTCTGGGGGTTCCGACAGCGTAGTTGTGCTACACCTGACAAAAGATATTGTTGATTACTCTGTTCATATTAATACAGGTATTGGGATAGAACAAACAAGGCAATTTGTAAGAAATACTTGCAAAGATTATGGGCTTAAACTTATCGAACAAAGTCCACCATCTGGTTCTACTTATGAAGAACTTATAATGAAATTTGGTTTTCCTGGTCCAAGTCAACACTATTTAATGTATAACAGGCTAAAGCAGAGAGCATTGAGAGATGTTCGGAATATGTTTGTTACTAATAGAAAAAGAGATTTAGTTCAGTATTACACTGGAGTTAGGTATTCTGAATCGTCTCGTCGTAAGAGGACAACCGATGACATAATGAAAGAGGGCAGCATTATTTGGGTTGCCCCAATTGCTCACTGGAACAATAAAAATATGGCAGATTATAAAAGAATTAACAATCTGCCAGTTAATGAAGTTTCATCAAATCTCCATATGAGCGGTGAATGTCTTTGCGGGGCATTTGCAAAAGAAAACGAATTATCTCAAATAGAATTCTTCTATCCAGAAACTGCAAAATATATTCGTGAGTTAGAAGAAAAAGTCAAAGAATCTGGAATAAAGAGATGTCAATGGGGAACTCCAGATAGATATAACAAAAAATTAAAAAAGAAATCTGGTATACTTTGTGAATCTTGTGACGAGCAATTTATCCACAATTTGTGACGGTAAAAAGCTCCCATAAAGTTTTCCAGCGTTTCTTACGGAGTAGGCTCCCCATAAAGCCAACTCAACGTAGTTAGGAGATTGTATGTCCGATTTTCTCGGATTAAATATTAATTTTGAAGATTTTGATCGTCTATTGAGAAAAGAAGATCTCATTGAACAACCTGTACCGATTGAAGTTTTTGTTCAAGATAAAAAATATTTAGGATTACCCCCTCTGTCCCCGATTCAATTAGAGATCGTGAAGCATAGCACACAAATCTTCAAAGAACGCACACTAATTGAAATTTTAGGAGAAGATGAAGGTAGAGAATACTACAAAAAATATACAGATAATGAAGTTATTTGCATGTTGGGTAAAGGTTCTGGCAAAGACCATTGTGCAAGAATCTCAATTGCGTATACGGCCTATCTCTTACATTGCCTAAGAGATCCGCTTAATTACTACGGAAAAGCTGGCAACGTGTATATTGACTTGCTTAACCTTGCCGTTAACGCTCAACAAGCACAAAGAGTTTTCTTTGAGCCTTTTAAAAACTTGTTACTTAGTTCTCCATATTTTAACAGTGTTGGGTTTGAACCAAGAGTCTCAGAAATATTCTTCTTTTCAAGACCAGTTAGATGTTTCTCTGGTCACTCAGAAAGTGAAGGCTGGGAAGGTTATGAAGTTATGACAGTAATTCTTGACGAAATTGCTGCATTTAAAACTGACATAGAACTTAAAGGTGAAACAAGGTCAAAAGGGTCGGCATCAGCGATCTATAACATGAGCAAGTTATCTGTTATGTCTCGTTTCCCGGAAATAGGGAAAGTTATTCTTCTTTCATTCCCTAGATATAAGGGTGACTTTATTGAGCAAAGATACTATGGAGCTCAACAAAAGAATGAGACAAAAACTTGGTTCATAAAGGCTGCGACTTGGGAAGTAAATCCAACTATTAAAAAAGAGGATTTGAAATCAGAGTATGAAAGAAATCCTATTGAAGCAGCATCAAGATTTGAATGCAATCCTCCAAACATGGAAGACGCTTACTTTAGAGATCCAGATCGCGTTCGTAAATCATTTATGTATGGAGAAAGCCCTGTTGACGAAGAAGGTCAATTTAAAAAATGGTTTAATGGAACAGACGGACAAACTAGATTTATTCATGTTGACTTGGGTTTAAAGCGAGATCGTGCTGCTCTTTGTATGTCTCATTGTGTTGGTCTTAAAGAAATAAAAACATCAATGGGCGTAGAGACTCTTCCAATTATTAATGTTGATCTTATATATTCTTGGGAAGCTTCTGTTGGAAACGAAATCAACTTTGCATCAGTAAGACAAATGATCATAGATTTATGTAGAAAATTTGATGTTGCAAAGGTTACGTTTGACCGCTGGCAGTCTGTTGAGATGATCCAAAGCTTAAGAGCTCAAGGTATTAATGCAGATTTTCATAGCGTTAAGAAAACAGATTATGACACTCTTATGACAGCAATGTATGATACTCGACTTAGAGGTTATTGGAATGAACTTCTTGTTGAAGAGGAACTTCTTAAGTTAAAGTTGTTTAGCAATAATAAAATAGATCACCCTACAACTGGCTCAAAGGACTTGGCAGATGCGTTGGCCGGTTCTGTTTTTAATTGTGTTCAAAATGTAGCGTTAACTGAAGAAGTAGACATTGAGATACTTACCCCAGATCCTTTGTTTGAAAAATACGAGGATTTAGAAGACTATGGTACGGTGCAGGTGTATAATAATAATCTTGGGGAATTTACTCCAGGATATTCTCAACAATCAGTTGATGCACAGAAATGGATAGAATCGATATGAATAACAATCAAATAGACGTTAATTTAGTAATTGAAGAACTTGTAAATCAGATTTCTGCTTTAAATCTTGAGAACGCGGTACTCAAATCGCGTCTAAAGAGTCTAGAAAAAGGTGATGAAGTCGTTACAAGAATTCCTGCGACTAATCCTGAGTGATTCAGAGCTTTTACAAAAAGTTCACTACTCGGAATAAAAAAATCACGGTTCGGCGTTGCTACTGGCAAGGCAGGTGATAAAGTCAATGCCAACAGATACGGCGACCGATTCGGCGTACTGATTTTATAAATACAATAAAACATCAAGGAATAGGAGAAAATAAAATGGCAGGATTCACTCTCAATAAGGTTGACAATTTCCCTGAGATTTCTCGTTCGGGTCGTGTGTCCGAAGAGTTGCAGGCAATTATCAATGCTTTGAATGAGTCTGTTAATAGCGGTGATAAGTTCTGTATTGACAATGTTCTTCCCGGCAAACCGTATAACTCAATGCAACAGAGAATTCGTGCGCAGGCTAAGAAACTCAATTACAAGATCATCATTCGTTACGATGCTGAGAGCCATAAACTTTACTTCAAGGCTTCCCGTATGGGCAACGAAAAAGTTTCCGTTAACGAAACTGTTAAGGCAAAAGAAGTTACTGGCGTTAGCACCAAGCCTAAGAGCAAGTAATTTGTAAAAAAAATATTTGCCCATAAAGCAATAAAAAACCCCCGTGTGTAAAGCACGGGGGTTTTTTTTATGTCATAATGTTTGCATGATCAACGTCGAACAGCAAACTATTGAAATTACAAATGACCAAATTAAATCGTGGTGTCCTATGTTTGGGCTTCCATGTTACGATAATCAATTGACAGAACCATTCTTTATGTCGATGCTTAGAACCTCAATGGCCTTTAAAGAATTGGGTATGAGATTTTCTATCTCTACAATTAGTGATTCCCTCATCAGTAGAGCCAGGAACCAACTTGTCGCTAAATTTATGGCTAATAAAGAATTTACTCACCTCATTTTTATTGATGTTGACATTAGCTTTAACCATGAAGATATTCTTAAAATGTTGTGGCATGATCAGGAAATCATAACTGGTGCGTATCCCATTAAAGATATTAACTGGGAAAAAGTTGTGAAGAATGTTCAGAATGGAATGGAACCTAAAAAGCTTCTTGAAAATAGCATTAGATATGTTGTTAATCCAGTAAAGACTGGTGAAAACAAGGTTCAAGTTGAAAAAGGTGCTATATCTGTTTATGACGCGGGTACAGGGTTTATGTGTATCTCAAGGTCAGCATTTGAGAAACTGTTTGCTGCACACCCAGAATTGAAATATGTTGATGATACCGGGACGCTTGTTGGTGAAGAAAAAGATAACGCCTACGCTCTCTTTAATTCATACGTTGATCCTGAAACAAATAGATTCCTTTCAGAAGACTATGGCTTTTGCAGATACTGGCAGGAAATAGGTGGCTCTATTTGGACAGATCCATCTATTGAATTGGGTCATCTTGGAAGATTGAAGTATAACGGAAAATTAATTGACTTCTTGATGCAGGCATCGGCTGAAGCCCAGGCTAAGTCTTCATAAAACGATTACAAAAATTGAAATTGTAGAGAACACTTAGGGTCTCAAAAAATACATATTAAAATTTTTGGTAAATTGGCTAAAATAATGCGTGGTGTGCATTATATAATGATTTAGCTTGGTGACCGATCAAAGAGCTCGGCCGACAATTATCTAGATTAAAATGTTTTATTTTATATCCCGGCATGATCTTATTCCTGGCTCTTTGCGGGGTCAATCAACGAGGCTTTCCTCGACCCTTTAAATTTCTTTACAAAAAGTAAAGCGCATCATTTGACACACCTATTTCCATGTAGTATTCTTCCCCTATGAATACCAATTTCTCACCGATTAGGTCGGGAATTGACTGACATAATTAGTTGGCTAAAAGATAGGGGAAATCAATGAGTCATGATTACGGTTCTGATTTAGACCGTGTATTGCGTTTGGTTGGGGTTCACGTTCAGTCTCCAACAAAAGATTACGGTATTGTTGTAGAAATCACTACTGTTTCAGACATTAGTGGTGATCAGAAATACATTGCGCTTATGGATAGCGGTAAGAGTATTGATGCAAATAGCATTTTGCGTTTGCTTCGTGCTAATCGTTTGCGTGAGAACAAGGTACAAATTGTGTATCCTGATGGCTCTGCATTTGCAAAACACGTTAGCGGTGCTAAGAAATTGCATCAAGGTCACGGTATTACTTTTGCAAATCTTGACCAAACGGTTACTGTTGGCAATGTCACAATTGACATTACATCTACCAAATCTACTGGTAACAACTTCCCAGAAGAGAATACGCAAGAATACAAAGACAGAATTGACCACATCAAAAAAGTCAGGGGTTAGAGATGACAATAGAGTTTGAAGATGAAAACAATTTCGAGTTTGAAATTGTTGATGAGCAAGACATTGAGTTTCCTGCTCGTCGTAGCCAAAAGATTGAGATTGACTATTCCAACATGGAATTTGAGTTGATTGATGAATCAGAATTGGAGTTCGCTAAAGGTGGACGACCAAAGAAAACACAATGTGTTCTGGATTTCATTCCAGAAGAGAATAGAAAATACTGGGGTGCAATAGATACGGCAACTGGTCTTGATGACGGTTACAGTATTCTTTTGAGTATGGTTAGACTTAGCGTTATCAAATCAGTTCATAGAATGATTATTATTGAGCTTGATGATGACCCTAACTTTAGAAGATTGAACAAAGAAGATCGGGAATTCTTTATCAAGTTCCAAAACGAACTTCTTCACGAAAAGCAAAGGGAATGGGAAGAGAGTCAGAAATGATACTCAGCAAAAAAGAAAAAGAACAACTTCAAGAAATGATTGCCCTTGAGAAAATCATTAATGATAATAGTCCAGGTTACGGAATTGGTTTTGATGCTGCCAAAAAGTGGCATTGTGACTATCCAGAAAAACTAAAAAACATCCGTAGGGAAGCAATGAGGTAATACAAATGGCAATTTGTATCTATTGTTCGTCGGAATACATTGATGAACGATTAGAAGCAGGTTATGACTATTGTTTGTCAGAAACCTGTCAAAAAATAGGACTAGATAAGTCAGAGCGGGAGTTTAGAAAAATCTATACTCCCGCTCTTTTGCATAAGTGCAACTATTTCTGGATCAAAAAAGATGAACTAAAAACTCTCAATGTCAGAAATGACTTGATCACAAACGAATAGGAGAAGTGATGGATAACAGAATGAATCCTGAGTATCTGAAATCATTACCGCTTTCGGAAAGAATGAAAGTAAAAGCCCAGGTTAAATTTGAAATAGAGCAAAAAGCCTTGGCTGAAAAGAAAAAGCGCGAGAAAAACGCTAAGCGTCGAGCAAAGTATTACATCAAACATATTGCTGATAAGCAATGCATTTGTAATGAATGTGGTCTAACAAAGACTTACAAAGAAATGGCATTTGCTAATCGGCGTAGCCCAAAAAATGAAGACAATGTTTGTAGTGTCTGTATAGAAAATGAAATTGAAACAGAAAAACTTCTTGAACAATTGGAGAATTATGAACAACAAAATGAACATCAATGACATTTATGATGCTGTTGCTGATATTCATAACAGTATCTATAACCTTCGTAAAAAAGACGAAATTACATTTGAGGATTACATGAACATCTCTGACATTTGTAGTCAAATGGAAAAAGCTGTTCGCTATGCAATTTTCAATAAATCAGCAATCGAAAAGTTTTCAGCAGAAAGGAACAAGTAAAAATGAAAACGACAGAAGAAATTCAAAGCTACATCAGTACGCTACATAGCGTCATCAACATTCAACAAAATAAAATTGAAGTTGGTAAAAAGAGAATCAAACAAGAAAAAGAAAAGCACGATTTGACCCTTGTGTGCATTCGGATAATTCATGATTTGATTACATCAAATGATGAGTCAAAGCAAAAAGAGGGGATTTTGTATCTTTCAAATCTTGCATGTCCAAACAAAGTTGCAGAAAAAAGGGGATAAAATGAGCATCGAACAAGAATACGACAATGCTTTTCAATACCACTTGTTCATGAAAGATGTGATGAAAGCAAAACAGTTGTATCCCCAATTTCGATTGGGCCAGGTTTATTTCAAAATTCTGATGAAAGTCAACGAAAAAGTTGCAAGAAAGATTTTCAGAACTGAACTGAATCCATATAATTACGAAATTATAAAGCCAGAAACACACCACTTTGTTTTGAAGAATTGGAAGTGAAATGTATCTAGACGTTGATTACAACTTCGCACCGCCAAAACAAAAACCAATCAGATACTTTACAAAACACTGTGGACATTGTAATGGCTCAACAAGGGTCTTTATGACCGAGGAACAAGCAATAAGATACGAAAGGGGTGAAGAATACGTTGATAGAATCTTCTCTCACATTTCAAAAGACAAAGTAGAAGTATTGGTTTCAGGTATTCACCCTGAATGTTGGGATGAATTATTCGGAAGAGAATGCGATCAGGAGGATTAACAAAATGGATGAAAATTATATTCTCGAAATGCTTGATGATAGAAAGCAGGCAGAAGTCAAAATGATTATTTGTGACATGTGCGAAAAAGAATATGAAAGTGATGAATTCAATCCTTCAACTCCAGATAGGGGTTTGGACTTGTATCTCGTCGGTGGTTACGGTTTGTTTCATGATGACATTGAGAATAGGTGTGAAAAGAAAATTGTTCTTTGCCATGCCTGTTCACTTAAGATTGTCAGAATGATTCCTAAGTTTGCTAACGAAAAAGGTTGGCATTCTGTTTCTATTCATTCAGATGAGTATCCACTTTGCTGTGAGTATTCGTGGACGATTGATGAAGAAACAGACAAAAATGTTTACGGCACAAAAGAACATTTTGATAACAGAAAGGTTAATTAAAATGAAGCCTCAAAAAAATGAGAGAATCATTAATGACATGATTACTCGTCATGAAAAATTCAAGGGAAAGATGCCAGAAAGAGAAATGATTAACCCATTTGATTGGGAGATCGATTTCAGCGCAAATGAAGATTGGGCAATTTGGGAAAAGGAGTTTAATCGTTATGGATGGTAATAAGGATAGATTTGAATTTCATTTCAATGTCTATGGTTTCTATGATGGAGACCAAATTCGTTTTGCTATAGACAATGATTTGCTTCCTGGTCATGATGGAAAATATATCTATGACAAAGTAAGTGAAGAATGGATTTCTTGTACAGATGATCTTTCTGTGCTTGATAGCAAAATCAATTCTGAATTGATTCATCGAATTAGCTTGATTGGCAAAGATGAAATTTCAATGCTTTAATTGCTATGAAGAATACGAAGAGGAACCTGAAGATAACGTCTGTAAGGTTTGCTATGAAGATGCTGT